>Ga0187827_10000678_pt1 | contig 52634 bp, 50 predicted proteins | sample ETNtaG_39_FD_167969 | JGI IMG/M metagenome (GOLD analysis project Ga0187827, IMG submission 167969) | Marine microbial and viral communities from oxygen minimum zone, Eastern Pacific Ocean - ETNP2014_SV_150_PacBio MetaG (Illumina Assembly) | ecosystem: Environmental > Aquatic > Marine > Hypoxic...
CATATTTTTTGGAAGAGAGCTTTTTTTATTGTCATAAACACTTTTTTTGGTTTCTTCTGAGGGTTTAATTTTATTTTTCAAACCTAAATAACCTGCTGCTAAATTTGCAGCAAATACAAGGTAGGGATTCGTGTCTGATCCTGATATACGGTTCTCTATGCGCATACTTATTTCTTCAGTTGAAGGGACTCTAAAACCACAAGATCTATTGCCAATCCCCCATTTTGTGTTACGCGGAGCATCCCATGTTGCAAATAAACGTCGATAAGAATTTACGTTGGGTGCGTGAATCGGCATTAACTTTGGAGTGTATTCTTGCAGGCCCCCAATGTAATTTTTCATTGTCTGAGAAATAGTATTTTTCTTATTATAAAAAACATTTTTATCATTTTTTTTATTATATAATGATTGATGAAGATGCATCGCACTTCCAGGCTGATTTTCAATAGGTTTTGCCATGAATGTCGCATATAATTTGTGTTTGATAGCTGACTGTCTCAGCGTTCGTTTAAAAAGAAACACTTGATCAGCTAATTCCAGTGGATTGCCGTGTTGAAAATTTATTTCCATTTGCGCAGATCCGCTCTCGTGATTTATTGTATCTATTTCAATGTCCTGCTCTTCACAATAGTTGTAGACATCTTCAAATAAAGGATCAAATTCATTTATAGCATCAATTCCATAAGACTGTTTGCCAGTTTCCTTTCTTCCTGATTGTCCTATCGGCACTTCTAAAGGATAGTCAGAATCAGGATTTGGTTTTACTAGATAAAATTCAACCTCTGGTGAAACTACGGGCTTATAATTTTCATCATCATACATTTTTAGAATTTTTTTTAAAACTGCACGACTTGAGTTAATTACAGGAGATCCATTTAAATTAACCGCATCACATATGATTTGTGCAGTAGGGTCTTCATACCAAGGGACTGGGCGAATAGAGTTAAAGTCAGGTCTTAGAATTACGTCAATATCAGTTGGGTTATAAACATCTATTGGCAATTCTTCATCATCTTCTGTTGCATAGCCTCCAGAGATTGTTTGAATAAAAATAGATTGGGGAAGTCTATGGCTATCATCTTTCAAACCTCTAATGAATTTATCTGAAGGAAGTATTTTTCCTCTGGCAATGCCGCCTAAGTCAGGCACTAAACATTCCACTTCAGTTATAGAATTCTCTTTTAACCAATTTTCAAATTTGTTTATCATGGATAATTGATATTATTAATAAAATATGTAATTCTTATTTATAAAAAGAATTCACTGTCCGCATTTAACATTATGACCTTTATCAAAAAAAAAACATATGAACAACACGATAATGAAGAAGGGAGTTTTTATAAAAACTCTGTAAAACCTTTTGAATTTAGTGAAAGGTTAGAGAATAATCTTGATATAGATTTATGTGTTGTTGGCGGTGGGTTAACAGGAATATCAAGTGCTCTGAATCTTGCAATGAAAGGATATTCTGTTGCCTTATGTGAGGCAAGAATATTAGGCTGGGGAGCTTCAGGAAGAAATGGAGGTCAGCTTGGCATTGGCATGCGAAAAGATCAGTTCTTTATAGAAAAAAAGTTAGGTTTTGAACATGCTAAAGAGTTATGGAATATTGGATTGGAAGCTGTGAGTGAAACAACAAAATTAATTTCAAAGTACAATATTCAGTGTGCCTTACAAAAAGGAGTCATACATGCAGGATTTTCAAAACGAAATAGGGATGATTTTCATTTTGAAATAGAACATATGCATAAGCATTACAATTATGATGGATATGAATTTTTCAACAAACATGCAGTTAAAGAAGAGATTAATAGTGACATATATAATTCTGGCTTGTTAAATAATGATAATTATCATTTGAATCCATTAAAGTTGTTATTAGGATTAGCTAATGAGTTGGCAAAACTGAAAGTTAGAATTTATGAAAATACGCCCATTACCCAAATATTGAAAGATCGAGATGGTGTAAAAGTTTATTCAGAGTCTAAAATTATAAAGGCTAAAAAAGTAATTGTATGTTGCAATGGATATTTAGACCAACTTTTGGGAAATATTAGAAATAAATTTATGCCAATCAATAATTATATGATTGCTACCGAACCATTAGGAGAAGAGAAGGCAAGAGAAATTATCAAAAACAACTATGCGGTTTCAGATACAAGATTTATAATTGATTATTATCGTTTTTCAGAAGACTGGCGGCTTCTTTTCGGCGGAGGAGAAACTTTTACTTCAAGATTCGCTCATAACTCTAAGAAATTTGTACAGCAAAGAATGTATAAAGTTTTTCCAATGCTTAAAAAATATAAAATAGATTATTCTTGGGGAGGTACATTGGCCATTACTGTAAATCGTCTACCAAGCTTTGGTACATTAATGGACGAAAGAATTATATATGCCCATGCATATTCTGGACATGGATTAGCATTAAGTACTCTTGCTGGAAAATTAATAGCGGAAAAAATATCTGGAAAGTCAGAACGTTTTAATTTTTTTAACAAGATAAAGCATCTTTCAATGCCTGGTAGTGATATTATGCGTAGACCTATTTATACTTCTGCAATTATTTTTTATAAAATAAAAGATTTTTTAGTTTAAATTAGTTTTTGAAGCCCTTTTTAGTCTATCATTAATAGTTTTTCCCAAATTATTATTAGGTACTGGCGCTACAGCGATGCCGATACTTTGCGAATTATCTAATTTATGTAAAAAATCATAAAGATTTTTTCCAGCTTCTTCCAAATTTCCTGAAGTACTTAAATTAAGTTCCATAATTTCAGATTTTAAATTATTAGTTCCGAAATTTAATAAAGCCTCTCCTTTCAAAACTGAATTTACATTTATTCGCAATGGCAGATTTGGGGAATAGTGCTTTATCTGTTGTCCGGGAGACTGGTTTGAAAAATTGCTATAATTTTCTAAAATAATACTTGGAATTATTTTTTCAATAACTTCTAAAGTTATGCTCCCTAAACGTAATATTTTTGGATTGTCATTGCTTGCATTAATAATAGTGGATTCTAGGCCATAGAAACTTTTTCCACCATCTAGAATAAAAATATTATCTTTTAGTTTTTTTGATAAGTGAATTATTTTTGTTGAGGAAAGTTTTGTAGAAATATTCGCACTTGGTGCAGCTATGGGAAATTCAAGATTTTGAAGTAATGCTTGTGCAATAGGATGTTTTGGAATTCTGCAACCAACAAACTTATTATGGTTGGACAACACAGGATTTATGTTTGAAGCTTCTTTTTTTTCCAAAATAAGCGTTAATGGACCAGGCCAAAATTTATTTGCAAGTTCATAAGATGTATCATTAATCACAAAGTCTTTTTCAATACTACTAATGTTTTTAAAATGACAAATTAAAGGATTATTACTAGGGCGATTTTTGATATTATAAATTTTTTTGATAGCACTTTTATCGGTAGCATTTCCCCCTAAACCATAAACAGTTTCTGTTGGAAAAATAACTAGATCGCCATTTTCTAATATTTTTTTGGCTTTTTTTATATTAATTTCCACATCATTTTTGTTTAAAATAGGTTTCATAAGTTAATAAAATTGATATTATCTTATTAACATAACAAGTTTATTTTATCATGGGTAAAGTTTTAGCATTCACAAATCAAAAAGGTGGAACAGGCAAAACTACTTTATCCGCAAATCTTGCAGTACTTTGGAGCAATAGTCAGTATAAAGTTGCAGTAATCGATGGAGACCATCAAAAAAGCCTTACATACTGGATTGAGGCACGAAAAAAATACTACGGAGATGGAGATATTGGCATTGATGTGCTTTCCTACAATTCACATAGTTTAGGCGAAGATATAAAAAATATAAAAAGAAAATATAACTTTATCATAATAGATAGCCCCCCTTCAATCACATACGATACGATACAAATAGTCAAGAATGCAGACAGAGTATTTGTTCCTGTTCAGCCTAGCCCCGTGGATTTAATGGCAACCATACCCTTTTTAAATTTAACAAAACAAGAAAGAAAAAAAGCAATAGTTGTCTTAAATAGAGTTTTACCAAGGGTTCGATTAACCGAGGCAATGATATTGCGTTTAAGGTATGCCGGAGCTAAAATTGCACGTTCACGAATTTCAAGCAAAACAATTTATGCTGAAACTTTTTCCGCAGGAAGAGGGGTCGTTGATATTAGTGTTAATTCTGATGCATCAAGAGAGATAATTAATCTTGGCAATGAAATTTTAAGAAATCTTTAGTTTATTCAACAAATAAATAATTAGTTTATTTACCAAAATAAAAAAATATGACCAACATAACTACGCTTATTCTAACCGCAGGTAAAAGTTCTAGGTTTAAAAGCAATAAATCAAAAATATTTCATGAATTAGCTGGTTTGCCAGTCATTGATCACATTTACAAAAAGGCTAAAAAAATTTCGAAAGACAATATTATATTTGTTTGTAATAAAAATAATATTAATAGTCTAAAAAAACGCTTTAATAATTGTAAATTTGCTCTTCAAAAAAACCAAAATGGAACAGCAGATGCTGTACTATCGGCAAAAAAATTAATAAAAAATAAATCAAATATTTTGATTTTATTTGGCGATGTTCCTTTAATAACTTTATCCACTTTAAAAAAAGCAACTAATATTTTTTTAAAAGATAAATTACCTGGATTGATGATAGCTTTTGATTCAGCTGATCCGTTTGGTTATGGCAGAGTAATTACTAAAGGAAAAAAAGTGGAATCTGTGGTGGAAGAACTTAACGCTAGTTCAAATATTAAAAAAATTTCACTTTGTAATGCTGGAGTAATGTTATGCAAATATGAACTATTATTTTCATTTATTAATAAAATAAGTAATAAAAACAGAAAAAGAGAAAAATATCTTCCTGACATATTTGCCATTTGCCATCAAAATAAAAAAAGTTTTCAATATATTCAATCTAAAGAAGAAGAAATGCTTGGCATTAATACCTTGGATGATTTCAATAAAATTGATGAAATTTATCAGAATTTACTCAAAAAAAACCTAATTGAAAAAGGAGTTAATATAATAAATCCTAAAACTGTGAGAGTTAGCTATGACACCCAAGTAGGAAGTAATTCTACAATAGAGCCATTTGTTTTTATAAAAAATGGAGTAAAAATAAAAGATCAAGTTATTGTTAAAAGCCATTCTGTTCTTGAATCTTCTAAAATTGGCAAAGGCTCATCAATAGGGCCGTTTGCACGACTTAGACCCGGAAGTGTGATAGGAGAAAATGTAAAAATTGGCAATTTTACAGAAATAAAAAACTCAAAAATTGGAAATAAAAGCACAATTGCGCATCTTAGTTATATTGGTGATAGCATATTAGGAAAGAATATTAATATTGGAGCAGGAACCATTACTTGCAATTATGATGGAAAGAAGAAAAATATAACTATCATAGAAGATAAAGTTTTTATCGGATCTAACACTTCACTTGTCGCTCCTTTAAAAATTGGTAGAAATTCAAAAACAGGAGCAGGGAGTGTAATTACGAGAAATATTCCTAGCAATTCATTAGTTGTAGGACATGACAAATTAGTATCTGCTAATAAAACAAGAAAAAAATAGAAAATTTAATCTTGTTTGAAAATTCAAGAAGGTCTAAGACGCTGCTTAGTTTATGAATAATGATTGGAAACCAAGTGGTTGGAAAAACAAACCGGCAAAGCACTTACCTATTTACAAGGATGAAGCAGAGTTAGAATCAGTTTTGAAAAAGATATCAAGATATCCTCCTTTAGTTTTTGCTGGTGAGTCTAGAAATCTTGAAAAGCAACTTGCAGAAGTTGTAAATGGAAGAGCTTTTTTACTTCAAGGAGGCGATTGCGCGGAAAGTTTTTCTGAATTTAATCCAAATAACATACGCGACTTATTTAAAGTTATACTTCAAATGTCTGTTGTTTTAACATTTGGGGCATCATGTCCTGTTGTTAAAGTTGGCAGAATAGCAGGTCAATTTGCTAAGCCTCGCTCTCAGGAAACAGAAGTGAAAAATGATATCTCAGTTTCTTCTTACAAGGGTGACATTATCAACAAAATCGATTTTGATGAAAAATCAAGAGAACCCAATCCTCAACGATTAATTCAAGCTTATAATCAGTCTGCGGCTACTTTAAATTTACTTAGGGCTTTCGCTCAAGGAGGGTTTGCAAATTTAAAACAAATTCACCAATGGAATTTAAATTATGTAGATGAAGGCCAATCAAAAGAAAAATTTGAAGAAATGGCAAAGAGAATTGATGAATGTTTAATCTTTATGGAAGCATGTGGAATTAATGATCAAAATGTTAGACAAATGAGCGAAACAGATTTTTTTACTAGTCATGAAGCACTTTTATTGCCTTTTGAAGAAGCAATGACTAGAATAGATAGTACAACCGGTAGGTGGTACGATGTTTCAGCCCATATGCTCTGGATAGGTGACCGGACTCGTCAATTAGATGGTGCGCATGTTGACTTTGTTAGGGGAATTGCAAATCCAATCGGAATAAAAGTAGGCCCAACAACCAACACTGATGAGCTTATTAAGATTATAGACATTGTAAACCCAGATAACACTGCTGGAAGGATAACTCTAATCTGCAGAATGGGTGCTGAAAAAATTTCTTCAAAATTACCTCCTATAATATCTTCAGTCAGTAAAGAAGGAAAAAATGTAGTTTGGGCATGTGATCCAATGCATGGAAATACAATTAAAGCATCGAATGGATATAAGACTAGAGCACTAACAAATATTATTTCAGAAATTGAACAATTCTTTAAAATTCACCGGGTTGAGGGAACTTATCCTGGGGGAATACATATAGAGATGACTGGTCAGGATGTGACAGAATGTATTGGAGGTGTTCAAGAGATTAAAGAAAGTGATTTAAAGAGCAGATACCATACATATTGTGATCCCCGCTTAAATGCTTCACAGTCTTTAGAATTAGCTTTTTTATTGTCTGAATTCCTAAAAGAAGAAAGAATAAGAATCCAGCAGACTTCCAAAATATAGTATTACTGCTATATATTTATTTATGAAAACAGAGGAAAGAATTCAATATATTCTTGATTGGATAAAGCAATATTGTAATACAATTAAATCTCAGCCAGTAACTCTTGTTATAGGTGTATCTGGAGGCGTTGATTCAGCAGTTACTAGCACTTTATCAGCAAAAACTGGTTTAAAAACGATAGCAGTTTCAATGCCAATTAAACAAAATCCTAAACAGCATGATTTAAGCATCAAACATCTAGAGTGGCTTAAATCCAATTTTGAAAATGTTATTACCAAAGAAATTAGTTTGGATAGTATTTTTTCTTCTTTTGAAGAAACTATGTATGATTTCAAAAATAATCTTGCTTTTGCAAATTCCCGATCACGGTTAAGAATGATAACTTTGTATCAAATTGCACAATCTAATAACGGACTAGTTGTTGGAACTGGCAATAAAGTTGAAGATTTTGGTGTAGGTTTTTATACAAAATATGGAGATGGTGGCGTAGATATCTCTCCTATAGCTGATTGTACAAAAACACAAGTTTGGGAAATAGCATCAAAAATGTTTATTATTCCAGATATCATAGAAGCGCAACCAACAGATGGTTTGTGGGATGATAGCCGCAATGATGAAAGACAACTAGGTTTAACTTATAAGCAAATAGAAGAGGCAATGGACAACAAAGATAGCAAGTATTATGAAAAATATATGCAAATCAGAAAACCAAATTTACATAAAATGAAACCAATTCCTATTTGTTTGTTTGAGGATGATTAATTGACATTAAAAACTCGTTTTGCTCCTAGCCCAACTGGCTTGCTTCATATAGGCAATGCTAGGTCCGCTGTAATAAATTGGGCATACACAAAAAATAAAGGTGGAGAGTTTATTCTTAGAATTGATGATACTGATTTAAAAAGAAGTAAAAAAGAATATGAAAATAAAATTAAAGATAATCTTTCATGGCTTGGTCTTTCATGGACCAAAACATTTAATCAGTCACAAAGGAAAAACATATACGATGAAAAGATTTTATTATTAAAAAAATCAAAAAAAATATATCCTTGTTTTGAAAGTCCTGAAGAACTTTCATTAAAAAGAAAAACTCAATTGTTATCAGGAAAACCACCTATTTACGATAGAGCTTCATTAAAGTTAACTTCTGATCAAATAGAAAATTTAATCAAAAAAGGAAAAATTCCTCACTGGCGTTTTAAACTAGAAGAGGAAATAATTGAATGGCAAGATTTGATAAAAGGAAAAGTATCTTTTGACAGCAAAAATTTATCTGACCCAGTTATAATAAGAGAAGACGGCAGTTTATTATATCATTTACCCTCTGTTGTTGATGATGTTGAAGAAAAAATAACAGATATAATTAGGGGAGAAGACCATATTACTAATACCGCGTTTCATATTCAATTATTTAAATCATTAAAAGCTAAGATACCTCGTTTTGGTCATCATCCATTTCTTACTGATGAAAAAGGTGAGAGTTTTGGAAAAAGATTAGGCAGCTTATCAATTCAAAGAATGCATGAAGATGGGTTTGAAAGCCTAACCTTGCTTAATTATTTACTAAGCATAGGAACAAGTAAAAACTTATCAAAAGAAAAAAATATAGATATGCTAGTTAATAATTTCAATATTAATTCCTTGGCATCTTCATCCCCTAAGTTTTCAATAAATGTACTAAAATTATTAAACAAGGATATGCTTCAATCTTATGATTTTTCTGACGTTAAACAAAAATTTTTTGATTTAAATATCAAGGATGTAAATGAAGGTTTTTGGATCTTTATAAAAAATAATATTAATTTTTTTTCTGAAAGTTTGGATTGGTTTAATATAATTAATTCAACAAAAACTTATATTGATAACGCAAATGATTATTTAAATTTAGCAGCTGAACTTTTACCTGAAGGTCCTTTTGATGAAACGACATGGGATACTTGGATTGATTTAATCAAAAATAAAACTGGTAAAAAAGGAAAAGATCTATTTATGCCTATAAGATTAGCACTTACAGGTAGAGAAAAAGGCCCTGAGTTAAAATATTTGCTGCCTTTATTGACTAAAGAGCATATATTGAAAAAACTTGGTTATATGTAAAAAAATTTTGGTAAATATACAATCATACTAAATTACTCGACATTAAAACATTTTTAATTTAGCAGCCCCAAAACAATGGAAAACAAGATTTACTTATTTGATACCACACTAAGAGATGGTCAACAAACCACTGGCGTAAATTTTTCAGTAAGTGATAAAATGATCATTATTAGAGCACTTGACGAACTAGGGATTGATTACATCGAAGGAGGATGGCCAGGAGCAAATCCAACAGACGATCAGTTTTTTAGCAGAGAGATACAATTAACCAGCGCTTCTCTTACAGCATTTGGTATGACTAGACGACCAAGTAGTAGTGCCGCTAATGATCCAGGACTAAATTCTTTAATAAACTCTAAAGCTACTTCTATTTGTATTTTTGGAAAATCATCTTTATTTCAAGTGAAAGAAGCTTTGGAAATTGATGAAAATGAGAATCTTAAAATGATAAGTGAAAGCATCTTAGAAATTAAAAACAAAAATAAAGAACCTATTTTTGATGCTGAGCATTTTTTTGATGGATATAAATTTGATCGTGATTATGCAATAAAATGTATAAAATCTGCTTATGAATCAGGCGCAAGATGGGTCGTTTTATGTGATACAAATGGAGGAACGCTTCCAGATGAGATTTATAATATTGTTAAAGAAATTACTAAGATTATTCCTGGAAAGAATTTAGGTATTCATGCGCACAATGATACAGATAATGCAGTTGCAAATACATTGGCAGCTATCAATGCAGGAGTAAGACATGTACAGGGTACTCTAAATGGTTTAGGTGAAAGGTGCGGCAATGCTAATCTAATTTCATTAATACCTACTTTAATTTTTAAAACCAATTTTGATATTAATATAAAAAAAGAGAATGTTAAAATTTTGCCAAGAATTTCTAGAATATTAGAAGAGATTTTAAATGTGCCACAATCAAAACAAGCTCCTTATGTAGGAGAATATGCTTTTTCACATAAAGGAGGAGTACATGCTTCTGGTGTTGAAAAAAATCCATCAACATATGAACATATTAATCCAGAATTAGTTGGGAATTCAAGAAATGTGATTGTTTCTGATCAGTCAGGAAAATCAAATTTATTTAATCAATTAAAAAAAATGTCTATTGATATAAATGAAAGTCAAATAAAAAATATTCTTCGTATAATTAAACAAAAAGAGTCCGAAGGTTTTTCTTATGACACTGCTTTAGCTAGTTTTGAAATCTTAGTGAGAAAAGAATTGGGCCAGATTAAGGATTATTACACTTTGCAAAAATTTAGAGTTACAGATGAAAGAAGATGGAATGCAAAAGGCCAGTTAGTTACTGAATCTGAAGCAAACATCAATGTTATTGTTAATAATGAAGAAATAATGACTGTTGGAGTAGGAAACGGTCCTGTAAATGCACTTGATAGTGCTTTACGTAAAGCTTTGATAAAATTTTTTCCCACCCTAGAGAATTTAAAACTTTCTGATTATAAAGTTATGATTCTTTCTCCTGAAAAAGGAACAGGAGCAATAACAAGAGTTTTTATTGAATCCGTAGATGAAAAAAATAAACATTGGACAACCATAGGTGTATCCCCAAACATTATAGATGCATCTTATAACGCACTTTATGATAGCATAGCTTATAAGTTATTTTATGATTTAAAATCACAATAGTGATAGTAAATAATCCTTCAATAATATTAGTTAGACCTCAGTTGCCTGAAAATATTGGTATGGTAGCAAGAGCTATGGACAATTGTGGTTTTAAGAAATTGATATTAATTTCTCCAAGAGAAAAATGGCCTAATCAGAAAGCAATCAAATCTTCAGCTAACTCAAAAAGAATTATAGATAAAGTTATCGTTTTTAAGTCTCTTAATGAAGCTTTATTATCTTTTCACTATGTTGTAGCTACATCCAATAGAAAAAGATTTTTACAAAAGCCCAATCACAATAATTTTATTAATTTTTTTAAAGAAATTCCAACGAATAAAAAAATAGCTGTTGTTTTTGGACCGGAAAACTCAGGATTATCAAATGAAGATCTTATGTTGTGTGATTCAATTTTTAATATTGAACTGTCTAAAACAAATAAATCTCTTAATTTATCTCATGCAGTATTATTATTCTTATATAAATGGAAAGAATATTTTCACATACCTTCAAATTTACATAGTTTTAATTATATAAATAGAAAAATAGCATCAAAAAAAGAATTTAAACTATTTATGGATTATCTAAAAAATGAACTTGATGAAATAGGTTTTTTATATCCAAAACATAAAAGTAAAAGCATGTTTAATAATATTCAAACAATGTTTTTACGTTCAGCTCTAAGTAAAATTGAAATTCAAACTTTGTGGGGAATGATAAAAAAACTAAGAAATACATCAAAAACTAAGCGATTATAGAATTGACATGATAGATTATATCTCTATAAAACTTCGGATTACTTAAAATATGACAAAAAGAACAGCAGCCAAATATAAAATTGATAGAAGATTAGGATGTAATCTTTGGGGGCGCCCAAAAAGTCCATTTAACAAGAGAAACTCTCTACCTGGTCAGCACGGAACTGTAGGACATAGGAAAAAAATATCAGATTATGGCACACAATTATTTGCCAAACAAAAACTTCGTTTCTATTACGGTGATCTTACTGAAAGACAATTTAGAAATATATATAAAAAAGCTTCAAATATAAAAGGTGACACAAGTCAGATATTAATTGAACTTTTAGAAAGAAGACTTGATGCAATTGTCTATAGAATGAAATTCGTCCCCACAATTTTTGCAGCTAGACAATTAGTCAATCATGGCCATGTTAAAGTAAATGAGAAAAGAGTAAATATACCTTCGTATACAGTTAAGGATGGAGATGTGATATCTTTAAAAGATCAAAGTAAGCAAATTAATCTTATACAGGAATCAATTGTTTCTCAAGAAAGAGAGATACCAGAATATTTAGAAGTTGATGCAAAGGAATTTAAAGGTAGATTTCTCAGAGCCCCCTTAATGCATGATGTTCCCTATCCTGTAACAATGGAGCCTAATTTAGTGATTGAGTATTATTCTCGTTAAATCTATTCCTCTTTTAGTTTATCTAAAATAAAAATTGCTACAGCTATCCATATAATTATAAAAGAGATCAATTTATAATTACTGAAATTTTCATTAAGTATCAAAATTGATGTTAAAAAATGAAAAGTTGGGGCTAAATAAAAAATTATACCAGCTAATCCAAGAGGAATATTTTTTAATCCAAAATTAAAACAGAAAAGAGGAAAAACAGTCATAGCTCCTGTAAAAAATAAAAGAAAAGATGTTAATTTACTGTAATTAAAGAAATAAGCCGAACCGATTGAACTTAAATATATTAAATAAATAATCGCAAAAAAACTTATAAAACCAGATTCATACAATAAACCTATTTCAGCAGAAACATTTATTTTTTTTCTGATCAAACCATAGAAAGCCCAAGTTAAACCAATAAGTATAGCAATATAAGGAATAGTTTTAATACTTATGAGTAGAAAAATTATTGATGAAAACATAAGAAGAAGAGATGTAATCTTCAAAATAGAAAGTTTTTCTTTTAAAAAAATAATACCTAGACCAACGCTTATTATAGGGCTGAGATAATATCCCATAGAGGCGTCTTGCACCCTATTTAAGTTAACAGCAAGAACAAACCCCGTCCAATTACATGTAATCAAAAATCCAGTTAATGATAAATATAATAAATGTGATCGATTACGAAAAATATTAAAAAACTCATTAATTTTTCCCATTGACAATATTATTATCAATAAAAAAAAATGACCAAATTGATCGGTGACTTACTATTTCAAACACTGGAATGAATTTAATTTCATTATAGTATAAAGGCTGAGGAAGACCCCAAAAAATTGAAGCAATTGAAGTATAAAAAATACCCTTAAACAAAAAGTTTCTTTTCAAAACTTTAGGAAGATTTTAGTGAAATATCTTTTTTATTAAATAATTCTAATAGTTCACCACTATCATTCATTTCTTTTATAATATCGCAACCACCAATAAATTCTTCTTTTACGTACAGCTGAGGTATTGTAGGCCAATCAGAATAATTTTTTATTCCTTCTCTCATTTTTTCATTATCAAGAACATTAATGGTATTAAATTTAACACCTATATTATTTAAAATTTGTACAACAGCAGCAGAAAAACCACACATAGGAAAAGCAGGAGTTCCTTTCATAAAAAGTAATACATCATTTGATTTAATTTCATTTTTTATATTCATAGTAATATCTATGTCTTCATTCATATTTACTCCGTTTTTGTTTTTAACATCAGCGCATGAAGTTCTTTACCCATTTTACCCTTAAGTGAGCTATATACCATTTGGTGCTGAGTAATTTTACTTTTACCCTGAAATGATTTTGAAATGATTGTTGCTTTGTAGTGATCGCCATCCCCTCTTAAATCTTCGATTTCAATTAAAGCATCGGGAATAGATGCTTTAATAAGCGCTTCAATTTCTTTTTTAGTAATTGTCATGAAATTAATTCACTAAATAATATATCTATGAATAAATGCAAATAATTATCCTTTAATATTGTTAAAATAAAACATCTATATAATTTTCTTGTGTAGGATATGAACTAGTTGATTTAAAAACAATATTTTTTTTATTTATTTTCTTATTAGGCAAGCTAATCAAAGAAGAAGATTTGGTTCCATAATTTATTTTCTTATTAATAAAGCAAATTTTTTCATCATCTTTTAACTGATTTGGCTGTGTTTCAGTCAGATTTTTTATCCAGTCATTCCAATTATTGTTTGATGGATTTGGTATTTTTGTATCTGAAAACAATTTATAGTAAAAATTTATTTTTCTATTCTTTTTATCATTCAGATCTTTATTGGTAATTACTGACAGACCTTCATTTAATTTTTTAATCAGAAGATTTTCAACTTTTATATCATGTTTTATCCAATAGCATTCATTATATGTAGCAACTAACAAATTAAAACTATTGTAATTATTTTTATCAAATGAAGAAATATATTTTAAAGTTTCTTTTATTGAAGAATGTTTTAATGTTTCTAGTATAATTTTTCCACGAGAATTCTTTTTTTTAACAAATTCCTTGTCAGATTTTCTATTATGAATAATTGCAGTTATGCCAAAATCATTCACACCAATCCAAGAACCATTCTTTTCCAAATCTTTTCCACCAACAATGTTAGGATATTTCTTTTTCCAGTGCCTTTTAGGAAATAGACTCTTCCTATCAAGCTTTTCATCTCTGTTTGTGCCAATGATTACAGGCCATAAATTTTTTTTTCTAAATAAAATAATGCTTGTGCACATTTATCAATTTTTAAATGCTTTTTGAAAAATCTTGTCTATATGGATAACAACATCTTTAGAGTTTAACAATTGTTTCAAATCATTTTTATTCAAATATTTTTTTATCTTTTTATCTTTTTGGAGAATATCTTTAAATTGTTTGTTTGAATTCCATGACTTCATCGCTGCGGATTGGATAATTAAATAGGCTTCTTGTCTAGATAGATGTTTTTTAATAAGTGCTAAAAGAATATTCTGACTCTTGTGCAATCCACCAAGTTTATCTAAATTCTTTTTCATATTTTTAGGATAAACTATTAAATTTTTTATTAGATTAGACAAACGTGATAGAGCAAAATCCAATGCTATGGTCGCGTCAGGAGCGATAATTCTTTCAACGCTAGAATGGCTTATATCCCTTTCATGCCACAATGATATATTTTCCATAGCAGGAATTACACTACTTCTAATGTATCTTGAAATTCCTGTTAAGTTTTCACTTAAAATAGGATTTCTTTTATGTGGCATGGCTGACGAGCCTTTTTGATTTTTTTCAAAATATTCTTCAACTTCCAATAATTCAGTTCTCTGTAGATGTCTAATTTCGGTAGAAAAACGTTCTATTGAAGAAGCTATAATACCTAAAGTCAAAAAAAACATTGCGTGCCTATCACGAGGAATAACTTGAGTGGAAACATTTTCATTCTTCAGTCCTAATTTAGCAGCTACATATTTTTCAATGCTTGGGTCAATAGAATTATAAGTGCCCACAGGTCCAGAGATTGCGCAAATAGAAATTTCATCTTTTGCAGATTTCATTCTGCTAAGATTTCTTTTAAACTCACAATAAAACGAAGCTAATTTTAATCCAAAAGTTATTGGTTCAGCATGAATGCCGTGACTTCTGCCGATCATTATTGTATTTTTGTGTTTAATAGCTTTTACTTTGATTTCTTTTAGCACAAGATTAAGTTCTTTAATTATAATTTCAGCAGATTGCTTTAATTGAATTGAAAATGAAGTATCAATAATATCACTTGAAGTAACACCATGATGAAAGTATTTCGCACTTTCTCCAATATAACTACTAACATTATTAATATAAGCTATGAAATCATGTTTTGTTTTGTTTTCAATAAGCTCAATTTCGTTAACATTAAATTTTGCTTTATTTCTTATTTCTTTTGCATCCTTTTTTGGAATGACCCCATTGACAGATAGCTTTTCAGCTATCAGACACTCGATTTCAGTCCAAATTGCAAATTTGTTTTCAGGGGACCATATTTTTTCAATTTTTGGCCTTGTATAACGAGGGATCATAAATTTTTTATCTTATATTGTATTTATTGGAAAATCAGTATTGTTTTGAGAAAGAGTGAATATTTCATTGCCATTTTCAGTAATACCAATCGTATGCTCAAATTGAGCGGATAGAGATCTATCTTTGGTTACTGCTGGCCAGGCATTCGAACCATCTTTTTCCTTTAAGTTTTTAATACGCCAATCACCAATGTTAATCATTGGTTCAATAGTAAAAAACATTCCAGGTCTTAATTCAATACCTTCGTCTGGGTTGCCATAATGAAGGACGCTTGGCGGTGTGTGAAATTTTTCTCCAATTCCGTGACCGCAAAAATCTCTTACTACTGAAAATTTTTTTGACTCTGCGTGTTTTTGTATTGCATAACCAATGTCACCAAGATGTTTTCCAGGTTTGGCATTTTTTATGCCTAATAGGAGACATTCATAAGTTGTTTTAAGTAATAATTCAATTCTCTTATTAATTCTTCCAGGAGTGTACATTCTTGAACAGTCTCCATGCCAACCATCTAAAATAACTGTTATATCAACGTTAACTATGTCTGCATTTTGTAAAATTTTTTTCTCACTTGGAATGCCATGACAAACCACATGATTCACTGAAGTACACACTGATTCAGGAAAAGGTTTTTTAATGCTTGGAATTTTGTAATTTTTTGGTGCCGCAGTAGCGTTATTTTCCTTGATTATTCTTTCGCAAAAATCATTTATTTCTTTTGTTGATATCCCTGGCTTAATTATTTCCTTTAGCTCATCTAAAATTTGTGCCGCAAGAGATCCCGCTTTTCTCATTCCTGCATATTCATTTTCCGAAGTATGAATAGGTATATTATCTGAAGTCATAAAAAAATATAGATACACTAATATTGATATTGCATAAACAAATATAAAATAAATTGATTTTATTTGAACAATTAATTGTTTAGAAGAGCTAAATGAGTAATTTAACAGCTGGCTTAATAATTATTGGAGATGAAGTACTTTCAGGAAGAACTCTAGATATTAATTCAAATTTTATTGCTAACAAACTTGTTAAATCAGGAATAAAATTAGAACAGATAAGAATTATTCAAGATAATCAAAAAACTATTATTGATACAGTTAAAGAATTTCATAAATCGTATACCTATGTATTTACAACCGGTGGTATTGGACCAACTCACGATGATATCACATCTGAAAGTGTAGCAATTGCCTTTAATAAAGAATTTTGCTTTCATAATAAGGCATTCAAAATACTTGAAAACTATTATTCAAAAGGAGAATTTAACGAGGGAAGAAAAAAAATGGCTAAAATGCCTGAATCTTCTGAATTAATTCTTAATCCACTTACTGTATGTCCTGGTTTTAAGATTGAGAATGTGTTCGTTTTTCCGGGTGTTCCTGAAATAATGAAGAAGATGTTTGTTAATGTTTTAAAAAAAATTGAAAAAGGCGAGCCAAAAAAAACAATTACAATTAACACTAATTTGTATGAAAGTTTGATAGCAGAAAAACTTTCTATCATTCAAGAAAAAAATCCTAAATGTTCTATAGGAAGTTATCCTTACTTTGATTATGTAGCTAATACCAGAGGAGTCAACATAGTTATTTCATCTTGGAAATTAAAAAACTTAGATAACATCGCTGGTGAAATTGAAGAAATGATTTCATTATTAAATGGAAAAAGTAAAATAGTCTGATAGATAGAGCTTCTGGCCTCGTGGTGGAATGGTAGACACAAAGGACTTAAAATCCTTGCCCATTTGGGAGTGCCGGTTCGAGTCCGGCCGAGGCTACCACGAAATTCTAAGAAAGGAATTGTTCTTTTAATACTTTTTCTTCTATTGAGTGATTATTATCAAATAAAATAGTGCAAGTGAGATCATTTGATGAAGTTACCTCTACCTCCTTAACATTATTAAATTCATTATGATCAGCAGCAACACTTGAAGACCTAATTTCAGAATTTCTGACATGAAAATTTATTTTTGTTTTTTCTGAAAGCAATGCCCCTCTCCATCTCCGCGGTCGATAGGAACTGATGGGAGTTAAAGCTAATAGTTTTGAATCTAGAGGAATAATACTCCCGTGCGCTGAAAGATTATAAGCGGTACTTCCAGCAGCAGTTGAAACTAACACTCCATCACATATTAATTCTTTCATTCTTTCAATATCATTAATCCTAATGCTAATTTTAGCAGTTTGCTGTGTTTGTCTTCTAATTGAAATTTCATTAAAAGCTATTGATTTGAAAGACTCTCCGTTATTATTTTTTGCTTCCATATTTAAAGGTTTAATTTTAATTTTTAGTGCAGAAGAAATAATATTATCTAGTTTTTCATCATAATCTGAATTCATTAAAAAACCTATAGAGCCGTAGTTAATACCATAAAAAGGTTTGTTGTATTTGTTAAAGTCATGAAGGGATTTTAATAAAAAACCATCTCCACCTAAAGGAACAATTACATCAGCTTTTTCAATATTATTCTGGCCATACTCATCTATAAGTTTTTTCTTTGCAGATAATGCCTTGATCGAGTCAGAAGAAATAAAAAAAAATTTCATTAACCACCTGTCACATTCATGTGTCTTTTTAAATATGGTTTTGTGTTTTTTTCAATAATAAAATTATGTTTTTGTGGTTTATCTTTTAAGGCAAACTTGATTCTATCTTTTATATAATTTTCACTAAAATCACTTCTTAAAATTTTTTTTAAATCCACATAATTATTTTGCCCAAGACACATAAATAGTTTTCCAGTACTTGTAATCCTAACTCTATTGCAACTTGAACAAAAATTATTAGTTAGAGGTGTTATAAAACCAACATTAATTAATAGTTTATCACTTCTATAATATATTGCAGGTCCGCCAGTGTTTTTATCAATTTTATAAAAATTATATTTTGAATTTAATTTTTCATAAACTTTATTTAAGGGTAAAAACTGCAAGTGTCTCTTGGAATCTGTTTCACTCATTGGCATTATTTCAATAAAAGTTAAATCAACCATTATTTGATTAGCCCATTCAATTATTGAGTGTAATTCTTTTTCGTTAAAATCTTTGATTGCAACAACATTAATTTTTATTTTAATGCCATTCTTTTTTGCTTCAATAATGCCTTTTATTACTTTATTTAAAGCACCAAGTCTTGTTATTTTCTTATACAAATTACTATCAATTGTATCTAAAGATACATTGACACGATCTACGCCATTCTTTTTTAAATCCTTTGCGAAGATTTCTAAGAGTGTTCCATTTGTCGTTAAAGTAATTTCGTTAAGATTTGTATATTTTTTCTTTATATTTAATTTTTCAATTAATTTAATTAAATCTTTTCTGACTAAAGGCTCTCCGCCAGTTAATCTAATTTTATTTATACCTAGATCAATAAAATTGTCACATAACCTCTCAATTTCCTCTAAAGTAAGAACTTCTTTTTTTGGAAGAAAAGTCATTTTTTCTTTCATGCAGTAAACGCATCTTAAGTCACATCTATCTGTTACAGAAATTCTTAAATAATTAACTTTTCTATTATATCTATCTGTTAATTGCATTTATATTTTACTACCTTAACTTTAATTTTTTCAAATTAGTATTTTTAATATATAATAATTTATAGAAATATCGATGTTACTAGAAAATAATACATAATTTACATATTATTTATTTAAGTTTATATTATAAATTATATCTTCTAGATAATAATACTGAATTTGAATTGAATAATTTGACAAAAATTAATTAAAAAAACTAAAATTAGCTTACCTTCTTCCCTCCTTTTTTTCATGCATTTCTTGAGCTTCTAGACTTAAAGTAGCGACTGGCCTAGCTTCAAGACGTTTAATTGCAATGGGTTCACCAGTTTCTTCGCAATACCCATAATTTCCATCATCAATTCTTTTCAAAGCCTCACTAATTTTGTTAATCAATTTTCTTTCTCTATCCCTTGTTCTTAATTCAAAAGTTCTTTCAGTTTCTTCAGTAGCTCTATCAGTCAAGTCAGATTTGGAAGAATTTTCTTCTTTTTGAAGTTTTTTTAAGGTTTGCGATGATTCTTTTAGAAGATCTTTTTTCCAATTAGCCAGTTTTAGTCTAAAATATTCTTTCATTTTGGAATTCATGAATTTTTCTTTTGCAGTAGGTCTATAATTTTTTGAAATAGTTGTCATAATTTGGTGAAGAGTGGATTTATCAAAAATTATTATGATTTCAAGATAATAAAAACATAATTAAATATTACTAAATTTCAATAAGTTAAATCAATTTATTAAAAAGAACAAAAATAGAACTTTAAAAATGAGAACAAAACATGTACAAATAACAAGTTTGCAAGAATCATATTAAAAAACTACGTACAAAGGAGAAAATTGATGTCTCAAAATAAATTTAAAGTAATTGAAAACAACAATATGGATAAAGAAAACAGAAACAAATCTCTAGAAGCAGCTGTTAATCTAATTGAAAAAAACTATGGAAAAGGATCAATAATGAGACTTGGATCTAAAACAAACGTTGATATTGAATCAATTTCAACAGGCTCTCTTGGTCTTGATATAGCTCTTGGCATTGGAGGGGTTCCTAAAGGAAGGATAGTTGAAATTTATGGTCCTGAAAGTTCTGGAAAAACAACACTAGCTACACATATTATCGCGGAGTCACAAAAAATGGGCGGCAATTGTGCCTTTATTGATGCAGAACATTGCTTAGACCCAGCATATGCAAAAAAATTAGGGGTAAATCTAGAAGATTTGCTTATTTCGCAACCAGATACTGGTGAGCAAGGATTAGAAATAGCTGACTCATTAATTAAATCTGGAGGTATTGATGTTTTAGTTATTGACTCAGTAGCTGCTTTGGTCCCTAGAGCAGAATTAGAGGGTGATATGGGAGATTCTCTACCAGGTCTTCAGGCAAGATTGATGAGTCAAGCACTTCGTAAACTTACAAGCTCTATATCTCAGTCAAATACTCTTGTTGTTTTTATTAACCAATTAAGGATGAAAATAGGAGTGATGTTTGGCAGTCCAGAAACAACAACAGGAGGAAACGCACTTAAGTTTTATTCTTCAGTACGTCTTGATATTAGGCGAATAGGGGCAATTAAAGATAAAGATGAAATAATTGGTAATCAAACTCGAGTTAAAATAGTTAAAAATAAAGTAGCCCCCCCATTTAAAGTTGTAGAATTTGATATTATGTATGGCGAAGGTATATCTAAACTAGGTGAACTTGTTGATTTGGGTGTTAAAGCAGAAATTATTGAAAAGTCGGGATCTTGGTTTTCCTATAAAGATAATAAAATTGGTCAAGGAAGAGAGAATGTAAAAAATTTCCTTAAAGAGAATTCTGACATTTCTAAAAAAATTGAAAACAAAATTTTAGAGAATGCTGGCATTGTTGAAAAAGCAATGATGGAAGGCGACACTAAAATTATAGAAAAAGAAGAGCTTAACAATAAAATTAAATAAAAATAAATTTTAATTTCAATATTGAGGCGTTGTTAATCAACGCCTTTTTTAATAAAAATAGTCATAATTATATGTTATTATAATAATGTTTTATGAAATCATCACAAATAAGGGAAACTTTTCTTAGTTATTTTAAAAAAAACAATCATAAAATTGTTCATTCAAGTTCTTTAGTTCCGCAAAATGATCCAACATTGATGTTTGCTAATTCAGGAATGGTTCAATTTAAAAATGTTTTTACAGGTAAAGAAAATAGAGACTATAAAAGAGCTGTAACAGCTCAAAAGTGCGTAAGGGCAGGTGGAAAACATAATGATTTAGAGAATGTAGGTTACACTGCTCGCCACCATACTTTCTTTGAAATGTTAGGAAATTTTTCTTTTGGTGATTATTTTAAAGATTTGGCTATTGAATTAGCTTGGAACCTTATAATTAAAGAGTTTGGAATTGATAAAAACAAACTTTTGGTGACAGTCTTTGATCAAGACGAAGAAGCATTTATTCTATGGAAAAAAATAGCAGGTTTGTCAGAAAATAAAATTCTTAAAATTAATACTTCTGATAATTTTTGGTCAATGGGTGAAACAGGACCTTGCGGACCCTGCTCAGAGATTTTTTATGATCATGGAGACAGTTATCCAGGCGGACCTCCAGGTAGTGAAGATGAAGATGGAGATCGTTTTATTGAAATCTGGAATCTTGTTTTTATGCAATATGAACAAATAACAAAAGATATAAGAGAAGATCTACCAAAACCTTCAATAGATACAGGAATGGGCTTGGAGAGAGTCGCAGCCTTACTTCAGAATACGAATGATGATTATGCTACTGATATATTCACTCCATTAATTAACAAATCCATTGAACTCACTAATTCAGATGAAAAAGCAAATTCTTCTAGTCACAGAGTAATAGCCGATCATCTGAGATCAGCCTCTTTTTTAATCACTGACGGAGTTTTACCTTCAAATGAGGGTAGGGGGTATGTGCTTCGAAGAATCATGAGAAGGGGCATGAGGCATGCTCATAGTTTAGGTAATAAAGAACCAATTTTTCATAAAATTTTTCCAACATTACTTCATGAAATGAAAGATTCTTATCCAGAATTAAATAGAGCAAAAGATTTAATTTTAAATATATTATTGAATGAAGAAAAAAAATTTAAACAAACGATTGATAACGGTATAAAAATTTTGGAAGATGAAATTAAAAATACACAAAATAATTTGTTTAGTGGAGAAGTAGCTTTTAAATTGTATGATACCTTCGGTTTTCCTCTTGATTTAACTCAAGATTATTTAAAAAATAAAAAAATTCTAGTTGATGTCGATTCATTTAATAAAAAAATGGAAGAACAAAAAAAACGAGCAAGGCAAAGTTGGAAAGGTACTGGAGATATAGAAGAAAACAAAATCTGGCTTGAAGTGACTGATAAAATTAAATCAACAGAATTTCTTGGATTCGAACAATCTGGATCCGAAAGCATTATACTGAGTTTAATCTCAGATAATAAATCAGTTGATAAATTAATTAAAGGAGAAGAGGGGGTTATAATACTAAATCAAACTCCTTTTTATGGTGAAAGCGGTGGTCAAGTTGGAGATAATGGTTATTTACAAAATGAAAATTTTAAATTTAATGTAAACAATACAACAAAAATTTTTGGAAATTATTTCCTTCATTGGGGGCAAGTCATCAAAGGATCGTGTAATGTGGGGGAAGTATTGGAAGCTTACATTGATTATAATAGAAGACATTTAATAAAGTGCAATCATTCATCGACTCATCTTTTGCACTCGGCTTTAAGAGAAGTATTAGGTAATCATATCTTTCAAAAAGGATCATTAGTTAATGATGAAAAGCTTAGATTTGATTTTAGCCATAATGATATGATTTCGGAAGAAAATTTAAAAAAAATAGAATTGCTTGTTAATAAAATTATTAAACAAAGAAGTCCTGTTCAAATAGAGTTACAGGATCATAACGAGGCAGTTAATAGTGGGGCGATAGCCCTATTTGGTGAAAAATATGGAGATGAGGTTAGAGTTGTCGAAATGGGAAAGGACAGAGATAATTTTTTTTCTAGAGAATTATGTGGAGGAACTCATGTTAATAATACAGGAGATATTGAAAAGTTTAAGATTATCAATGAATCTTCAATAGCTTCAGGCATTAGAAGAATTGAGGCATTAACAAATATAAGTGTTAATATATTTAACAGAGATCAAGAATCAAAACAAAAAGATTTTAAAATGCAAATAAAAAAAGAAATAAATAAATACATTGACTTAATAAAGATTATTAACCCTCAAAAAATATATAATATCGATCTTCAGGAAAATTTAGAGGAACAACTAAAGAAAATTAAAAAAATTTATAATGACAACAAACAAAATATAGATATTGCAAAAAATAAAGAAAATATCAAAATTGAAAAAATTGGAAATTATAATCTCATTTATTTACTATCAAATAATTATCCTAGTAAAGCGCTAAAGATGTTTATTGATGAACAAAAAAAATTACATCCAAAAGAAAGTATTATTGTTTTAGTTTCTACTGATCAAAATAAAGTTTCTATTATAGTGGGCTTAACAGATGACTTAACAAATATTTATGATGCAACCAATATTGTAAAAGTTGCCTCAACTATTGTTGGAGGAAAAGGTGGCGGAGGAAGAAAGGATTTAGCTCAAGCTGGCGGTAATATTCCAGATAAAGCTGATAAAATTTATAATGAAATAAAAAAGGAAGTATTAAAATTAACTTAGATTTTCCTCTAATTTTTGCTGTAAAATTTTTAAAAAATCTTCTGTGTTAAGCCATTCTTGATTTAAACTTATTAATATAGCTAAATCCTTAGTCATTTTTCCAGATTCAACAGTTTCTACACATACTTTTTCTAATGTTTCAGCAAAAGAAATTAATTCAGAATTATTATCAAATATACCTCTGAAATGTAAACCTCTCGTCCATGCAAATATAGAAGCAATTGGGTTTGTTGAAGTAGTCAATCCTTTTTGATGATTTCGATAATGTCTTGTGACTGTTCCATGGGCAGCCTCTGATTCAATCGTTTTACCATCCGGTGACATTAAAACGCTAGTCATTAATCCCAACGAACCAAATCCTTGGGCAATTGCGTCTGACTGAACGTCACCATCATAATTTTTGCATGCCCAGATAAAACCACCTTCCCATTTCATTGATGAGGCCACCATATCATCTATCAATCTGTGTTCATAAACTAAGTTTTTTTCATTAAATTTTTCTTTAAATTCATTTTCAAAAACCTCTTGAAATAAATCTTTAAAGCGACCGTCATAAATTTTAAGAATAGTATTTTTTGTAGACAGATAAACTGGCCAGTTTAAGTTTAATCCATAATTAAAACACGATCGAGCAAAATCAATTATTGAATTATCTAAATTATACATTGATAAGGCAACTCCTGGTTTTTCAAAATGATAAACTTCTTTTTCAATATTAATAGAACCATCATCAGGTACAAAAACAATTTTTAACTTACCTGCTCTATCAATTATTGTATCAGTGGCTCTATATTGATCACCAAAAGCATGCCTTGCAATAACAATTGGCTTATTCCATTTGGATACTATACGTGGGACGTTCAAACAAATTATAGGTTGTCTAAAAATAGTACCTCCTAAAATATTACGTATTGTTCCATTAGGCGAACGCCACATTTGTTTTAAATTAAATTCTTTTACTCTATTTAGATCAGGTGTAATTGTTGCACATTTAACACCTACGCCAAATTCTCTAATTGCATTAGCAGATTCTATGGTTATTTGATCATTAGTTTTATCTCTATTCTGTATTCCCAAATCATAATATTTTATATTTACGTCTAAATAGGGCAAGATTAATTTATCTTTAATAAAATTCCAGATGATTCTAGTCATTTCATCACCATTTATTTCAACAATTGGATTTTTTATTTTTATTTTAGCCATATTAGAAAAGATTAGAAAATTCTTCAAAAGTTTTTACAATTTTCAACATAGGTTGTAATTTTTTTTCTCCAAAATTTTTTTTTATCACATTATCATACATTTGTAACATTGAATCCCAATAATTTTCAAAGTTAATAATTATAATAGGCTTATTGTGCAAACCTAAATAGAACCAAGATATTATTTCAGTTGCTTCTTCTATAGTCCCACTTCCTCCTGGTAATATTAAAAAAGCATCACCTAATTCAAATAATTTTTGTTTTCTTTCTCTCATATCTTTTACAATTATTGTTTCAGAAACATTTAAATCTATAATTTCTTTTGAGTTTAAGAATTTTGGAATAATACCTATTACTCTACCATGTGAGCTCATTGCAGAATGAGAAATTTTTCCCATCATACCAACCTTACCACCACCATAAATGATAGATATTTTTTTATTTCCTAAAAATTCACCAATTTGATTAGATAAATCATAATATTTTTGTTCTAATAAATTTGAAGAAGAACAGTAAATTGTTAGAGATTTTATATCCATAATTATATATGTATTTTTTTTTATTATAATCAATTAATATAATTAAATGAATTTTAGAATACATAATGAGGGCTGGGTATATTTAGCAGTCAGTGTTATTTTAACTATTATAACCTTCCCTTTTTTTCCAATAGTTGGATTTTTTTTCTTAGTTATTTCTTTTTGTTTTTTTTATTTTTTTCGTGATCCAATTAGAATAATTCCTAATGAAAACGTTATAGTGTCTCCCGCTGACGGAGAAATAGTTTTTCTTGGTGAATCAAATTTACCGGAAGAGTATGGTATAAAAGGAAAATTTCTTAAAATTAGTATTTTTTTAGATGTATTTAATGTTCATGTAAACAGGATTCCAATCTCTGGTACTATTAAAGATATAAAATATGTTCCGGGTAAATTTTTTAGAGCCAATGTTGAAAAATCAAGTAAAGAAAACGAAAGAAATATTATTACAATAGAAAATATAAAAAAAGAAAAAATAATTGTTACTCAAATAGCAGGCCTGATTGCTAGACGAATTGTATGTGATTTAAAAATTAATCAAGAAGTATTAAAGGGAGAAAGGTTTGGTATCATCAAATTTGGAAGTAGGGTAGATTTGTACTTACCAAAAAATTATAACCTAATGGTTAATGTTGGACAAACTGTTATTGGAGGTGAAACAATTATATCTAATCCAGATCACATTATTAATATTAGGCAGTCAAATAAAATATAAAAATGGATAACAATTCTAATTTTTTATTTAAATATATTCCGAATACCATTACAGTTCTCTCACTTTGTTGCGGTCTTTCTTCTATTCGTTTTTCAATAAATGAAGAATGGAAAACAGCAATTCTACTAATTATATTTGCTGCAATATTTGATTTTTTTGATGGTTGGTTTGCTAGTAAATTAAAAGGTGGAAGTTACTTTGGTGCTGAGCTTGATTCATTAAGTGATATTATTTCATTTGGTGTTGCACCGAGTTTATTAATATATTTTTGGACATTATCTGACTTAAATTCTCTTGGATGGAGTATTTCTATGTTTTTTGTTGTTTGCTCAGCTTTAAGGTTAGCTCGTTTTACAGCAGATATTTATTTGGCTCCAAAAACAATTGATAAAAAAACTTACTTTGTGGGAATTCCTTCTCCAGGAGCTGCAGGATTAAGTTTGTTACCTATTTTTTTATATATTGAATTTGAATTTTCTTTTTTAAGGAATGCTTATTTGAATTCAATTAACTTGGGTTTAATTGGTTTTTTGATGATAAGTAAAATTCCAACTTTTTCACTTAAGAAAATAGTTTTCTCAAAAAAATATATCCCTTGGATAATTATATTAAGCGTGATTATATGCATATCTCTTATTTCTAATATTTGGCTTACATTAATTATAATTGGTTTTCTCTATGTTTTATCAATTGTTTATACAGTAGTAATAAATTTAAGAAAAAATCATTAAGAATTTATTTTTTTTTGATACCACGACATAAAATTTTCTCTTAGCATTAATAATGAAGGGGTAACAATTAAGGTTAATATTGTAGCAAAAATTAAACCAAACACTATAGCTGTTGATAGTTGCACCCACCATTGAGTATCTTGGGTTCCAATTTTTATTTGTCTAGTGAAAAAATTAACATTAGTCATAGTTACCATTGGAAGCAGACCTAAAACTGTTGTGAATGTAGTTAATAGTACAGGTCTTAATCTTTGCGCGCCCGTCTTAACTATTGCTTCTCTAGTTGAAGACATTTGCTTTTTTAAAGAGTCAAATGTGTCGATTAAAATTATGTTATTATTAACAACAATACCCGCAAGAGCTATCACTCCAACTCCAGTCATAACAATGCTAAAAGCTTGTCCAGTTATCATTAATCCGATAAGAACCCCTGTAGTAGACATTACTACAGCAAATAAAATTAAAAAACTGCTATAAAAACTATTAAATTGCAAAAGTAAAACCATTAACATTAAAAACAAAGCTACACCAAAAGCCTTAGATAAAAAAGCTTGGGCTTCTTTTTGATCTTCACTTTCACCAGTTAATTTTACCCTTACATCGTTGTTTAAATTAAAAGTTGGTATATTATTTATTTCCTTTCCTCTGAATGAGGGTTTAACAGAAGTAATACCTAGGACGTATTCAAGTTCTTTCATTTTGCTATCAGCGAAGATGCCCATATCTACATCGGTTTTAATATTAATAGCGTTTTTAGAATCAATTCTTATAATGTTTCCAGTTCTATTTTTGGGAACAATTTCAACAAAATTTGAAATTGGCACTAAACCACTTTCGGAACTCACCCTTAAGTTTTGAAGCATGTCTAATGTTCTTCCTTCTTGAGGATATCTTAAATAAATTGGGATGCTTTCACTCGTGTCATCAGGCCTATATTCACCTAATTTAATACCATTTGTAGATAATTTAATAACATTGCCAATACTTGAAATATTAGCATTAAATTTTGAAGCTTGTTTTCTATTAACTCTAATTTCCCATTCTATTCCCGGAGCAGGTAGATTATCTTCAATATTTACAAGTCCAGGATAATTATCCATAAATTCTTTAAGTCTAGATGCTTCTGAAAATAATAAGTTTCTATTTTGTGAAGTTAATCTAATATTTATCGGTTTACCACTTGGAGGTCCAGCCTCTTGTTCACGAGATTCAACTTTTATGCCATTTATTACCTTCGTTTTTTCTAAGATTTCTTTTAAAATTATTTTAGATGGCCTTCTTTTTTCTATATCAGCATATTCTAGTGAAACTGATCCAATAAAATCTTCAGAACTTTCTGATTGTTCAGAAACATTTCCACTTTTAGAATATATATTTTTAAATTCTTTTCTATTTTTTTGAGTGTCTAATATTAGATTTTCTACTCTAGAGACATAATGATTTTTTTCTTCTACAGATAAATTTCCTCGTGCAAAAATAACTATTTTTGAAAGATCAGGTTCAACTTCAGGGAAGAATTGAATTCCACTGCCTAATTTTGAATATAAAAACTGTATACTAGCTATTATCAATAATACTGTAATTAATACTTTAGCAGGATGAATTAATAATTTGTTAATTTGTCTGGCATAAAAGCCTGTGAAGCCAGTGAGCTCAAGAGGCGATGTGTTGTTTTCTGAAGATAGCACCACAGCAGTTTGTGAAATTTTTTTGACCGGAGCATTCAATGAATTTTTGATTTTATTAGCATAAGGTATGATTTTTATAGAGGTAAATATAAATATAATAATTGGCAAAAGATAATTTAATAAAATAATGAAGGTGTTTATAAAATTTAATTCCGGAATATAATTTTTTCCAATTTTTAACAAATTAAATACTATAAAAGATACAATTAAAGGTATCATTATTTGCAATAAAATTTTAACGATAGTAGCTGTTGAGCTTCCCACAACAGGAACAAAAAGAAGAGCCATAAAAAGGGAAGAAGTTAAAACGCAAATAAGTGTAATTGGAAGATATTTCATAAATTCACCGGCTAAACCAGGCCAAAATATAAGAGGTAAAAATGCAACTAGTGTTGTTGCTGTAGAAGCTATTATAGGCAAGGCCATTTTTTTAGAAGCTAAAGAAAAAGATTTTGTGATTGTAAGTCCTTCATTAATTTTACGATCAGCATATTCAACTACTACGATAGCCCCATCTACAAGGAGACCAACGGATAATATTAAAGCGAATAAAACAACCATATTCATTGTGTAACCCATTGTAGAAAGCGCTAGAACACCCGATAAAAAAGAACCTGGTATGGATACGCCTACTAAAAAACCAGAACGTATTCCAAGAGCACCCAGAATGATTATTAATACTAAAATTATTGCAGCAATGACATTATTTTGCAAACTGCCTAACATGTCTTTTATATATTTTGATGTATCCTGACTAAAAGATATCTTTACATTTTTTGGGAAGGATTTTTTTGCTTCATTAACTATTTTTTTAACTTGATTAACAGTATCAATGATATTTTCTCCAACTCTTTTTGAAACTTCAATAGTTACAGAATTTTTTCCATTAACTCTTGTATATGATTTTCTATCTTCAAAAGTTCTTTTAACAGTTGCAATGTCTCTGAATGTAATTACAGAGTCACCAAAAGATTTAATTGGAGTATCAAGAACATCATTTAAATTTTCAAAAAGTCCGGGAACTTTAATAGCAAAACTTCCTTCACCAGTATCTTGATTACCGGCAGATACCATCATGTTGTTCTGCTTAACTATATTAATTAGTGTGTTTAAATTTATGCCATATCCCTCTACGGCTCTCACATCTATTATGATGTCAACTTGTTCCTTTCTCTTTCCTCCAATTTTAGCTTCCAAAACACTAGGTATAGTTTCAATTTCTTCTTGTAAATATTCAGCTAATTCTTGAAGAGCTCTATCAGGCAAATCACCACTTAAAGAAATTAATAATATAGGAAAAGCGCTTACATTTACTTCATTTACGGTAGGCTCATCAGCTTCTGTAGGTAAATCACCTTTAGCCTTATCAACTTTTTCTCTTACATCCACTATGGCTTTATCTGCGTCAAAACCTGGATTAAATTCTAATAGGACATTACCACCCCCACTATAAGAGGTAGATCTGACTTCTTTGACACCTTCAACAGTTTTGACTTCGTCCTCAATAGGTTTAACTAAAAGTCTTTCAGAATCGTCTGGAGATATGCCTTTTTGAGAAAGGGAAATGTAAATAAAAGGAATATTTACATCAGGAGCCGCTTCTTTTGGTATTTTGATATAAGAAAAAGTTCCAGCAACAAGGATAAAAATAAGTATTCCCAAAACTACTCTTGAGTGGGAAATTGCATAATCAATAATATTCATAAAACTAAATTATTGAATTTCAACAATTTGTCCTTCAGTCACATATTCTTGACCAGAAATTATTATCCTAACTTGATCGGGAAGACCGGTAACCCACATTCCATCAATAGTGTCCTTAACTGTTTTAATAGGATAAAAAATAACCTTATTTTTATTGTTTAAAGCTTTTATGCCAACACTCCCGTCATCTTGCAAAGTCAAGATTGAAGGGGATATTTTATGAGCATTAACAGAATTTATATCGATAGAAATAGAGGTGGTTTGACCACTTTTGAATAGCAAGTCATCATTATTTACCTCAACTATGAATTCAAAGGTTCTTGTACTAGTTTCAGCGACTGGTGAAATAAAGGTTATTATACCATTCTTTTTTTGAGAATTAGATATTTCTATATTAGCTTTTTTTCCTAATTTTATTTTATTAACATCTGATTCAGATATGTAACCTTGTATTTTAATAGGATTTAAATCAACGATTTTAACAATCATATCACCAGGTCTAACATAAGTACCTTCTTCAACGTAGCTAGATTCAATTATTCCATCAAATGGGGCTAAGATAGTTGTATTTTCTATATCAAGTTTTGTGTTTTTTATTTTTGATCTGATATTTTCAAGTTGAGATTCTAAATTTATAAATTGAGATTGAAAATTAATATCTATATCTTTTAAATTTGTTTTAGCTTGAGTTAAGTTTAAAGTAGCTAAACTCAACTTGGATTCTGAACCTAATCCCTTATCTAATAATTCTTTGGCTGAGTTGTACTCAATTTGATATAGATTGATTTGTTCTCTGGCTTTTAAAATATTATTTTCTTTTTTTTCTTTATTTAAAATAATTTCTTTTTCTATTTTACTAAGTTCCTTATTAAAACTATTAAGTAATTCATTCCTATCTTCAATAGATATTTCTATTAACAAATCATTTTTATAAATTGTGTCTCCTCTTATAAAATTCTTTTTTGTGATATTGCCAGTTGTTTCAGATTTTATATCAATGAATCTGTTAAATAGTGATTGTCCTTGTAATGCAATAGTTTGTCCTATTTCACTTGTGTTTGATAGTAAAATTTCAACTTGAATTTTATTGATATCAGTTGCGTTTGAATTTGTCTTAACTTTATTATCGTTATTGTCTGAACTTATTTTTCTATAACTATCTCTTTCTAGAAAATAACCCGACAAGAACCAAACAATTACAAGAATAAATATTAATAAAGCTACTATTATTGATTTTTTCATTTAGATTGAGAATTTAATTCGGGTATATATTTTTTTTGGAGAAAAAAAACAATAAGTTTTTATGATATGAAATCCAATATTTGGCTGAAAAGACGATTAAAAGATGCTTATATAAGAGAAGCTAAGTCACAAGGATATGTTTCAAGATCAGCTTTTAAATTAATTCAAATAGAAAATAAGTATAAATTAATTGTTAAATCAAAAAAAATTCTTGAATTAGGGTCATCACCAGGAGGTTGGTCTCAAGTAATTTGTGAATTAAATAAACAATCTAAAATAGATGCTTTTGATTTATTAGAGATGAAATTTAAACATGAAAATATCAATTTTTTCAGACAAGATTTTTTCAAATTTAATTTCAAATCATTCAATAAAAAATATGATCTAATTCTATCTGATATGGCTCCTAATACCACCGGCCATCAATCTACTGATCATCTAAAAATATCTTCTATTATTCAAGATGTCATTTCTGTTCTTAGAAAAATAAGTTTGCCAAATAGTAATTTTGTTTTTAAAATTTGGAAAGGCTCAGAAGAAAAAAATATTATATATCAATTAAAAAAACAATTTGAAAAAATTTCTTATTGTAAGCCCAAATCTTCAAGAGATGAATCATCTGAAATATTTATTGTAGCAGAAAATTTTATCGTTTAATGATCTTTTAATGCAGGGAGGAATATTAATTATTGATTATGGCTCTCAATACACTCAGCTTATAGCTAGGCGAATTAGGGAAATTAATGTTTATTGTGAAATACATCCTTACAATAAAGTTAGCCTCAAACTACTAAAAAAATTTAAACCAAATGGCATTGTTCTTTCAGGTGGACCAAATTCTATATTAGATAAAAGGTCTCCACAACTTCCTAAATGTATAAAATTTATACCAAAACCTATATTGGGAATTTGTTATGGATTACAATTATTAACAAACGATAGAGGCGGTAAAATAAAAAAATCATTAAGTAGAGAATATGGTTATGCTAAATTAAAGATATTGTGTTCATCAGAAATTTTACCAAAGGAATGGATTAATAAATATCCAAATGTTTGGATGTCTCATGGCGACAGTGTTGTAAGTATTCCAAAAAATTTTCAAATAATAGCCAAATCAAATAATAATACAATTTCTATAATTGAAAATAAAAAAGAAAAAATTTTTGGTTTGCAATTTCATCCAGAAGTTCATCATACAAAATATGGCCAAAATCTTATTAAAAACTTTGTTTTTAAAATTTGTAAAATTAAACAAAATTGGATTATTGATGATTTTATAGATAGAAAAATACAAGAAATAAAAAAAATTGTTAAACAAGATAATGTAATTTGTGGATTATCCGGAGGAGTTGATTCATCTGTAACTGCGTATTTGCTACATAAGGCTATTGGCAGTAACTTATATTGTATTTTTGTCAATCATGGTTTTTTAAGAAAGAATGAAGCTAATGAAGTTTTAGAATATTATAAAGATAAATTTAAAAAACGATTTATAACAATAGATGCATCAAAGATTTTTTTTAATAACCTAAAATCGACTAAGGATCCGGAAAAGAAAAGAAAAATAATTGGTCAAACATTTATTGAAGTTTTTAATAGGGAGGCAGGTAGGATTGATAATGCTAAATTTTTAGCACAAGGTACACTTTATCCAGATGTTATTGAAAGCATTTCATTTTTTGGTGGGCCAACAGCAAAAATTAAAAGTCATCATAATGTCGGAGGATTACCAAAAAGAATGAAACTAAAAATTATTGAACCTTTAAGAGAACTGTTTAAAGACGAAGTAAGAGAGGTAGGAAAAAAATTAGGATTAAACAAAAATCTTATCAACCGACACCCTTTTCCAGGACCAGGTCTCGCTATTCGAATTCCTGGAAAAATTAATAAAACAAAGATTAAATTACTTCAAAATATTGATTCTGTTTATATTAATTTTTTAAAAGAAAAAAAATTATACAATAAAATTTGGCAAGCTTTTGCAGTGCTCTTGCCAGTAAAGTCTGTTGGTGTAATGGGGGATGAAAGAACATTTAATTTCTGTTGCTCATTACGTGCAGTGACTTCAGTTGATGGAATGACGGCTGATTTCTACTTATTTAGTAAGAAAGAATTTACTGAAATTTCCAATAGAATTATTAATCAAGTAGAAGGAGTCAATAGAGTACTTTATGATTTTACATCAAAACCACCGGGTACAATAGAGTGGGAGTAACAAGATTAGATTTTTCATAATTTTTTTTTATAAAAACAATTTGGAATTGTTAATTTTTTAATCAAGTGCTAGAGGAAACATTAAATTAATAAAAACCATATATTTATGCCTGTAAACACCCCAGAACTTGAAATAGGTAGGATTGCTGAAGATTTCAATTTGCTTTCAGTTGATAATCGCAAACATACCTTACAATCTATAAAGGGCGATAGAGGAACAGTTATTGTATTCATCTGCAATCATTGTCCTTATGTGATTGCTATTGCTGAGAGATTGAGTTTTGAAGCAAAAGAATTAAAAAAAATAGACGTAAATACAATAGCTATTATGTCGAATGATGTTAAAAACTACCCAGAAGATTCTTTTGAAAATATGAAAAAATTTTCAGAAAAATATAATTTTGAATTTCCTTATCTTTATGATTCAACTCAAGAAGTTGCAAAAAAATTTAACGCTGTTTGTACGCCTGATTTTTTTGGTTTTAATAATAAATTAGAGCTTCATTATCGTGGAAGGATTGATTCTGGAACCATGAATAATAATGATAAAGAAATTAAAAGAGAATTATTTTATGCAATGGAAATGATTGCTTTAACCAATAAAGGTCCGTCAAAACAAATGAATAGTTTTGGTTGTTCAATAAAATGGAAAAAAAATGAATAAAATTGCAAGTAAAGTTAATTTTTTTTCAGTAGTACAAAGTTTAATTAAACAAAATGTAAAATCGATAATTTTTTTTGCTTTAATTATTGTGCTAGTTATTGCTGGATTGCAAATTTATTTTTTTATTAATAATAAAAAAATCTTAGAACTAAGTATTACATACAATGATTCAAAATATTCTAGTTCACAACTGGATTTTATTGAACATATGACTGAGATAGCAGAAACTAAAAGTTTTTATGGCCTTCTGGCATCACTTGAGTTGATTAACAATAAGATTGATAATAATAAATATAGTGAATCCTATGAAGATTATCTTAAATTATTGAATAATAAAAACATTGACAATTTATATAAAACTTTACTTGCAGTACATGGCTCTTATAATTTATTTGATAAGATAAATAATGAAAAAATTGATATACTTTTAACTTACATTGATGAATCCCTAGATTCTTTTATAGGTTATCGTTTTGAATTACTTTTCCTTCTGTCCGTAAATAATGAAAATATTAATAAAAAAAATAGTTTGTATGAGCAAATTACCAAAGATGATAGAATCTCTTTATCAATAAAGGAGAGAGTAAAAAAGATTAATGAATTTGAAAAATATAATTAAATTATCAATAATATTTATCCCTCTTTTTTTCCTTTCTTGTCAAAAATTAGATAATTTTAGAAATAAAGATGAAAAAATTTTAATAACAGTAAAAGATGAGATTGAGAATCTTGAGATATTTAATAATAAATTTAAAAACTATAAAGAAAATTATTTTGATCACTATTCTAAATCAATAAATTTTTTATGGAAAAATGAAGAAAAATTAAATAAAGTATTAACAATAAAAAATTCTACCACAAAGTATCCCGGCTCAACCCCTCTGAATGTTAATATTATTAATGACAAGATATATAGTTTAAATAACAACTCTGATTTAATAATTTATAACCTCAATGATCAAAAAGATATAGAAACGTATCATGTTTCTATAAGTTCTAATAGTGAATTTTCTCATCCAACTTCAGTAGCAATGTTAAATAATTTTTTGTATGCAGGTTATGCTGAAGGTACTTTATTAAAGTTTGATTTAAATGGTAATATTATGTGGCAATTAGAATTAAATGATATTCTCAAAACACCGATAAAAATTCACAATGAAAATATAATAGTTATTTTAAGTGATAAAATTCTTTCAGTTAATAGTATCAATGAAAAAATAAACTGGGAGTTTATTTATAAAAGAGACAATTCATTAAGTATTTATGGTGGAGATATTGTTTCCAAAAATCATCTTTTATTTTTTTATTTACCCAATGGTAAATTGGGAGAAATAGATACTATAATAGGTGAGAATATTGAAGATTTATTTTCTAAAATAAAATACGATCATAATTTATTGGATTCAAACAATATTGTGCATTCATTTCAAAACTTAATATCATTTTATGAAAATAATAAATATTTGTATACTATTGACATACAGAATAATCATTTCCTTCTTGAAAAAGATAAAGTTGAGAATGTATTATCTCATAGTTTCATCAATAATGCTTTAATTATCCTTGATAAGGAAAAAAATATAAAAGCGTATAATATAAAAAATATGAAAATTTTTTGGAAAAATAATTTGAATGAATATTTAGTTAAAAATGAAAAAATTGTTGAAATTATTAATAATGAAAATAGAATTATTATATTTTTTAATAACGGGCTTATTTTAGAAATTGATTTAATAAGCGGCAAAGTTTTATTTAATCAAAAATTAAAATTAAAGGAAGTTGTGTCTATTTATTTTATTGATGACTATGTTTTTTTTAGCCAATTAGACGGGAAAACAACTATTTTTAAACAATGAATTTTTTATTAATAGGCAGGTCAAATGTTGGTAAATCATCAATTTACAATATTTTAACAGGATTTAATTCTAACATCATTCACAAAGATAGCGGAACAACAAGGGATTGGCATCAAGAAAGATTTAAAAAAATACCAGAATTTATTATATTTGATTCACCAGGACTTTTATTAAATAACAAAAAAAAAAAATCGTTTCAAACAACATTAATTTTTAAAAATTTATTAAAAAAAATTGATTCTTTTTTTTATGTTATCGATTATTCTTCCATTTTTGATGTTTTGGATAAGAAATTAATTGATGAATTGAGAAAATTTAATAAAGAAATAATACTTTTTATCAATAAATTCGATAATTATAATCAAATACCAAACAATGATTTTTATAAATATGGAATCAAAAATTATTTTTTTTTATCATGTTCGCATAACTATGGTTTTGATTTAATAAACAATTATCTAAAAAATAGAGAAACTTCAAAAATTAAAAACAATTTAATTATTCATGATTTTTCAATAGCTATTTTTGGAAAACCAAATACAGGAAAAAGCACCTTATTGAATTCTTTTCTTGGTTTTAATAGGTTTACTACAGGTTCAATTCCAGGAACTACATCTGATTTTGTAAAAGAATATTTTACTTATAAAGATTGTGTAATTAAAGTAATTGATACTGCTGGAATATCTAAAAAATCAATAATATTAAGTAAAAGTATCAATTATTATTCTATTCAAAAATCATTGCAAAAAATTGCAGAAGTAGGTGCTGCTATGATTATCATTGATTCTTCAGAAGGTTTAGATCGTCAAGACAAACGAATAATTAACATTGTTAGCAATAAAGCTAGAAATATTATTATTATTTTTAATAAAATTGACCTAATAGAAAAAAAAGAAAATTTCATAAAAGAAACTCTTCAAGAAATTGATAATACTTTACATGAAATTAAGAATATTAAAGTTTTTTTTTGTTCGGCTTTCTCAAAACGACACGTAAATAAGATTCTTAGTTATTTATTTGAGAATATTATTATTAAAAAATATTTTATTAGTACAGGCAATATCAATAAATGGTTAAAAAAAGTAGTTTTACGAAAATCACATCCTTTAATAGAAAATAAAAAAGTTAATTTTAAATATGCTGTTAAAATTAATGAAAATCCAGTAACGATTAAAATTTATTCAAACTTTGCCAGTAAGATAAAAAATGAATACAGAAGATATTTAATTAATAATTTTAATAAAAAATTTAGAATAATTAATCAAAAAACTAGATTAGTCTTTACGTCAGCAAAAAATCCCTACCTTTGATTTATTACTCTTCATTTTCTATAGCTGGTAATAATTCGTAAATATATTGTTCATTTATGCTGTTAATTATATTTAGAATTTGAGAGTTATCAATGAACCACAGATTTAAATTCTCAAAATTAAATTTATTAAAAGTAAACAAAATTGTGGAATAAATAAAATATGTAAATATTAACCCATATAAAATACCGAATACTTTATCGATTATTATTCCAAAAATTTGTTTGTCTAAATCAGAACTTAAGAATTTTCTAACTTTTCTTAAAATAAAAAGTGAAATTAAGAAGATAACTGGTATAGATATCATTATACTAATAATATTACTTATCATTTCATAATTCTGAAATATTTTTATTTTTAATAATTGAGAGTCAATAAAATTTGAGAATGCATTGTAAGAATATAGAGTAATAATTATTGAACCAACCCATGTTAGAAGTCCTAGGATTGATTGTATTATACCTTTCCAGGCACTAATTATTATAAAAAGTATTGCTATAACTAATAAAATATAATCCAAAGGAAAATTAAAATTTATTATATTCACAATTTAATTTTTATTAAACCTGCAGGTAATGTAATTAATACACCTAACATCGCTATTAACATTGCTATAGCTGTAAATAAACCAAATAAAATTGTGGGCACAAAGTTTGACAAACATAAAACAGAAAAACCAAAAGCTATTGTCAATGATGTCGTTAGCACAGCTTGCCCAACTGTTCTATGTGAGTTTTCCAGAGAGTCATTTATCCTCATGTTCTTATTATAAATGTTATCACGAGCTTTATATAAATAATGTATTGTATTATCTACGGCAATCCCAATCGTAATTGCTGCTATTGTAATAGTCATAATATCAAGAGGTATGCCAAGAAGGCCTATGAAACCAAGTATAAATGAAGAAGCAAGTATATTGGGAATAATCCCAATAATACTTAATTTAACTGATCTGAATAAAATTAGAAACATTGCAAAAATTGCTATCAGAACTATTCCAAAAGATTTGATTTGAGAGCTAAATAAAGATTGTAGCATATCGTTATATAATACCATCAATCCATTAACGTGAACTTCTTCAATCGATTCATATTTTTTGCTGAGATGATTCTGAATATTATTAATAAGTTCTCCTCTTTTTATATCTTCAGAATCTTTTATTCTTGCACTAATTTTTATCATATTGTCATCAATAGATAAATAAGGAGAAATAAGATCATTTTTATAATTTTCAGGTATTTCATTGTATAAAACAGATAGCTCAAATAAGCTTAAAGGTTTTTTATTTATTTGCTCAGCTAAATCTATAAGAGAAGATATTGATAGAACTTTTCCAATTTCCTTTTGTTCATCAAGATATTTATGAATAGATTTAATTGTAAGTATTTTATCCTCAGTAAACCAAGTTAATGAGGAAGAATTATCAATTAGTAAATTACTACTTAAATCAAGATCTTCTTCAATTTCTAATTCAATTTCATCATTGCTTGAAATGTTCTCAACCAAAAGATAATTATTTTCATCATTGAATTTAATAATTACATCAAGAGGAGTAGTCCCTCCTAATTCTTGATCTATTAATTTCATACCTTTATAGATTTCTGTATCCTGTTTAAAATAATTAATAAAACTATTTTCAACATTCAATTTACTAATACCTAAAACACTAAATGCAAATATAATTAAATTAACCGCATATATTTTCATATTGTGATTTACAGAAATATTAAAAAAAAGTGGCAAAATAGAAAATTGAAATTTTTTTTTCACATCTATTTTAGGAAAAATAGAAATCAAAAGAGGTAAAATTGTAAAAGATGTGGCTAATATAACAACTAAACCCAGAATCATAATTTTTCCAAAATCGATTACTGGTTTGATGTCAGAAAATATTAGAGATCCAAAAGCTACAATAGTTGTTAATACTGTATAAAAACATGGCCAAAACATTCTTTTTAAAGTTACATTTAATGTTTTAGCAAAGTTTTTTTGATCAAAGTGTAATCTATAATTATTTATAATATGAATGCACATTGAAATAGATAAAATGAACATCAAAGAAATGAAATTTGAAGAAATAGCGGTAACCTCCCAATTGAGAAAACCCATTAGGCCAGTCATGCATATTATTGAATAGGTAGTTGATATTATCGGAACTAATACCCACTTTAAACTTCTAAAAATTAGAGTTAGTACAATAAATATAAAAATTAATACAGAAATACTAAAAACAATAATATCATTTTTTATAAAACTTAACGTGTCATCAGCTATCATGTCAATTCCACCTAAAAAATATTTGTATGAAATATTTTCATTAATTAAAGCATCTCTAATTTCACGAATTAAATTATTTCTATTTTTGTTGTTTATTATTTTCAGTTCACGATATTTTTTTTCTAAATCATTATAATTCGCGATATCTTCTTGAGTGTTTAATGTAGCATTATGTTCTATTTGTTTTTTTATTTTAAAAAACTCATCATCTTTCTTGAGATATATTATTAATGAAGATACAGTTTTGTCAGTGTTGATGATTTGATTGTGAAATATTGGACTTTTTGAAAGTTCGTTAAGGGCTTTATTTATGTCAATTTGACTATTATCTAATGTTTGTATTTGTTTATTTTTTAAATCAGATAATTTTAAATCATTCATTAATAGAATAGGGGCATCTGTTATTGAAAATATAGATTCAATACCTTCAAGTTTTTCAAGTTTATTTATAATAATTTTAATTTGATTAATGTAGTCAACATCAATTATCTTTTCTGATTTTATGGCTAAAACTAGAAAACTTTTTGTAGGAAAAACATTATTATAATAATTAAAATACTTAAAATTATCATCATTTTGAAGAATCAATGTATCCGATGATGCATCAAGTCTAAAATTTTGTGAATGGAAAGCAAAAAATAGCAATATAATAAAAGCTATAAATGAAAAAAATATTTTTTTTGATAATAAAGGTAATGATTTCATAGCACTAAATATAATTTCTTTTAACTCTATTTGAGATTGAAGTTAATATTTCATTACTTATTGTTCCACACTCTTTAGCCATTTTTTCAATATCATATTCGTGATTAATTAATTCCATATAAATACCTTTTTTTATAATTGTTTTATATTTAGTTATGTCTATGGTTGTGCTATCCATTGATACACTTCCAATTATATTAAATTTCTTTTTTTTATAAAATACCTTACCTTTATTACTTAATTTTCTTGAAATACCATCAGCATAACCAATGCCCAGTATAGCAATAGTGGTTGATTTTACAGTTTTATAAGTTTGATTATATCCAATGTATTCATTTTTTTCTAAATTTTTTATTTGCAATACCTTAGCCTTTAATTTGATCACGGGTTTAATTATTTTTTTTAATTCTGTGTTATAATGGCCTCCATAAAGTGAAATACCAGGTCTTATGATATCATAATGAAAATTCTCACCGAGAATAACACCCGTAGAATTAACTAAACTTTTGTATTTAGCAGATTTAAAATATTTAAAAGTATTAAAAAAATTTTTATTTTGAAAATTATTATATTTATTATTTTTTTCTTCCGAGGAAGCTAAATGACTTAATAGCAAATAAATATCTAAATTGTCGATATTGTTGTTTTTGAGATTGTTTGACTTAATACCAAGCCTGTTGATTCCAGAATCTATGTGAATTCCAATTTTTATTTTGTTTTTTGAGTTCTTATACTTTCTATTTAAGTTCTTTAATTGATTCAGTGAATTTATAATCGGAATAAGATTATTTTGTTGCGTAAGTTTTATCTGACTTTCATCAACACCATTTAAAATGTATACATTATTTTTTTTATATTTTTTTCTTAATTTTAAAGCTTCTTCAATTGTAGCTACAAAAAAATGTTTGCAACCAACACTGTTCAAAATCTTAAAGACTTTTAAGTCACCGAGACCATAGGCGTTTGCTTTAATTGTTGCACCAGAAATACTTTTGTTGGAAATTTTAGAGAGAACTTTATAATTATGAAGAATATTTATTGTATTTATTTCAAGTATTGCACTCGAATCTATCATCAATTAACATTATCATAATCTCTGCTTGATAAATCACTGAATTTTGTAAAATTTGAATCAAAATGAGTTTTTATTGTTCCTATTGGTCCATGACGTTGCTTTGCTATTATAATTTCTGCAACATTATAACTACTTTCACACAGTTCTCTCCATCTGTGATGTCTTTCATTATATTTTTCTTTAGTTTCTTCAGCTTTTTTTATTGGCTCCAATCTTTCAAGATAGTAACTTTCCCTGAAAATAAACATTACCACATCAGAATCCTGTTCAATGGTTCCGCTTTCTCTTAAATCTGCAAGTTGAGGCCTCTTATCCTCTCTTTGTTCTACTTGTCTTGATAATTGTGATAAAGCAACAATAGGTATATCTAATTCTTTAGCGATTGCTTTTAACCCCCTGGTAATTTCTGATATTTCTTGAACTCTTCCGTCATTTTTATTATTTGAAGAACCAGACATTAATTGAAGGTAATCAATAATAATTAAATCTATATCATATAATCTTTTTAATCTTCTAGCTCTAGCCCTTAAAGAAGGAATAGTAAGTATAGGATTATCATCTATAAAAAAATGTAAATTTTCAAGTTCAGAACTTACTTTTGCAATTTTTTTAAAATCATCTTTTGAAAGTTCTGCTTTTCTCATTTTATCACTACTAATTTTTGATTGTTCAGCAAGGATTCTTGTTGCTAATTGTTCTGTAGACATTTCAAGAGAAAAAAATCCCACCTTACCTCCATCAACTGTAGTCTTATTTCCAAATTCATCTTGAGATTCATTAAATTTTTTAGCTGCATTGAAAGCCAAGTTAGTTCCTAAGGCAGTTTTACCCATTGAAGGTCTTCCAGCAATAATAATTAAATCTGAATTATGAAGTCCTCCAAGTTTTTTATCTAAGTCTTTAAGACCTGTAGGAATGCCTGCAATTTTACCTTCTTTTTTAAATGATTTATCAATTATGTTTATAGCGCTTTTTAAAGCATCACTGAATAATGAATATTTTCTATCTGCGCTTCCTATCTGAGAAAGATTATATAATTCATTTTCTGATTTCTCAATTAATTCAATTCCACTTATATCTTCTTTATTGGAAATTGTATTTTGTATTATCCCATTACCAATTCCTAAAAGCGATCTTTTAATATGTAAATCATATAGTAATTTAGCATATTGATAAGTGTTTTGTGTTGAAGGAGTTGAATCTTTTATTTGAACTAAATATTTGTAATTATCAAAATTTTCTTGATCATTTTCTTCTAAATAATTTTTTAACGTTATAGGCGTTACTAAAATATTTTGGTCAAGAAGACGTTTAATAACTTGAAAAATTTTTCTATTATTTAAATCTATGAAATAATCTTCAATAAGAAAATCAGCAATTTTCTCGTATGTTCTATTATCCCACAAAAGACAGCCAATTACGGCAATTTCTGCTTCAAAATTAGTAAATTGACTAACCGTATCTGCAATGTTTTCTTTTTTGATTATTTTTTTTAAAATATTTTGAGACATTAATGATTTTTATTAAAGAAAAATTATTTTATTAACAATATTATCTTAAAAAAAAGTAGTTAATAAAAAAGAATTGCGTGTATAAAAAAATTAAGCTTTTTTTACAAAAATTTTGATTTTTTCTATCAATCCTTCATAAGGATTGATTTCTATGATATGTTCCCCTAATGATTTTATTGTTTGTGGAATTTTAATATCATCTGATAATAGCTTAAAATTCTTTTCTTCTAAAAAATTTTTTATTTCGTTTTTTGAAACAGCCCCATATAATTGGTTATTTTCATCAGCTTCTTTAATAAATTCAATTTTAAGATCTTTTAAATTATTTAGTAATATTAAGGCATTATCTTTATTTTTGGCTTCTTTTGCATTTATCTCATTACGTATTTTATCAAAATATTCTTTGTTATTTCTAGTATTTCTCAGTGCTTTCTTCTGTGGAAATAAGAAATTTCTAGCAAAACCATTTTTAACATTTATCAAGTCGCCAACCTTACCTAACTTTTTAATGTTTGTTGTAAGGATTACTTTCATTTACGAAAATATTTTTTTTTAGTATAAGAAATCAAGGATAAAAAACGAGCCCTTTTTATCGCTCTTGCAAGTTCTTTTTGTTTACTATTTGAAACGCTTGTTATTCTACTTGGTGTTATTTTTCCTTTTTCAGATATATATCTTGAAAGCAATCTAATATTTTTATAATCTATAATAGGTGAATTTTTAACACTAAAGGGACAAAATTTTTTTCTATCTTCAAATGGGCTATTTTTTCTATCTTCTCTTGATTTCATAACTATATTATTTATTCTTTTTATTCTTTATTATTTTTCTTCTTTTAAAATATAAGTAGGAAGTTTTTCATGATTATTAACTTTAACAAACAAATGACGAATTATTTGTTCATTTTGATTAATATTTTTTTTTATATTTTGAATTTTACTACCTTCTATTTCTAATTGATAAAATTTATAAAAAGCCTTCTTAAAATTATTTATTTTATAATTTAAATCTCTTAACCCCCAATTTTCTTCAGAAAAGATAGAGCCACTTAATTCACTCAACAGTTTTTTAAAAGAATTTTCTTGTTTTTTTAAATCTGTGGAGGACAAATCAGGGCTAAGCATAATCACAGCTTCAAATTTACTCATATTACTTCTTACTTCCTGGTTAAAACTCAAAAAAAAATTATTTCGAGTGAAGTTATTGTTGTTATTATTTATTATTTAACATAAATCAAGAAAAAAATGACAGCGTTAATATTTCCAGGTCAGGGCAGTCAATATATTGGAATGACAAAAGATTTTCATGATGAATTTGTTATTGCAAGAGAAACATTTGAAAAAATAGAAAATTCAGTAGAAATTAATCTTAGAGACATAATTTTTACCAATAAATCAGAATTACTAAATATTACTAAATATACTCAGCTTGCAATTTATAGTTCCTCTATGTCCATATTCAATGTATTGCGAAACGAAATTGATATTGATAAATTATTCATAAAATACTCTTTAGGCCACTCACTTGGAGAATATTCCGCATTAACAGTATCAAATGTTATATCTGTTGAAGATTGTTCCATACTTTTAAAAAAAAGAGGAGAATTAATGCAAAATGCTTTTAAAGAAAATATGTCAGGTATGGTTGCAATAATTGGTCTTGATTGTACCAAAGTTGAAAAAATTATAACAGATAATAAACTTAAAGTAGAAGTTGCAAATGATAACTCACGGTTACAAGTAGTTATTTCAGGAACTAAGGAAGATTTATTAAAAGCTGAAAGTGTTATTATAAAGAATGGCGCTAAGAAATTTATTCATTTAAATGTTTCATCTGCTTTTCATTCAAGGCTAATGAATAGTGCTGAAGAAGAAATGAAAACGTTATTAAATAAAGTTAATTTTCAAAATTCTTCTTATTACATAATTTCGAATTTTTCTCCAAAAGAAACTAAAGATTCAAAAATTATATATAAGAATTTATCAAAACAAATGTCAAATAAAGTGAGATGGGTAGAAAGTATTAAATGTTTGGAAAATTTGAAAGAAAATAAGATTATTGAAATAGGCCCAGGAAATGTTTTATCAGGTTTGATAAGGAGAATTTCTAACAAATTTACACTTTTTAATATTAACAGTGTAAAAGATTTATATAATTTGATTAAAGAAGTATAAAATGAATAACAAAAAAATCTTAATAACTGGCGCTTCAGGCGGAATTGGTAAATCTTTATGCAAAAAATTTATTGAATCAAATGCTATTATTATTTGTACATCTTCAGATACTGAAAAACTAAAGAATCTAAAAAATTTATATGGAAGTGATCATCACTATTATTTATTAAATTTTACTGCTAAAGATTCTATTTCTGATACAGTAAAACAAATATCAGAGGAACATGATGATATTGACACACTTATTAATAATGCAGGCACTACGAGTGATAATTTATTTTTACGCATGAAAGATGAACATTGGCATAAGGTAATTGATATTAATTTAAATTCTAATTTCTACATAATTAAAGGAATTTTACCGAATATGATTAAAAGAAAAGAGGGAAGCATAATCGGCATAACTTCTGTTGTAGCCTTTACTGGTAATCCAGGACAGTCAAATTATTCTGCATCAAAATCAGCTATTATTGCAATGTATAAGTCAATTGCTTTAGAAGTAGCACAAAGAAACATTAGAGTAAATACTATTGCACCTGGATTCATAAAAACATTTATGACAGAGAAACTTAATGATATTCAACAAGAAACAATTATGAAGAAAATACCTATGAAAAAATTTGGAGAACCAAATGATGTTGCAAATCTAGCATTATTTCTCTCAAGCAAATATTCATCCTATATTACTGGCCAAACTTTTCATATAAATGGAGGCATGTTAATGGTTTAAAAGGTTGACATAATCTTAATTAATAATTTAATAAATAATATATAAGGAGATAAAATGGATAATACAGAAGAAAAAGTAAAAAAAATCGTTGTGGACCATCTTGGCATTGATGAAAATAAAATATCACTTGATTCAAAATTCATTGATGATCTTGGTGCTGATAGTTTAGACACAGTAGAATTAGTAATGGCATTTGAGGAACAATTTGGCATAGAAATACCTGATGATGCTGCTGAAACTATATTAACTGTTCAGAACGCAGTAGATTTTATTAATAATAAAAAATAGATTATTTTTTTAATTTAATTTTTATTTCCATATTCATATTTATTTTATGAGAAGAGTCGTTATTACAGGCTTGGGTCTTTTGACATCTATTGGATCGGAAGTCGATGAAGTTTGGACAAATCTTCTTTCAACAAAGTCCGGAATCAAAAAAATTAATTCATTTGATGTTAAAAACTCACCTTGTAAAATTGCAGGTTTTATTTCAAATGATGAAAATTCTCCAAATTATTTTAATATTGATAAACATCTTGAAAAAAAAGATATAAATAGGAATGACAGATTTATCCAGTATGGAATAATTGCAGCTAATTTTGCAATAAAAGATTCTGGTATTGATAATTTAAATGAACAACAAAAACTTAGAATTGGCGTTTCTGTAGGGTCTGGCATTGGAGGACTTGAAACAATACAAAATAATGCAATAACTTTAAAAGAAAAAGGACACAGAAAAATTTCCCCTTTTTTTGTTCCAGGTTCTCTGATTAATTTATTATCTGGACAAATTTCTATCAAACATGGTTTTAAAGGGCCGAATCATTCAGTTGTTACTGCATGTGCAACTGGAGCTCATTCAATTGGTGATGCTGCAGAATTAATTAAAAGGAATGCAGCTGATATAATGGTAGCTGGAGGTGCTGAAGCAGCTGTGTGTGAATTAGGACTTGCTGGTTTTTGTGCCGCAAGAAGTTTATCTACTGGCTTTAATGATACCCCGGAAAAAGCTTCAAGGCCATGGGATAAGGATAGAGACGGTTTTGTAATGGGAGAGGGATCAGGTGTACTAGTATTGGAAGAATTGGAAAATGCAATAAAACGTGGTGCAAAAATATATGCTGAAATAATTGGTTATGGTATGTCAGGAGACGCACATCATATTACATCACCTTCTGAGGATGGTAATGGAGGTTTTAGAGCGATGCAGGAAGCTATTAAAATGGCAAAGATAAACGCAAGTGAAATCAATTATATCAATGCTCACGGAACTTCAACACTAGTTGGTGATGACATAGAATTAAAAGCTATAATGAGAGTAATTAAAGACAATAAAAACATAAAAATAAGTTCTACCAAATCTTCAATCGGACATTTACTTGGAGCAGCTGGAAGTGTTGAATCAATTTTTACCATACTTTCTATTAAAAATAATATAGTTCCTGCAACTTTAAACTTAGACAACGCATCTCATGAATTTGATATAGATTTAGTAGCAAAATTTCCTCAAGATCATAAAGTTAATATTGCTTTAAGTAATTCATTTGGTTTTGGAGGAACAAATACGGCGTTATTGTTTTCATCTTATTAAAAAGAAATTATTTATTTTATTTATTTTATTAATATTTTTATTGTTATTTTCATTTTTATTCAAAGCATCAATTAATGATGAAAAAGTTATTGAAATTGAAAAAGGAACCAGCATAAACAAAATTTCTTCGTTGATTTTATATGATAAATCTTTTTTTGATAAAAAATTATTTAAAATATATCTTCAAATATATGATACATTTATTGATAATATTAATTATGGGGAATTTAAACTTAATAAGGATTCAAGTTTAATAGATATCGTAGATATTATTTCAAAACCAAGTAATGTTTTTTATAATTTTACAGTCATTGATGGCTGGCAAGGTTATCAGTTGGAAAATTATATGAAATCAAATTTTGACGATTTAATAAAAATTGATTACCAAGACATTTTAGCTGATACTTATAAATATAAATCCACAGATACCTTAAATAAAATAATTAAATTGATGTATTTAAATAAAAATCAACTATTCAATAATTATGATGGCAATACATTACTTAATGAATATTCTATTAATGAAATTATGACTATTTCATCATTAGTAGAGAGGGAGGGTAAGAATAACAATGACAAAAGATTGATTTCATCTGTTATATTTAATCGATTAAATAAAAAAATGAAATTACAAATAGACGCTTCTACAATTTTTTCTATCACTAGAGGTAAATTTAAGTTTGCAAGAAAATTAGAACATAACGATTTAAGAATTAATGATATATATAATACATATTTTATATATGGACTACCTCCCAATCCAATATGTTATGTCGGAAGAAAAACAATTGAAATAGTTATGGAAAATTATAAAAGTGAATTTTTATTTTATTTCTTTAACAATGAATTAAATAAACATGTTTTTTCAAAAAGTTATCAAGAGCATATAGATAAATTAAATAAATATAGGAAAAAAAATTGAAAGATTTAAATAATAAAATAATTATTATTTCATCACCTTCAGGAGCAGGAAAAACTACAATTTGTAAATATTTATTAAAGAAAATTGATAACGTGAAACTATCAATTTCCTATACAACGAGACCCAAAAGAAAGAATGAAAAAAATGAAAAAGACTATTTTTTTATAAATCAAGATAAATTTAATGAATTAGCTAAAAAAAATCATTTTGTAGAGACTGCAAAAGTATTTGATTATTATTATGGCACTCCACTAGAGAATATCAATAAATCATTTAAAAAAAATAATCACATATTGTTTGATATTGATTGGCAAGGAGCAAAAAAAATAAGAAAAAAATATGATAAATCACAAATAATTGATTTTTTTATTTTACCTCCAAGCAAAAAAGAATTAAAAAATAGATTGGAAAAAAGAGGAAGGGATAATAGAAAAGAAATAAATAAAAGACTTTCTTTGGCTGTTAGTGAAATAAAACATTATAAGGAATATCAGTTTGTATTAATCAATGAAAATATTACTGATACAGTCAATAATTTAGTTAAAATTATTAATAATTCACTCTTTATTAGTGAAATAAAAAATAAAATTAATAATTATAAAATTGGTTAAATACACTCATTAGTTCAGATAATACTAAATCTTCTGCGCGTTTTTCATAAATATCAGATAAATTTAAACTTATTTTTTTTTCTTTTAATTTTAAAACAGTAGACAATTTTTTTCTTTTATATTGAAATATTTCTCTAGTAAAAAATTCAAATTTATTTAAATCTATTTTTAAATTATTTTTAGGAATTATTGTAATCACTGAAGAATTAATTTTAGGTTTTGGAAAAAAGACATTATTTGAAACATCAAATTCAATATTATATCTAGACGCCACTTCTATAAATACGTTTAATCTATTTTTTTTTATTTTGTTTACATAACTCATTTTATCAGCAACCTCTTTTTGAATCATTAATACCATTTTTTGTAATTTACATTCTAACTTAAGCCAATTCATAATTAATTTTATGCTGATATTATATGGTAAATTTGAAATTATTTTTTTTTTCTCTTTTATATATTGTAAATTAAAATTAAGAGCATCATCATTTATGATTTCAATATTTTTGTAATCAGAGTATTTTTTTTTTAAATATAGGTATAAAGTTTTATCTTTTTCTATCAAATATAGTTTTTTTGGTTTTTTTTTAATTATTTCATCAGTTAAAAATCCAGTACCTGGACCTATTTCAATTATGTGCTGTTTATTGATTGAAGTTATGTTAACTATTTTATTGGCAATATTTTTATCAATAAGAAAATTTTGGCCAAGAGATTTCTTTGGTTTATGCAATTTTTGATCTATTCATAATAATTTTATTTGCTAGCTTGAAACAATAAAGTAAACTATTTGTTTTTGCTATATTTGAACCAACTAAGTCATAAGCAGTTCCATGGCTTGGAGAAACCCTCACAAAGTCAAGAGAACCAGTGTAATTTACACCATTAAATTCACTTATTATTTTAAAAGGAATAAGAGCTTGATCATGATAACAACATATAAAACAATCGTAATGTTCTATATTTTTTTTGCTAAATAAAGAATCAGCAGAATATGGACCATCAATAAAAATTTTCTCTTTTTTAAGTTTTTTTAATGCAGGTATAATATACTTATTTTCTTCATAACCTATTGTACCATTTTCGCCAACATGCGGATTTAATCCTGCTAATGCAATTTTAGGATTTTTAATAGAAAAATCATTTTTTAAAGTTAAAATTAATTTTCTAATTTTATTTGAAATAAAGTTTCTTTTTTTTAACTTGTTGCTAATATTATTTATTGATATGTGTGTTGTAAGTGGAGATACTATCAATTTATTAGAATAAAAAATCATATTCGTAAATTTCTTATTATTTAACTTTTCAAAGAATTCTGTTTGTCCAAAAAAATTATTATTTACTTTTCTTGAAATTATACTTTTATTCAGTGGCAATGTAATTATTCCCTGACAAAGTTTTTTATAGTTTAACTTATAACTTTCTAATAATGAATTATATGTGTTATCATAATTATTTTTTGCATTGATATCAAATATTGAAAAATTTTTTATATTTATTTTATAAAAATCATCTCTTTCATATTTGTTAAATTTTTTTATAGGAAGTTTAATTTTTTTTTTAATTAAGTACTTATTAAATAGTTTGTGATTAGTGACGAGAACAAAATTATTAATTCTTTTTGATTTCCATAATTTGATTAAAATTTCTATACCAATTCCATTAATATCTCCAATAGTAACTGCAATAATTTTTTTATTCATACAATTTAAAATTATATTTAATTTTCTGTTTAAACAGAAAATTTTCTTTTATCTTTAATACATTATCATTAATCTTATTATTAATTATGACTTCTTTTGAAGTTTTAGAGTTATAATCAAATTCACAAAGAATTAAATAATATTTTGAATTATTTTCATTTATTTGTATCATATCATTTATTGATGTTAAATTATTTTTAATGAAATTACTTAGTTTTGAAATTTCAATTTTATCGAATTTTTCAACACTTATGTTTTTTTCGGTAATAATGTTATCTAAATTATTACAAACAATAATTTCTTTATTTATTTCTTCATTAGAAGTAATCTTAAAAAAAGTAATTTTTAGATTAATATTATTTTTAAATTTTTTTGTAGTTTTTCCAATTAAAATATAATTATTATTTTTTAATATAAAAACTTTTTTATTACTAATTATTTCATTTTTTAATGCATCGTTGATATTTTCAAAACTATTGATCAGTTTAGTAAAATAAACATAATCAATTAATTTGTATTTAAGTTTTTCTTTAGATAAGTCTATGTCGTTAAAATCAATTAATCCCAGTATTTGGTCTAGATTTTCATTAATATCGTTATTAAATGTGAAATAGTCCAGCTTAATATTATATATATCGAGAATATTATTTTCTTCTCTTAAAATGCTGTCTTTCTTTTCATTTAAAAAACTTTCAAGAATTATCTTTCTTTGGTAATCATAACGAACATTTTTTAATAAATCTTCTTCACTAATATAAACATTTGATTTTTCTTTTTTATAGTTTGTTAATAAACTGTTAAAAAAATCATATAATATCTTTTCATTAATGTTTATTTTATATTCTTTTACATATTCATTATATAATAAAACGGATATAAAATCTTTTAAAAAACTTTTGTCCGTTAAATCAGTATTATTAATTGACGCTAACCTAAGATAATTAATTCTATTGTTTAAATCTATTGTCGTATAAATTTCATCATTTATTGAAAATAAAATTTTTTCAACTTCTTCCGCCTTGGTGTAATTACTAATAATTATTAGTATTACTAAGCTTTTAGTTAAATTTAGCATCGTCAATACTTGAAGATTCCCATCTAATATCTTGTTTATCCCATTCAGATACAGCTAAATTTGTAGATTTGTATGAACCTAAATATTTAAATGAAAACATTAAAGTCAATGCGTCATTTGGCTTCAAATCTCTGTCAGAATAAAAACTTCTCTTAAAATCTAAATTAATGCCAAAACATTCATCAAAATATGAATATCCGAAAGTATAATAAGTAGGATCATCTTTTATTAAATCAAATGAAGAAGATAATTTAATCTCTGAATAATTCAAAAATTTATTACTTGCAAAATTAATTGTAAGGGTTTCACTACCGCTTTCCAAAATTGAATTGTTTTCGACTCTTTCTTGATAATAACTTATTACTGACTGACCTATTTTGTTAGTATTTTTATAAGAAAGCCCCTGACTTTTAATTA
>Ga0187827_10000680_pt1 | contig 52569 bp, 48 predicted proteins | sample ETNtaG_39_FD_167969 | JGI IMG/M metagenome (GOLD analysis project Ga0187827, IMG submission 167969) | Marine microbial and viral communities from oxygen minimum zone, Eastern Pacific Ocean - ETNP2014_SV_150_PacBio MetaG (Illumina Assembly) | ecosystem: Environmental > Aquatic > Marine > Hypoxic...
CTATTATTAGCTATTTCGACTTATTTTGCGATTAAAAATGCTATTAGTTATGCTAAAAAAAATAATAAAATAAATTTAACCGCTCCTGCAACACCTGAAAATATTTTAAATTCAATCAATAAGTAACCATGATATTAAAAAAAATCATTGATGCGAAAAAATATAAAAAAGAAATTATCAAAGCTAAGATAATTTCTGCAGAAGGATCAGTGCCAAGAAATATCGGTACTTTTATGTTAATAACCTCTAAATACCTTTTTGGTTCAATTGGTGGAGGTCAACTTGAATATGTTATTGTTGAGAAAGCAAAAACAATTTTACTTAATAAACTATTAAAAAAACAAATAGTTAATATTCCTTTAGGCCCTTTAATTGGACAATGTTGCGGCGGATATGTTCAAGTAGAAATTGAAAAATTCAATAATGGCTGTCAAAGTCTAAAAAATGAAAAAATGAATATCCCAAAGCGCTATAATCTGTATATTTTTGGTGCTGGTCATATAGGACAGGAATTATCCACTAGATCATTTGACTTAGATTTTAATGTTCATTTAATAGATTCAAGAAATGAATATTTAAAATTACAAAATGAAGATAAAATATTTCAAATTTATGTAAAATACCCCTGGCTGCTTGTAAGAAATTTACCTGGACAATCTTACTATGTTATTTTGACCCATAGACATGATTTTGATTTTAAAATAATTAATGAAATTCTACATTTGCAAACTTTCAGTTTTATAGGTTTAATTGGATCAAAAACAAAAATGAAAAGATTCAGTAATCGATTAGTTAAATTAGGTCATAATGAATCAATAATAAACAAGATTGAATGTCCAATTGGTTTAAAAAACATTACAAGTAAAAAACCTGCAGAAATTGCTATATCAATTATTGGAAGGTTGTTAGAGTATAGATCTAACTTATCATACAATTTAAATGATAAAAACATTTTAAAAAAAATTAATGAATAATAATTTAAAGAGCTTTATGTTAAGGGCTATAGATTTATCTTTAGTCAGCGTACAATCAAAAGGCGGTCCATTTGGATGTGTTATTGTAAAGAATAATCAAATTATAGCAGAAGGTTCTAATGAAGTAACTAAAACAAATGATCCAACTGCTCATGCTGAAATTGTAACAATAAGAAAAGCCTGCATTAAGTTGAAAAATTTTAATCTTGAGGGAAGTATGATGTTTGCTAGTTGTGAACCCTGCACTATGTGTCTTAGTGCAATTTATTGGTCACATATTGATAAAATATATTATGGAAATACAAGAATAGATGCAGCAAAAATTGGTTTTGATGATAATTTTATTTTTAATGAATTAAGTATAGAGCCATCTAAAAGAAAAATCCCACAACAACAGATGAATCAGAATGAAGCAAAAAAAGCTTTTCAAGAATGGGAATTAAAAACAGATAAAATAGAATACTAAATGGAATTTATTATTTCTTTATTGCCTTTAATATTAGATTGGCTCGATTTAATAGTTAGATGGATACATATTATTGTTGGTATAGCTTGGATTGGTACGTCTTTTTATTTTAACTGGTTAGACAGTCGACTTGATAGAGAAATAGATAATGACGATATTGAAGGTGAACTTTGGTCAGTTCATTCAGGAGGATTTTATCATATTAACAAATTAAAAGGTCCGCCTAAAAAATTTCCTAAAGAGTTGCACTGGTTTAAATGGGAGGCCTATACTACCTGGATAAGTGGCTTTACTCTTTTAATTATAGTTTATTATTTAAATGCAGAAAGTATAATGATTGATAAAAATGTAAGTGATATAAGTTCTCTTACTGCAATCGTTATCTCATTAACATTTTTATTGGGATCATGGTTTGTTTATGATTTTTTGTGTAAGTCAAAATTAATAAACAATACAATTTTTTTCTCAATAATATGCTTACTTATAGCAACAATAATTAGTTATTTACTCACTAATATTTATGGTTCTAGGGCAGCTTATGTCCATGTCGGTGCTTGCTTAGGAACTATCATGGCAGCAAATGTTTTTCGCGTAATTATACCTTCTCAAAAAAATATGGTTGATGCTGCATTAGCTAATAATAAACCAGATTTGCAAAAGGGCATATCTGCAAAAACTCGATCTATACATAATAATTATATGACTCTCCCAGTCCTATTCATAATGGTTAGCTCCCATTTTCCTTTTACTTATGGACATAAATATAATTGGTTAATATTAGCTTTAATTTCTATAATTGGTGCGTCAGTTAGACATTTTTTTAATCTTAGAAATAAAAAACGATATAACGTGTGGATATTGCCATCAGCTGCGTTAAGTATGATTTGCCTTATGTTTTATGTTTCTGTGCCTAAAATTACTCAAAATGACCAAATCACCAACTTTAATGAAGATATTTCTTTCTATGAGATTAATAACATAATTAAATACAGGTGCACTGTTTGCCATACTAGCAAACCAACATTTGAAGGATTTGAAGATCCTCCTCTTGGTATTGTTTTTGAAACGCCTGAAGATATTATAAAAAATGTTGATAAAATAAAAGCTCAAGCCATTGATTCAGACATCATGCCTCCAGGAAATATGACTGGAATAACTGAAGATGAAAGAAATAAAATTAATTCATGGATAGAGTTAGGAGCTGTTATTAATAACTGACTGGTATGGGATCTAAAGATCGCCATAAATACCAAGTAGCCACAGAATTATAAGGCGACCATCTGTCATATAATGAATTTAGATATTTATCTGTCAGTGGTAATTTTTTTTTATAATTAATTGATATAGCCTTTAAAAAACCTAAATCCCCCCTAGGAAAAACATCTGAATTTCCTAATCCAAATATTAAAAACATATCTGTTGTCCATTCCCCCACTCCTTTTATTGAAATTAATTTTTCTTTTATTTCTATTTGATTACAATCATTTAAATTTTTTATAAATTTTTTATTCTTAATAAAAAACTTTGCAATATTGTTTAAATAAGAAATTTTTTGTTTTGACAAACCTGCATTTTTTAAAGATTTTTTTTTAATGGTAGAGAAATTCATTGGATTGATGTTTTTTTTTAATGAAAAAAATCTTTTTTTAATAGAATTAGCGGCACTAACAGATATTTGTTGACCGATAATTGAGTTTAGTAAACAATTAAAATAATCGTTATTAATTGATAGATATTCATTTGGATAATTATCAATTATTGACTTCAAAATTCTATCTTTTTTTGATAGATATAATGTGCCTTTATTCCAAAATTTAGGTTTCATAACCATGATTTATTATTACAATAAATTAAAACGAATTATATCTTATTTTAATTTTTTATTTGGAATTTATTTATGGATATTAATTATTTATGCCTTCTTTCGTTACACTGGACTAATCAAATCTTCACCACTAGGAAAATTACTATTATCTCCGATAAAGTACATTATTGAAATTTTTTGATTTAGTTCAAAATGGTTTTTTATTATTTTTTAGCATTACTTGCTGCTTTTTGTTGGTCTCTCTCATCTCTAATATCAGCTGACATAACAAGAGTTTTAGGTGGAATAGGATTTAATCGTCTTAGACTAATATTTGTATCTTTTATGTTGTTAATTTATGCAACATTCCAAAACACATGGATTACAATTAACATTGAATATTTAAATGCAATCATTGTGTCCGGAGTTATTGGTGTTTTTTTGGGTGATACTTTATTATTTACGGCTTTACAAAGAATAGGACCTAGAAGAAATAATATATTATTCTCCTTAGCCGCACCTTTCGCTGTAATTCTAAACATTGTTGTTCTTCACAAGAACATGAGTTTCATTGAAATTGCTGGATGTATTTTGATATTTATTGGTGTTGTTATTGCAATTACATACGGGAATAATAGCAATAATAATCATAGATGGGAGTTAATAGAAGGTTCAATAAAACTTGGAATTTTATTCGGTACACTTGCTGCTCTATGTCAAGCTATAGGATTAATAATAATGAAACCTGTTTTGGACAAAGGTGCTGATCCTATTGCTTCTGCTGCCATAAGAACCACTATTTCAGCGTTTCTCTTATCTTTTACCTATATGTCAAAAAATAATTTCAAAAGAACAAATTTTATTTTTTCTATAGATGTCATTATTAAAACGACCATAAGTGGTTTTTTAGGTATGGCTTTAGGCATGAGTTTGTTATTAATTGCTCTTAAGAATGGAGACGCGGGCATTGTTACAACTCTTTCTTCAACAAGCCCAATAATGATATTATTTCTACTTTGGATATTTACTAAAAAAATACCTGTCCTGGGTGCCTGGGTGGGAACGTTAATTGCAATAATTGGAACTGGTTTAATTTTTATCAACTAACTTAATACCAAGCTCTTCTAATCTTTGCTTATCTATATTAGCTGGGGCGTCCATCATCAAATCCATTGCTTGTTGATTCATTGGGAATGCTATGACTTCTCTAATATTAGGTTCGTTTGCTAACAACATAACAATTCTATCAATGCCAGGTGCGCAACCTCCATGTGGTGGAGCTCCATATTTGAGTGCATTTAACATTCCTGAAAATTTTTCTTCAACCATTTTTTTATCATATCCCGCTATTTCAAAAGCTTTGTACATAATATCAGGTTTATGATTTCTAATTGCCCCTGAAGATAATTCAACTCCATTACAAACAATGTCGTATTGGTAAGCTTTGATTTCCAAAGGATTATTATTATTCAATGATTCCATTTCACCCTGAGGCATCGAAAAGGGATTGTGACTAAATTGAATTTCATTCGTTTTTTCATCTAATTCATACATTGGATAGTCAACTACCCAACAAAATTTAAATGAATTTTTTTCTATCAATTTGAATTCTTCTCCGAGTTTTTTTCTTACAATACCGGCAAACAGTTGTGCGTTGTTAAGTTTATCGCATATAAAAAATACCGATTCACCATTTGTAAGATTTAGTTTGCTCAATTTATCTTTAGATAAATTTTTTGCTATAGGGCCTTTAAATTCATTCTCGTAGAAACTAATATATCCCAATCCTGCATATCCCTCATCACGAGCCCATAGATTCAACTTGTCAAAAAAACTTCTCGGTTTATCAGATGTATTATTAACTTTTATACCTTTAACTACAGATCCTTTATCGATTTGTTCGGCAAAAATATTAAAGTTAGATTTAAAAAATATATCAGAAAAATCTTCAATTACTAAAGGATTTCGTAAATCAGGTTTATCAGAACCATATTGTTCAAGAGCTTCACTATAAGGAATGCGTAGAAAAGGATATTTACTTACATCGCATTTTTCTTTTATATTATAATTTTTATTTTCATCGAATACTTCATAAAGAACAGGTTCAATTGCATCAAAAACATCTTCTTGCGTGACAAAGCTCATTTCAAAATCTAATTGATAAAATTCCCCAGGAGATCTGTCCGCCCTACTATCTTCATCTCTAAAACATGGTGCAATTTGAAAATATTTATCAAATCCTGCAATCATAAGTAATTGTTTAAACTGTTGAGGGGCTTGAGGAAGTGCATAAAACTTCCCTTGATGAATTCTTGATGGAACAAGGAAATCACGCGCTCCTTCAGGAGAGGTTGATGTTAAAATTGGAGTTTGAAATTCAGTAAATCCTTTATCAATCATTTTTGATCTAATTGAAGAAATTACTTTGTTTCTCAAAAGTATATTTTTATGTAATTTATTACGTCTTAAATCTAAATAACGGTATGTAAGCCTGACTTCCTCTCCATATTCAATGTCTGAATTAACTGGCAAAGGTAATACTTCAGATGTTGATAGTGTTTCAAAATCATTTACCTGAACTTCTATTTCACCAGTTTTAAGTGTTTTGTTAATGGTGTCATCAGATCTTTTAAGGACTTTTCCATATATTTTTACAACTGATTCATTGCCCAAAGCATTAATTAATTTAAACTTACTATGCTTAATATCGATTACACATTGAGTTATTCCATAATTGTCTCTTAAATCAATAAAAAGTAAATTGCCATGATCACGTTTGGTATCTATCCAACCGGAAAGAATAACTTCTTCATTTAAGTTTTTTGATGATAAATCTGAACAGTAATGTGTCCTGTAAATATTCATTTTGTAGGGCTATTATATCAGTTCTTTTATTAATGGTACGGTTAATTCTCTTTTTTTTTCTAAAGATAATTTATCAATCTTATCAACTAATAAATATATATCTTCATAGGTTCTATTGATTCTTTTTAAGAGATAGGAAAAAATTTCAGAATTATTAATAATTATTTGTTTATCATATAAAAGTTTATTAACTAAATTAACTATTAATTCATCGTCAGGTTTTTTTATTTCTATAAAATTAAATGATTTAAGTCTTGAAGACAAATCTTTTAATTCAAATATATAATTTGATATCAATTTATCGGTACATAAAAGGATTTTAAGATCATTATTAAAGCAATGATTAATTAAATGAAATAAATTTTCTTCATTAAGATCTGCTAGAAAACTATCAACAAAAATATTTTTTTCACGTTGAATAATATCATAATAGTTTTCATTATTATAGATAACAGCATTATTCATTTCTTTCCAGATTAAACCCAGATGTGTTTTACCTGATTTACTGGGTCCATATAATATTGAATAATTGTTAAATTTATTTTCTTTTATAATAAAATTATATGCATCTTTATTCGCCTCCGAAACATAAAAATTTTCAAGATTATGTTTTGGTAAAATGTTATATTCAAAAGTAGTTTGTTTCATTATTTCATTGATCTAATCGAGCACTTATCATTAGTTCTTATTTCAATATTATTTAATAATAATGATTCAGCGAAAATTGAGTAATCGCCATAAAATTCGATTTTCTCGATATTGTTGTTATATGATATCACCATTGTTTTTATAGACTTAAATTGACTTATATTTTCAATCTTATCCTTTATATCTATTAAATCAGAATAATTATGGGAATTTATACTGCAAGTGACTAGATTAATTAAGTTATTATCAATTAAATGATTTTTTTTCCACCAATTACTAAGATGTGAAATTATATAATTATGTAATTCATTTACATCATATAAATTCAAAACAGCCACAAGAAAAAAATTTTCTGTTTTATTTGAATAATAATCAATCTTTAAATTTAATTCATCATTTTTTATTTTTTTAATATTAATAATAAATATATCATTAACATTATATTTATTGGCTATCTTTGATAAAGATGTAATATCATTATTGATTATTTTTTTATAGGAGATAATAAATCGATCATTAGGATTTAAATCCGGTATCTTAATATTAAGTAATTTATTTTTTAATTCTAAAGCCAATTTATCTATATCATAAAAAATATTTTTTTCAGTAAGTCCATAAGTTATAAATCCTTCATTATAAGATGAAAGAATAAGAATAGGTTCTGAGGATATATCTGTATAATTTAATTTATTTTTACGTAAATAATTAATTATATCTTTTTTAAAAAAATTTATTTTAATATCAGCAATATATTTTGCATTTGTAATTAATTCATTCTCTATAATTATATTTTTTACTAAGGCACCTAAATATTTCTGATGCTGGTTTTTTTTTATTAAATAATTTATATCTTCAGTAGTAAGAATTTTATCCAAAATACTTATAAAACTTTTAATCTTGATTTTTTCTATTTCTTCTAATTTTGTTTTAGTTGCATCATTTGTTTTTATCTCAATATGGTGAAAATCCGTGGTGTAAATATTTTTACAAAATGACGTACTTGAAACAGATAAAATTAATACTGCAATAATGATATTCGTTATATTATTCATAATTAAGAAATTAAAAACTTTTTTATTAAAAGATTATAAAAACAATATCATAGGCAAATATAAGGCAAAAACGAATTCTTTTTAATTTCTTAATTATATAATTAACCTACTATTTCATTTTCGGTAAAAAAAAAATTAATTTCATTTTTTGCATTTTTTATTGAATCAGAACCATGAACAGAATTTTCTTGAACATTTAAAGCAAGTATTTTTCTAATTGTTCCATTTTTTGCTTTTTCCGGATTGGTTGCTCCCATTATTTCTCTATACTTATCAACTGCATTATTAGCTTCTAAAACTTGCACAACAACAGGTCCTGAGGTCATATAATTAATTAAATCATTAAAAAAAGGTTTTTTATTATGTATAGAATAAAATTTTATGGCTTGATTAGGAGACAATTTAATTCTTTTTTGAGCAATTATTCTTAAGCCATTTTCTTCAATAATTTGATTAATTCTTCCGGAAATATTTCTTTTTGTAGCATCAGGTTTGATAATAGAGAATGTTCTTTCCATTTTATTTACTTTTTAAGAATTGATCAATTAACCTCACGCCAAATGCAGTTGCTCCTTGAGCATGTAGTTCAGAAAAACCATTCTGAGTGTTTTTCACAGACCAAGTAACACCAGCTATGTCCAAATGAGCCCAAGGAATATCATCTTTAATAAATCTTTTTAAAAATTGTGCGGCTTGTATAGAGCCGCCAAATATTGTTGTACCAATATTTTTCATATCTGCCCTTTGAGAATCAATTTCTTTATCATAAGTTCTTCCCAAAGGCATTCTCCAAACATTTTCACCAGTAATCTTTCCTGAGTTTTCTAATCTTCTAGATAATTTATCATTATTTGAAAATAAACCAGCTTTATGAGTTCCTAAAGCGATCATAATGGCTCCAGTCAGTGTCGCAAAATCAATTATTTCTTTCGGGGAATATTTTTTTTGCACATAAGTTAATAAATCAGCAAGAACAAGTCTACCTTCGGCATCGGTATTTAAGACTTCTATTGTTTGTCCTGATAAACTTCTGACAATATCCCCAGGTCTTTGAGCTTTTGCATCTGGCATATTTTCAACCAAACCTATGATTCCAACAATAGGTTTATTAATTTTATTAAGTGCAATGTTCATCATAGAGCCAACAACTACTGCTGAGCCTGCCATATCCATAATCATCTCTTCCATTCCTCTTGCTGGTTTAATTGATATACCACCTGTGTCAAATGTGACACCTTTGCCAACCAATATGGTTGGCTTTGAACTTTTTCTTACTTTCCATTCAAAGATGATTACGCGAGGTTCAATAGCACTGCCCCTAGAAACAGATAATAATGATCCCATAGAAATCTTCTCTAATTGTTTTAAACTGAGAATTTTTACTTTAAGTCCAAATTTTTTTAGGGGTAAGCATTTTTCTGCATAAGTAACAGGATTAAGAATATTTGCTGGTTCCGATACTAGATCTTTACAAAAATTGATAGATTTTAAAAGATTAAGTAATTTATTTAAATTTTTCAATTTGAAATTATTTATAGAAAAAACATTTAAAGATTTAGGATTAAAAATTGTTTTATTTTTTTTATATTTTAAAAATGAATAAGATCTCAACAAAAAACCAAAAATGAAATTAGAACATATAAAATTTTTTTTATTTAACAAATAATTAGAAAATATAAACGAAACATCTTTTTTGGACATATTATCAAACTTATTATATAGGTTTGAACCAGTTCTAATTGCTGATATATCGTTTCTTTCAATTAATAATATTTTTACATCAAAGTGTATTCGTAACTTATGAGAAGCGATAGAAGTTTCAGTATATTTTTTTTTATTTAGATTAGTGACAGTACTTTTATTTCTTAAGATCTGTGAAATTTCAAAAGGTAAAGTTATAGTATTTAATTCAGTTAATTTTGATAAAACTATTACTAAATTAGCATTTTTCTTGTTAAAATGTTTAAAATATAAAATATTGGGTAACATAATTAATGAATAAGATAAATTTATACATATTTAATCAAATTGTTAAATCTTGTACACTTGTTTTTTTTATATTTGTGTCAATTGCATGGTTGATGCAAATATCAAGACTATTTACAATGATGAACAATCTCAATATTCAATTTTTAGATATTTTAAGTTTATCAATGTGGTTAATTCCTAACTTAATCAATGTCACTTTACCGTTCATCGCGGTATTTGGACTTGTTCTTGCTTTTATAAAATTTGAAAGAGATAAAGAAATTATAGCTATTTATAGCTTAGGGTTATCAACTCGAGAAATAAAAAAACCCATTATTTTTTTATTGATACTTTGCATAGGAATATCTTTTTTATTAAATTTTGTACTCTCTCCATATTCATATGATATTTATAAAAAAAAAGAATTTGAATTAAGAAACAAAATAGAATTTGATAAAATTGATATTTCAAATTTTATTGAATTAAACAATAATCTTTTAATCGATTTTGAAAATAATAATCAAAAATTTGAAGATATATTGATAAATTTTACAGATGCGAATGACAATTTCATTTATGCAAAATCAGGTACAATTATAGATGATGATAAAAAGTTAATATTTACTCTGTTTAACGGTTTTAAATTAGCTGTAAAAAATGAGGAAATAGAAAAACTCAAATTTGAAAATTATAGAATTGAATTTCCAGGTATAAAGAAAAATGTATACAAAAATTTTGATAAGAACACAGTAGGAATATATGAATTACTTAATTACAAAAAAGATAGCAACAAAATAATAATATTACAAAGAATAACAGATATATTTATTATATTATCCTTTGTAATATTTTTTTATTTATACATAATTAAAAAAAATAATTATACACATAAAAATTTTTTCTTATTCACTATTTTTACTATTTTTATTCTAATAACAGATAATTTTCTAGAAAACATAAATGTTAGATTTAGTGTTTTAATCATAACAAATATATTGAATATATTAATAATACATATTTTAGGCGCTAGTTTGAAATTAATAAAATTTTATGAATAAGAAAATTTTTTTATATCTATACTTGATGAAAACAAAATATATTTTGTTAAATATTTTTTTTATTGGATTGTTTGTCCTATTAATCAATTTATTAGAAATATCTAAAATAATAGAGAAAAAAAATTCAAGTATATTTTCTATCTTGTATTTGTCATTATTGAAAATACCTACAATTATAATAGATATTATTCCTTTTGTAATAGTTATTTCAACTGCTTTTATTTATAGATATTTGATAAATAATAATGAAATTATTTCTTTAAGAAACGTCGGTTTTTCATTGCTTGATATTTATAAGCCAATTGCAGCTGCAATATTTTTTACGGGATTATTAATTCTAATTTTATTTAATCCCTTGTCAGCTAAATTAGAAAACAAATTTGATAAAATAACTACAAAAGATTTCTCTGATCAATATTCAATAAATATAAAAAATAATGAATTATGGATAAAAAATATAAAAAACCTGGAGGAAAAATACTTTATCAACATATCAAATATTGATCTTGAAAATATGATTGCAAAAAACATTAAAATAATATCGGTGACTAAAGATGATAATTATTTTTTTCTTTCAAAAACAGGTAGAATTTTTAATAAACAATTCAATTTAAATGACGTTATAATGCTTAACATAGATAATGACGAATATGAAAAAAGAAAAAACTTAAAACTAGATTTAAACTTTGATAAAAATAATTTAATTGATAGTATATCAAACTATAAACATATCCCCTTTTATAAATATAAAGAACATTTAGACTCCCTAAAAAAATTTAATTTATACTCATCTGAAGTTTCTCTTTTCTATGTTTCAACAATTGTTAATCCACTTTTTCTTGTTATAGTTGGTTTTATAGTTATGGGTTTTTCAGGAAAATTTAAAAAAAATGAGAGTTTTTTCACAGTACTGTTTATGTCTATTCTAATTGGTTTTATTTTATTCTTAATGAAAGAAATAATTATTGCTCTGACTATAACTTATGATATTCATTTTTTATTATCCTACATATTCATTTTTTCAATTCCATTAATCATTGGACTTTACCAGATAATAAATATTGAAATTAATTGAAATGAAAAAAATTTATTTTTTTATTTTATTTTTTTTATTCTTAATTATTACAACACAGCATTCTGCGAAAGAAATTTTAATTTATGCAGATTCAATAAATTACGACGCTCAAAGTAATATTATTGGCAAAGGGAATGCTAAGATTATATCTGGCAACGAAGTAATAATGTCAGATCTAATAATAATTAATGAAGAAACAGATAAGGTAACTCTTCCTGTTAATTTTTCATATAAAGATAAAAAAAATAATTATTATTTTGGAACAAGTGGGGAATTCACCACCAACTTTGAAAACGGGATAATAAATGATGTAAAAATGCTATTAAATGATGGTTCTAGAATAGCAGGTACAAAAGGCTTTAAGACTGGAAAAATTGATCTAATTAATAAGGGTGTTTATTCACCTTGTACATCAAAGATACAAATTAAAAGTTTTATTTGTCCCGTTTGGCAGGTAGAAGCTGAGAAAATACTTCATGATAGGGAACAGCTTTTTTTATTTCAAAAACATGCAAAAATGCGAATTTTAAATGTCCCTGTTTATTATCTCCCATATATAGTGTCACCATCGCCTCTAAGAAAGAAAAGAAAATCTGGTTTTTTAAACCCAACTATTAATTTTAGTTTCTTAGATGCACAAGTAAGGCAAACAGTCTCTTTTCCATATTATTTTGCCATAGCTGAAGATAAGGAATTATTATTAACTCCTGCACTAAATTATGGTGGTGGTGTTGATTCTTCCCAAAGAGTTGTGGGTGTTTATGATCAATTAATTTCAGGAGGAAGTTTAAATGTTACAATTAGGTCAGACACTAATTTTGAAAATCAAAATAATGAAAATTGGTTGAGAGATGCTAGTATGGTTACAAGTATTGGTAAAAATATAAATGAAAAATTTACTTTTTCATTAAATTCAGCTTTTCAAACTTCACCAACATATTTAAGAAGAACTGATCAAAATAATTTATTAAATAGAAGAACTTCATTGAGTACTACTGTTAATCTTAATGGGTATAACTTAAGAAAATTTGATGATCATTTACATACCAATATATCCGGGTACCAAGTTGTAAGAAATGGGGAAGATAATAAAACTACACCAACAATTTTTCCTTATATTAAATATTCAGCTGGAACTCAAATAATCGGTAATACAAAATATAATCAGAAAGTTAGTTTTTATAATATCTATAGGGATACTGCTACTAGCGTTCATGCCCAGCAGCAGCAAAAAGTTTATCATAATTTGTCAACTGACTATGAGTTTTATAGACTGAAAAGTAAAATATATTATAAAACTGAATTACTTAGCCAGTTTTATAATATAGAAAATAAAAAAATAGCAGAATCAGATTATTCTGGAACATATGGAAGAATATTCCCAATGTCTGGATTAATAATAGAAACTCCAATTATAAACAGGAAAAACAATCTGAGCATAGTACCAAGAATATCCTTCATTTTAAATGGTTCACAACCCAGCTCAAATAAAGTTTCAAATGAAGAATCAACCAGTAATTCATATTCTTTATTAAATGTTGGTTCTTTAAACAGATATACTGGAACTGATAAACTGGATAATAGTAAGAGGGTAAATTATGGGGTGGATTTAAATAAAGATGCTATTAAATTTTCTTTATCCCAATCGTATGAATTTGATGCAAACAGCAACTATAATAAAGATGTGGGTTTAAAAGATCATATGTCTGATTTATTAGGAGCTTTCACATTCGATGGAACAAATAATGATTTAAGTCATAATTTTCGATTTAATGTTGATCAAGGTCTAGTTAAAAGCCAGTCGTTTACTTATGTAAATACTAACAAAATAGGAGAATCTAAAATAAAATATTATCAGCAAAGAATCGAGAACAATTCAATTTTGGTAAGCGGGAAAGAAACTCTTGACATTAGTTTTTCAAGTAATGAATTTTTGAATTATTCAAAGATTAATTTATCGTCTTCATTTGATTTAATAAAAGATGATCCTACTGGTTATACTTTTGGATATTCATATTTTGACGAATGTTTTGGCATTAATTTAGATTTTAATAGAAGTTTTTATTCTGACAGAGATTTAAAACCAAGTGATACATTGACTTTAATGTTTTCATTTAAATATTTAGGTTCATACAGATCTACAAATTTAGCTGTATCTGAGTGGGATAAACGGGATATTAGATGGATATCTAAGAATGTTGACGAAAATAAATTTAATTAAAATCTTAATAATACTAATAATTATTAGTAGTAGCGCCATAGCGAAAGAAGTTGAAAAGATATTATTTTCAATAAATGATGAAATTTACACGACAGTAGATTTAAACAATAGAATTAATTATCTAAAAATACTGTCTATTAATAATACTGATTTAACGGACAAAAATTATTTAAAAGATTTTGTATCTGCTTTATTATATAATGAATATATAAAAGAATATAAAATAAATATTAATGAGAAAATATTAAATGATGTTTATAATAGTTTATTAACAAACTATAAAAAAGAAAAATCAAATATTTATATTAGTGAAGAAGAGTTTTTAAGAAATGTTCGATATGATTATCAAAAAAAGTTAATTCTTGAAAGTTTATTAAAAAAAAAGAAAGGAAATATTTTTAGAGAAGAAAATAATATTCTTGAAATATATAATATTAAGCTGGACTATTTCACATTTAATAACGATATAAATGAAAATTTAGACCAAATACTCGAATTAATTGATTTTAATGACATAAATTTATCAAAAAAGAGTCTTAAAAACAAACTAATTGATTATGTTTATTTTACCAAAGTAATTAATAGTTTTGAAAACATCGATAATGCATTAAAAAATGAAGTAATTAATAATAAAAAAGTTTTTCTATTAAAAAAGAAAAATTATATTTTAATTGGAAAAACTACAAAAGTATTTAAAAATAATATTAATCTAAAAATTACTTTTTTTAAAATAACATCTAATGAGGAAATAAATAACGAAATAATTGTTTGTAACAATTTAGATAATATTAGAAATGAAAAAAACATAAGTATTGAAAAATTTGATAAAATTGAAATTTCAAAACTAAGTAATTTTGTTAAAGAAAATTTATTATTAATAAATGATAAAATACTAATAAAGGAAGATAATTCAAAATATTATTTAATTCTTTGTTATTTTGATTATAATTCTAAAACTTCAAAAGAAGCCATAATTAATAATAAAATCAATGATGAGATATTAAAGATAAAAGAAAATTTTCTGTTTGAACAAAAAATTAAATATAATTTTAAATTGTATGAATAAACGAATTATTGCAGTTACTATTGGAGATATTGATGGAATTGGTATAGAAATTTTAATCAAATTATGGAAATCAAAAAAAATCAATAATTTTATTCTCGTTACTAATAATAAATTATTTAATAAATATTTAATAAAAAAAAAAATTAAACTTCCTATAAAAACTTTTAATAAATACGAAAAAAGTGATTTTATAAAAATAAATACAAAAAATTTTTCAATATTTGATATTAATGCAGAAAATAATTATGATAACACATATAATTCATTGTTAGAAGGTTATAAATTGAATAATAAAAAACTTTGCCAAGGAATAATTACATTACCATTAAATAAAAGTATAATTTCAAGAAAAGTAAATAATAATTTTTTAGGACAAACAGAATTTTTTGAAAAATTAAATAATAAAAAATTTGCAAATATGATTTTTTATTCTAAAAAATTAATAGTTTCTCCACTTACAACACACATATCAATAAATAATGTTAGTGACAAATTAAAGAAAAAGAACTTTATTTCAAATAAAATTAAAAGATTAATATCAACTTTAAAAAATGATTTTTCTATAAAAAATCCTAAAATTGCAATAGCGGGATTAAATCCGCATACCGGCGAAAATGGTGCAATAGGTTATGAAGAAAACAGTTATATTATACCTGCATTAAATAAACTTAAAAAAGAGAAAATTATTATTGATGGTCCATATTCTGCAGATTCTTTATTTATCAAAAAAAATATAAAACATTATGATTGTTTCATATGTTGTTATCATGACCAGGCTCTTATTCCTTTTAAAATTATAAATGAATTTAATGGTGTAAATTACACTGGTTCTCTTGATATTGTAAGGGTTTCACCAAACCATGGAACTGCATATGATATAGTTGGTTCAAATATGGCAAAAACAAATAGTTTACTTTATTGTTTCAAGCTAGCAAATAAAATTATTATGAATAGATCAAAAATTGCATAGACCAAAGAAATCTCTTGGCCAAAATTTTCTGATTGATAATAATATTGCCAAAAAAATAGTTAACTTAACTACAATTGATAATCAGTATATAATTGAAGTAGGCCCAGGCACTGGTTTTTTAACTGATGAAATAATTAAAAAAAAACCAAAAAAATTATATCTATTAGAAAAGGATAAATCTTTATACCTATATTTAAAAAAAAAATATTATGATTACAAAAATATTGAAATTATAAACGATGATGCTCTTAATTTTAATTTACAATACATAAAAGAGAGAAAAAAAATAATTTCAAATTTGCCATATAATATTAGCATAAAACTAATTATAAATTGGCTTAAGACAGAATGTGGATTACAAAAAATGGTGTTGATGATTCAAAAAGAAGTTGCTGATAAAATGAATTATGTGAATAAAGCAAAAAAAAATAGATTAAACTTATTTATAGAAGTGGCATCAAGATTCAATATTGAATTTGATGTTTCAAATAATGTTTTTTTTCCAAAACCTAAAGTTAGTTCTTCAGTGATCACAATAACTCCTAAAAATAATTTAAAAATTGATTTAAATAAATTTGAATCTTTTACTAGAGAAATTTTTCAATATAAAAGAAAAAAATTGTCTACTGTTTTAAAATTAAAAGAAAAAAATATAAGTTTAAGTAATTCTGATATTTATGAAAAACGTGCGGAAGATCTATTGTTTTTTGAATTAATGAGTGTTTTTAACTTATTTTATAATTATTAATTTTATTATTAATTTCATAAATAAAGAGTGTATTATTAATAATTTTAACTAAATTATTAACTGTATCAATAATATTTTCATTGATTAATACAAACTGATATTCTTTATAATGTTTTATTTCACTGACAGCCAAAGAAAGTCTTTTATTTATTTCTCTTCTATTATCCCTTCCTCTATTTTCTAATCTACTTTTTAATTCTTTTTTGTTTGGTGGAAGAATAAAAAAATCAATTATTTGAGATTTATCATATCTTTTTCTTATTTTTTTTGCTCCTTGCCAATCAATGTCAAACAATATGTGATTATTTTTTTTAAATGATTTATTAATATTTTCAAGTGGGGTGCCATAATAATAACCGAATACTTTTGCAGTCTCTGCAAAATAATTTTTTTTAGCTAATTCAATAAATTTCTCTCTTTTTACAAAAAAATAGTCTTTTTCATTTTTTTCATACTTTCTTTTTGGTCTTGTTGTATAGGAAATCGATAATTTCACGTTATCAATTTTTTTTAATAAATATTTACAAATTGTAGTTTTTCCCGCACCTGAGGGTGACGAAATAATAATTATTTTATTATTTAAATTATTCAATTTTTTTCCTATATTTATTTAATTTATCTATATGCTCTTGAAAACTTTTTGTAAAAACATGTTTATTTAATTCATTGTTAAAAAAATAATATAAGAATTCACTTTTATAATTTTCCAAAACTATTTCAATTGTTTTTCTTCCAACATAACATATTGGATTGGGAGGTAGGCCATATATAAAATATGTATTATATATATCTTTAATTCTTAAATCGTTAAGTTCTAATTTTCTTGCAAACTTAAATTTACCTCTTGTTATAGAAAAGATTGTAGAAGCATCTATTTGTAATTTCATATTTTTATTTAATCGATTAAATATAACTGATGCGATCAATCTTTTATCATTATCATTTTTCCCCTCCTTCTCCACTAACGATGCAATAGTCATAATTTCATTAATAGAATATTCATTAAGTAGTATATTAACATCATAATTATTGAATAACTGATTTTTATTTAAATGCATTAATCTAATTATTTTATCTAAAGTATCTGTAGATTTATATTTATAAGTGTCAGCTAAAATATCTTGGTAATCAATTTTTATAGAAGCGCCATAATTGAATTTCATATAATTTTCTAACTGATAGCCCTCCCAACCATCAATGACTGTAAATTTATAAAAAACATTGCTTGGTTTTGAAATAATCTCTGCAATATCTATTAAACTCGAACTCTTATTAAGTTTAAATTCACCATAATTAATATTATCAACAAACAAATCATATATTTGAAGATATATTTTAAATAATTTTTTTTCAAAAAAAGATTTATCATTTAAAATCAACAAAGAAATCTCATTTTTGCTTGATCCTTTTTCAATTGCAATAATTTTTTCTTCATTAATTGATGTTTTGATTAAAAATGAAAATAATAATAAAAATATTAAAAAAATAAAAAAAATAAATAATTTCTTTTTAATAGGATGAAAACAATAACGCTGTATTTGTTCCTCCAAAACCAAATGAATTATTTAAAGCAAAATTAACTTTATGATCCTGGGGAAATTTAGCAACTAAATCTATATCAAATTCATGAGATGGATTGTCTAAATTTAAAGTAGCTGGCACTTTATTATTTTTGATAGAAAGTATGGTAAAAATTGATTCAACACTTCCAGCAGCTCCAAGTAAATGCCCAATTGAAGATTTGGTAGAACTTATTTTTATATTTTTATTGTCTTTAATTAGTTTCATTATAGCTTTTAATTCTATATCATCACCAATTTGTGTTGAAGTTCCGTGAGCATTGATGTAATTGATTTCACTTGCGTCTATCTTTCCCATTTTAACAGCTTCCTGCATCGCTCTAAAACCTCCGTCTCCATCCTCAGATGGGGAAGTGATATGATGCGCGTCTCCTGACATACCGTAACCAATTATTTCGGCATATATTTTTGCGCCACGTTTTTTTGCATTTTCCAGTTCTTCTAATACTAGAACACCTGAGCCTTCTCCCATTACAAAACCGTCTCTTTCCTTATCCCATGGCCTTGAAGCTTTTTCCGGAGCATCATTAAATCCAGTAGATAAACTTCTTGCGGCACAAAAACCAGCTACCCCTAATTTACACACAGCTGCTTCAGCGCCTCCAGCTACCATTATATCAGCAGCACCCCTCTTAATTATTTCAGCAGCATCACCAATCGAATGGGCTCCAGTTGCACATGCAGTAACAACTGAATGATTTGGGCCTTTAAAACCATATTTGATAGAAATTTGTCCAGATAATAAATTTATCAAAGAAGCTGGAACAAAAAAAGGGGAAATTCTTCTGGGTCCTTTTTCTTTTAAAGTTATTGAATTATTTTGTATAGTTTCAAGTCCTCCTATGCCTGATCCAACTGAAACACCAATTCTAAGTTTTTGTTGTTCGTTTAAGCTATCAATACCGGAATCTTTTATTGCAAAATTAGCAGCAATTATTCCATACTGAATAAATCTGTCATTCCTATTTATAACCTTTTTTTCAATATGTTTATCAATATTAAAATAATTTGGAGAATTTCTATCATTTGAAATAAAACCTGCAATTTTACAAGACAAGTTTTCAACATCAAATGAAGTAATTTTTTGGATTCCGGACTTTGTTGAGAGAAGATTTGTCCAAGTTTCTTCGACTCCTGACCCAATAGATGTCAAAAGACCTATACCTGTGATAACAACTCTTCTCATCAAAAAATAACTATGAAGATTAATATCTAAATTAAATAAAATCTATTTTTTATTATCAATGAAGTCTACTGCATTCTGAACAGTTAATATTGTTTCTGCTGCATCATCAGGTATTTCTATTCCAAATTGTTCCTCAAATGCCATCACTAATTCTACTGTATCCAAACTATCAGCTCCAAGATCGTCTATAAATTTTGAATCAAGTAATATTTTATTTTCTTCAATACCAAGATGATCCATAACTATTTTTTTTACTTTTTCTTCCGTACTGTCCATTTTATCTCCTTATATATTGTTTATTAAATTATTAAATAAGATTATGTCAACCTTTTAAACCATTAACATACCACCATTTACATGAAAAGTTTGACCAGTTATATATGTTGAATATCTGCTTGAAAGAAATAAGGCTAGATTTGCAACATCATTTGGTTCTCCAAATTTCTTCATAGGGACTTTTTTCATTATTGCTTCTTTTTGGATATCATTTAATTTATCTGTCATAAATGTCTTTATAAATCCAGGCGCGATAGTATTTACTCTAATGTTTCTTTGTGCAACTTCTAAAGCAATTGACTTATACATTGCAATAATTGCTGATTTTGAAGCAGAATAATTTGACTGCCCAGGATTGCCAGTAAGGGCAACAACAGAAGTTATGCCGATTATATTTCCCTCTTTTCTCTTAATCATATTCGGTAAAATTCCTTTAATTATGAAATAATTAGAGTTTAAATTAACATCAATTACACCATACCACTGCTCATCTTTCATACGTAAAAACAAATTGTCACTCGTTGTTCCTGCATTATTGATGAGTGTATCAATATCATAATGATCCTCTGATATTTGTTTTACTGAATCAGAAATAGAATCTTTGTCTGTAAAATTTAATAAATAATAGTGATGATCACTTCCATATAAATTTTTTAAATTCTTTAGTTTCTCTGTGTCAGAAGATGTACAAATAATAATAGCTTTAGATTCAATAAATTTTTCACATAATGATTTACCAATTCCGCCTGAGGCTCCAGTAATTAAAACTTTTTTATTATTCATTTTATACTTCTTTAACAAAATTATATAAATCTTCTATACTGTTAACATTAGAAAGTGTAAATTTATTAGAAATTCTCCTTATCAAATCTGATAAAACATTTCCTGGACCTATTTCAATAATCTTACTTTCATTCAAATTTTCCAGACATTTAATACTTTCTACCCACCTTACCTTATTGGACATTTGTTTTGATAAATTATTATATATAATTTTTGGATCTTTTGTTTCTTTTGCAGAAAAATTTGAAATTATGTAATAAGAAGAATTCTGAAAATTAACTTTATTTAATAACGATTTCATTTTTTCTTCGGCATTTTTCATTAATCTTGAATGAAAAGCTGATGAAACATTTAGATAAATACATTTCTTAGCGCCATTCTTTATAAAAACATTTTCGGCTTTTAATAAATCTTCTTTAGTTCCTGAAATAACTACTTGCAATGGTGAATTATCATTTGCAACTTCTACTTTAAGTTTATTATCTGTTATAATTTTTTCAACCTTGATACAATCAAGACCTAATACTGCGACCATACCTGACATATTTTCCTTAAAAGCATTTTGCATTAATTCCCCTCTTTTTTTTAAAAGTTTAGAACAATCTTCAATAGATATAACATTTGATACTGTTAATGCAGAATACTCCCCAAGTGAGTGACCTAAAGAATATTTTATGAATAATTTATCAATATCAATTTCGTTTTGTAAAACATTAAATATGCACATAGATGAACTATAAATTGCAAGTTGTGTGTATTTAGTAATATTAAGTAATTCTGATTTATTGGTAAAAATTATGTCTCTAAGATTAATATTTACTGAATTTTCTATTCTTTCAAATGTTTCTCTTGCAATAACAAATTCATCATAAAAATCTTTTGTCATTCCAATATATTGGCTACCCTGACCTGGAAATAATAATGCTGTCATTTTTTTCTTGATTTATGTTAAATAATAAATATTAACAACAATAACTTCACTCGAAATAATATTATTTTTGAGTTTTAACCAGGGGGGAAATATGAGTAAATTTGAAGCAGTGATTATGCTTAGCCCTGATTTATCTTCAGAAAACTTAAAAAAACAAGAAGAATTCTTTAAGAAACAGTTGACTGGATTGAGTGGTTCTATTTTCTCTAAAGAAGATTGGGGATTAAGAGATTTAAGTTATAAAATAAAAAATTTTAAGAAAGCGTTTTATAAATTTTATCAATTAGAAATAGAAGGTAGTAAAATTCAAAATATAAAAAAAAATATAAATCAAAACGAACAAATAATCCGTCACTTGTTTGTTAAAGTTAAAAATCATGAAAAACTTCCTACTAAAATTTGTAAAGAATAAAAATAATTAAGAGTAAATATTATGATTATGAGATCAAGAGAAGATAGAAAAAATAGCCCATTTGAGGACAGAAAAAAATTTTGCCCTTTTAGTCAAAAAAATTCACCGATTATAGACTATAAAGATATTAAATTGCTTTCAAGATATGTATCTGAAAAAGGAAAAATAACACCAAGCAGAATAACAAACGTGTCAAATAGTAAACAAAAAGAACTTGGAAGAGCAATAAAAAGAGCTCGTTTTTTATCTTTGATCTCTTATACTAATAAAAAATATTTTCGTAAATGAAAGTAATCCTTACAACAAACATTAAAAAGTTAGGTAAAGTTGGAGACTTAATAAATGTTAAAAATGGTTTTGCTAGAAATTTCTTATTTCCACAAAAGAAAGCACTGAGAAATTCAAAAATTAACAAAGAATATTTTGATAAAATACGTGATGAGATAAATGCAAAAGAAGCTAAAAATAAAGATAATGCATTAACCTTACTGAATAATTTAAAAGAAATTAAAATTGAATTTATTAAAGAAGCAGATGAAAATAACCAATTATATGGGGCTGTTAAAAAAAAAGAAATTCAAAAATTTTTGGAAGAAAAGAACATTAAACTACTATCAGATGATATTAAGATTATACAACCTATAAAATCATTAGGTGAACACATCATAGAAGTCAATCCTTATGAAGGATTGATAGAAAAAATTAAAGTTTTTGTAAAAAAAGCTTAATTTTTATACACGTGATTCTTATTTATTAACTACTTTTTTGTTAAGACAATATTGTGAATAAAATAATTCTTCTTTAATAGAAAATTATATTGATGTCTCAAAACATAATAGAAAAAATAATCAAAAAAGAAGACAGTCCGGATGCTGCGATTAGTCAATTTACAAATTTTGAGGCGGAAATTGCTGTAATTGGCTGTCTTTTATGGGACAATAGAACATACGAGAAAATTGCTGATTTTCTAATTGAAGATCATTTCACAGATTTAAATAATAGAAAAATTTTTCAAGTTATTAAACATCTCCTAGATCAAAACATATTAGTAACGCCAATAACTCTAAAAAATCATTTAGAAGAAAATGATCAAGAAAATTTTGATAATTACAAGTATTTAATTCAAATAAAAGATTCAACCCCATCCACACAAAACACTTATCAATATGCTAAATTATTATATGATTTACATATCAAAAGGTCACTTTTAGGAATCGGTAATGGAATAGTACAAAACACAATTTCTAATAAGGATGATTTAAGCGGAGTTGACTTAATTGAGAAAGCAGAGAATGATTTATATAATCTTTCTCAGACAGGAAGCGCAGATAGAAAGTATTCATTGTTCAGTGATGCGTTAAAAAGTGCTATAAACATAATTGATAAATCATTTAAAAAAGAAGGTAAAATTGCAGGCATTCCAACAGGCCTAAAAGACTTGGATAAAAAACTTGGAGGGCTTCATAATTCTGATTTAATTATTATCGCTGGAAGACCTTCAATGGGAAAAACTGCCCTAGGAACAAACATAGCTTTCAATGCTGCGAAAAGATTTAAAGAATCTCGAGATGAATTTGGAAATAAGACTACAATCGATGGGGGTAAGGTAGGATTTTTTTCTCTTGAAATGTCTACTGAACAATTAGCGACAAGAATCCTTGCTGAACAATCTAGAATTAGTAGTGATAAAATGAGAAAAGCAGAGCTTTCAAAAGATAATTTTAAAAAAATTGCAAAAGTAAGTTCTGATCTAGAGAATATACATTTTTTCATAGATGATAATCCTATACTTACTATTCCTTCTTTAAGATCTAGGTCTAGAAGATTAAAAAGATTATATGATATAGATTTAATTATAATTGATTACCTTCAATTAATGTCTAGTTTTTCAAACAATAAAAATGACGGAAGAGTTCAAGAAATATCAGAAATTACTAGGGGTTTAAAAGCAATAGCTAAAGAATTAGATATCCCTATAGTTGCTTTATCACAATTATCAAGACAGGTAGAACAGAGAGAGGATAAAAGGCCTCAACTTTCTGATTTAAGAGAAAGTGGAACCATTGAACAGGATTCTGATGTAGTAATGTTTATTTTCAGGGAGAGTTACTATCTTGAAAGATTGGAACCAATAAAAAAAGCTGATGAAACTGAAGAAAAATATAATGAAAGACATCACAGATGGAGAGAGGTTTGTGAAAGTAGTTATAATACTGCAGAAATTATAATAGCAAAGCAACGTCATGGGCCTATAGGAACGATAAAAACTCATTTCGACTCAAATTTTACAAAATTCAGTGACTTATCGAGCAAAGATTATGATAATGTTGATTGATGATAGATTCGAGTGCGGTACTTGAAATAAATACAAAAAACATTATTCATAACTATAAAGTTCTCTCGAGAATTGCAAACAACAGTATTTCTGGAGCAACAATTAAAGCGAACGCCTATGGTCTAGGGGACCTGAAAGTCTTTAATATTTTATACAATATTGGTTGCAAACATTTTTTTGTAGCAACAGTTGAAGAAGCCTTAAATTTAAGAAAAAAATATAAAAAAAGCAATTTATACATTTTAAATGGCGTTGATGAAAGCCAGATAAAACTTATGCAACAAAAAAACCTTATACCAATCATAAATTCGCTAGATCAGTTAAAGATCCTAAATAGAAAATTTAAGAATTCAAAACACAAAACAAAAATTGGAATTCACATAGATTCTGGAATCAACAGGCTTGGTATTAAGACAAATAATCTCAAAAATAACAATATTAGCAATCTAGACATTTATTTACTATTAAGTCATTTAGCTTCCTCGGATGAAAAGAATAATAAATATAATAACTTTCAAAATAAAAATTTTGTTAATACTTTTAAATATTTTAAATCTGCTAAATATAAAAGTTTAGCAAATTCTATGGGGGTTATACTCGGTGATAAATTTCACTATGATATCATAAGACCTGGCATTTCACTTTATGGCGGCCATTACAATTCAGAATTAAAAAAAATAATTAAACCCGTGATCAAATTAAAGGCACGGGTATTGCAAACAAAAAATTTAGAAAAAAATGAATATATTGGATATAATCAAACTTATAAAACTGTAAAATCAACTAGTATTGCAATACTAGGCATTGGTTATGCTGATGGTATTTCAAGAAAATTAAGTAACAAAGGTAAAGTATTTTATAAGAAAAAAAAATTTAATATAATTGGAAGAGTGTCAATGGATAGCACAACCATAGACATAACAAAATATAAAACAATTATAAAAAAAGGTATTTATATGGAATTAATTAATTACGAATATGATATTGAAAAAATAGCAAAAGAATGCGGAACTATAAGCAATGAAATATTAACTTCAATTTCAAACAGAGTTAAAAGAAATTATATTTAGTTCTATGAAATCATCACTTTTATTATCAAAAAAAAAAATTTTTTCGTTTATAGCTTTTATAATTTTACTTTTTTTTACTTTCCATTCACAAAATTTTAGACTTGATGCATCATCGGACACATTAATTCTTCAAAATGATAAAAATTTTAAGTATTTTAACTATTATAATAATATTTTTCCTACAAAAAATTTTCTAGTTTTAGCAATAAAATCAGAAAAGATAATTAATGTTGACTACATTAACCAAATTAAAATTATTAAAAATAAACTTGAAAAAATTGAAGGTATCGAATCTATATTCTCAATAACAGATGCCCCTATTCTCCTTCTTAATGATTTAAAATTATCTGATTTGGGAAATAAAGAAATTCAAACATTAGGTAATAGTCAAATTGACATAAATAAAGCTCTTAACGAACTTTCAAAAAGTCCGATATTTCACAATCAAATCATCAACACTGATAAAACCGTATCTTCAATAATAATATATCTTAAGAAAAATGATAATTTTTTAAAAATAAAAAAACAAAAAGAGCATTATTCTAAATTAAACTCTCAAGAAGATATTACAAATTATAATAATTTAGAAAAAAAATATCTTGAACTGAAAATAAAAAATACCAAAAACAGAAACAATCTAATTCGTAAAATTAGAGATACCTTAATTAATGAAAATATTTCATATCAATATTTTTTAGGTGGAATTGATATGATAGCTGACGACACTTTAAGTTTTATAAAAAATGATATTATTATTTTTAGTTTTTCGGTATCAATTTTTATATTTATTGTTCTTTTTCTAATTTTTAGAAGCATTAAGTGGGTATTAATTCCAATAATATCAACTGCATATTCAATAATATGTATGACTGGCTTGATGGGTTTTCTCAATTGGGAAGTTACCGCTATTTCTTCAAATTTCATTTCCTTGATGCTCATTTTATCTATTTCAATGAGCATTCATATTATAAATAACTATAGATTACACTTTGATCAAAAAAACTCTACCAAAACATTAAACACAACTTTAAAAAAAATGTTTTGGCCATGTTTTTATACAGCCTTAACAACTATCGTAGCTTTTGGATCTCTAATATTTTCTGACATTAAACCGGTAATTGATTTTGGAAAAATTATGATTCTAGGTTTGGTTGTTATATTAGTTACATCTTTTACAATTCTACCACTTTTGATTTATATTTTTCCTAAAATAGATATAAAAAAAAATTTTCAATTTTCTATTCTGCCATTTTTTTTTAATATATCTGTAAATCACAATATGAAAATATATGCAGTAAATTTAATTATATTTTCATTTAGTATTCTAGGTATTAGTAAATTAAATGTTGAAAATAGTTTTATTAATTATTTTAAACAGGACACAGAAATCTATAAAGGTATGAGATTAATAGATCAAGAGTTAGGAGGAACTACTCCTCTTGATATAATTGTTAAATTCAATGAAGAAAATAATTCCTCATTTAATGAGAACATTTCAAGCAATGATGACATTGAATTAGAAATTGAAGAAGGTCTAGATTTAAGTAGTGATTTACTTATTGATAATTCTTCCTTATCAACTTGGTTTACTGAGGATAAAATACTTACAATTAAATCTATTCATAAATATCTTGATGAACAAAAGGAAATTGGAAAAGTTCAATCACTCTCTTCTCTTATAGATATGGCTGAACAAATAAATAAAAAACCTTTAAGCTTATTTGAGTTATCTGTGTTGTATAATGAAATACCTGAAAATTATAAAAAAGAGCTTATTTCTCCTTACTTATCTGTTGTTGACAATATGACAAAAATTAGTGCAAGAATAAAAGATTCAGAAGATATAAAAAGAGGAGAACTTATTAATAATATTCTAAATCATGTTAATAAAGAATATGAATCGATTGAAGAAGTTCACGTTAATGGATTAATTGTACTATATAACGATATGTTACAATCTTTATTTAGCTCTCAAATCAAATCTTTTGGAATAGTTCTAATAGCAATTTTTACAATGTTTCTAATCTTGTTTAGATCGGTTAAATTAAGTATTATTGGCATTATTCCTAACATATTCGCATCTTCATTCATACTTGGTTTTATTGGCCTTCTTGGCATACCTCTTGATATTATGACTATTACAATAGCTGCAATTACAATCGGAATAGCCGTAGATAATACGATACATTATTTATATAAAGCTCGTAACAACATTTATAATAAGAACATGAGAATTAATGACTCTCTTGAAAACTCTCATAGAACAGTTGGGCAAGCTGTGCTAACGACATCATTAACAATAGCTTTTGGTTTTTCTGTTTTATGTTTGTCAAACTTTGTGCCCACAATTTTATTTGGTTTATTTACAGCCATAGCAATGTTAATAGCGATGTTAGGGGTATTAATTACATTGCCTGCTGGTTTAATAAAAATTAAATTGTGAATATAATAAATTTTAATTTTCCTTTGGATTATGTTTTAATAATTATAGCTTTACTTTTTATAATATTTAGCTCTTGGAAAGGCTTAATACAATCAATCTTGGGACTTCTAACATGGGTTGGTTCAATTATTATTACTCTTTATTCTTACAATGCATTCTCAAATTTTATAGACACTCAATTATTAAAAATAAAATTATTTCAGAATTATGAAATGATGAGTAATATTATTAGTATAATAATATCAATACCGATTATCTTCTTAATTTCGCTTTTTATTTTAAAAAAAGTTAGAAAAATTTTAAGTTCTGATTTAGACAAACAAATTCTTGGAATAATAATCGATAAAGCATTTGGTGTTTTGTATGGGTTAATTTTTACATATTTTATTTATTCCACAATTTTGTTCACTTTTAATAAATTTAATTTTGAGGATTTAAATCAATGGTTCATTAATAACTCTCAAATTCTAAGTACAATTAACAACATAAATGAACTATATATTTACGAATTATTGCCAATCACAGAAAATAAAGAGCAGTAAATTAAACATAAGGATTATTTGCTGATGTAAAAACTAATCTTGTTTTTTGATTAATTATTCTAAAATTTTTATTAAAATTATTAATTAAATATCTTCTGTATTCATTTTTTATTTTATTGGCAAAGTTACAATAAATTTTAATTGTTACTGGATTTTCATTAATTTTAACAGCATATTTGAAATTAACTTTTTTGTTTTCTATTAATGGATGTGATTTTCGTGCAATTACATTTTTTAACCATTTATTGACATTACTTGTGCTAATCAAATATTTTTTATTGATAATATTCTCATATAAATAATTAAGAATTTTATTTACGTGCCTTTTTGAGAAAGCCGAAGAAAAAAAAACTTTAATATTTCTTATTTCATGTAAAGTATTATCAATTTCTTGAAGAGTTTCTCTTATGAAATTTTCTTTTTTCTCTATAAGATCAATTTTATTAAAAATAATAATAATACTTTTAGCTTTATTGCTAACAATATTAATTATTCTTTTATCTTGTCGATCTAGACCCTCTGAAGAATCAATAATAATTATAGCAGTCCCTACTTCTGCAATCTTTTGCAGTGATTTTTTAATAGAATAAAAATTGATACTTTTACCTAATATTTTTGATTTTTTACCTATTCCAGCAGTATCAATAACTTTAATTATACATTTTTTATAAGTAAAATACTCTTTTACAAAATCAGATGTAGTTCCTGGAATTGAACCTGTAGCAAATCTATTAAAACCAATAAAAGAATTTAATAATGTGCTTTTTCCTGTGTTTGGTTTTCCAAAAATAGCTATTGAAAAATCATATATAATTATTTTGTTTTGGATTTTTTTAGAAGTTTCTCTATTTCTGAGAAAATTGTTCAATAAATCAAAACCATAGTTATGTGAACAAGATAAAAAAAAATAATTCTTGATTCCATATTTATAAAAATCATTATTTGGTATTTGATTAAAATTATCAAATTTATTGATAATGAGTATTATTTCTTTATCAAATTTTCTTATTTCATCAATTAATTTTTTATCCAAAACATTAAAAATGGAAGAGTAATCAATAACATAAAAAAAAGAATCAATTTTTTTTAATAAATTTTTAAAAATTAATGTCGTTTGAAACGATTTTTTTTTTTTATTATTTAATAAAAGTCCTGGTGAATCAAATATAAAAAGTTCTGGTATTTTTTTAAATCTTTCTTCATGCCAATCTCTTGTTGTTCCACTATCTTCATGAATGATGTTTGAATTTAATCCTGTTAAAATATTATAAATTGATGATTTGCCAACATTTGACCTGCCTATTAATAAAAAATTCATTGTTTAAAAAGAGTAGTTTTCCCGTCTATTTGGCTAAAAAAAACATAATTATCAATAAAATAAATTGACATAATTTCCTTTAATTTTAATTTTTGATTAAATAAAACTTCGCCGCTTATTATATCAATTTCTAAAATAAGACCGTTATTAAAAAATATAATAATTCTGTTTTCATTATTAATAATTTCAATGATTTTTTCATCATTATACAAATATTCATTCAAATCACTCTTCCAAAAAATTTTCTTATTTTTTATATTATATGATTTTATATTTTTTTCATTATCAAGAATAATTAAGGCATTATTGATAAAACTATGAGATAATACATTCTCAACTTTATCTTTTTCAATAAGGAAATTATTATTCTGTATATCAATAGTATGCAAATATTTATTATTTTCATAAAATGATATTAAGTTTTGAAATGAATAAACAATATTACTTGAATTCAATAAATTTTGATCATATTTAATCTTCGAAAACAAATTTTCAACATTCTCGCCAATTGCAGTATCTATTTCTCCCAATCTGCCATTAGGCAAGTAAAAAAATAAAAGATGATTTTTGGAAACAATATTTCCACCATAAAAATTTAATGAGTTGTCACTTTTATAAATAAACTCCCAATTTATTATTTCATTAATAGTGTCAATTGAAACTATTTTATTGCTTAAAATAACTATTATATTTTTATTATGAATTTTTATCGGAGTTTTGAGAATATCATTAAATTCTAATTGCCATATAATATTTCCATTTAAATCAAACTTGATTAAAATACCTTCGGCATAGCCTGCATAAAAAAAATTATTTAACATTGCAACTGAAGTTGGATATGAAAATTCACTATTCGAACTTATAGAAATGTGATAAGTTTCTATATCTTTTTTATCATTGAGGTTATAAATTTTTAATTCAGAATTGTTATTTAAACTATAAATCTTGTCATTAACAATATTGACTTTCAAATAAGGGGAGTTAGGGAATTTTGCGCGGGGATTGTTTATCGTTATTACTTTCTTTAATTCATGCTCATTATTCCATAAAAAATTTAATGATTTAGAATAATGATCAAAATAATTTTCTTTATATTTTTTATATATATTATTTAATGTTTCAAGATTTTCAATCTCATCTTTTATTATTAAAAAAATTTTTTCTTCTTTATTTCTGAAATTATCTAATTTTTGACAAGAAAGAAAGAAAAAAGGAATAAATATTATTAATAATTTAATTATATTTTTCAAATTCATTAATCTTTTTTACTCTTTCCTTTATTGATAAAGAGATTCTATCATCTTTGATAATTTCCTCATATAAACTGTTTATTTTATTGATATTGCCATTATTTACAGACAGAAGGAAAAGTAATTCTAAACGATAACCTGTGAAAGAATCTAGAGACTCATCTATGTAGGTTAAAAGTTTATCAATTTTATCATTACTTATCTTTTCAAGTAAATTATAAGATCCATGTATTGCTATTAAAGTTTTATATAAATTGTCTATGTTTTTATTTTTCATTAATTTAAGATAATCTTCATAGGATTCATTGTACTGATTATTATTAATTTTATTTCTTATCAAATCAAGTGATGCCAATAGACCATAAAAACTTTTAGTTTTAGCTATTTTATTCATACGTTCAATAAAATCTATTTGTGAATTAGAATATTTTAACTCATTGTATGCAATACTCAATTCTAAGATTTTTTTATTTTTATTAAAAAAATAAATTTGCAATCCGGCAATAACAAGAACAAAAATTAATACAAAAAAAATTATTACTTTTACATTTTGTTTAATTGAACTTAGTATTAATGAAAAAAAATTAGCTTTGCTTGTAATTTTATTCATTATTTTTCCATTTTATTGAACAACCAAAACTATTCATTTGTTTTGTCGGACCTTTATTTGTTAAAGCAATCATTTCCATTGCATAAAATAATTCTCTTTTAATTTCTTTATCATTCTTATTCATTGTTCCAGAATCAATCCTTCCACGATACTGGAGCTCTAATTTTTTGTTAAAACCAAAAAAATCAGGGGTGCAAACAGCTTTAAATTTTTTTGCAACTTTTTGGGTTGAATCATAAAGGTAAGGAAATTCAAAATTATATTTTTCCGAAAATTTTTTCATATTCTCAAAGGAATCTTCTGGATAGTTTTCAACATCATTTGACATAATAGCTATTGTATTCACGTGTATCTTTTTTAATTCTCTCGCTTCGAAATTCAATCTCTCAGCAATAGTAATCACATATGGGCAATGATTGCAGATAAACACAATAACTGTTCCTTTATCGCCCTTTAATGATTGCAGGGTGTGTTTACGATCATCAACTGAAAGTAAACTAAAATCTTCAGCCATTCTGCCTATTTCAAATTTAGGGGCATTTACAGGCATAATTATAGTGGTTTTTTAATTTAATGCATTCTCTAACACTTGATCAAACTTTTCACAATTCCAAATATTTTTTAATAAAAAAACCTAGAAAACATCTTAGCATTTTATGATCACTCCCACTCTATTGTTCCTGGTGGTTTTGATGTAAAATCATAAAGCACTCTATTAACGCCTTCAACTTGATTAATAATTCTATTGGAAATTTCTGTAAATTCTTTTTTACTAAATAAGTAAAAATCAGCAGTCATTCCATCTACTGAAGTAACTGCTCGAAGCGAGCAACAGTAATTATATGTTCTTTCATCTCCCATTACACCAACAGACTTTGTTGGCAAAAGCACTGCAAAAGCTTGCCAAATTTTATTGTATAATTTTTTTTCTTTTAAAAAATTAATATAAACAGAATCAATATTTTGAAGTAATTTAATCTTTGTTTTAATAATTTTTCCAGGTATTCGAATAGCAAGACCTGGACCTGGAAAAGGGTGGCGTTTGATAAGGTTGTTGTTTAATCCTAATTTTTTTCCTACCTGCCTTACTTCGTCTTTAAATAATTCTCTTAAAGGTTCAATGATTTTTAGTTTCATTTTTTTTGGCAACCCTCCAACATTATGATGACTTTTTATTTTTGCTGTTGGCCCGCCAAAAAATGGAATACTCTCAATTACATCAGGATAAAGAGTCCCTTGCGCTAAAAATTTAACATTATCAATCTTGCTTGCTTCCCTATTAAAAACTTCAATAAATGTTTTACCAATTATTTTTCTTTTCTTTTCTGGATCTTTAGTTGATTTTAGGTTTTTCAAAAAAATTTTTGACGCATCTAATGCTATAAATTTGTTTTTGAATTTATCTTTATAATAATTTGATACTTCATTAACTTCATCCTTTCTTAAAAAACCATGATTAACAAAAATACAATATAAGTTACTTCCAATAGCTTTATGTAGTAAATACGCAGTTACTGAAGAATCAACCCCTCCGGATAAACCACAAATTACATTATCTTGTTTAACAATTTTTCTTATTTCTTCTATTTTCCTATCTATAAAATCATCAAGGATCCAGTTATGTTTAATTTTACAAATTTTTAATACAAAATTTCTAATAAGATTTTGACCATATTTTGTATGATGCACTTCTGGATGAAATTGCAAACCATAAATTTTTTCTTTTTTACTTTCAATTATAGAGATTATATTATTATTAGATTTAGCTATTATTTTAAAATTTTTTGGAACATATGAAATGCTGTCTCCATGAGACATCCAAACATTTGGGGATTTATTATTCCACCCCTTTGGTAAAATTTTTGACGAACGTAATATCTTTAATTTAGCATGACCGTATTCTCTGCTTAAAGACTTTTTTATTTTGCCGCCACTATCGTTTATTAATAATTGTAATCCATAACAAATTCCTAAAATTGGTTTTTTTATAAATTTTATGCATTTAGGAATCTGTGGAGACCCTTTATCTGATGTAGAATTTGGTCCGCCTGATAGAACGAAACCTTCTGGTTGAAGCATTTTTAGAAGTTTGGAGTTAACTTTATTAAACGGATGTATTTCACAATAAACATTAATTTCCCTAATTCGTCTTGCAATAAGCTGAGTGTATTGAGAGCCATAATCAATAATTAAAATTCCTCCCTGCATTAAAAGATCATTAAACGATAAAATTTTCTGCTACAATGAATATTTCAGATGATTCATCTCTTGAAGATCTGGGCTTGCAATATGAAACTTTTTTATATTGTTTTTTCAACTGATGTATAATATTTTTTTCTTCTGAGCCTTTCCAAATTTTAAAAACAAAATTACTATTTGGCAAACTTATATTTCTAAGAATAAGAATAACATCTTGAATAATAGAAGATATTTTTAGATGATCAGTTGATTGATGACCAGTAGCATTAGGAGCCATATCAGATAGGATTAGATCATATTTTCTTTTGACTGATTTGAAATTAAATTTGAAAAAATCTTGTTTGAAAAAATTAATATTTTCATGTTTAAATTTCATTGCCAATAAATCAAAAGCATCTATATTAGATTGTTTATTTAATTCACAAATTACTTGCGACCAACCTCCTGGCGATGATCCCAATTCAAGAATATTTCTTGATTTAGAAATTAATTTATACTTTTTTTCTATTTGAATTAATTTAAAGGCAGATCTAGAAACATATCCTTGTGACTTAGCTTTTTTTATATAAGTATCCTTTAATCTTCTTTTCAGCCAAACATTGGATTTCATATTAAAAATACATGTTGTTTTTTTTCTCCAAAAAAAATATATATCCAAATTAACTTCTCAATCTAGATGAAAAAATCAATAATAATAGCTTTATTAATATTAATTCTTGTAATAGCTTGGTTCTTGTCAGGTTATTTTTTAAAAAGCAATAGTTTTAGAAAAGTAGATTTAGACAATAACGAAAATAAAGTTGAATCAGATACAAACACAATTGATATTAATAAAATTCAAGTTGAAATTTTATTATCAAACACAAAAGAAATAGGACAAACTATTACATTGCAAGGACAATCATTATTTAACAGATTTATTGATATAAAATCAGAAACAACAGGTAATATTACCAAAATAAAATTTATAAGAGGAAATACAGTTCATAAAAATGATTTATTAATAGAAATATCAATTGAAGATAGAAATGAATTACTTAATAGTTTTAATATGGAACTCAGCAGAATAGAAAAGGAAATTATTTTAAATAAAGAAAAAAAGGAAAATAATATTCTAAAAGCCAATAAACAAATCAATCTATATCAAATTGAATATAATTCAGCCAAAAAATTGTTAGATAAGGGGTTAGGTTCAGAATCCAAGTTGAGTCTAGCTTCTTTAAACTTAACTCAAGCTAAGGCAAATTTAAAGGAGATAGATATTAATTTTCAATCTCAATCCATAAACTTAGAATCTCAACTAGAAAATATCAGATCTAAAATAAAAAACATAAATCTTGATATAGAAAATACAAAAATCTTAGCTCCATTTGATGGAATAATTGAATCTAGCAACGTTGAAGAAGGCACCTATGTTAGACCTGGAGATATGATTGTCAAAATTGTTGATTTAAATCCAATTAAAATACAGGGATATATTTCTGAATCAGACGTTAATAAAATACAATTAGGAAAAACAGCAAATATACAAACTTCTAATTCACTAAATAAGAAAGGTATAATAACCTTTATTTCACCAGTTGCTGAGACTAGTACAAGAACTTTTGAATTCATAATTGAAGCAAATAATGATGATTTGCTATTCAAAAGTGGGCAAACCACCACCATTTCAATTGATATAAATCCTGTTAAAGCTCATAAAATTTCACCTTCAATCTTGACTTTGCAAGATGACGGGAGTGTTGGTATAAAAGCTTTAAACAATAAAAATAAAGTTATTTTTTATCCAGTTGAAAAAGTTAAGGACACTATTGATGGAATGTGGGTCACCGGTCTTCCTGATCAAGTAAGAATAATTATTACCGGTCAAGAATATGTGACTGAAGGACAAATTGTTGAAATTCAATAATTTAATTTTATGAATATTATTGATTATGCAATATCTCACTCAAGAGTAATTCTGGGAATACTTTTTTTCATCCTTGTAGCTGGAACTTTTTCTTACATCAACATACCAAAAGAAGCGGCCCCTGATGTAAATATTCCTTTTATTTATATTTCTCTTTCTCAAAAAGGCATATCTCCTGATGATTCAGAAAGACTTTTAGTTAAACCTATTGAAGACGAAGTCAAAACTGTTGAAGGAGTAAAAGAAGTTAGATCAACCTCTTATAGTGGGGGTGGTAATGTCCTCTTAGAATTTAATCCAGGTTTTGATGCTGATAAAGCCATAGTAGATGTAAGAGAAAAAGTTGATAAAGCAAAAGGTGATTTACCTAATGAAGCTGATGAGCCTACAGTAAATGAAGTGAATGTCAGTGCTTTTCCTATATTGTTAATTTCTTTAAGTGGTGATTTGCCTGATAGAGCTCTTCAAGATTTAGCTGAATATTTACAAGAAGAAATTGAAACTATACCAAGTATTTTGGAAGCTAAAATTGGAGGAAAGAGAAAAGAACAAGTTGACATCATAATAGATGTAAGGTCCATAGAGGGATATGACATAAATTTAAATACACTAATTAATATAGTTAAACAAAACAATATGATGGTATCTGCAGGTGAACAAGATACTGGTGATGGAAGTTTCGCTATTAAAGTTCCTGGGCTTTTTGAAAATTTAAATGATGTTCTTGATACTCCAATTAAATTTTTTGGTGACTCTGTAATTACATTTAGAGATATTGCAAAAGTTAAAAGAACTTTTGAAGATAGGAAATCATATGCGAGAGTTAATGGAAAAAATTCTGTAACTATTGAAGTTTCAAAAAGGGTTGGGGAAAATATCATTGATACTGTTGATCAAGTTAAAAAAATAGTTAATAATGCAAAAAAATCCTTCCCAAAAAATATAAAGATATCTTTTAGTCAAGATACATCAAAATATATAAAAGATATGTTAGGCAGTTTGCAAAATAATGTCATTGCTGCAGTAATATTAGTATTAATAATCATTTTGGGTGCTCTTGGAATACGTTCTGGTTTTTTAGTTGGTGTATCCATACCAGGTTCCTTTTTATCGGGTATTCTAGCGCTCTCGACAATGGGTTACACAATAAATATGGTTGTTTTATTCGCTTTAATCTTATCAGTTGGTCTTCTTGTAGATGGAGCTATCGTAGTAGTTGAATATGCTGATCGTAAAATTAATGAAGGACTTGCAATTACTAAATCTTTTTCATTAGCTTCAAAAAAAATGGCCTTGCCTATAATAGCTTCTACAGCAACAACACTTGCTGCTTTTTTACCTCTCATATTTTGGCCTGGTTTAGCCGGTGAATTTATGAAATATCTTCCAATTACACTTATTTGTGTTTTGACTTCTTCCCTTTTTATGGCTCTTCTTTTTGTTCCTGTTGTAGGAAGTTCAACAGCTACTATCGTTAAAATTTTGCTTCAAATAATGATACCTTTAATTGTATCTCTTATAGTATTTAATTTGATAAAAATTGGAAAAAATTATATTCCAGAATTAAGTTTTATTAAAACCATCATTATTTTATTAAATTATCTTTTACCAATTATCATATTTATATTTACCTCTATAAAAATCATACCTTTTGCAAATAAAATCAAAAATTCATTGAATGCTCCGGTCAAAAAAATATCACAAACAGCTGTGGTGTTATCTTCTGAAAATAAATCATCACCTCTTGAACTCACAGGCTTTACAGGTTTTTATGCCAGATTAATTAATAAATTATTAATTCATCCTACTAAAGTATTAATTACAGTATTATTGATAATAGCTAGTATTCAATTTTTATATTCTAAATTTGGTAGTGGTATTCAATTCTTCCCTGAGGTTGAACCCGATCTTTCAAAAATAGTTATTTATGCACGGGGAAATTTATCTGTAGAAGAAAAAAATTATTATGTCTCTAGAGTAGAAAATCTAATATTAGACACTCAAAAAAATAGAAAAGAATTTAAAAATATATATTCTAAAAGTGGAAATATTTCTGAACAATCTGAAAGTTCTGAAGATTTTATTGGAGCAGTTTCACTAGAATATGTTGATATAAAAAAGAGAAGGCCATCTAAAATAATTTTGAAAGAAATCTTAGAAAAAACGAAAATAATAAATGGCATAAAAGTTGAAACTCGAGAACAAGAAGCTGGCCCTCCAAGAGGTAAACCGATAAATATTAGATTAACTTCACAAAATAGAAATTTATTATTTTCAGAAGCATCTAGACTTAAAGAATTTATGAATAATTATCCTGGACTTGTAAATATTGAAGATAATTTGCCTGCACCTGGTATAGAATGGGAAATTAGAGTCAATAGAAAACAAGCTTCAAAATTCAATGCTAATATTTCAAGCATTGGTAATGTTATTAAATTATCTACAAATGGTATTAAATTAGGCGAATATAGACCTGATGATACGAGTGAAAGCATCCCCATCTATTTAAGATATCCTCAAGAAGGAAGAACATTAGACATGCTTCAGAACTTAAGGGTAAGTTCCGGGAGTGGTTTAGTGCCAATTTCAAATTTTGTTGAAATTGTGCCCAAAAATAGAACTGGAAACATTGTAAGAATTGATTCTAAAAACGCTATTAATATTAAAACCGATGTGGACTTAGGTATCTTCGCAGACAGCAAAATGAAAGAACTTGAATATGCCTTAGGTCTTAGTTCAGTTAAACCCTCGTTCAGAGGAAAAGAAATAAATAATATACCAACTTTTAATTTAGATAACAATGTAAGAGTAAAATTAACTGGTGAAAGTGAAGATCAAAAAGAAGCCCAATCTTTTTTATCTAAGGCTTTTGGTGTAGCTTTGTTTTTAATGTTAATGATTTTACTTTTACAATTTAATAGTTTTTATAGCAGTTTTTTAATATTATTTGCTGTAGTAATGTCTACCACAGGAGTTTTAATCGGACTAATGGTAACTGGACAAGCTTTTAGCATTGTTATGACCGGAGTTGGAGTGATAGCTCTTGCAGGTATTGTTGTTAATAATAACATAATTTTAATTGACACATTTGACTCTTTAAAAATGCAAATGTCTTCTACTAGAGAAGCAATAGTTAAGACGGGCGCACAAAGATTAAGGCCTGTACTATTAACAACATTCACAACTGTTTTAGGTCTACTTCCAATGGTAACTATGACAAATGTTGATTTTTTCACCAGACAAATCAAAATTGGAACCCAAGATACTCAATGGTGGGTGCAACTCTCAACAGCTATAGTATTTGGTTTAATTTTTGCTACAATATTAACATTAATTGTTACCCCTTCATTATTAATGCTAAGAGAAAATTTTATGTTGTGGTATCAAAAAAAAATAAATTCTTAGCGATTTTTTCTTATATTTATTACTATTGTATAAACAATTGAAAAAACATAGAGAAAACCAATTATAATTAATGTAAACCAAATATTAGAAATAAGAGATATACATATAATTACACTTAATAAAATTATCCAAGGTATATATTTTCTTGAGAAAACTATTTTCTTAAGTGAGAAGGTTGGAATTTTACTTATCATCAAAAAACCAATTAAACCTAAATTAAATAAATTTAAATAAGCATTCCTTAAAAAAGAAAACTCAAATTCAATATGTAAAAAAATAGGTAACAAGATTAATCCAGCCGCACCTGGTGAGGGAATTCCCACAAAGTAAGTATTTTTATCAATTGTTTTTGGGGTCAAATAAATATCCGCAGTAAAACGTGCTAACCTTAAAGCTGAACATACAACAAAAAACATAGAAATACTCCATCCAAGAGAATTTAGGTCAGATAATGTCCAAAAATATAATAATAAACTCGGTGCAACACCAAATGATATAATATCACTTAACGAATCAAGCTCTGCACCAAAGTAACTTCCACCTTTTAATTTACTAGCAAACCAACCATCAAAAAAATCAAATATTCCAGCAAATATAATTAGTAGAATCGCTGTTTTCCAATCTTCATTTATTGAAAAACGAATTGATGAAAGACCGCAACAAAGTGAGAGAACTGTAATGGTATTTGGAATATATTTAAATAAAAAATTAGGATTGTTACTCATTTTTATATTTCATTTGACTTGGTAATGTTAAAAATGTGATATGGATTAGATATAATTGTTTCGCCTCCAATAACCGTTTGTCCGACATTAACCATTAAGTTATAATTTTTTGGTAAGTACAAATCTACCCTGCTTCCAAATTTGATAATACCAAATCTTTCTCCTTTCATTACTTCTTGATTTATTTTTAAATCACATACAATTCGTCTAGCAATCAGACCGGCTATTTGAGTGACAATTATTTTTTCTTTTTTTTCATTTTCTATTATAACAATATTTCTTTCGTTTTCTTTGCTTGATTTATCAACATTGGCTCTAAAAAATTTACCCGAAACATATTTAATATCTTTGACATTGCCGGACATTGGTACTCTGTTTACATGAACATTAAATACATCTAAAAAAATACTAATTTTAAGAAATTTTCCTTTTATGCCACACTCTTCCGGTAAATTTGATTCACCAAAAAAAACTATTTTTCCGTCAGCGGGAGATACAATAACATTTTCATTCGGAATTATTCTAATTGGGTCACGAAAAAAATAAAAAAAACAAAAAGAAATAATTAAGAGAAAAAAACCAACTATTGGAAAAAAAGGGAAAATAATAATAGTTAAAATAACACTGGCTACCAAACATACCCAACCCTCATTATGTATTCTAAAATGCATTAAATTAATTGATTATAATAAAAAAAAATACATATATAGCTATGGATATAAAATCTCTAACAATTTATTGTTCATCTTCAGAAAAATTAGATCAAAAATTCTATGATTTAGCTGAAAAAATAGGTTTTTTTTTAGGTCATAATCAAATAACCGTAAACTATGGTGGTGGAAATATTGGATTAATGGGAAAACTTTCGAATGCTGCATTAAAAAAAGGTTCAAATGTAATTGGCGTAATCCCTGAATTTTTAAAAATAGGAGAAAACTTAAATCTAGATATCTCAAAAACTATTATAGTTAAAACTATGTCTCAAAGAAAAAAAATATTATTTGAAAAAGGAGATGCTTTTTTAATTTTGCCTGGAGGATCAGGAACAATTGAAGAAGCAGCAGAAGTCATTTCATGGAAAGTTTTAGGTGTTCATAAAAAACCTATAATAATTTTTAATTTTGAAAATTATTGGGATTCAATGATACAAATGTATGACAATGCAAAAAAAAATAAATTTGGAGATAAAAATTTACAATCTATATTCAAAATTGTAAAAACATTTGTAGAATTTTCTAATCTTTTTTAACTATGGCTAAAATAAAAATAAAAAATCCAATTGTTGAATTGAATGGTGATGAAATGACTAGAATCATCTGGGATTTTATTAAAGATAAATTAATCCTTCCCTATTTAGACGTAAATATAAAATATTATGATTTGGGAATACAGAATAGAGATAAAACTAACGATCAAATAACCATAGAATCTGCTAATGCAATTAAAGAATTTGGCGTAGGTGTTAAATGCGCAACTATTACCCCAGATGAAAATAGAGTAAAAGAATTTAATTTAAAACAAATGTGGCCATCTCCTAATGGGACAATACGTAATATTTTGGGAGGTACTATTTTCAGACAACCTATTATTTGCTTGAACGTCCCACGTATAGTGTCAAAATGGAATAAGCCAATTGTTGTCGCAAGGCATGCTTTTGGTGATCAATATAGAGCCACTGACACAATTATTGATAGAGCAGGTAAGTTAAAAACTGTTTTTGTGCCTGATGATGGTTCTACTAACATTGAAAAAGAAGTTTATCATTTTAAAAAACCAGGAGTTGCCTTATCAATGTATAATTTAGATAATTCAATAATTGATTTTGCTCGATCATGTTTCAATTATGGATTAAACTTAAACTGGCCAGTTTATCTGTCTACAAAAAATACTATTCTTAAGATTTATGACGGTCGTTTCAAAGATTTATTTCAAGATGTTTTTGAAAATGAATTTAAAAAAAAATTTAATGAAAAAAAAATAATTTATGAACACAGATTGATAGATGATATGGTGGCCTCATCAATGAAATGGGAAGGTGGTTTTATTTGGGCATGTAAAAATTATGATGGTGACGTTCAATCAGATGCAATTGCCCAAGGATTTGGTTCGTTAGGATTAATGACTAGCGTTTTAATGTCACCGGATGGAAAAACAATTGAATCAGAGGCTGCTCATGGGACAGTCACTCGACATTATCGAAATCATCAAAAAGGATTGGCTACTTCAACAAACCCAATCGCTTCTATATTTGCATGGACAAGAGGTTTACATTTCAGAGGTATATTTGATGATAATTCTGAATTAATTTCTTTTGCTGAAACATTAGAAAAAATATGTGTAGAAACTGTAGAATCTGGAAAAATGACCAAAGATTTAGCAATATTAATAAGTCCAAATCAAAAATGGCTTAACACAGAAGATTTTTTAAAAAATTTGCAACAAAAATTAGAGGAAAATCTAAGTTAATTTTAATACTTCCTTTTTTATTTCATCATAAATTTTATCAGCATTATCTGGTATGTTGCCTCCAGCTTGTGCTAAATCCTTTCTTCCTCCCCCACCTTTTCCTCCAACAATAGTTGAGGCAATTTTTACAATATTGGTAGCATCATAAATATTTGTTAAGTCATCTGTTATGCCAACTATTATAGAAACTTTTTTTTGATCAGTAGACACTAAAACTATAATGCTTTCTTTTGGATGTGATTTTTTTTGTTCATCAATAAATAACTTTAATGCCTTACCAGGATAATTATTTGCTAGTAAATAAATAAGATTATATCTTCCAATTTTTTCAATTTTGATATTTTCTTTATTTTTTGCAATATCCATTTTTTGTTTATTGTCATTATAAACTTTTTTAATTTCTGTTAATTGCTTCTCTAAATTTTCCTCAATATCAATATTGTATTTTTTTCGAGGATTAATATCCTTTATCAAGTCAATGTATTTATTTATTTCATTTTTTATTTGAATTGTAATATCTTTTTGTTTTAATTCTTGATCTATGTTAAATATATTAACACTTATATTTGTTAATGCTTCAATTCTTCTAACGCCTGACGCTATTGAAGATTGATTTATAATCTTAAACTTTTCTATATCTCCTGTGTTATTAACATGTGTTCCACCACATAGTTCTCTGGAAAAAATATTATCTCTATCCTTTCCCATTGTGACAACTCTAACCTCATCTCCATATTTTTCACCAAACAGGGCTATCGCTCCACTATTAACTGCCACACTATGATCCTGTATCTCAATTTGAACAGGGCTTTTTTGTTTAATAATTTTATTAACAAGTAATTCTATGTTTTCTAAATTTTCCTCAGAAATTATATCATTATGACTAAAATCAAATCGCAATTTTTCATCATTAACTAAAGACCCTTTTTGAAAAATATGATTACCTAATACTTTTCTTAAAGCTGAGTGCAAAAGATGAGTAGATGAATGATTACACTTTATTAAATCTCTTCTATTATAATCAATATAAGCTTCTAATACATCTCCCTTATTACACGAACCTTTAATGACTTGTCCCCAATGGAGGTGATAATTTCCAAAAATTTTTGTTGTGTTTTTTACTTTAAATTCAAAATTCTCAATTTGTAAATAACCACTATCTCCAACTTGACCACCACTTTCACCATAAAAAGGGGTTTGGTTCAGTATGATAACCCCCTCTTCTCCTTTATTTAATATATCAACTGATTTATTATCTGAAATTAAACTTACTATAATACTTTCGGATCCAGATTGTTTATATCCAAGAAATTCTGTTGATTGAATTTTTTCAGTCACTTTAAGCCAAATTTTGTTTTCCTCTATATCTCCAGTGCCTTTCCAACTTTTCCTTGCTCGTTTTTTTTGTTCTTCCATTTTTTTATTAAATGAATCAATGTCAACTAGAATTTTTTTATTTTTTAAATAATCTTGAGTTAAATCGAGAGGAAAACCGAAAGTATCATACAATTTAAAGGCTACTTCCCCACTAAACAAATTATTTTGTGTATTATTAATTTCATCTTCCAAAATTTTCATACCGTTATCTATAGTTTGTTTAAATCTTGTTTCTTCATTCAATAATATGTTTAATATTAAATCTTTTGCTCTATCTAACTCAGGATATGAATCTTTCATTTCATGAAGTAATGTTGGGAAAATTTTGTGAAAAATTGGTTCTTTATTACCTAAACTATGTGCATGTCTCATACCCCTTCTCATAATTCTTCGAAGTACATATCCCCTGCCCTCATTTGAAGGTAAAACTCCGTCACTGATTAAAAAAGAAGCTGATCTTAAGTGATCTGCTATTACTCGGTGACTAGCAGAATTTGCTTTTTCCTCTAAATCACTGAGTTCAATAGATTTATTAATTAATGGACTGAATATATCAGTAGCATAATCGTCATTCGTGTTCTGAAGTAAGGCTGAGACTCTCTCTAAGCCCATTCCTGTATCGATTGAAGGTTTTGGCAAATCTTCTCTTATATTTTTTGATATTTGTTCATACTGCATAAAAACAAGATTCCAGATTTCAATAAAGCGATCTCCTTCTTCATTATCACTGCCAGGAGGTCCTCCTGGATAACTGTCTCCATGATCATAAAAAATTTCTGAACAAGGCCCACATGGTCCTGTTTCTCCCATTGACCAGAAATTATCAGAAGTGTTAATTTTAAGAATTTTATTTTCTGACAAACCCGCTATTTTTTTCCATAGAATGAATGCTTCTTCATCTTGATCAAATACTGTCACCAAAAGTTTTTTTTTATCAATACCAAATTCTTTAACAATAAGGTTCCAAGCTAGTTCAATGGCCAAATCTTTAAAATAATCACCAAAAGAAAAATTTCCCAACATTTCAAAGAAAGTATGGTGGCGAGAAGTGTAACCTACATTCTCTAAATCATTGTGTTTTCCTCCTGCTCTAACGCACTTTTGAGCTGTTACGGCTCTTTTGTAGTCTCTAGTTTCTTTACCTGTAAAAACATTTTTAAATTGAACCATCCCTGAATTAGCAAACATCAATGTTGGATCATTTTGCGGAACCAAAGAACTTGAATGAATAATTTTATGATTGTTTTTCTTAAAATAACTAAGAAAAGTTTCCCTTATTTGCGATGATTTCATAAAACATTATTATAATAACATATTATTATGACTATTTTTAATTAAAAAAAGGCGTTGATTAACAACGCCTTAATATTGAAATAAAAATTTATTTTTATTTAATTTTATTGTTAAGTTCTTCTTTTTCTTTAGTCCCTGCGTTACCTTCCATCATTGCTTTTTCAACAATACCAGCATTCTCTAAAATTTTGTCTTCAATTTCTTTGGCTATGACAGTATTATCTTTAAGAAAACTTTTTACATTCTCTCTTCCTTGGCCAATTTTATTATCTTTATAGGAAAACCAAGATCCCGACTTTTCAATAATTTCTGCTTTAACACCCAAATCAACAAGCTCACCTAGTTTAGATATGCCTTCGCCATACATAATATCAAATTCTACAACTTTGAATGGCGGGGCTACTTTATTTTTAACTATTTTAACTCGGGTTTGATTGCCAATTATTTCATCTTTATCTTTAATTGCCCCTATTCGTCTAATATCAAGACGTACTGAAGAATAAAATTTAAGTGCGTTTCCACCTGTTGTTGTTTCTGGACTGCCAAACATCACGCCTATTTTCATCCTTAATTGGTTAATAAAAACAACAAGGGTATTTGAATGAGATATAGAACTTGTGAGTTTGCGAAGTGCTTGACTCATCAGTCTTGCCTGAAGACCAGGAAGAGAATCTCCCATATCGCCTTCTAATTCTGCTCTGGGAACTAAAGCGGCTACTGAGTCAATAACTAAAACATCAATACCTCCAGATTTAATTAATGTGTCAGCTATTTCTAATCCTTGTTCACCAGTGTCTGGTTGCGAAATAAGTAGATCTTCTAGATTCACCCCTAATTTTTTAGCATATGCTGAATCTAAGCAATGTTCGGCATCAATAAAAGCGCAATTGCCACCCATTTTTTGTGACTCTGCGACAATATGTGTTGCTAGTGTTGTTTTTCCAGAACTCTCAGGACCATAAATTTCAACTATCCTCCCTTTAGGAACTCCTCCAATACCAAGAGCTATATCAAGACCGAGAGATCCTGTTGAAATTGATTCAATATCAACGTTTGTTTTAGATCCAAGCCTCATTATTGACCCTTTTCCATAATTTTTTTCAATTAGACCAACAGCTGCTTCTAGAGATTTATTTCTGTTTTCATTATTCATATTATTATTACTTTCAATTACTTTAAATTTAGTCTGAAACATCAATTTTCTCCTTTGTACGTAGTTTTTTAATATGATTCTTGCAAATTTGTTATTTGTACACGTTTTGTTCTTATTTTAAAAGTTCTATTTTTGTTCTTTTTAACAAATTAGTTTAACTTATTGAATTTTAATAATTATTAATTATTTATTTATTATCTTGAAATTATAAAGAACTTTGGATAAATCCATCGCCCATCAAATTATGTTAACTATTTCAAAAAATTATAGACCTACTAAAAAAGAAAAATTTATGAATCATAAAATGAAAGAATATTTTAGATTAAAACTAGTTAATTGGAAAAAAGATCTTTTAAAAGAATCATCGCAAACCTTAAAAAAACTTCAAAAAGAAGAAAATTCTCCCAAACCTGATTTAGCTGATAGGGCAACTGAAGAAATTGAAAGATCTTTTGAATTAAGAACAAGGGATAGGGAAAGAAAATTGATTATCAAAATTGATGGAGCTTTGAAAAGAATTGATGATGGAAGTTATGGGTATTGTGAAGAAACTGGTGAACCCATTGGGATTAAACGTCTTGAAGCTAGGCCTGTCGCAACTTTAAGCATAGAAGCTCAAGAAATACATGAAAAAAAAGAAAAAAAAATAAACTAATTTTTTTTATTAACTTTTGTCAAATTATTCAAATTTGGTATTATTACCTAAAAAAAAGATAATTAATAATATAAACTTAAATATTTAGGATAAAGATTATGTATTATATTCAAATAACATCAACATTACTTTAAATTTTATTATATGTAAAAAAATTACTAATTTTAAAAAATAATAGTCAAGGTATCAAAATATAAATGCAAATAACGGATCAGTATAATAGAAAAGTTAATTATTTAAGAATTTCTGTAACAGATAGATGTGATTTAAGGTGTGTTTATTGCATGAAAGAAAAAATGACTTTTCTTCCAAAAAAAGAAGTTCTTACTTTAGAAGAAATTGAGAGGTTGTGTGACAATTTTATTGATCTTGGTATAAATAAAATTAGATTAACTGGTGGCGAGCCTTTAGTTAGAAAAGATTTAATTAAATTAATTGAAAAATTAAATATAAAGAAAAAATATACAAATCTTAACGAAATTACTTTAACGACAAATGGAACTCTCTTAGAAATCTTCGCAAGGGATTTAAAAAAAAATGGTGTAGATCGTATCAATGTATCTTTAGATACAATTGATAATTATTTGTATAATAAAATAACAAGACTTGGTAATTTAAATAAAGTTATAAAAGGTATTATTGAAGCAAAAAAAAATGACATTAAAATTAAAATTAACGTTGTTGCGCTCAAAGATTTTAACGAAAAAGAATTGCATACAATGGTTGAATGGGCTAATCAAATAAAGGTTGATTTAACTTTTATTGAAGTAATGCCAATGAGTGAAACAGACTCCGAGAGACATTTGCAGTTTTTACCCCTAGATAAAATTTATGAAAAATTAAATTCAAGATATCATTTTTATAAAATTGATAAAAACACAGGTGGTCCTTCAGTATATTATCGAAGCAATAAACTATTAATTGATGTTGGTTTTATAACGCCTCTTACTAATAATTTTTGTTCAAGTTGTAATAGAATTAGAGTTACAAGTACTGGAAAACTATTTATGTGCCTTGGTCAAAATAATTATGTGGATTTTAAAAAAATTTTAAGAAGTGATTATAGTGAAAATTATATAAAAAATAGAATCAAGTTTGCCTTAAAAATTAAGCCACAAAGACATGATTTTATTATTGAAAAAAATAGAAAACCATATTTAAAAAGACATATGAATGTGACAGGTGGTTAATGAAATTTTTTTTTATTTCTTCTGACTCAAGTGAGGCTTTATCTGCAAAGAAAAAACTTGTAGGTGCGCATGGACAAAATAGTGTTGAAAAAGCTGATGTAATTATTCCATTAGGTGGTGATGGTTTTTTATTAAAATCCCTCCATGACTTTAACAAATTCAACAAACCTTTTTATGGTATTAATTACGGCTCTATTGGTTTTTTAATGAATTCAGATTATGATGAAAAATTAGATAAAATTATTTCTTCTGCTCAAAAAATTCAGCTTAAACCATTAAATATGAAAGCAAAAAATAATAACGGAGAATCTTTCAAATCAATAGCTTTTAATGAGATTTCTATTAGAAGGCAAACACACCAAGCCGCTAAAATTAGTATTAGGATTAATGATATTGAAAGAATGAAAGAATTAATATGCGATGGAGTATTAGTTTCAACTGCTGCAGGGAGTACCGCTTATAATCTTTCAGCGCATGGAAGTATTATCCCTCTTGATTCAAAACTATTAGCTTTAACTCCAATTAGTGCTTTTCGTCCACGAAGATGGAGAGGGGCATTGCTTTCAGAAAAAACAAAAATACATTTTCATGTCAGCAATTCTGAAATTAGATCTTCAAGTGTTGCTGCTGATCATAATGAGTTTAAAAATATTAAAGAGGTAGAAATAACTTCATCAAACAATCTCACATGCACTATTTTATTTGATAATAATCACTCAATAGAAGAAAGAATATTAAAAGAACAATTCCTTTCTTAGAGTTTTGTGGTAGCCTCGGCCGGACTCGAACCGGCACTCCCAATTGGGCAAGGATTTTAAGTCCTTTGTGTCTACCATTCCACCACGAGGCCACTTAATTTTCAGAAAGTTTTTTATTCTATTTCTTCACTTTCTGAAAGTATTTTATCATAATTTATTATTAATTGGGACAACTAAAATTGAAACAAAATTGATTCGTAATTGGACCGAAGATAAAAACTTATTTAGATTCAATTTTAGGTGTCGTAGGCGGGTATAAACTTTTTTTTGGAATCTTGAATCGTTAAAATAATTAAGACCCGATATTGAGCGATTTTGAATAGCATACCGGGGCAACAACTTATGGGCGCGCGCCATAATTCGACCCCACCCCACCCTTATAGAGATTAGGTACTTAGAGAAACGGGTTAGCTGAGTTTGAGAGGGTCAATGACGTTAAAAAAAATTTTAGAAAAATTATTTTCAATTCCAATTGTTTTAATTTTGATTTCAGTCTTTACGGGTGTGTTCTTTTTTCTTATCGTAATAGCTAGTAGTGACGAGTGTAATACAACTGATGAATCGATATTAGAAACAGAACCTTGTTATTCAAAGGGCCCTTAGCTTGATTTCTTTTTAAATTCTTTCTCGGTTTGTTCGACAAGTAAGCTTTTATCAAAATGATAGGTTAATCCGTTCACAGTATTCTCTATCCACTTGCCCTTGGGTAAATCGCCGTTAAGTACCATGCTATCAATCCAATCTATAAATTGATCCTGAGTCATGCCTTTAAATTTTGTTTGATTATCAAAACTAATTCCGTCAGCCCCCTCGAACCACTCACGTTCTATTTCTAAATTTCCTTCAGGGTCTCTTTTATTGTCTTTATCGTTTTGAATCCCTTGTGCTATTAAACGGTAGAATTCTCTGCATTGATTTAATACACCGTTCGTAAAGCCTGCTTGGTAAATACGAAAAGATTCATATTCAGGTTTTATCTCTGGGTGATCTTTGGCGAGTTCTTTTAGCTTTAATAGATATGCATCATTCTCAAATGAATCCTGGGAGTATTGGTCTTTTAAATAATGCGCTTTTTTCTTTTTCATACTTCCTACTGCTAGCGTAGCAAAACATAACAATGGCTGCTATGTTCTTTATCTGATGATTGAATATATTCTAGTTGCAGGGCCCGTGGCCGGGTATCCTGAAATGTTTTGAGCAATAAAATGCTACGTTACGAACATTCTATCATTAAATTGAATTTATCGAATCAAATATTATCCTTTTAAATATTCTTCACTGTTATGCAGTCAGACGATCAGTCTTACCTTCTGATCGGTTATATAGCAAAGAGTGGTTCCAACCCCTCTTACCGCTCTGACCGATTGTGCAACCAACTACATCTGTAAAGTGGATAAATGAATCAAAACGTGGTATAATGCAAATAACAATAAGTTCAGGCCGAAATGCCGGCGACCCCGGAGCCTCGAAGAAAATTGTAGCTCTTTACTACTCTGTTCATCTTCACTTTTTGGAAACAATAAAATTAACACACCCTTGTGGTGTACTTTGTTTTTAAATGAGGTTCGTATGAATACAATACAATCAAACAGCTTGTTATCGGAAAAAGAAACAGCTGCTCTCTTGCATATATCCCCTCGAAAACTTCAAGATGACCGCGCTAACCGTAGAGGTTTGCCGTACACAAGAATAGTACGGAAAATTTTCTATGACCGCAAAGCTATTGAAATCTATCTAAGGGAAAACACTGTTGCACACGCATAAAAAAAGAGCCCATTGTGGGAATAGGCTCCTGGATTTTTTACATGTTACAAATTAATGATAATAAAATACTACCATATTTAAAACCTTTCATCAATTTATATGATGCCGGTCGTCACCATTACACAAAAAGATATTTTAATTTTACAAAAACAAATGAGAAAGGAAAAGTTATTCAAAAATACAAAAAAGGTGATGGTCTATTAACTGATCAACACTATAAAGAACACTTACGGGGTGAATACGGTCTTGTTGTTTGCCCTGTTGATCAAGAAGGCAAATGCAAATTCGGTGTGATTGATGATGACACATATGACAAAGAGCACACAAAAGAAATTCAAAAAAAAATTCTTCAAATGGAATTACCTTTGGTCCCTCTTCCTTCTAAATCGGGAGGTATTCATTTAACTTTATTTTTAGAAGAAAAAATAGAAGCGAAATTGGTGCGGAAATTATTAAATTGTTTGAGAGAAAAATTGGATCTGCCAAAAGATACAGAAATTTTTCCCAAGCAAGATAAAATAGAAAAAGGAGCTGTCGGTTCGTGCATTAATCTTCCCTACTCTGCAGAATTTGAGAAGTTTGATGAATTCAAGCGCATTCAATCGCAGCATATTATTTCGAATGAGAAGTTTTACACTCTCCTCAAAGGATATGAAGAAAAAAAAGATGATGCCTCAACAACCACACCCTCCCTGAAAAAGGAAGATCCCATTCTAAAACTAAAGGAAGTGAAGGAAAGCAACTGGCACAATACTTTTAGAGACGCCGTGGCTAGTATGTACGCCAAGGGATTGAGTAAAGAGGCTATCATCGAACTACTGCGACCGCGATTAGATAATCCTAATGACACGCGTGATCTTGAACAATTATTCAGCAATCTGGATAAATTCAATCCATCAAGAAAAAATGTTGATACTTCATATTTGCTTAAGGATTTAATCAATCATCAGGTTAAGGAGATTAATTATCTCGTTGATAAAATTATTCCTGATACAGGCCTTGTTATCTTTGCTGGCAATCCTAAATCGGGAAAAACATTCTTTGCCCTGCAGTTAGCTCTAGCCATTGCGAATGGAAAACCGTTTTTGAATTATCCGACAACAAAAGGATTTGTGAGTTGTCATCTATTCGAAGATAATATGGATCGCTTGAAAAGACGCTTAAATTTTATGAGCACCAAGTTGGAAGAATATGACAATGTTCAGATAAACCATCAGCGAATATCCATAAATGATGGTTTAATAGAAAAAATGGAAAGTGAATTACTGTTACATCATGATATTAAATTATTTATCATTGATACCCTTCAAGATGCCAAAGGATCTGGAGGCAGTGGTAACGCCTATGAGAATGATCAACTACGACTCGCCCCTCTTCAAAGTTTTGCAATGAAAAACAAAGTGGTTGTTTTTTGTATTCATCATTTAAAAAAATCTAAAAAAGATATGGATGATGATATCCAGCGCCTCTCGGGATCAATGGCCATATCCGGCGCTGCTGACCTGATAATGCAGTTAAAAAAAGAACGCGGAAAAACTTCCGCTGAATTATCAATCGAAGGTCGCGATATTGAATACCAGAACCTGTTGATTGATTTTGATGGAGACACATTTGAATGGATTAATCATGGTGACTATAGTCAGGCCAAATATTCTAAAGAAAAAAATGAAATTTTGGATTTTCTAGATAAAAACAGGTCTGATGAATTTCCGCCAAAAGATATTGCCAAAGGATTGGGTAAAATATCAAAACAAGAAATTAACAATATTACTCGTCTTTTGCGAAAACTTCTTAATGCTGGCGATATTTTACAACCTAGTAAAGGAAAATATAGCTGTTTACCCTTCTGATTTGAGATACAGTTGGAATGCCCCATCCCGCCGTGCCGAGTGCCAAAGAACGCTCAACATTCCTCGTGGTTGGAGGTGAAGCAACAAGTTCATGGCCTAATGTGTTTCAACAATTACTTTGTAAACAATGTGATAGTTATATTCCCTCTCATCTTGGTGAAAGGTGGAATAATA
>Ga0187827_10000683_pt1 | contig 52481 bp, 54 predicted proteins | sample ETNtaG_39_FD_167969 | JGI IMG/M metagenome (GOLD analysis project Ga0187827, IMG submission 167969) | Marine microbial and viral communities from oxygen minimum zone, Eastern Pacific Ocean - ETNP2014_SV_150_PacBio MetaG (Illumina Assembly) | ecosystem: Environmental > Aquatic > Marine > Hypoxic...
GGAACCCAGAATGCCGCCCCCCTGGTCACTCAGAATATCGCCGAACATATTTTCCATAACCATGACATCAAATTGTCCCGGGTTTAGACACAGAGCCGTCGCAGCGGCGTCAACCAGCAGATGTATCACCTCGACATCCTGGTATTGCTGGTGCACTTCATCGAGGACTTCGTTCCAGAAAACGCTGGACATCAGAACGTTGCTCTTATGGATATTGTGCAGCCGCTTCTTGCGTAGCCGTGCCTGATCGAAGGCGACTTCAAGAACCTGACGAATCTGGTTCTCATCATACTCAAGGGTTTCATGAACGTATCGAAGTCCGGCCTCGTTAACGCCGCGCTCCTTGCTGCCAAAATAGAGACCGCCCACAAGCTCTCTGATGAGTAGTATATCTATGCCGCCCTGGATAACTTCTGGTTTAAGGGGTGAAAAATGTGCCATGTTCTCACTGAGGAATATTGGACGGAAATTCGCAAAAGTATTGTAGCGAGCGCGCAGTGGAAGAATTGCGCCACGCTCTGGCTGCTCTTCAACTGGAATTTTTTTGGATTCTTCATAGCTGAGACCGACAGGCCCTTTCAGGATGGCATCAGCACTGTCACAGACTGTTTTGGTTTCATCCGGAAATGCCTTGCCATGTTCAAAATAGGCGGCGGCACCGAAAGGTGCATAGGTTAATTCAAACTCGGTGTCAGACCGGGTCGAGAGTGCAGAAAAGATACGAACCGCCTGTGCCATGATCTCTGGTCCAATAGCATCTCCTTCGAGAATGGCAATTTTGTAGGCATTCGTCATCTTACGCTCGCTCGGTCAAAAAAAGGGCTGGATTCTAGCATGTTGCGGACCAGGATGGTTCTCAATAGTGGAGAATTAATAGCGGAGAATCCCTTGCCGTTCAAGGGTCCACCTGTTCTCAACATCCCGCAATTCGGTCTCCAGATCAGCGTAACTCTGCGCTTCATCGTCCACCCAATTTCTCAGTCTGGGTCCCCCATTGATAACATCAATGGGAATTCTGCCTGACTCGTATTCGTACTCGTGATGTCGCCAGAGGTCATACTCAGGCACACAGTGCCTAAGGCTTTTAAGCAAGCCGGCGATCAGGCGAAACGGTTTGAAGGCACCATGATCATACCCGGCATAGTCAGTGTGAATCTGAATACCCTTGCACATGGATCCCTGATATTTGTGAAAGGTTGGTTCAAAGAAGCATGGGCGAAGGTAGGCACTGCCCAGCCATTCGGGAACAAATGCGCGCAGGTGAGACAGGACATCTTCCAGGGGGAAGTCCGGCGCACCGATAACCTCCAATGGTATTGAAGTTCCGCGCCCCTCGGATAAGGTAGTTCCTTCCAGTAACACTGTGCCCGAAAAGCACCGGCTCATATTCTGGCTTGCAGCATTTGGACTCGGGTTAATCCAGGGCCTGAGACCGCTTGGCCATCCAAGGCCGGGTCCCTCATCAGGCAGGTAATCCTGCATATCAATGATGCGAAGATTGGCCCTGGCCGTCATCTTTGCATTGAACCAGTCCGCCAGTTCGCCAACGGTTAAACCGTGACGTGTCGGCAATGTGTCACAACCAACAAAACTTTCCTCCCCTGCCTGAAGGAATAGCCCATCGACGGGTCGGCCAGCTGGATTTGGCCGGTCCAGAACCCACAGCTCAACTCCAGCTTTGCCACAGGCTTCAACAAAATACTTCAAGGTTGAGATGTAGGTATATATCCGACAGCCTATATCCTGAAGGTCATAGAGAATGACATCCAGGTCCTTAAGCATGTCAGGGGTGGGAAAGCGATGTTCACCATATAAACTGATGACAGGGATCTGATGAACCGGGTCCATATAGTCACTGGACTCGATCATATTGTCCTGTTTGTCCCCACGCATACCATGTTGTGGCCCAAATGCACGAATGACGCTACAGCCACTTTCGAGGAGCGCATCCAGGGTATGCTGATTGCCTGAAGTGACCGAGGCGGGGTGCGCTATCAATGCAACGTTTTTATGCTGGAGTTCAGCCAGTAGTCTTGAAGATCCCAGCAGCCGGTCTATTCCGAATTGAAAGCTCATAATGTGGCGAATATTCCTGATACAGTGTGAATGAGACTACAGGTCAACTCGATGTACAAGCAGATGATGCCTCCTGTCGTGGAAATCAGCCGCCTTTCCATGGGATAACGCATAGTATAGGAGTCCTGATTGGTACTTGATCACCGCTGCAATTCCAATCAGCAGCGATTCCCCTCGCAACCCTCCGGCAGCAATACGCGCGTCCAGTGATGCAGCTCTGGTGCTTTTTTTCGACCGGAGTTCTCGAAGGACAAGGCTGCTGCTCTCTTTCATATCTTTTCGCTCCTCCGAAAAGCTAAAGCAATTCCAGTTTCCCCCTGGTGAAATATTGAATTCAAGGTATCCAGTTTGTCCAGCCAGGCCGAGAAAAAATTCCAAACAGGTGCTCTCCCACAGGCCAGATTCTCTTGCAAGAGGATTTCTCTTCGCCGGCCAGCAGATTTCACCTAGGTGACCTTCGACTTTATAGCTGACATCAATCATGCCCTCATGCAGCGTAAATTCTCCACCGAGTGACTCGACCAAGTCATTGCTGCTAAAAGGTTCTAATTGGAACTGCATTTTTCTGCTCCGTTCTAGTACTACCTGCCCAGAAGCCAAATAAACTGTATGCTACAAATGCGCCGGATTATCTTCGGCAGCGGTAAGAGGTAAAGTAATGATCGAGTATGACTTTGACCTGTTTGTCATAGGTGTTGGCTCTGGAGGGGTCAGGGCTGCTCGTATGAGTGCCCAGTATGGTGCCCGGGTTGCAACTGCTGAAGACAAATACATGGGTGGAACCTGCGTTAATGTTGGATGCATACCAAAAAAGCTATTTGTTTACGCCTCCCATTTCCCCGAAGAATACCATCATGCACAAGGGTTTGGCTGGGGACCAGCAGAACCATCATTTGACTGGCAGGTACTACTCGACAACAAGAACCAGGAAATTAAAAGACTCAACGGCGTTTACCAGGGACTGCTTGACCAGGCAGGTGTAACGCACTATGACGGTAGAGCGCGGATAGTAGATGCGCACCATGTATCGATTAATGACCAGGTCGTATCCACCGGAAAAATACTGGTAGCTACCGGAAGCTGGCCATCCGTTCCTGAGTTTCCTGGTAGCGAGCACGTCATAACCTCAAATGAGGGCTTTTTCCTCAAGACCTTGCCCAAAAAATCCCTGGTCGTCGGAGGCGGTTATATAGCCGTTGAGTTTGCCGGTATCTTTCAGGGGCTGGGGGTGGAGAGCCATCTTTCATACCGAGGCCCGCTCTTTCTTCGGAAATTCGACCGGGATGTGAGAGAGGTGGTGAGAGACGAACTACATAAGAAAGGAGTACACCTGCATTTTGACAGCCATGTCGAAAGAATTGAAAAGCATGCCGATGACCTGTTCCTGGTTCATTTCGCCGACGGGTCACAAATGGAAACTAACCTTGTTTTGTATGCGACTGGCCGTCACCCGGCAGTCACAGATATAGGTCTCGAGAATGTCAATGTCGACCTCCGCAGCAATGGGGCCATTATCGTTGATGATGAATTCAGAACTTCCGAACCCAGCATATTTGCACTGGGAGACGTGACTGACAAAATCCAGCTGACGCCGGTCGCCATAGCTGAGGCGATGGCTTTTTCAGCAACCCATTTTAATAATGATCCTAAGGTGATGGATTATGACGACATCGCCACCGCCGTTTTCTGTCAACCGAATATCGGCACGGTTGGCATGACCGAAGACGAAGCCAGGGAGGCCTATGATGAGATCGAAATATATCGTTCTATTTTCCGGCCTCTGAAACACACTTTGAGTGGCAGCGATGAGCAATACCTCATGAAAATTATTGTCGACAAGGCCACTGACAGGCTTGTTGGTGCTCATATGGTGGGGTCCGAAGCGGGTGAAATTATCCAGGGCCTGGCTGTTGCCTTTAAAGCTGGTGTAACCAAGTCCATCCTGGACTCAACCATTGGTATTCACCCGACCACGGCAGAAGAATTTGTCACGATGCGGGAACCCGCCAGCTGAGCGTCTTATCTTTTTGTGCCTGATCGAGGCTTACATTCGGGTGAGGACCCGATGCAAACACAACGGAACTAGAAGGAGGTTAATTTTTTGAGCGACGTACTAACAAGCCTGACTAGGCTATTAAATCTGTTGGATTCCCTGCTTGGGTCTGCACAGTACTTTCCATTTTTGTTGCTTGGCACGGGCATTTTTTTCACCTTCTACCTGAAGTTTCCACAAATTCGGTTTTTCAAACATGCCTGGCGAATTGTGAGCGGCAGGTATGACAACCCAAATTCCAGGGGTGACGCAACCCATTTCCAGGCACTGGCAACTGCCATCTCGGGCACCGTAGGTACCGGGAATATTGGTGGTGTCGGGCTTGCATTATACCTCGGTGGTCCCGCCGCACTTTTTTGGATGTGGATGACCGCCTTCTTCGGTATGACGACCAAATTCGTAGAGGTGACTCTTTCCCACAAGTACCGGGCCGAAGATGAGGATGGGTTTATTGTTGGAGGCCCCATGTATGTAATGGAGCGTCGCCTCAACATGAAGTGGCTGGCAGTATTTTTTGCTGTAGCTACGGTCGTTAGCAGTTTCGGTACGGGCAGCCTGCCACAGAGTAATAGTATTGCATCAGGTATCAACTCAACCTTTGGCATCCCCGAGTGGATCACCGGCCTTGTATTGGCCATTATCCTTGGGCTTGTCATTGTCGGTGGCATCCGAAGGATCATCCAGGTTGCTGAAAAACTCGTACCAACGATGGCTGTCATTTATATTGTTGGTGCACTCGGGGTTATCTTCGCCAACATTGACCAGGTTGGCGCGTCGTTTGTCGCAGTAATCAGCGATGCCTTTACCGGCTCTGCCGCAGCAGAAGGATTTTTAGGTGCAAGTTTTGCCTATGCTTTCAACAGGGGAGTGAATCGAGGCCTGTTTTCCAACGAAGCCGGCCAGGGGAGCGCCCCCATCGCGCATGCTGCAGCTAAGGCCGATGAACCAATATCAGAAGGTATGGTGTCAATTCTTGAACCCTTCATTGACACCATCGTTATTTGTACCTTAACCGGGTTGGTCATACTGTCATCCGGCGTATGGACGGAGAAACATCATACGGTTTTCCAGGGTTTCGATATGGAATTCGTCCAGGGGCACTATTCCGAAACTGACCCGGCTGACAGAAATGCTCTTTTTACCCACCTCAGCTTCACGATGGAAGCAGATCCTGTGCAGTCTTTCGATGGCGGCATTGAGGTGATCAATGGAGTTGCAGTTGGTTCAGGTTTCACGGTTCTGCACAACCGCTCGCTGGCAGAAGAGGTACGCTACTACGAGGGTGACTCTCCTTTCACCGGAGAACTGGCTATAGAGGATGGCAAGCTCACTAATGATGTGACTGTCAAAGGCAAGTCTCTGGTTCACTCTGTTGAATTAACCACGATTGCATTTACGCGCGGTATTTTTGGCGACTATGGCAAGTACATTGTATCGATTGGTCTGGTGCTCTTTGCATTTTCCACCTCGGTAGCCTGGTCCTATTATGGTGACCGGGCCATGACCTACCTGTTCGGAGTAAAGTCAGTTCTACCATACCGTCTGCTCTATGTAATCGGCTTTTTTATTGCCGCTGTCGCGGATACGTCTCTTGTCTGGCTCCTGTCAGCCATCGCCATTGCATTTATGACGATTCCGAATTTATTTGCAAGCCTGATGCTGCACAAGGAAATGAAAGCTCTAATTGATGAATACTGGCACGACTTCAGGGAGGAGCACCCGGATGGATACTGAGGTTCAGTCCAGTAACTCCGGTTTCATGTTGCTGCAGTCTCGAAGAATTGACAACCTCAATCTGGAGGTACACGAATATAGCCACCTGGAAACAGGAGCATCCCACTACCACCTGGAAACGGATCATACTGAAAATGTGTTCATGGTCGCATTGCGCACAGTGCCCACTGATTCGACCGGAGTAGCTCACATACTGGAGCACACGGCATTGTGTGGCAGTGAACAATATCCCGTCCGCGACCCCTTTTTCCTGATGATCAGGCGCTCACTGAACACGTTCATGAATGCTTTCACCACGAGTGATTACACGGCGTATCCGTTCGCCAGTCAGAATAGGAAAGACTTCTTCAACCTGATGGATATCTATCTGGATGCTGTTTTTTTCTCCCGACTGGACCCACTGGATTTTGCTCAGGAAGGCCATCGCCTGGAGTTCGAAGATCCCGATGACGATACGACTCCACTGGTTTATCGCGGTGTTGTTTATAATGAGATGAAGGGAGACAGCAGTTCACCTATATCCGCGCTATATTCGGAACTGCAGAAACACCTGTTCCCAACCGTTACTTATCACTACAATAGTGGTGGTGAACCCCAGCATATTCCCGACCTTAAGTATGAGCAACTGCTGGATTTCTATCACTCCCACTACCATCCAGGTAATGCCATATTCATGACTTTTGGCGACAACCCTGTATCAGAAATACAGGCGTGCATAGACAAGTCACTGCAAAGAACCCGGACAAACGATAGCCAAAAGCAAAGTTTTCCAACAATCATGGTCGGCCCAGAAGCGAGACTGTCTTCACCCGTTCAGGCGAGTGCTGCCTACGCAATGGATCAGGAACCCACAGATGGTAAGACCCACATCGTTGTTGCCTGGTTGCTGGGGGAAAATACGGATCTCGAGATGCTGCTTAAATGCAATATCCTGTCCGATACACTGCTAGATACAAGTGCATCTCCGTTAAGAAAAGCGCTTGAGCAGTTTGAGCTCGCTGCTGCTGCTTCGCCACTCAGCGGGCTGGAAGAAACCAATCACGAAATGAGTTTTATGTGTGGGGTTGAGGGCTGCGATCCTGAGCATGCGGATGAGGTTGAGAATATCATTTTGGGTGTGCTGGAGAAGGTTGCAGAGGAGGGTGTTGAAACCGAACGGTTGGAAGCCGTGCTGCATCAGTTGGAGCTGTCACAGCGAGAGGTGGGCGGCGATGGCATGCCCTATGGTCTACAACTCATTTTTTCATGTATGTCTGCAGCTATTCACAGGGGGCGCCCAATCGACCTGCTGGACCTTAATCCTGTAATTGAAAAACTGCGGCTTGAAATTCAGGACCCATCGTTCATTAAAACGCTGGTAAGTGATTTGCTACTGAACAACCGGCACCGTGTTCGACTGGTCATGCGACCTGACCTGGAATTAAGCGAGAAGCGTGACCGCGACGAGAAAAGCAGACTTAAAGACATTCTCGCAGGATTATCCGCCAGCCAGAAAAAGGAAATAGTGACTCAGGCAGCGGCACTTAATGCACGGCAACTGGAGGAGGAAGATATTGATGTGCTACCTAAGGTAGGACTCAGTGATATTCCTGATGCACTCAGTGCCCCGGTGGGTAAGTCTCATCACAGAGAGGAGATTACCAGTTTTGGTGCTGGCACCAATGGTCTGGTCTATCACCAGGTCATCACCGAAATCCCTGACCTGCCAGCCACTGAGATGAATCTGTTACACCTTTTTTCTCAACTCATCACAGAAGTTGGCTCTGGAAAGCGAGATTATCTGCAGACTCAGCTGCTGCAACACGCGATAACTGGAGGTGTGAGCGCCTATCCCAGTTTCCGCGCTGATCGCCATAGGCCTGATCTGTTCACGGCCTTTTTGACGGTAGGTAGCCGGACGCTAAATGCCAAGGCCACCCCCATGATCGAGTTGCTAAGAGAAACGATCAGTGAAGCGAGATTTGATGAGTCAAATCGAATTCGTGACCTGGTGAAACAGATGAGGGTTCGAAAGGAAGCAAATATCGCGGGGAATGGTCATACCTATGCGTTAACCGCAGCAGGGAGTTGCCTGAGGCCGGTTCCATGGATTACGCACCGTCTGACTGGCCTTCAGGCTGTTGAAAACCTGAAGCTGCTTGACGACTCGCTGGATGATGCAACTGCACTCAAGGAATTTTGCGACAACCTTGAAAGCCTGCGGGACAAGATCCATGCCGCCAGCCGACATTTTCTGATTGTGGGTGAAAACAGCGAAATCGGACGCCTGGTATCCGCAGTCGACTCTATCTGGCCACCGGACAGCGTTACCACCAAACCCCTGCAACCGGATTTTGTGCAGCAACCGGTAAATCAGGCTTTTCTGACAAGTACTGCGGTCAACTATTGTGGCAGTGTATTTGAGACTGTTGCCGAAGATCACGAGGACTCCCCCGCGCTCGCTGTGCTGGCAGCCGTGCTGCGAAATGGTTACCTGCACCAGGCCATTCGTGAGCAGGGCGGAGCATATGGCGGTGGGGCCATGCATGACTCAGGTAACGGGCTGTTCCGTTTCTACTCTTACAGGGACCCCAGGCTGATGGAATCGTTTGACGCCTTCACGCAGTCAGTCGCCTGGGTGTGTACGGAAAAAATCAGCTTTGCAATGGTTGAAGAAGCCATACTCGGTCTCGTCAGTATGATTGATGCGCCAGGTTCTCCCGCAGGAGAGGCGAGACAGGCTTACCATAACGGGCTCCATGGTCGCGGTCCTGAGCAGAGAAGAGCCCTGAGGTCAGGAATCGTTAAAGTGAGAGAGCAGGATATCAAGCGGGTTGCAGAAACGTATCTTCAAGGCGAGGGCTGCAGAGGAGTGGTGACCAGTGATGCCCGGCGACCTGAAATTGAGGGCGATTTTGTCATCACCAGCGTCTGAAATTGAACTGTTCTATTGGCCAACGCCCAATGGCTTCAAAATCACGATCATGCTGGAAGAGCTGGCTGTGCCCTACCGGATCACGCCAATCGATATCACCACCGGTGAGCAGTACTCAGATGAATTCACTAGCGTATCACCGAACAATAAGATTCCTGCTATCAAAGATCTCAGTCCTCGCCATGGAAACGATGAAGTAACACTGTTCGAGTCCGGTGCCATCCTTTTATACCTGGCAGAAAAGTACGGCAAGCTGCTGCCTGAGGATGCCACGTCCCGGTCACAGTGCCTGCAGTGGTTATTCTGGCAGGTTGGAGGTCTTGGTCCCATGGGCGGACAGGCACATCATTTTCGGCTCTATGCGGAAGAGGAAATAGACTACGCCATTGATCGGTATACGCTTGAGTGTCATCGCCTGTATGGCGTGATGGACAGACAATTGCAGGGGCAGGAATTTCTTGTTGGAGAGTACAGTATTGCAGATATCGCCTGCCTGCCCTGGATATACAGGCATGAGCGACAGGGACAGAAACCGGAAGACTTTCCCCACCTGCAGGGCTGGTACCAGAACCTGATGTCACGGAAAGCGGTAGCAGCTGGTCTCGCGGTAGCAGCCGAACTAAGGAATGATGCTGCCTTCACCAGTGAAAAGGGTCGTTCGGTGCTGTTTGGTAAAGAGTAGTGTTAACGGTGGCGTGGAACAGTGCCAAAAAAAAGGTCGTGATATTAGCCTGACTGGCGAAATCCAGTGGTAGAGTTTTTGACCTGATTCCACAGGTTTCCATTGGAATTGTTCTCTTGACAAACCATTACCGCTTCTACATCCTGTCCGCCTTGATCGGGTGAGCAATGGATCTCCTGTTCTGGGGAAAATTAGCACCACTAATTCAAAATGATAAGAGCAACAATTCCTATAGGTACCAGTATGAAAGAGCGTCAGATTAGGCTCGGCCTCGCCACATTGGCGTTGTGCACCGTGTCAATCATCAATTTCGGTGAGTTACAAGCACAATCCCTTGATGAAGTTCTGGGTGTAAGGGCGGTTACGACGGAAGCCGGTAGAAAGTCTCAGACAAAGATCGATGAGGTCACCGAAGATACTCGTAGCTTACTGAGCCAGTACAAGCAGGTCATGAAGGTTGTAGATGGCTTAAAGATCTATAATAAGCAGCAGCGAAGACTGATCAAAAATCAGAATCAGGAAATGACCGAGTTGGATTCGTCAATTGACAATGTCACTGTTATCGAACGGCAGATAGGTCCGCTTATCGAGCGTATGATCGATAATCTTGACAAATTCGTAAGTCTGGATGTTCCCTTCCTGATGGCGGAGCGCACTGAGAGGCTCGAGTTTCTGCATGAAACACTTGACCGTGCCGACGTGAGCGTGGCAGAAAAATTCAGTCAGGTGCTTCAGGCATACCAGGTGGAAAATACCTACGGATCTACCATTGAAGCCTATACAGATGTAATTGAACTGGATGGCAAATCCAGACAGGTAGACATGCTGAAATGGGGCAGGGTATCCCTGGTTTTCCAGACACCTGATGGAGAAACGACTGGTGCCTGGAATAATAATTCACGTCAATGGGATATTCTCGGTGATGAGTTCAGGCTGGGTGTTCGTGATGGCATAAGAATCGCGCGGAAAACCCAGACGGCAGATCTGGTTAAATTACCAGTTGCAGCAGCCGGAGAATAGATTATGAAAAAGATTACAATTTGTTTAATGGCAATGGTCCTTATCTCATCTCTTCCAGTTAGGGCGGCCGATGAGATTCCTGCGAAGACGCTGGCTGAATTGCTGCAATTGGTCAAAGACGGCAAAGTTGTTAACTCACAGCTTAACACTCGTCGTGAAAAGGAGTTCGTCGCCGATAAGGCGAAACAACAGCAGGCTTTAAGTAATGCAAACCGAGAGCAGCGCAGGGAAGAAGCAACGAGCGAAAGGCTGGAGGCCGAATTTGAGAAAAACGAACAGGATATAGCAGCAAAGCAGGAAATCCTGGCAAAACGCTTAGGTTCACTCAGGGAACTGTTTGGAGTTCTACAACAGGTGAGCGGAGATACCCAGGGTGTATTTGAAAGTTCAATTATCAGCGCCGAGTATCCCGGACGCGGGGAGTGGTTAGGAAATTTCGCGCAGTCCATGGGTAAGAGCTCGAAGCTGGCAACCATCGAGGAGATTGAGCGCCTTTGGTTTGAACTGCAGCGGGAAATGACCGAATCAGCGAAGGTCACCCGATTTAGTGCCAGCCTTATTAAGCTAGATGGAGAGGAAGTCGAACAGGAAGTCGTCAGGGTAGGGACATTTAACCTGATAAGTGGAGGCGAGTATGTCACTTACGACATAAATAAGAGCCTCATTAAGGAATTACCAAGGCAACCGGCAGGCAGATTTGTCGACTCTGCATCCGAGCTTGAAGGTTCAAACAGCGGTTTTACACCATTTGGACTTGACCCCACACGTGGACAGCTACTAGCAATGCAGGTCAACGTGCCAACGATTGAAGAGAGAGTTCGACAGGGTGGGACGCCAGGATATGTCATTATCACGCTGGGTATGGTTGCATTACTGTTATCCATTGAACGCCTGATTACACTTAATATCTTGGGTTCAAGGGTAAATTCACAGGCGAAAAATGTTGGATCTCCCAATGAAAGTAACCCCCTTGGGCGGGTTTTGTCTATCTATCATAAAAATACTGACATCGACTCAGAGACTTTGATGCTCAAACTCGATGAAGCCATTTTGAAGGAGCAACCGGCGATCAATGCCAGGATTTCGTTCATTAAGATCATTTCCATGGTGGCGCCACTGTTGGGCCTCCTGGGAACAGTTATTGGTATGATCGTGACATTCCAGGCTATCACACTGTTCGGAACAGGTGACCCCAAGACTATGGCAGGTGGTATTTCTCAGGCATTGGTTACAACAGTACTTGGTCTTACGGTGGCAATACCGACGGTACTGCTTCACGCCATTGTTCATACCAGGGCCACGTCAATTATGCACATTCTCAATGAGCAGAGCGCAGGGCTAATCGCAGAGCACGCAGAAAAAGCGGGCAAATAACCCATGGAAGGGATATTGATTGCGATCAGAACTTTTTTTGAGGCGGGAGGCGATGTCCTATTCCTCATTGCTGCTGCAACTTTTGTTATGTGGGCCCTGATATTCGAAAGATTGTGGTTCATCAATACTGAGCATAAACAGGATGTCGGCAGCGCCTTGACCCATTGGGAGAGTAGGGCGGAACGTACCTCCTGGAATGCACACCGAATTCGTGAGCGAATGATCTCCGAAGTAAATGGTCGCCTCAATGCCAACATGTCTTTTATTAAGACCTTGATCTCTCTACTGCCACTGCTAGGTTTACTGGGTACTGTTACTGGCATGGTCCAGGTATTCGAGGCCATGACCTATTCTGGCGGGAATGCACGATCCATGGCAGCCGGTGTTTCCATGGCAACAATACCTACCATGTCAGGCATGGTCGCAACCTTGTCTGGTGTGCTGGCCAATACATACATTTCCTCTATGGTGGCAACTGAGTCAGATTATCTGGAAGATACGCTGACGATGGATCACTAAAGGCGTTCAGCAAGAGAACGAGTCTGAGAAATAAGCAATGCGAAAACAAAAGGTAGAAGAAGAAGAGAAAGTGGCAGACCTCACACCCATGCTGGATGTGGTGTTCATCATGCTGATTTTCTTTATCGTTACGGCTACCTTTATTAAAGAAACGGGCATCGAGATAAATCGCCCTGATACTGAGACTGCACAGCAGAAGAAAACCGTCTCTTTGCTGGTTGCAGTTGGCCCGGACAGCAGTATCTGGATCGACAAGAAAAAAGTGGACGTCCGAAACGTGCGCCCTATGATGGAGAGGTTGCACGCTGAAAATCCGAAAGGTGGACTGGTAATCCAGGCAGACAGTGAATCCAAGGTAGAGAAGGTACTTGCTATCATGGAGTCGGCCAGAGCGATCGGGATTTCCCAGATAGCCATCGCCTCCGAAGAGAAATAGGGAAAAGCATGCCACGTACAATCAGGTTCGGTCTGTCAGGTATAGCTGGGGTATTCGTCACATTAGCATTATTTTACCTCATGCAGGCATTGATTCAGGGTGCGGACAGTGCTCTTAGCGATGAGGATATAGGTAACCTGGTTGATTTTGTGCGTGTAAGACAGGACCAGGATGTAGAGACAAAGAAACGCAAGCCGAAGAAACCCCCTCCCCCCGACGAACCGCCCCCTGATGTACCACCCCAGAATTTTAATGTGGCGGTAGATAAAGCCGGCTTTTCGATGGCTAACGTGAACACTAACGTCAACATCAACATTGGTGGTGGTGGATTTGGCATCAGTGATGGAGACTATCTGCCCATTGTGAAGGTTCAGCCGCAATATCCGAGACGTGCCTTGTCTCGTGGTATAACGGGTTGGGTGATTGTTGAATTTACAGTGACTGAACTGGGTGCTGTCAGAGATGCTATTATTGTGGAAAACTGCGGCTGGATACAAAACGCCCGCAAAGAGGGCCAGTGCATCGACAAGCCGAATACCGTATTTGATTCTGCTGCAGTCAAAGCGGCACTCAAATTCAAATATAAGCCTAAAGTGATTGACGGTAACCCCGTGGCTACAGCAGGCGTACAAAACAAAATTACGTTTGAGCTGGTTAACGATTAGGAGGGTTTCGTGAAAAAGCTGATTGCACTGGTCTGCTTGATCTGGCTAACGCCTCTCATCGTCAGTAATTTGACTGACACTGTTACCCTTGGAGGTTGGGTTGCTGCCGAAGAGAAGAAGAAAACTCGCAGGGTACCCGCCATGCGTGAGTCAACCTATAAAAGGTTAGCTGAAGCGCAAGTCATGGTTGATCCGGAGTCTGCGCCAAGGGAAGAGGGTGAGCCTGCACCTGAGCCTAAAGGAACACCCCGCGATGCGATCGCTCTGCTGCTTAAGCTCAAGGACCGGCGTGGTCTCAACAGCTATGAACTTGCGCAGGTATGGAACACACTGGCGTTCGCCTACTACACGATTGAAGACGTCCCCAATACAATTCGTTCCTATGAAAATGTTCTGGCTCAGGGAACCATCACAGAAGCACTGGAACAGGCGGCTTTGCGCTCACTATTCCAGTTGCACTACTCACAGGAAAATTACCTGAAATCCATCGAGTTCATGGATAAATGGGAAGCCCTGCGGGGAAAACCTGATGCTGGTGTTACTTTCATTAAGGCAACGGCATATTATCAATTAAACAGGTACAAAGATGCCCTTAAGAATGCACTGCTGGTTGAGCAGATAGCTTTACAGAACCAGAGAAGAATCAAGGAGAACTGGTGGTATATACAGGTTGTTCTTTATAACGAACTCGAGGAAGTTGACAATGTCATCAGCGTTCTCGAGAAACTGGTCGTCAACTATCCAAAGAAGCAGTACTGGATGCATATCGCCGGTATGTATGACGAAAAGGGAATGGACGATCAGGCGCTCTCAGCCTATTACGCGGTTTACATGCAGGGAATGCTGACCAAGGAATCTGAATTAGTAATGTTAGCCCAACGATTGCTGAACGCCGAGGTACCATATGAGTCGGCGGTCATTATAGAAAAAGGGTTCAAGGATAAAATAGTAAAGAAAACCGAGAAGAATCTAAAACTGGTGGCGACTGCTTACACCATGGCGCAGGAGATGAGTAAGGCAATTGACGCATGGCGGGCAGCGAGCAAAGTCACTGAAGACGCTGAATTACACTACCATCTTGCTCAGGCACTCGCTAACGAAGATCGACACAAGGAAGCAACTGCCTCTTATGGTGATGCAATCAAAATGGGTAAGCTCAAGAAACCTGGTGATGTCCATTTCTGGAACGGTATTTCCCTTATGCAACTTGAGCGCTGGGACAAGGCCATCAAAGCATTCCGTGCTTCTGCAAAAGCCGATAAGAAAAAGAAAAAGCAGGTCAGACAATATGTTCGCTACATTAACGGTGAAAAGCGCAGACAGAGAGAATTACGCAAAATGCTAGCCGGCGATTAAGAGCATTGAGGTTAAAAAGGGGAGCCATCGGCTTCCTTTTTTTATGAAGATTTCATGGGATAGAACGATTCGAAGGTTTGTTTCTTATGGAACGTGCAAATTTCTTTCGTTCCTTCTTCTTCTCCGCCCTTGTGGAGGCGTCCTGTTTTTCGGCCAGGTGGGTAAGTTCCCGCTCGAATTTCCTGAAACTCTCCAGTCTGGCTGGATCGAGTTCCCCAGCTGATATCGCTGCCTGAACAGCACAGCCGGGTTCCGAATCATGCTTGCAGTCATTGAAACGGCAAAGGGTGGCACAATCTTCTACATCGCTGAAACTCATCGACAGTGATGATTCATCTGTCCATATCTGGATTTCACGCATCCCTGGTGTATCGATAATCAGCCCGCCAGAGGCAAGTCTGCACATCTCGCGGAATGTCGTTGTATGGCGCCCTTTGCTGTCGTCCTCCCGCACCTCACCAGTGTCAAAACGGGCATAACCGAGCAGGGCATTAATGATGGTGGATTTGCCCACCCCGGAAGAGCCCAGTAAGGCGACTGTCTGTCCCGGTCCGATGTAAGCAAGCAATTCATCCATACCCTCGCCAGTCTGTGCACTGACAATATGTGTGGGTGTACCCCTTGCTACTAACTCCAGGTCCTGGATTTTCTCTACTACATCAGGGCAGAGGTCCGCCTTATTGAGAACAATCGCGGGATCTGCACCACAGCTCCGGGTGAGAAATAGGTAGCGCTCAAGCCGGTTAATATTGAAATTATCATCAAGCCCGCAGACGATAAATACCGTATCTATATTGGCAGCAACAACCTGTTCCTCAACTCTGTCGCCGGCTTCTTTTCTCGAAAACTTACTAATTCTGCTCAGGGTTCTCTCGATGACCACTGAACTCTCATCCGCTTCATCCGCCGGTGTGGTCAGAACCCAGTCACCCACGGTGGGGAGTTGAGCCCTTGAGGAAGCCTGCTGCAAAAGCCTCCCAGGCAGAATTCCAGTCAGGTCCCCCTGGGGGGAGAAAAGGTGATAGCGTCCCAGGTCCTGCCGATAGACTCTGGCGGGAAGCATTGTTATTTCCTGTTCTCGAATTTGTTGCTGGAAAAAGTCTTTCCAGCCGAGTTCAGTCAGTTCCATGCATAGGTTCCAGCGCGCAGATCACAAAAATAGAGGAATCTCCTTAATGTCTTTATCACCTGGTCTCTGACCAGGCCCAATTGAGCCACTGGGTTAAGGTTTCGAGATCAGAAGACTCCACAGTTCCACCACCCCAGATTCGGATACCCGGAGGTGCATCCCGGTAACCACCTATATCGAAAGCCACACCTTCATCCTCCAGCCTAGTGACAAGCTTCTTAATAATAACCCTTTGACTATCCTCATCCTGGTTGGTGAACCAAGGGTCGTTAATTTTAAGGCAGATTGAGGTATTCGAGATTGTTGAAGGCTCTTCAGCAAGGAATTCCACCCAGTCGGTTTCGTTGACCCAGGATGAAATCGTATTCAGGTTTTCCTCACTTCTACCAATAAGTCCGGCGAGCCCACCTGACGCCTCTGCCCAGGATAGAGCATCAAGCTGGTCTTCAACTGCCAGCATTGATGGCGTATTGATGGTTGATCCAGCAAATATGCCCTGATTCAATTTGCCGGCCTTTACAAGCCGGAATATCTTCGGCAGAGGCCATTCAGGCGTGTAGGATTCGAGCCGGGCAACGGCCCGTGGTGACAGACAAAGCATTCCGTGGGCCGCTTCACCGCCAAGAACTTTTTGCCAGGACCAGGTTACAACATCAAGTTTGGGCCAGGGCAGGTCCATCGCAAAAACCGCTGACGTAGCATCACAGAGCGTTAGCCCCTGTCTGTCAGCGGAAATCCAGTCGCCATTTGAGACCTTCACGCCTGAAGTCGTGCCGTTCCAGGTGAAAATTACGTCTCGCGTAGCTGAGTCCACGCCATCCAGGTCAGGCAAGACCCCGTACTCAGCAGAAAATGCCCGAACATCAGAGAGTTTCAGCTGCTTGGTGATATCCGTAAGCCAACCGGAACCAAAACTCTCCCAGGTTAAGACATCGACGCCCCTTTGTCCCAGCATGGTCCACATGGCCATCTCAAACGCACCGGTATCAGAGGCAGGGACTATCCCAAGTAGATAATCTTCAGGAATTCCCAGTATTCTCTTGCTGTCATCAATGACCTTTTGCAAACGCGCCTTGGCACCCTTGGCACGATGAGAACGACCAAGGTTTACCGTCTCCAGGTTGGACAGTTTCCAGCCTGGCCTTTTAGAGGTGGGGCCTGAAGAAAAACAGGGATTCGACGGTTTGTGTTGAGGTTTTTGCATGTTGATACCAGAGGACTCCAAAAGAGGCGCAATTTGCGGATTTCAGCGCTATATGTCAAGTTGATTGCTGAAGAAAATGTGCTCAAGCCCAATGATCTCATGCTTTTGACGAATGCTCTGCTGGATCATGTCCGTTTTCTAATGTCGAACGCGCTCGTTCACGAGTCCGATAGTCCTTCAAAAGTGATCGTCATAACTATCTAACGCCACTTTAATGTTGTGATATTGGCCAAATTTCTCTATTTGCAGACAGGAGCTCGCTAGTTCTTGGACGGCTTTGGATATCGAGCGGGCTAGTTCCTTCACAAGTGATTGATTTGTATATCTAACGTCATTTTTGTGTTGTGATATTTGGCCAAATTTCTCTATCTATAGACAGGAACCAGCTTAGGTGGCAATGAAAATACCAGGGGAGTATCAGGTCGCCTTTATGATGGCGGTATCGGCAATGTTCACCCTTGCTGGTTATGAATTAATCCGATCTGCTGCAACTGTACTGTTCAAAACCGCCTATGGTGCCGAAAATCTACCGCTGGTTATGGCGGCCATGCCCGTTGTCGTTTTCGCCGGCGTCGCGCTCTATGGATGGATACTCAGTCAGCTGGGACCAAGACGAACTTTGCTGGTAACGTCCCTCGGGTCCGGCCTCATTATCATTGCCTGCTATCTGACACTGTTGACAGGCAGTAAGCTCATTACACCCGTCCTATTTCTCGTCAAGGAGTTGTACATCGTCCTCCTGATCGAGCAATACTGGAGCTATATCAACTCCTCCCTCTCAGCCGATACCGCTAAGAAAGTAAACGGGCCGGTTACGGGCATAGCGGGTCTGGGCGGAGCCATCGGTGGATCTATGGTCGCTTTTTCGGCTGAATCACTGGGCACCGAAACAATGATACTGCTCGCCGCAGTCTCCGTGATACCGGCCGCCCTGGTGTCAAACCTGACCTACTCGATTCATGGTCAGCCAGTCATGCCTGAGCCGGATCCCAAACAAGTTCAGCATCACATGGGATGGAATCTGTTCCGTACCAATCCTACGCTGGCCTGCCTGCTCGCCATCGTTATTTCTACCCAGGTCATAGCCGCGGTTCTTGAATTTAAGTTTCAGTTGCTGCTTTCGTCAGATTTTGTTGGCAGGCCAGACGAGGAGACGGCATTTCAGGGAAGGTTCTGGGGAACCTTGAATACCTCGGTCCTGTTGCTCCAATTTGTCGTTTCACCCCTGCTATTGTCGTTTCTTGCGATTCGCTGGGTGCACATGATATTGCCCTTGATCCACATGACTGCCATCGCCACCGCTCTTATCTCACCGAGCCTTGTCACGGTTGGTGTGGCGTTTTTTCTGTTCAAGGCTTTTGACTACTCCATTTTCCGCGCCGCGAAAGAGCTTCTTTATATCCCCCTCAACTTTGATGAACGATACAGGGCCAAGGAAGTCATTGATGTATTCGGGTATCGGTCAGGCAAGGGCGTTTCATCGGTTGCGATAGTGTTATTGCAGAAGATCGGTATTGTCATGAATAATTACTATCTTGCCATTGGGTTCGTCATGGCATGTATTTGGCTGGCATTGATATTCCCGCTTACTGCACGGCAGGATGATGCCTCGGCGTGAATAGTCGAGGTCAGACATGAAGTTGCCCTGCAACCCTTTAGGCATTCAATCACCGTCTTCTGTTGGGCTGGTTGCTTACTGTTCTGCTTGCCGAATTTGCGGCAAATAGGTTTTCCTGTTCCAGCTAAACCCGATGACTCCCATCAGCAGGTTCGCCGTAAAGGCGGCGGCGAAAATTCCCGGGAAACCAAAAAGGAACTCCCCCAGAAAAGCGAGGGGAACATAAATAACAAACATTCTGATAATAGACATGATCGTTGAAGATATTGGTTTGCCTAACGAGTTAAAGATAGCGGACGCCATCATTAACATTCCCCAAGTTCCGTAACTTAAGGGAACGATGAGAAGGTAGGTTGTCGCTACCGCAATAACTTCAGGATTGTCGTCAAATTGGCTCGCCAGATAGGCTCCAAATGCATAAAGCAGAATGGCGACAAACAGCCCCCAGGCGAGAGAATATTTAAAGGACAAAAGCATTGCCTGATTTGCTCGCTGCACGTAATTGGCTCCCCAATTTTGCCCCACGAAAGGCCCGATACTTGCTGACAGTGCAAACAGCGGGATGACAAATAGACCTTCAATACGACTGGCTATGCCAAAACCTGCCACGGTTTCCTGACTGTAACCCGCAAGCAAACTTACAATAATTGCAGTTGAGATGGGACCAATCAGGTTAGTCGCGGTTGCCGGTATACTGACTGCCATGATCCGCTTCCATGAATCGATCACCTGTTGAATCCGCATATCGTGGTAGTCCAGCAGGTGCTCCTTAAACGCCAATATGTACATGGTCACCATGAAGAGCACGAGTCGAGCAATCAGGTTTACCACGGCCGCTCCTGTTATTCCTAACGCCGGGAGCCCAAACAATCCAAAAATGAAAAATGGACCCAGGATAATTTGCAGCAGTGATCCGGTCACCATGATCGTGCCTGAAATACGCGCGTCACCCGTGGCGCGTAGTGCATTGGCACCGACCGAGGGAACAGCAAGAAATACAACAGACAGGTACCAGATGCTCATATAGTCATGTATGAGGGGCAAGGTTGAATTGTCTGCGCCGAGGGCTCTGAACAAGGGGTCTATCGTTAACTCACCAACGATAGTCACCAATATCATCACAATAGCCACCAGGCTAATGCCGTCGGTCGCTATTCTACGAACTCCGCCACTGTCACCACCGCCTACGGTTCTTGCGAGAACCGAAGAAACACCTATGGAGATGCCGAGTGATAAGGACATCAGGGCGCCGGAAACGGGGAAGGTAAAGCTATAGGCCGCCAGTGGAATGGTCCCAAGTTGGCCGAGGTACCATGTCTCGGCCAACCCGGCGAGAAGGCTCGAGGATATCCCGAGGATCATCGGTAAAGTCAGGCGAAGCAGCCCGCCACTAACGGTCCCGCTTACTAACAGTGGGGCATTCTGATCAGTCATCGCAAATCTATTCAGTGATTACCGCTCTCAGGCGGGGAACTATCTGGACGCGGTGGGCCAGCTTTTCACGTCCGTTGCAAAGGAGATGTTGTACGAATCTTACCAATCTCAGTTTCTCTGAATGGGGTAAGTTGATAAACGTAGTGATTAATCCAATTTGAAAAAAGCAGGTTACCGTGACTTTTCCAGGTAACAATAGGGTCCGCACTTGGATCATCCCGGGGAAAGTAGTTCTCTGGTATCTCTGGTTTAATGCCTGCCTGGAGATCTCGCTCATATTCATCCTTGAGGCACAAGGGTTCATATTCCGAGTGACCAGTAACGAACAGGTGCTTGCCTTCCTTGTGCGCGAAGATATAGGGCCCTGCGATTTCTGAATCGGCAATGATCTCCAGGTCCGTAACCTGCTCAATATCACCTTTGCGAATCTCAGCATATCGAGAATGAGGCGCATCGAAAATATCGTCAAAACCACGAATAATAGGTGACAGGGGGTTCACCAGCCTGTGTGGGTAGACCCCGGATATCTTTTTAGGCAGCACATATTTCCTTACGCCATAGAGATGGTACATAGCGGCCTGGGCTGCCCAGCAAAGAAACATGGTTGAGGTGACGTTTTCAGTGGTCCAGTCCAGGATTTCCTTCATAGCATCCATAAAGTGGACGTCAGCAAAGTCAACCTGCCCAAGGGGCGCTCCTGTGATGATCATGCCATCAAATTTGGAATCCCTGATGGCGGCGAAATTCTTATAAAAAGTTTCCATATGTTCAATTGGCGTATTCTTTGAAGGCCTGTCATCGATTCTCATCAGGTCAATGTGCACCTGCAGCGGTGTATTCGAGAGCATGCGCAGCAGGTGGATCTCTGTCTCTATCTTTTTTGGCATCAGGTTGAGCAGCAGTATTCGCATGGGACGGATGTCCTGATGCTCCGCACGGCTCCTGGATATGCAAAAAATGTTCTCTCGCTGCAACACACCCGTAGCAGGAAGTCCATCTGGGATGGTGATTGGCATTATTCTTACCTCGAAAAAAAACCCACTAAGCTCTAGCTAGTTCCTGTCCGCAAACTGGTGAATTGAGCCACATATCACAACGCTACAATAACGTTAGGTATATAAATCAATCACTTGCAAAGAACGGGGCCGCCTAGGCTGGCCTGCGGGATGTTAGAAAACGGAGAAAAACTAGCTAAAGTAGGTCTTATCTCTTTAGCAGTTTTTCTTAAGCGCCCGCAAGCTGAACTCAAATCAGCGCTAAATCTATTCTAACTCCCTCAGGGCCAATTGTCGTCACCGAACTTCGTATGGAGACGCCTCATCCCGCCAATCCAACGGTCATAGTCTGAAGTCTTCTTTTGCATGTAACCAAGGACCTCCGGGTGGGGCAGTATCAGAAACTGTTCCGCATTGATCGCCTCGACTACGGATTCACAGAGGACTTCTGGCTCCATCATACCATCAACGGACGCAACACCGTCCTCATTACCAGCCGTCATCGCCGTTCTAACCGCCTGTGGACAGAGAACTGAGACCTTCAGACCCCTGTCGCCGTAGCTTATCGCGAGCCATTCTGCGAACCCTACTGCAGCATGTTTGGTCACTGCGTAGGGGGCAGATCCCACCTGGGATAGCAGGCCAGCAGCCGAAGCAGTATTCAAAATATAGCCATCCTGTCGTGACAGCATATGTGGCAGGGCTGCACGTGCAGCATAAACGTGCGCCATGACATTAATTTGCCAGATTTGGTCCCAGCCCTCATTGTCGACTTCCGGGCCTCCAGACAAGCCGATACCGGCATTGTTGCAAAGCAGATCAATCTGCCCATAGTCCTCTTCAGTTGTCTTAATGAGATGCTTTACAGCCGCTTCATCCGAAACATCGGTGGTAATCGCCCTGGCGCCAATTTCTGCAGCAACTTCATTCAAGCCGTCGTCGTTAACATCAGCAATGACAACCTGTTTTGCGCCGTCATTGATGAAGCGCGTCGCCATTGCACGCCCGATACCACTGGCTCCTCCGGTGATGACGATAATTTTGTCCTTGATATCCATGACTTCTCCTTTATAAATTCGATTAGCTGATCTGCTCGATCGCTTTCCCGATCACTTCAAATATGTGACTGATTTCCTCCTCGCTGATGATGAGAGGAGGGGACAGCACAAGTACATCTCCAATATTTCGTACCCAGACCCCATTTTCATAGCAGAGTTTAGCTGCCTCTGCACCGCGTAGCATCGCTTCACCGGCTCTTGGTTTAATTTCTACTGCCGCCACCAGGGCAAAGCAACGAATATCGATGACCTTTTCATGATCACGAAGTGATAGTGCCATATCCACCCAGTGGTCATTTAGTGTCGCGGCTCTTGGAAATAAATTTTCCTGTTCATAAATATCCAGGGTTGCCATTCCCGCAGCACAGGCTAGAGGATGTCCAGAGTAGGTATAGCCGTGGGATAATTCAATACCGCTTTCGTCCATACCCATGAACGCGTCATAAACAGTGTCATTCACGAATACTGCACCCATCGGGACAGTGGCATTGGTAATCCCTTTCGCGGTCGTGATCAGGTCGGGGGTGACACCAAATCTAGTTGCTGCGCAGCTTGCCCCCAGGCGACCAAATCCTGTAATGACTTCATCGAAAATCAGGAGAATGCCATTTTCCGTACAGATATCACGTAGCCTTTGCAGATAACCCTCAGGTGGCAGCAACACACCACCAGCACCGCCGATCGGTTCAACGATGACGGCCGCGATTGTCTTAGCACCGTGCAGTTCAACAAGCCTCTGCAGGTCATCCGCGTATTCGACGCCTTCCTCAGGTAAACCCCTGGAAAACGCACTACGCTCAAGATCAAGGGTATGCCTGATGTGATCGGTCCCAGGCAACAGGGCACCAAATGCGCTGCGATTTTTGACCAGCCCCCCCACCGAAGTGCCCCCAAAACCCATACCGTGGTATGCCTTTTCACGGCCAATCAACCTCTGCCTCGAGCCCTGGCCGCAGACATTGTGATAGGCGAGTGCAATCTTGAGTGCGGTATCAACAGATTCGGAACCTGAATTCGTAAAAAAAACATGATTCATTGATTCAGGAAAGTGTTTGACCAGCCTGTTCGCATAATTGAACGCATAGGGGTGGCCAATGTTAAAGCTGTGTGCAAAATCCAGGGTTTCCAACTGCTCCGCGATCGCTTTATTAATCTCGGGGCGATAGTGACCGGCGTTGACACACCAGAGCCCGGCTGAAGCATCCAGTAGTTCGTGCCCACTACTGTCCGTGTAATACATTCCCCTGGCCCCAACTATAAACCTCGGGTTTTCCTTGAAATTGCGATTGGCGGTCATCGGCATCCAAAAGGAATCAAGATCCTGCGGGATGAGATTGTGATCAATTATAGACATAGTGTCGTTTCCGCTCTTATGGTACGGGCTGTTGAAAAATGTTCGATGCAGATTACAAGCGTCAGCATTTCCGCACACCAGTGGCCCATAACACCTCAACACAAATGAGGTTGCAAGCTCCACTGGTTGCATGCCTTATTCCCAACCAGGCTAGAATCTGGTCATACAATGGGGCTGTCACAGGCCAAGTAGTGTTTTCGCGACCAGGTCCTGCCTGAAATCCTGAGGGCAACCCGGGAGATATTCCAACTGCCGGAAATTGGGCTGGAAATCGGGTGAAGTCAAAACCGGCTCATTACTGCCCTCTACTCCGGTTTCATAAGGTAACGAATAATATCCCAACACATCTATAAATGAGTCTCTGATTCGACCTGCCAGGGATCGTCCTTTGATCGATACGATGGGTAGTTTCTCTCTGCCTGCAGACAGAATTGAACGCAGACCGGTTGCCTCAAGTGCCTTTAGCTCAATTTCCAGATCAGCCAGCCGTTTTTCCATACTGGCCTCCATCCCCTTGAGAGCAGTCAATCTTCTCAGATTTGAAAGGGCGACCTGCAGGTGAACAACAATAGCAATACTCTCAAAACTGGTCACCAGATAGATCAGATGATCGATACCCTTGTCAATTTCGCCAACGAGCCCAAGTGCTTCGATCTGAACCTGGTCAAACGCCAGGCTGAAAATATCAGGTGCGGACTTCGTCTGGGTTAACGCTATTCCAGCCAAATTCAAATCGACAAGGAAGAGGGAATAAGCATTGTGGGTCTTTGCCAGCACCAGCGCGCGATCAAATTTTACCGAAGTACTGAAACAGGGTGTTTCCCCATGCAATAGGAAGTTTTCACCAGCTCCGGTTGCCAGTACCGTCGCAGAAGCGTCGAAAAATACTGCATTTCCCCAGACATGGGTATGCTTGCGGATACCTTCCAGGTGTTGTGAGGTATCAGACCTGCCACCAAATCGCTGCAGGAGAGGCCCTACCAGCTGTAACCCACAGTAATCTGCAACAGGACAATTAGCCTGTAGGATTACCCTGTACCAGAGATATATTTGAATCGGATTCCAACCCGGTCCACCAAATTCGACCGGCCATTCCACCGCTGTCCAACCTTCATTGGCAACTGCCCGGTGCCAATATGCTTCGTCTGCAGCGGATGGCCTCTCTCTTATGGCTATCGGGAAGGCCCGGTCCACAAATTTGCCTATCTCACGTTGGAAATCGCTTTCATCCGGACTAAGTTTCAGTTCCATTTTCAATCTCGTGGGGCCGACCCTTGATAACCAGGGTGCCCGCCATTTTGTCATGCCAGCCCTGCTTTTTCCTGTCCAGGGCGATCCAGAGGAAACCTAGCCCAAAAGGGATCAAGCTGACAAAATAGCCGATATATCGAACAACATTTTGGCGGCTGTCAGCTTTACCGTATGTTTTGGCATCAACAATACTGCAGCCAACAAGCATCTTCCCTGGCGTCGCTGACCTGAAGGTCCAGAAGAGGACAAAAATAGTACCCAGGAGTAAAGTCTCAAGGGAAAACTGGATTGCCATCCTATTCATTAATTCAGTCGCCTGAACGGCATCCTCCAAGTCATAGTCTTCAAGCCGGGTTTCTCCCAGCAGGAGAACAACTACCGGGACGATCAGCACCATTGCCGCAATGCTGTCGATAAGGAATGCCAGGAACCTTACCCAGAAACCTGTGAATTGAACTTCTCCGTAAGGGGTACTATTCGGTTGACTCACTTCATTTTCCCAGTAGCCTTTTCCTTGCTTCATTGATTCGGGCAGCAAGGTAAGTCGAGCCACCACGGTCAGGATGCATTTTTTGTATTAGCTTGCGGTGGGCATCTACAATTTCTTCCTTTGATGCCCCGCCAGCAAGCCCAAGGATCTCATAAGCCTGTTCATTCGTCATCTGCCCATCATAATTGTCAGAAGTTGCCTCTCCCTTTGTGCCGCCGCGCCAGCCTTCATGTTCGCGGTCTAGATAGGCCTGCAGAACGTTCAATGAGTCCCCGTCGATGCGGCATTCATCGAGCAGTGCAAGCAGTTGATCTCGGTTCAGATTTGACAACTGGGAGCCGCTCTTAGACCCTTCGAGCACCTTGCCATCCATCACCCCCGTATGATGAACGAGTGTCACATGAAGGAACCTGGTCTTTATTTCGGACTGATCCGGGCTCGTTGCGCTCCGGGCTCCAGCCATATTTCGGAACTGCTGAAATAAACCAAAAGCCTGCGCGCCTCTTGTAATCCAGGGAATAATCCTGACTACAAAAGGGAGCAAGGCGCCAAGCACTGCAAAGAGCGGGTGCAATCGGCCGGTGACGCCTAGAAACAGTAAGATCAAACCTGCCAGTGTGGCAAGGTAGATTCGAGAAAACTGCTTTGAGGTCAGACGCTGATTCTTCAGCAGCATCCGCAATACAACGTATGCAGCAGCGGCGACGACCAAAATTATGATGAGGCGGGCCAGAGCACTATTCCTTAAGTTGCTGTAACAGGCGGCTCACTTCAGGCGTCAGGTCTTTACCAAGATCCTGCAAAGCTCTGTGCCCACCGGCTACGAATATTGCGACGGCAGCGAGGAGGTCCCGCAACTGAGTTGCACTGGCGGGATTAAAGGGCGCATATGCACCGCCGGAGAGGTGCGCCATCTGTCTAAATACAGAAGCAGCACTAGCATTATTTCCCTCATGGAACATGAATAGTGGTACGCCAAGGACGCCTAGCTTCCCGGCTCTCTGGCAGAGATCATCGGCATTTTCTTCCACAGCATCACCAACGAACACCGCCGCCTGCACCTTCTGGAGGGAATTTTCAGTCTCAAGGTGTGCCAGTACTTTTCTGATCTGGGTATGACCGCCCAGGCAGGTAGTTCCGCTCATCTCCGTAAGAAGCTGGCGCGTATGTTCACACCAGCGACTCGAATGGAACTCGTTGAACCCCCGGTAATAGCATAGCTGAACCGTCAATCCACCCAGTGAATCAGTTGCTTTGAACATCTCGCCCTGCAGGTGGCAGGCTCGATCCCACGTAGGTTCACGACTGGCGGTTGCATCCATTGCAAATATAAGCCGGCCTTTTTCCTTCCCTTTAACAGGCACTGGTGCTGCGGCGACCTTTGCAAGGAAGTTATCGACGTCACGACTTATGGCCGCTGGAGTTTGATCTTTGTTTCTCATAGATAGCGCAGGACTGAGAGGTATAAAATGAATGATTGTTATCGCTATCTTACATATTCAGAATGTGGTGACAATTGCCCATGTTTGTTTCCCGGGAGGAACATACTAGATGTCAGCAACCCAATCCAAGCTGGTGGTCGCCATATCGAGTAGTGCCCTGTTTGATTTATCCGAGAGTGACCGGGTTTTTCGTGATGAAGGCCTGAAATCATACGCCCAATACCAGATCACCCGGGAAAACGAACCGCTGAATGCTGGCGTCGCATTGCCCCTGGTTCGAAAATTGCTGGCGCTAAATGAACGCCTGGATGAGCCGGGAAGGGTCGAGGTTATTCTCCTTTCCCGGAACAGCGCGGATACCGGATTACGAGTGTTTAACTCCATCCAGCATCACGACCTGCCTATCATCCGGGCAGCTTTTACCGGCGGCACGGCACCTTGCCGTTACATGCGGCCATTTGGCTGCCATCTGTTCCTGTCTGCCAATCCCACCGATGTCGCGGAGGCACTGGATAGCGGTATGGCCGCCGCCAGCATCTTACCGGCCGCAGCGTCACCAAACAGGAGCTCCATCCTCAAGTTTGCATTTGACGGTGATGCCGTGATTTTCTCTGATGAAGCCGAACGCGTGTACCAGCAGGAAGGACTTGCCGTGTTCGCACAGACTGAGCAGGATTCAGCAAATAAGCCATTGTCGGGTGGCCCCTTCAAGCCCTTCCTGTCGGAATTACACAGGATTCAAAGCGAATTTCCAAGAGATGAAAGCCCTATTCGTACCGCGCTGGTCACCGCTCGTTCCGCACCAGCCCATGAGCGGGTCATAAAGACGCTGCGGGCGTGGAATATTCGCCTGGACGAGTCTCTCTTCCTGGGCGGGATGAGCAAGGCTCAATTTCTTAGTGCTTATGAAGCGGATATCTTTTTTGATGACCAGTCTGAGCATTGCCAGCTGGCAAGCGAGGTAGTGCCATCTGGCCACGTGCTCCACGGTGTCAGGAACAGGGACAAAGACCGTGGGTAAACGCAGAGGGATTAAATACAAGGCGTATCAGGGTTCCCCAGGGTCCTCGCAGCACGCCATGCTATCTATTCTCCAATTGAATAGTTATAGTTATTTTAATACGATTTGTGTATATCTAAGAACCACGACATTGATCAGAGATGAACTGTTGTTCCGGCTACTCTCACGGTGATAGAGGAGTGTAAATGAAGCTGCAACAGCTACGATATATTTGGGAAGTTGCGCACCATGACCTGAACGTTTCTGCTACGGCACAGAGTCTGTATACATCGCAACCAGGCATTAGCAAGCAAATACGTTTACTTGAAGATGAGCTTGGCGTGGAAATTTTCTCCAGGAGCGGTAAGCACCTGACACGAATAACCCCGGCAGGAGAAACAATCATTGAGCAGGCAGGCGACATTCTGCGCAAGGTAGAGAGTATCAAGCGAGTCGCGCAGGAGTTCAGTAACGAAAAGCGCGGCAGCCTCGACGTCGCTACTACCCATACTCAGGCTCGATATGCATTGCCACCAGTAATCAGCAAATTCATCGATCAATATCCGGAAGTTTCGCTGAATATGCACCAGGGAACTCCAATGCAGATTGCTGAACTGGCAGCTAACGGTACCGTTGACTTCGCGATAGCAACGGAGGCGATGGAACATTTTGGTGACCTGATTATGATGCCCTGTTACAGGTGGAATCGCTGTATTGTCGTACCAAGAGACCACCCCCTGGCGCGGTTATCATCGCTGACACTTGAAGATGTTGCCGCACACCCGATCGTTACCTATGTATTCGGCTTTACGGGCAGATCAAAGCTGGATGAGGCATTCAAGCAGAACGGCTTGACACCCAAGGTTGTATTTACCGCGACGGATGCGGATGTCATAAAGACCTATGTCCGTCTAGGCCTGGGGATCGGCATAATGGCACAGATGGCCTATAGCCCGGAGCAGGATGCAGATCTCGTATCTTTGGATGCCAGTCACCTGTTTGCTCACAGCACCACGATGATCGGTTGCAGGAAGGGCACCTTTCTGCGTGGCTATATGTACGACTTTATTGAACTGTTTGCACCACACCTCAACCGTGAACTCGTGACTGAAGTATTTACCCTACAGACAAGGGCCGAGCTTGATGAGCTGTTCACAGATTTAACACTGCCCCTGCATTAAGGACCCCGCACGATGGACGTTGTATGTCTTGATCTTGAAGGCGTTCTGGTTCCAGAAATCTGGATTCAGTTTGCCGAAAAAACCGGTATTGATGAACTGAGGGCTACCACCAGAGATGTTCCCATATATGATGACCTAATGCGGCAAAGGTTGTCGTTATTGGATGCCCACGACCTGAAACTAGATGACATCCAGCGGGTCATTGCTGAGATGGGACCTCTGCCCGGAGCTAAGGAATTTCTTGATGGCCTAAGGCAAGATTACCAGGTAATTATTCTCTCAGATACTTTTTATGAGTTTGCACAACCCTTAATGCGTCAGTTAGGCCAGCCAACCCTATTTTGTCATCGCCTTGAGATTTCCTCCGAAAACCGGGTCGCTGATTACCGGTTACGTAAAAAGGATCATAAACGTGAGTCAGTAGAATCCCTAAAACAGCTGAACTTCAAAGTTTATGCAGCTGGTGATTCCTATAACGATACGGCAATGCTGCGGGAAGCCCATGCAGGATTTCTGTTTCGAGCACCGGACAATGTTATTACTGAGTTTCCTCAGTTTTCCGTGTGCACTGAGTTTGATGAGTTAAGAGCGCTTATTGATGCGGCGGCCGGTTGCTCTGAAGCATGAGCATTGAAGGGCGTACGTCTTTATTATTCTACTCCGCCCCATAGCGTAGTCGTCGGTATTGCGACCGGAAACTCATTACCTTCGTAACGTAGCGCCTTGTTTCAGGGTAGGGCGGTATTCTATTGTACTTTTCAACCGCGGAAGCACCCGCATTGATGTTCTCTCTTGGGATGTTCTCTCTTGGATTGTGCCGATCTCTGACCTGATACTGGCTTGCGGTATCCGCCATCAGTTGCATAAGACCAGTAGCACCCTTGGTTGATATTGCATCCGGATTGAATCCTGATTCGACCTGGATCACAGCCTCAATCAGTGCTGGATCGATATCGAATCGGCTGCTGGCCGTTTTGATATAGGATTGAAATTTATGCGGCCCACCCGCTGAAATCGGTCGGTTAGCAAGAATATGGCCAACATCTTTCAATGAGTCGCGTTTATTAATGAGTTGATATCCCCGCATTGGGCGATCTGAAATCATTCGCTCCCCATCGGGTCCTCGGTAAATGTAAACTTCCGCTATTGCAAGCGGTGCATATTGCACGATACAGATTAGGGTAACGATCTTAAGATGGTGACTAAGACTCAAGTTGACAATTCACTAATCGTTATATGAGGGATGCTGATTTTACTTGGTTTTGGAGAGCCGTCAAATTTACCTTTAAGGCAACAACTAGTCACAGAGTGTGATTTTTGCAACTACATTCTCAGTTGTCGCAAATTTGGATCACTCAAACCTGACTCCCAGGCAGCTGTAAACTGCCGGCCGAGCCTGTTGCACTCCGTTATATCAGAGAAATTTGCATAGCCATCATAAACCTCATAATCCAGGCGATAAACAATACCGGTATCATCGACCAGCATATACTCATGGTTAAGCTGGCGAAGTTCCGGGTGAACAATCTTCATCTTTATTGAAGATGATAGCTTACGACTGACTTCCAAGAGCGCATGCCCGTTTCTTGTCATTCGATGTGAATCAAACAGTAAAATTTCGATATGCGTATTTCGATTTTTGCGAGCCAGGGCCGAAAATATGTCTCGCAAATCATTATTGTCGAACAGTTTGTGTTCAAGCACGGGGGAATATACGCGAATGGAAGTAGTCGCCTGTTTCGCCATTTCCAGAATGACATTCCTGTAATCTTCTTCACGCCGTAAAAGGATAAGCCTTTTATCAGAGCCAAGCTTATAGACAATTTCAGATTCACTGTAATGATCGCCATCAACTCGAGGTCTCTGAAGTGGTTCATGGACATCTTCAAGTACAGTAGCCTTGTTATAAGTTTGGTACCCCGTATCAAATTTTTCGAAGGCTTCGCCTTTTTTTTCAAATCCCGCCCGGGTCAGGAACTTGTTCAACCCAGCCATTGCTTCCATGCGAACTTCCGACAAGCCATAACGAGTAGCCTTGCCAACCGCCAACTCCAGCAGCGACCGACCAACTCCTTCGTTCCGATGCACGGACATAACTGCCAGATGAGAGATATCCCCGGCAAGTGACATTCTGATCACTCCAACTATCTGACCTGACTCATCCTTGGCTACCCAGTGGAGAGCATCATCATCAGCCTCGTCACCAATGAACGATTCCGGCAAGCCAAGCTCATGAACGAAGACTATCTCGCGAACTTTTCTTATGATTTTTCCAATCTCTGTAAATGAAACCTCGCCTGTATCAAACTGCTTGACTGAAATCCCAGGGTTAATCTCGGTTGCCTTCAGACGCAGGACTCTGTCATCCAGGGGAAGTAGATCCTGAACCATTCGCTGATGCAGTGATTTCTTATCTTCAGGCTTCTCGCTGGCAGGAGTAAAACCCGCGCCTTCACAGAAGTCCTGAAGGCCGTCCGGTGCAACGAGTTCGACCTGCTCCAGTCCGAGGTGCCTTGCCTTGTCTATTGCCTGTTCAAGTAATGCTTTACCTACACCAGCGCCCCTAAAATTTTCGAGCACTGCCAGTTGATCGATTTGACCGTCTGGTTTTAGGCGTACCGTACCGATCGGCGCGTCTTTTGAGTCCGTAGCAAGCCAATGAAAGCCTTCTTCATCAGCACTGTCTACGTCACCTGAACCGTTCGCTCCCTGTTCCACCTCAAAAACAAGATGCCGAATGTTTGATAGTATGCTGCGCTCGCTTGGCCAGTCAGCTTCACGGATGTTAAATCGACGGAGTGAGAATTCTTCGTCCACGGCATTATTCCGTGAGAAGTTTTTCCACGAGTGCCTCAGCCACACCTATGTAGTTTGCCGGGTTGATCGAGCGTATCTGGGCTTTAGCTATATCAGGCAAGTCGAGGTCTTCTATCATTGACTCGATTTTCGCCTGATCAAGCGATTCTCCCCGGGTGAGGACCTTCAGTTTTTCGTATGGCTCTTCTATGCCATATTTGCGCATGATGGTTTGGATTGGCTCTGCGAGGACCTCCCAACTGCCCTCCAGATCCTTTGCAAGTGCCGAATGGTTCAGTTCAAGTTTAGACATACCCTTCAGGCAGGACCGGTAAGCAATCATCGAGTAGGCAAACCCACTGCCAAGATTCCGTAACACCGTGGAGTCAGTCAGATCGCGCTGCCACCTGGATACGGGCAACTTCTCCGCCAGATGCCCAAGTATGGCATTTGCGATTCCCAGGTTGCCCTCTGAGTTTTCAAAATCAATTGGGTTCACCTTGTGAGGCATTGTTGATGAGCCGGTTTCGCCATCAACTCTCTTCTGCTTGAAGTAGGCAATAGAAATGTAAGCCCATATGTCACGATTAAAATCCAGGAGGATCGTGTTGAACCGTGATGTCGCGTGGAACAGTTCCGCTATGTAGTCGTGTGGCTCTATTTGCGTTGTATACGAGTTCCATGTCAGACCAAGGGATGCCACAAATTCCTGGCTGATTTCTATCCAATCAAGGTCTGGGTACGCAGCCACATGGGCGTTGTAGTTGCCAACAGCACCGTTGAGCTTGCCCAGGATGACGACGTCTTCGATCTGTGCGGCCTGCCGTCGCATCCTGGCGACAACATTAGCTAACTCCTTGCCCATAGTCGTGGGGGAGGCCACCTGGCCATGGGTTCGCGAAAGCATCGGTATGGAGGCGTATTTCCTCGCCATAACTGAAATCTGCTCTATTATCTCCCCAATGTATGGCACCAGTAACTGTTCTCTGATCGATTTCAGTATCAGTCCATGAGACAGGTTATTAATGTCTTCGGATGTGCAGGCGAAGTGGACAAATTCAGCATACCGGATGAGATGGGCATCACCGGAGGCTGCAAATTTTTCCTTTATAAAATACTCAACCGCTTTAACGTCGTGATTGGTCGTCTTCTCAAATTCCTTGACTCGCCTGGCATCATCTATAGAGAAGTCAGCAACAAGGCCTTCAACCACATCAATACTGGCATCCGGCAGGGGAAGCAACTCAACAATACCGGGATGAGCCGCAAGGAACTGAAACCAGCGAATTTCAACCAGTAGACGGTGATATATCAGGCCATATTCACTTGCAGAAGCACGAAGCGGCGCCGTAGCAGCGGCATAGCGTCCGTCAATGGGTGATACAGAAGTCAAGGGTAAGAGATCAATGTTCATTTTTATACATCACTTTATATTATCTACTTAACATATTGATATTATTACATATTTGCAAGAGCATTGATGAGCGGCTTCCTTGCGGCGATCAAGTGCCAGCGCCGACCGCCTAGTTGATGCCATAGAACAGCCGAGCGCATACCTGCCAGTAGCAGTGCCCTGATCCTGTTAATGTTGAATGAGTTGCGCAAATGAGTCTCGTGCCCCTGCACCTTAATGCGAGGTTCAAAACACCCTAGAGTATCACGATAAAGCGCCGCCAGTTCCGCTTCAACTGCCGCGTCATTAATAGGCTGTTGCTTGAGATCAAACGTGCGTTTTTTGTCAATACTGCTGATCCCTGCGCCAAGCTCTCGCAGGCAGTCAGGGTGTTGGGCGAGCCGTCGTTCTAGTTGCAGCAACAGAAGTGCATATCGGACCACGTCGACGTGCCCGAGCAAGTTGAAACGCATAATCAGGTCAGTAGTTAGCTTAATGCCCAGGCTGACCCCTGACCCGCCGCCATAAACATCACTAGCGCTACCGGGACTGGTTACAAAGATGCTATTGAGGCTGGCTTCCAGATGATCCTGGGCCGCCATTCCAGACCTTGAGATAGTCGATATCAGGTGAACTGCCTGAACAAGACCCGCCAGGGCAAGCACCCTTTCTTCATGGTCATGTTTAGAGTTCATAGTGCCGCCACAATTGAAGACAGGTTGGACGTGATAATACCGCCCCCCAGGCATATGTCTCCTTCGTAAAAACATGCCCACTGACCCGGTGTTACAGCCCTCTGGGGAGTTTCAAATTCAACCAACCAGTTACCCTCATCTGCCAAACTGAGAGTACATTCCTGGTCTGGTTGTCTGTAGCGGGTTTTGACCGTACCACTATAGGGTAGTGGAGGCGATTCATTGATCCAAAAAATTTGCCCACACAACATACTGTCGGTGAACAGTGCCGGATGTGCATTTCCCTGGGCGACAATCAGTCGATTCATTTCCAGGTCTTTGGCGACCACATACCATGGGTCTTCGCCCGCGCCTTTGACGCCACCTATTCCCAGGCCTTGTCTCTGCCCCAGTGTGTGATACATGAGGCCGTCATGTTGACCGAATATTTGCCCGTCCAGTGACTCGATGGGACCCGGTTGGGCTGGAAGGTATTGCTGTAAAAAGTCCTTGAAACGACGCTCTCCGATAAAGCAGATACCAGTCGAATCTTTCTTGTCATGGGTGACAAGGTCATGCTTGCCCGCCAGGTTTCTGACCTCTGATTTCTGTATCTCACCGATAGGAAACAGGCAGGATCGCAATTGTTCTCCGGGGACTGACTGCAAGAAATAGCTCTGGTCCTTGTTCTCGTCCCTTGCCTTGCACAGCATCGCCTTTTCCTCTTCCCTGGTGATTCGCGCATAGTGGCCGGTCGCTATCAGGTCACCACCCAGCACCCTGGCATAGTCCATGAACACCTTGAATTTTATTTCACGATTACATAAAACATCAGGATTCGGCGTTCTGCCAGCTTCATATTCAGCGAGGAAATTCTGGAATACGTTTTCCCAGTATTCGGCGGCAAAATTTGCCTCATTCAGCTTTATGTCCAGTTTCTCACATACGAGCTTCGCGTCATGAAGATCCTGACTGGCGGTGCAGTATTCGCTCGCGTCATCTTCTTCCCAGTTCTTCATGAACAGCCCTTCCACCTGGTATCCCTCTTGGATTAACAGGAGGGCTGCAACTGATGAATCGACACCGCCTGACATGCCTACAATGACACGAGTGTCTCTAACCGATTTGTTCATGAAAAGGCAGCCTGCTGACGCTGGGAATGAGCGGCATTTTACGCCAGTCATAGAGCGTCTGCATTAATCCTGTAGTCGAATAAGCCTATTCTTCTCCTCTCAGTCGGCGGCAACAGCAACTTGCCGTTCCAGTGTACAATTGCCATCACAGGAGCAGCAGGTACCCGGAATGTTGGGTTGCTATTCCTGCTGGCCATATAGAGAAGAGCCTTTGACAACGATTGAACCAAGAAGTGAGAGAAATCATGCCTGAACAGAAAAAGGAACTGACCCACATTGATGCAGACGGGAACGCAAGAATGGTGGATGTCAGTGCAAAACAACACACTGCACGGCAAGCCACTGCCCGTGCCACTGTCTCGATGCTGCCGGAAACCCTGTCCTTGATCGAAGCCGGGGAGCACAAGAAGGGCGACGTATTAACCGTTGCAAAGATTGCTGGAATTCAGGCTGCGAAGCGCTGTTCAGATCTGATACCCTTGTGTCACCCATTGGCACTGTCCGGTGTCGATGTCACCTTTGAGCTTGACAAGGAAAATAACCAGGTCGCCATAGGCAGTATGTGTAGGCTGAGCGGGCAAACTGGCGTAGAAATGGAGGCGCTAACCGCAGCTGCAGTCGCTGCACTGACTATTTACGATATGTGTAAAGCAGTTGATCGGGGAATGAGCATTGGAAATGTTGAACTCGTCACTAAGTCTGGTGGCAAATCTGGCAACTGGCAGAGAGAACAGCCTTGAGCGTGGAAATAATAGCCTTGAGCGGGAACAACAGCCTTGAGCAGCAATAACGGAATTAGTGACAATGATTGAAGTGGTATTTTTTGCAAGCCTGCGTGAAGAACTAGGTAGTGAATCCGTGAGCATGAATGCATCCGGCGTAACCGATGTGAGAGAAGTGATTGGCAAACTGGCAGAAGAGAAGGGCATCCGCTGGTCGGACCTGCTAACGCGTGACAATATCCTGGTCGCGGTAAACCAGCAAATGGTCGATCAAAAAGCAGCCGTTGTCGATAAAGATGAGGTTGCCTTTTTTCCACCTGTGACCGGGGGTTGACTGTGAATATCCGTATCTCGGTCCAGGAGGCCTCCTTTGAGGCGGGAGAAGAAATCAAAGGGTTAGGCAAGGCATCCCGCGAAATAGGCGGTATATCGGTCTTTGTAGGGGTAGTCCGGGATATAAATGATGATGACTCGGTGCAGGGTCTATACCTGGAGCACTACCCGGGGATGACTGAAAAACAGATTAGGACCATCATCGATGATGCAGCCGCAAGGTGGGATGTTAAAGCTGCAACCGTTATTCACCGAATAGGACAATTGTTTCCCGGCGATGAAATAGTATTTGTCGGGGTTGCCAGTGACCACCGTGGTGATGCATTTGATGCTTGTGAGTTCATCATTGATTACCTCAAGACAAGGGCTACCTTCTGGAAAAAGGAGACGACAGACGTGGGTGATCGCTGGTTGTCTACGCGGGACAGCGATATTCGTGCCGCAGATTTGTGGGAAAGTTAGTGCTTGTCCGGATCTATTGGTGTTGAGGGTTGGTGTTGAGGTTGATGGCCGCGGATCGTTACTCGGTTTCCTCTTCGCTGGGAGTTTCATCTGGCCTAATATTAATCGCATGTGAGCCTTTTGGACCTTCAAGGATATCGAACTCTACGAGTTGACCAGCCTTGAGTGTCTTGTAACCATCCATCTGTATTGACGAATAGTGGGCAAAATAGTTTTCCCCACCGTCATCCGGCAGAATGAACCCATAGCCTTTAGCATTGTTGAACCACTTCACTCGACCTGTCGGCATAGATCCCCCACAGCTTTGGTATTTGAGTACAGCACAATAGGTTCATACTACTTTAGAGCTGAGGCAGACATGCCGTCAAGGATTTCGGGTCTTTAGAGGACACAAACTTATGAATCAGGCATTAATCGGCACAAGATATGCAAGTATTGAGTTGGATATAGGCTTTACTTTGCGATTACACAAAGATTGGTAAAACACATGAATAAATAGATGAAACCCTTAAAATGGACACTTTGCGCTTTTCCCAATCGATAGTGCGACGACATGAAACCTTAGCTGAAGGCTCCAGAACTAGTGAATGATGCAACGAAAGCAGGCAACGGAGACCAGGACCACGATCAGGATCGTGGAACAGGGGTACTTGAGGCGCCGGCAAAACCAAAATTAAAGCAGCCATCTATGTACAAGGTGGTGGTTCTGAATGATGATTACACCCCAATGGAATTTGTTGTTGAGGTTTTGCAGATGTTTTTTGGTATGAACAGGGAAAAGGCAACTCAGATCATGCTGGCTGTACATACAAATGGCAAAGCCACCTGCGGGATATATACACGTGACGTCGCAGAAACAAAATCCGCCCAGGTAAATCAGTATTCCCAGGACAATCAACACCCACTCGTTTCAGATATTGAAGCAACAGATGACTTATAGCAGGACTTGAAATGCTTAGTAGAGAATTAGAAGTAACCCTTAATCTCGCCTTCAAAGACGCGAGGGCGAAGCGGCATGAGCTAATGTCGGTGGAGCACCTCCTGTTGTCGCTGCTGGACAATACTGCAGCGGCTATCGTATTGCGTTCATGTGGCGCAGATATCGAAATACTGCAAAAAGAGCTCACTGATTTCCTTGATGCTACTACGCCGCTAATTCCTAAGAATGAAGCAGACCGTGAAACCCAACCAACGCTGGGATTTCAGCGGGTTCTTCAGCGGGCAGTGTTTCATGTCCAGTCCTCTGGCCGAAAGGAGGTTACCGGGGCAAGTGTGCTCGTGGCTATTTTTACCGAGCAGGAGAGTCACGCGGTCTACCTCTTAAAGCAGCAGGAGGTCAACAGAATTGACGTGGTGAATTTTATCGCCCACGGAACTAGCAAGGATGGCGGTGAGGGGGAACCCGAAACTGCAGACAATACCGACGAGAGCGCTGGCGATGAAGAACGGTCACCGTCCGCTCTCGAAGCCTATGCTTCCAATCTCAACGAGCAAGCAAAAAAGGGGCTCATTGATCCTCTGATAGGTCGCGGCGATGAAGTTGAAAGAGTGGTTCAAATTCTTTCAAGACGAAGGAAAAACAATCCGCTTCTTGTCGGTGAGTCAGGTGTTGGCAAGACAGCCATTGCTGAGGGGCTTGCCAAGCTAATTGTCGACGGTCAGGTACCTGAAATTATTAGTGAAAGCACCGTCCACGCCCTTGACCTGGGTGCCCTGCTCGCTGGAACCAAGTATCGCGGTGATTTTGAAAAACGACTCAAGAGCCTGCTGAACGAACTAAAGAACGAAGAAAACCAGGTTCTTTTCATTGATGAGATTCATACAATTATCGGAGCAGGTGCTGCATCCGGTGGCGTGATGGATGCTTCCAATCTGCTCAAGCCATTACTGGCGTCCGGTGAGATTCGCTGCATCGGTTCAACCACCTACCAGGAGTATCGTGGTATTTTCGATAAGGACAGGGCACTTTCCCGCCGATTTCAAAAGGTCGATGTCCTTGAGCCCAGCGTTGACGATACCTATCATATTCTCAGGGGGCTCAAGAGCCGATTTGAGGAACACCACCATCTCAAATACACCGACAGGGCCTTAAAAGTAGCGGCTGAGCTCGCGGACAAGTACATCAACGATCGATACATGCCCGATAAGGCTATTGATGTAATTGATGAGGCCGGTGCCTTCCAGCAACTCCAACCACCAAGTAAACGGAAGAAGCAGATTGGTGTCTCTGAAGTTGAGAAGATGGTGGCCAAGATTGCACGGATTCCTCCAGCGAACGTCTCACATTCCGATAAAGAAAGTCTGCGGAATCTTGACAAGAATCTGAAGCTTGTCATTTTCGGCCAGGATGAAGCGATTGATTACCTTGCCAGTGCCATTAAGTTGTCTCGTGCTGGTTTGAAGGAAGGTGAGAAGCCGATTGGTTCTTTCCTCTTCTCGGGCCCAACGGGTGTTGGCAAAACTGAAGTGTGCAGGCAACTCGCCAGGATTATGGGAGTCGAGATGATCCGCTTTGATATGTCCGAGTACATGGAGCGGCATACCGTATCAAGACTAATCGGGGCTCCCCCGGGGTACGTGGGATATGACCAGGGCGGATTGCTTACCGAGGCGGTTACCAAACATCCACACTGTGTATTGCTGTTGGATGAGGTCGAAAAGGCACACCCGGACGTTTTTAACCTGTTGCTTCAGGTGATGGACCATGGGTCACTAACGGATAATAATGGTCGCACCGCTGATTTTCGAAATATCATTCTAGTCATGACGACCAATGCCGGTGCCCAGGAGATGGCGCGAAATTCCATTGGCTTCACGCATCAGGATCATTCCACCGATGGAATGGAAATGCTGAAAAAGATGTTTACACCAGAATTTCGAAACCGCCTGGACAACATTATCCAGTTTCACTCTCTGCCAAGGGAAGTTATCAAAACCGTCGCAGACAAGTTTCTTGTTGAAATCCAGGTGCAGCTTGATGACAAGCGCGTCACTTTGGATGTCAGCGAAGAGGCGCTGGAGTGGCTTGTGGACAATGGCTACGATGAGCAAATGGGAGCAAGACCCATGCAACGTCTGATCCAGAACAAAATTAAGAAAGAACTTGCTGAAGATATCCTGTTTGGCCGATTAGCAAAAGGCGGCGAAGTTCATGTCACTGTTGAAGACGGTGAGCTGGTGCTTGATATCGCAGAGACTGTGTCTGCCTGAATCGAGCTGGAACTGGGTGAGAAGATTACTCCCTGAAGGTGATTCTGCCCTTTGATAAATCGTATGGAGTCACTTCCACCTTGACGGTATCGCCAGTGAGAATCTTGATATAGTTTTTGCGCATTTTTCCTGAAATGTGCGCAATGACTGTGTGACCGTTTTCGAGTTCAACACGAAACATTGTATTAGGCAGTGTATCTACCACCGTGCCACTTAGCTGAATCTGTTCTTCTTTTGCCATTTAGTTTCTCAAAATTAGCGCCTGACCACATGACACAGAATTCTCTGTCAGTCCAGGAAACGGCGTGCATTTTGCCTCAATTTGGCTCCCATGGCAAAAGGAGCGTTGAGTTAGGGTGAATCTCTAAAATTGTCTCAATCTACCAAGATGGGAACCCACCGGTTGTTGACATACAACTCGATGGGTTTGTAGTCCATTTTATAAGCCATTTTTTGACACTGCTTTATCCAGTAGCCGAGGTAAACATAACCGAGTGAAAGTCGCCGGGTCTCTTCAATAAGGTGAATGACAGCAAGAACACCAGGGCTTCGCTTTTCCTTTTCCGGGTCAAAAAATGTGTAGATGGCTGATAATCCATCATTCAGTTTATCTGCAACTGCAACAGCTAACAGATCCCCTTTTGCGCGAAACTCGAAGAATATTGCTTCTTGCCTGCCCAGCACCAGGAAAGACTCAAATTGCTCGATTTCTGCCGGATACATATCACCATCGGCATGCCTGGCATCTATGTAATTGTGATAGAGGTTAAAATATTCCTCATTCACACAGGGTGCTACCTGCTTTACAACGACGTCACTGTTCCTGTTGATGATGCGGTTGTGGCGACGTTTCAGCGTAAAATCTGCCACCGGTATGCGAACCGGAATACAGGCAGCGCAGGCCTGGCAGTAGGGCCGGTAAATGTGGTCACCACTACGGCGAAAACCTACGGCTGACAGACCTGAATACATATCGGTAGTGATTTTAGCAAGTGGGTCTACGAACAAAGTAATGGCCTGGCGATCGTCAAGATAACTGCAATCGTGCTCAGGAGTTGTAAAGAATCTCAGTTCGGAAAGAGAGGTCATAATGGACTAATAAAGAATGTATGGCATCTGTCACCAGGGCGACAATAGTGTTGGCAGTATATCCCAGTTTATCGGCTGGTGATGGTCAGCGTAAAGGTTGAGCTGCGTTTCAAATTCGGCCCTGGGTATGGTGATGACCCCCAGTGATTCGAGGTGGGCATTCGGAAGCTGGCAATCAATCATTGGGCATCGCTGCTCAGATAGAAGCCTGCAGAGGAATGCGAAGGCGACTTTTGATGCATCGGTTTCAATATGAAACATGGATTCACCAAAAAAGAGCTGTCCCATGGCAAGACCATATAGACCACCAACCAGTTCTCCATCCATATAGGTTTCAATAGAATGGGCTAGTCCCAGCCGATGTAGTTTCCTGTAAGCGACTTCCATCTCACTTGAGATCCAGGTCCCTTCCGCATAGTTCCTCGGCTCGCTGCAGTGTTCTATTACGCTGTCAAATGCACTATCCCGCTTGACCTTAAATTTGTTGCGGCGGAGTGTCTTCTGCAAACTACGGCTGGCGCTGAACTGGTCCGGCACGATCACTGCCCTCGGATCGGGAGACCACCAGAGTATGGGCTGACCCTCTTCATACCAGGGGAAAATACCCTGTTTGTAGGCCAGTGCCAGTCGCTCTGCTGACAGGTCCCCACCTGCTGCAAGCAGCCCATCAGGCTCGCTTAGCGCCGTGTGGATAGAGGGAAATTCCAGCGAGTCGATGCTGAGCCAGGGTATTCCAGTTGTCTGCGGTGATGTCACTAACCAGTGCCACTACCAGTATTTAAAATGTGATACTGCCGCCTAGGATTCATCCAGGTACTTTTCCGCATCCAGGGCTGCCATACATCCAAAGCCCGCGGACGTTACTGCCTGCCGGTAAATCTGATCCGCCACGTCTCCAGCTGCAAATACGCCGGGAATACTAGTCTCGGTTGCACTGCCATCCAGACCGGACCTAATCTCAAGATAACCGCTATTCATTTTTAGCTGACCTTCAAAGATGGTTGTATTTGGAATATGGCCAATGGCGATAAAGACTCCCTGCAAATCAAATTCTGTTGTTGCTCCATGATCAACATGCCTGATCCGCATCCCGGTAACACCCATATCATCACCAAGGACCTCATCGAGGACACTATCCCATTGAATAGTTATGTTCTCCTTGGCAATAACCTTATTTTGGATGATTTTTTCACCACGAAATTTGTCCCGTCGGTGTACCATGATTACCTCAGATGCAATATTGGAGAGATAAAGTGCCTCTTCCAATGCGGCATTACCTCCGCCTATCACTGCCACCCGTTGTTTCTTGTAAAAAAAACCATCGCAGGTAGCGCAGGCGCTGACACCTTTTCCCTTGAACTGCTCTTCTGAAGGGAGACCAAGGTATTGGGCTGATGCGCCGGTAGTAATGATCAAGGCATCACAGGTATAGACAGCCTGGTCGCCATAAAGTCGGAAGGGCTTTTGCGTCAGCTCTGCTTTATTTATATGATCATATACAATCTCTGTATTGAATCTTTCGGCATGTTGTTGCATTTTCGCCATCAGATCAGGACCTTGTAAGCCTTGTTCACCGCCGGGCCAGTTATCGACCTCCGTGGTGGTGGTTAGTTGCCCGCCGGTCTCAATTCCTGTGATAACCACTGGATTGAGATTGGCTCTGGCTGCATAAACAGCGGCTGTCAGCCCTGCGGGACCAGAGCCCAGAATGAGTAATCTATGGTGAACTTCTTGCATTAAATCCCCTGAAAAAGTCTACTTTGGCGAATGTCCGAGAGGCGCCAATGATACAGCAGGACAGGATTGCTCGATAGATTCGACCAGGAGAAAATCAATAAAAGGATTTACAAATTCAATTCTACATATATGATGTAAGACCATGATTAATAAAGATATTCCCGCCACGCTTCGCTGGAGCAATTTCGTTGCCGCAGGCTAAAACCAAAAAACGGAAAGAGCGGGACAACCAGGATGTGCTTGATCATCTCTACCCGCGATTGCGGGAGGGCGGTCTGATAGCGCTGGTAGCAATCTGCATCTATCTGAGTCTGGCTTTGTTCAGTTTTGATCCTGAAGATCCCGGCTGGACCTATACGGGAACCGACAGGGAAGTTTCGAACCTTGTCGGCTTGAGTGGTGCCTGGATTGCTGATGTTTTCCTGACGGTCTGTGGCTACATGGCATTCATTTTTCCCATCATGCTTGGTTTTCAGTCTCTGCAGATGTTCAGAGAACGAAAGCGTGAAATACAATTCAATTGGGCCATATTCTCTTTTCATAGCCTCGGCCTCCTACTCACTCTCGCGGCCGGTGCTGGTATCGCCGCCTTGCACTTTTACGGCACTGGCCTGCATTTCAGGCAGGGAAGTGGCGGCATAATCGGCCTTGAACTAAGTGAATTTATGGTACCGATATTCAGTTATATCGGTGCAACCCTGATTCTGCTGTCGGCTTTCCTGTTTGGCCTAACTGCATTTGCCGATATTTCCTGGCTCGGCGTTATAGATGAAACAGGCAGGCTAGCCATCAGGGGCGTACAGATATTCAGGGAGAGCTGGCACCGTATAATGATACAGCGGGCACAAAAGGCGGAAGTACAACAGTCGACGCAGATTCGCCGTGAGGCACTTGAGCGCCACGTCGAAGAAAAACAGCAGCGCCCGGCCCTGGTTATTGAGGCGCCGCCTGTATTGACGAAGGAGGTCAGTGAAAGGGTAGCGCGTGAGCGGCAGGGAAGCCTGTTCAAGGTTGGCTTTGTTGGGGGTCTACCTGCGCTGCATCTTCTTGATGCAATAGATGCAAACCAGGAAAGAGGCTATTCAGCAGAGGATCTGGAAGCCATGTCACGAATGCTGGAATTGAAGCTCAAGGATTACGGCGTTGAGGCGACGGTAACGGCCGTTTATCCTGGCCCGGTGATTACACGGTTTGAAGTGCAGCCAGCTGCCGGCGTCAAGGTGAGTCGTATCTCCGGGCTGGCAAAGGATCTGGCCCGGTCCATTGCTGTTATCAGCGTTCGCGTGGTCGAGGTAATCCCGGGCAAGTCTGTGATTGGCATCGAAATTCCCAACGAAGTCCGTCAGGTCGTGAAACTTAGTGAAGTGCTGACGTCAAAAGCCTACGATAAGGCGCAATCGCCTCTGTCGCTAGCTCTCGGTCACGATATATCGGGGGAGCCGGTGGTTGTTGACCTGGCCAGAATGCCGCACCTGCTCGTCGCGGGCACTACCGGTTCCGGTAAATCTGTCGGCCTCAATGCCATGATCCTGTCAATCTTATTCAAGGCATCTCCTGCGGAAGTGCGCCTCATAATGGTAGACCCAAAAATGCTGGAACTTGCAGTGTATGAGGGTATCCCACATCTGCTGACACCGGTTGTGACAGATATGAAGGATGCCGCTAATGCATTGCGCTGGTGCGTAGCAGAAATGGAAAGACGCTACCGGCTAATGGCGGCAATGGGGGTCCGCAATGTAGGTGGCTTTAACCGCAAGGTAAAGGAGGCTGAGAAAGCCGGAACACCGATCAAAAACCCCCTGTGGCAGCCAGACCCTTTGCTCGATGATGATGAACAGGAGATTCCGGACCTGGAAAGTTTGCCGTTTATCGTGGTGGTCGTCGATGAATTTGCGGACATGATGATGATTGTGGGTAAGAAGGTCGAACAACTCATAGCACGAATTGCTCAGAAAGCGCGTGCTGCAGGAATTCACCTGATTCTTGCGACTCAACGGCCGTCAGTCGATGTTATCACAGGACTAATAAAGGCAAATGTACCAACCAGAATTGGTTTCCAGGTATCCAGCAAGGTTGACTCCAGGACAATCCTCGACCAGGGAGGAGCCGAACAATTACTCGGTCACGGTGACATGCTCTACCTTCCAGCCGGCACACCCATACCAATTAGAGTCCATGGCGCCTTTGTCGATGATGATGAAGTACATCGCGTCGTGGAGAGCTGGAAAGAATTAGGGGAACCAAACTATCTTGATTCAATACTTGAGGCTAGAACCGATACCGAATTACTGCCGGGTAACGCCGCGAACGCTGATGCCACTGATGAGGAATCTGACCCTCTCTATGATGAAGCCGTTGAGTTTGTAACTGAATCGCGAAGGGCGTCTATTTCTGCTGTGCAAAGGAAATTAAGAATTGGCTACAACCGTGCTGCGAGAATGATCGAGACCATGGAGCAGGCTGGAATAGTTAGCGAAATGAACTCCAACGGATCTAGAGAGGTGCTGGCGAATGCGCCACCTGACTAGATTCGCATTTTCATTTTCTCTTCTTGTGACTTTGCCTCTATACGGTGATGAGGCCATAGTCTATTCGGAATTGCTAAGCGGTTACCTGTCCAATATATCCACCCTCTCGGGTAGTTTCGAGCAACATTCGATGGAACATAGCGAGCAGCACTCAGCTGTCTATAGTGGCGCGCTCTGGCTGGCCAAGCCAAATCATTTTCGTCTAGACACGGCTGCACCCTCACTACAATCTCTGGTATCAGATGGTGTGAATTTCTGGTCCTACGATGAGGATCTGGAACAGGTGATAATAAGCAAGCTCAACGAGAACTTGAATCAGGTTCCCATTCTACTGTTCAGTGCTGACGTCGGCCGCATTGAAGATACCTATCATATCAGCGGCTATGAAGATGAAGAGGGCGAGCACTTTCTGCTGCAACCGGTTACAGACGCCAGCCTGTTTCGATCCCTGACCCTTGAATTCAAGGGTGGGGTACCGGCATCAATTAAGGTCAGGGCAGCAAACGGGCAGGCGACTATTTATAACCTGAACCAGGTGGTTATCAATGGGCAGATCCCCGCGGGGAAATTCAGCTTCACTGCTCCTGAGCATGTCGACGTAATTGATGACCGTTAATAGAAGCCTGCTCATGCTCAAATTGACCAGCGTGTGCCTAGACGGTGTAGCACAGTGATTCTTTGTCAGATAAGGGGCGGATATGTCCCTGTTTGATGATAGTAATGCCTACCAGCCTCTCGCCGCGAGAATGCGGCCAAGGAGCCTGGATGACTTTGTCGGCCAGGAGCACATCCTCGGTGCCGGGAAACCCCTCAGGAAAGCCATTGAAACATCCAGTTTACATTCCATGGTCCTGTGGGGGCCACCGGGCGTTGGCAAGACGACACTGGCAAGGATGGTGTCTGACATTTGCGATGTGCATTTTCAATCAATTTCAGCAGTTCTGGCTGGGGTAAAAGACATCAGGGAAGCTATCGCCGTGGCCAAACAACAGCGCCAGCTTACGGACCGGAAGACCCTGTTGTTTATCGATGAGGCCCACAGGTTCAACAAGTCGCAGCAGGATGCTTTTCTCCCATACGTTGAAGATGGCACGGTTATCTTCGTCGGTGCCACGACGGAAAACCCCTCTTTCGAGTTGAACAATGCCCTGTTGTCGAGGGCAAGAATCTATAAGTTGCAATCCCTTTCCGTGGACCAGCTGGTTAAGGTTATGGAACGTGCGCTGAAGCAGGCCCCAGGTCTAAAGGAAATGAAACTGGATGCGGATGCCGATGTGCTCAACAAACTGGCCCTTGCGGCAGACGGCGATGCAAGAAGGGCGCTGAATATTCTGGAGGTGGCAACCGACCTTGCCACAACGACCCTTATCACTGAGTCAATCGTTGAAGAAGTACTCGGGTCAGACTTCAAGCGTTTCGACAAGGGTGGAGACATTTTTTATGAACAAATCTCCGCGCTGCACAAATCGGTTCGCGGATCGTCCCCGGATGCTTCCCTCTACTGGTTCGCACGGATGCTTGATGGTGGCTGTGACCCCCTCTATATTGCCAGGAGGGTCGTAAGAATGGCGTCGGAGGACGTAGGTAATGCCGACCCGAGGGCGCTACAACTTGCACTTAATGCATGGGAAGTCCAGGAGCGTCTGGGAAGCCCGGAAGGAGAGTTGGCAATTGCCCAGGCTATTGTCTATCTTGCGTCAGCAGCAAAAAGCAATGCCGTCTATTCAGCATTTTCTGAGGCAAAAGCAGATGCGCATTCGCAGCCCTCACTTGAGGTACCGATGCATTTGCGCAATGCGGCTACAAAAATGATGGAAAATATGGGATACGGCGATACCTACCAATATGCTCACAACTACGATGATGCTTTCGTCGCCGGTGAATCTTACTTTCCGAGGGAATTAGCTGATCGGGAATATTATCACCCTGTGGACAGGGGGCTTGAGGCCAGGATTGCCGAAAAACTGGATTACCTGAAGAAGTTGAACGCAGCCAGCACTTCCAGGCGTTACGACGAATCTGACAAGGCTAAAGACCCATGACCGAGATTATCGCGATCGCATTAGGAGGAGCGCTGGGCGCCCTGTCTCGCTTCTGGGCGGTCAACCTGAGTAGCATCTTTTTTGGTGAAGAGTTCCCCTACGGCATCCTTATCGTTAACGTACTGGGCTCCTTTATGATCGGCCTGGTATTCGTATTTCTGGTAGAAAGGGCGGCTTTCCCGGTCATCTGGCGCTCTGCTCTGATGGTCGGATTTCTTGGTGCATTCACGACCTTCTCAACCTTCTCTCTCCAGACCTTCGGGTTGCTTGAAGCGGGACGGTTTCTGGCAGCTTTTGGCTATATTATTGCAAGTGTAATGATCTGCCTTTTTTCAGTTGCCCTTGGTATCTATATTGCCCGCATTCTGCCCTGAACTTACCAGGCCTGGTAAGCCACTTTTTGTGACGCATGATCAGCGGTCTGTTACTATTTGCGCCGCAAAAATCCGACCACAGCGAATCTGATGCTTGACCCAAAACTGTTAAGAAATGACCTGCCAACCGTTGCTGAACGGCTGCGTGTCAAGAAGTTCGAACTTGATATTCCCGCGATAGAGCAACTTGAATCACGGCGGAAAGAAGTTCAGGTAAAGACTGAGGCCCTGCAGGCCGAGCGAAATACACGCTCCAAGCTCATTGGCAAAGCAAAGGCAAAGGGAGAAGATATCGAGCCATTACTGGTTGAAGTTGCATCCCTGGGTGACCAGTTGGACGCTCAAAAGTCAGCGCTGGAAGAAGTCCAGTCCGCTCTAAATGAAATTGTCTGGGCAATTCCTAACCTACCTGATGACTCAGTTCCTGAAGGGGACTCTGAAGATGATAACCTTGTGGTCAGAAGCTGGGGAGATCCGACCGAGTTCACTTTCCAGGCGAAAGATCATGTAGACCTCACTGAAGACACCGGTCACATGGATTTTGGTATGGCCGCTAAAATTGCAAGTGCCCGCTTTGTTACCCTCACGGGGCCATTGGCAAAAATGCAGCGAGCACTGGTGCAGCTTATGCTTGATGTGCATTGCAATGAGCACGGTTATGAGGAGATCTATGTACCCTTCATCGCTAACAGTGATTCACTGACAGGTACGGGGCAATTACCCAAGTTCGAGGCTGATCTGTTTAAGCTGACTGATGACCGGGGGCTTTATCTGATCCCGACCGCGGAAGTGCCGGTAACAAACCTTGTGCGAAACGAAATAATTGCTGGCGAGCGTATGCCGCTAAAGTACGTTTGTCACAGCCCGTGCTTTCGAAGTGAAGCAGGCAGCCATGGCAAAGATACCCGGGGTATGATCAGGCAGCACCAGTTTGAAAAGGTAGAACTGGTACAGATGGTCAGGCCGGATGATTCCCTCCAGGCCCATGAGGATTTGACCCAGCATGCTGAGAACATTCTACAGAAACTTGGCTTACCCTATCGCCTGGTCAATTTGTGTGGCGGTGACCTGGGCTTTTCTTCCGCCAGGACCTATGACCTCGAAGTGTGGTTGCCAGGGCAGGGCAAGTACCGTGAAATATCCTCCTGCAGTAAATTCCTTGATTTTCAGGCCCGTCGCATGCAGGCACGCTGGCGGAACCCTGACACAGGAAAACCAGAATTACTGCATACCCTAAATGGTTCTGCACTTGCTGTTGGCCGCACCCTTGTAGCGGTTCTCGAAAATTACCAGCAAGCTGACGGTAGCGTTGCCGTTCCGCAGGCATTGCAGCCCTATATGGGTAGTGTTACCAGCATTCTCAATTGATCATCAAATAGAGTTTCGGGAAAGCCATTTCAGTTCGTGAGGCTATTCACAATTGGATGGTTTGGGCAGGCCGGCTATTTTGCTCACCAGCTTCACGGGTTTACCTGAAAACAGCTGCATAAGGTGGATGCTGTTCCCTTTCGTGTCGCCCAGTCGATCTCGCACTACCTTGACCAGTACTCTGGTGGGCGGTGAGACCTGGTATTGCCGATAGTAGTCACGAACCAGGCTGATGATCTCCCAATGGTCAGCCGTTAGATCAATACCTTCATTCATTGCAAGACTTTGAGCAGCCTCTTCGCTCCAGTCAGCCATTTCACGGAGGAATCCCTCCTTATCCAGGTTCAGTTCCATCTTACTAAAACCAGTTGCAGACAGAATCTGCGTCACAACAGAGCTGAACGAAATCCTTATAGTCTGCACGCTGGATTTCAGGGCTGATTCGCCCGGACAACCCGCGTGTATCAGCATCCGGTTGCAGCACATGGATGTTGCTGCTGGCAAGTTTCAAACTTCCATCAAGGAGGCAGTAAACGCCGTCCTCAATAAAGAGCACATGATCCTGTTCCTGTACAAGAGAGCCGGAAACCCCGAGTGCTCGAATACTGTTGAAAGTATGCAGGACCATTAGAAATTCAGGACGACGTCATGGGAAGAAAATAGCGCCGCAATATCTCTGTCGGCTAATGCCGCAACATTGATCACAAGGTCCGACGGTTCAAGGCCCTTATCATCCAGCTGAGTTTTACTGCAAAAAACCTGATCAACACCATAGTCCCGCAAGGCGCCAAAAGTAAGTGAGAAATTCTTCTGGTCTGTTTGCGTCGTATCCTGTCCGTCGAGCAATTGAAGAATACCGTCTCCCAGATAAAGGGCGCTGCATTCAGCAAAAGCAGACCCCATGAGCAGGGCATCCAGCCCCTCCTGTGCCTTGACGCTGCCATGTGGCGGTCTGGTATTTACGAACAGCAACGTTTTCACATCAGCATCCAAATGTCACCAGCCGGTCCGCATTGAGACCAGCGTCGATGAGTTGACCCAGTCCGGAAATCGTAAAGGCCGGGTCCAGACTTGCACAGGACTTTTCATAGCGGTCAGCTTCAGTCTGGTCTAGCACACCTCTCCTGAGGGCTGACGCAATACAGACGATGAGCTCTATGTGGTTATCCGTTGCCAGTTCTGACCACAGCCGTTGGATATTGACTTCATCCTGGGGGGGTGTTATCGCCCTGTTTCCTGTGTGAACACCATCCTGGTAGAAAAAGACGCGGTAAATCTCGTGTCCTTCAGCAAGCACCGCCCGGGCAAAAGACAGGGCGGATAATGGTGCCTGATCAGAATAGGGTGCGCCGTGGACGACGATGGCAAATTTCATTGGTCTGCAAAAAGAAAACCCCTAACACAACAAAGATGCCAGGGGTCATGATGAGTGGATATATTAGTCGTCGCCCCCAAAAGCGCCAAGTAAATGCAGCAGGCTGACGAACAGATTGTATATGTCTAAGTACAGGGCGACGGTCGCCATCAGATAATTGGTTTCGCCGCCATGTAGGATGCGGCTGGTGTCATAGAGGATAAACCCTGACATCAGGAATACGATAGCCGCCGAAAGTGCAAGGTGCAGTCCGGATACATAGAAGCCGAACATGCTGCCGATGAACATCAGCAACATCGAGCCGAATATCACGACCAGGCCTGTCATCAGGAAACCGGACAGATACGAAAAATCCTTTTGCGAGACCAGAACATATCCAGACAGTGACAGGAAAACCATTCCGGTTAACCCCAGGGCCGTCATCACTGTTTGTGAACCTGAAGCCGTCTGCAGATAGAAATTGACAAGCGGGCCAAGGGCAAAGCCCATAAAGCCGGTAAAAGCGAAGACCATCGCGATACCCCAGACGCTGTTTTTCAACTTATGGACACCAAACAGCAGGCCGAGCATGACAAGAATAGACATTAACCCCATATGAGGGGCATTAATTGCAATAGCAACGCCAGCCATCATTGCGCTGAATAAGAGCGTCAGGGACAGCAACATATAGGTGTTGCGAAGTACCTTATGGGAGGAAATAACCGCTTGTGGACGGTCTGTAATAAATTGGGCATCAGCCATCGATATTCATCCTGTTATGGAGCTTCAAATATAATAGACACTAAATTACCGCATTAATGTCCCGTTAAAAACCAAAAGTTTACGGCATGCAACGCCAAAATCAAGTCATGATTCATATAATTCCAATAAAAACAATATGATAGAGGCACATCATGAAGCTTTAGATTACCTAAATTTCAGCTTGCCTTTCAGCTTATACACCAGTATGAAATATGTGAGGGTGATGAAAGATAATTCAAGGGCTTCCAGTGGAACCTGAATTCAAGCAGAATCAAAATTCGGGAGTACACCAATGAATAAATTGATACCGGCCACGATTCTGATGTGCGTGGCAAACCTTTCGTATGCCACCGACCTCCAGGTGAGAGTCGCCGAGATAGTCGGGTATGGCATATTCGACACCACCAGCACAACTTCTGCTGCCGGTTTCACCTCGACATCCATCGCCAGGGATAGCGTAAAGGGGGTGAGGTTTGTCGAGTACACGAATGACATCCCTGCAAGACTGGGCGTCAATTTCGGAATTCAGTACATAATCAACAGTACCCCAAAAGGCAAACCTATCCGGCTGACATCCGTTGTCAAATTTCCGGAACCGGGACTTCAGCGTCCTAAAGGTGGCCTATTATATGCGGAGTCCCGGCACCTGGGTATTTGAAATCTGGTACGGTCAGGCTCGAGTTATAAAAAAGACCTTCACTGTCTTTGTACCTGAGGACGCTGAAGATGGTGGCAAGGTTGAAACCGAGTAGCCGGCCTTAACAACTGCCTTTCAATAACGTATATTGCGCGCCATGGAAGGGTAGGAAAGTGGTTTACTCCAGCAGTCTTGAAAATTGCCGTGTCGAAAGGCACCGTGGGTTCGAATCCCACCCCTTCCGCCACTAATTCCTCTAAGCCCCTGATATACATTACTTTCAGATAATGCCTCCTTCTGTATATACGGATGTATATACGGACAAAGCTTCAAAATAGACAATTTCAATAAATCAACAACACTGTTAGCTCAGATACCAAATTAAGTCTGAACTTAGCTATTAGCAATGATGGATACCTGCTATTTTTAAACCGTCTTTGCAATAAAGAAGGGGTTATACAAGCGATGCGACTAGCTTTTTGTTTACTCAACATTGTTGGCGTCTGTTTCCTAGCTTCATTCGGAGCGCGGGCAAGTAGTCCACTTGATAGCACCTGGCTTTGCAAAGGAGAAAAAGCATCCCTGGTTCATATTGATGGCGATGCCAAAGCGTTCCCCGTAGATTGGCAATATGTACTAGATAAAGACGGATTCTGGCCTCTAGGACTTCCTGATGATGGCAAGAAGATGTTCGCTCTAAAGCCTTGCGGAGTTCAAGCGGACGCCAAAGGGCGACAGCAGATTTATTGTGACGGGCCAAACAAATTCGACTCAGGCTATTAGATGTGACAATGGCCCGGAATACATCTCAGGCCAGTTGATGGACTGGGCACAACAGCAAGGCATCGTACTGCAGTACATTCAACCCGGTAAGCCACAACA
>Ga0187827_10000684_pt1 | contig 52457 bp, 45 predicted proteins | sample ETNtaG_39_FD_167969 | JGI IMG/M metagenome (GOLD analysis project Ga0187827, IMG submission 167969) | Marine microbial and viral communities from oxygen minimum zone, Eastern Pacific Ocean - ETNP2014_SV_150_PacBio MetaG (Illumina Assembly) | ecosystem: Environmental > Aquatic > Marine > Hypoxic...
GAGAGTATCTCGTTGCGGGAGAGTTGAGCCTCAGGGGATATATTGCAGCTGTTTCCCTTCGAAACAGTCGCGGGGTAGACATTGTCGCAAGTCGCACCGATGGATTCGATCCGTCTACCATCCAAGCAAAAACTAGTTCGGGAGGCTCTAAGAAATAGATTCTGAACAAGAAGGCCGAAAGCGTGACATCGAAATTGTAGAGGGACAAACAAAAATTAGCTCTTAAATAGAAAAGGGGAGCTGACTTTTGTCAACTCCCCTGAAGGTTTTGCAGCTTTCCCTTAGTTTTGCTCGGTGTAGGTGCCAGAGATTTGGGTGCAATGAATGCCGATGATGTTGTTCATGATTCCAATGAAAGAAGACCAGTCATCAGGACTAGAAGAGATGGAAACAATGTTCAAGCCAAATCTCTCTGGCGCAGATTTGACTTCGTCATGCGCAGCAGTGAAGTCATCGCCCATCGTTTCCCATCCAAAAAGGACGAGAGTCTCGGCGTGGGCAGTAAAAATGCCGTCTTCGGCGTGAATGCCAGAACAGGATGCGGCGAGGAGGAGGGGGAAAAGGAGGGCTTTTGCTTTCATGGTGAGGAAGTTTAGCACCCCCCCCAGGGGGTGGAAACCCGCTTTTGTCCTAGTTTTTATTTTCCTTACAGAGAATATAGGCCCACGAAAGTGGCTAAAATCTGTGGCTCATGCCTGAACCTGACACCATTACTCTCCAGCACATTCTCATCCAAAAACGCGACGAAGCCGAGGGAATTGCCCAGGGCTTACTTGAGCGCGCCCAAGGTGGCGAAGATTTCGAAGCGCTCATGAAGGAACATTCCGAGGATCCCGGTGGTGGAACCTATGCCATGTTGAACAGTGACGTAGAGGGCCGCACATTCACGGACCACATGTCCGAGCTGAACAAGCGGGCCGAGGCCATGGATATGGAACTCCGCGAAGCCGTTGGTTCAGGAAAAATGGACCACGAAGCCGCAGAAGCCAAAATGAAAGCATTCGTTGAAATCCTTCAAGAGGAAGCAACAAATGTAGACCTCCCTTATCCTCGCGCAACCATGGTGAAAGCTTTTGGTGATGTGGGTTTTTCTTTGGATGTAGGCGGCATCGGTCTCGCCCCCTTCCATGAAGAGGATTCTCCCTTCGGCTGGCATGTCATTCGCCGAATAAGCTAAATTCGGCTGGCAAACCTAGCGAGGCATTTCCTTTACGTGCAGGTCACGCTGCGGGAAAGGGATTTCGATTTTGTTCGCCTGAAGTTCGATATAAACCGAGCGCAACAGGGCGTCCAAGGCTTGGCCTCGCAACAGGGGCTCTGGAATCCAGCAAAGGAGTTCGAAGTCGAGACTCGACTCGCCTAGGGTGCGAAAACGAACGCGTGGCTCTGGATTGCTGCAAATGAGCTTTTCGTTTTTTGCGACATTCATGAGGACTTCGCGAACTTGGTCCACATCTGAACCATACGCTACGCCAACCGGAACTCGTAGGCGGCGACGCTGGCTTCCGCCACCACTTTCGTTTGTGATGGTGGCGGAACCCATAACAGAGTTCGGCACAGAAACCTCAATGTCGTCCCGAGTTAGAAGACGCGTAGAACGGAGGCCAATGTGCGTAACCTGGCCTCGAGTTCCATTATCCAAAACAATGAAATCGCCCACTCGATAGGGGGCGTCCGCAATGATAAACACCCCAGCAAAGAGGTTGGAGAGGGTGTCCTGGGCGGCGAAGCCAACTGCCATGGCCAAAATCCCAGCAGAAGCTAACCAACCGGTTGCATCAACATCCCAAATTGAAATGAAAACGAAAACAGCCAAACCAAAAATAAGAAGTTTGACAAGGTTGTCAAAAAGGGGAAGGGTTGATTTCCCAACTGCCTTAAACCGATCTTCCTGAGAAGAAGCTGCGCCCAACAATAGTCCGCATATCTTTGGAAGGGCAAAAGCCCAAACCAAAAGCACCAAAGTCAGCAAGCTACGAATCGTCCCAGATAATGCGGGTTCAGTAAGGTTGAGGCGTGTCGCTGACGCAGCCAGGCCAAACAAAACAACGGTTTTGACGACTGGACCCCGCAGAAACTCAATAACTTGGTCGTCTAAGAGAGTCTTCGTTTTCCCCGCAATAGCTTTCAGAATGAGTCGAAGGCTCCAGCTTGACAACCAGGCGGCAACAACTGCAAATACGAAAATCGTGCCCGCCTCGGCCCAAGGTCCTTGAGGGAGAAACTTGGGGTAAGAAAAGTCGAGGGCGGGCGCGAGAGTTTCGCCAGATTCCTGAATCACTGAATCACTGAATCTGTTCGGCGACTAGGTTGGAACTATCCCCGATGGTCACTGCCTGCAACCAAACATTAATCCCCGCTGCCGAATTCGGCAAGACCCTTGAGAAGGTAGCATTGCCAGAAGCGTTTGCAGAAGTTCGGGTGATGAGGTTGGGATTATTCAAACCAGCAGTCGTCATCAGACTTGATATTTGATAGACGGCCGTGCCAGATAAAGAATTTGCAAACCAGACGAATTGGCCTGCTGAAGCTCCACTTAGCGAAAGCGTAGCCTGACTTCCCGCAACAAGCGGGGTCACACTAAGAACAAGGTCTCCAGAAAGACCCGCATTGATGGCTTTTCGAAGGTTCACGCGTCCGTGCCCATGGATATTGTCTTCGCCAGGGGCTCCAATGTCATCACATGAGGCGTAGAGTCGAGCCTGAACTTGATCCGGAGTAAACCAAGGATTCACAGCAAAAATCATCGCTGCAACACCATTGGCGACAGGGGTCGCCATGCTTGTTCCGCTCCAGGCCTGGTACCCACCACCGACTACGGTTGAAAGGATTCCAACGCCAGGCGCAGCAACATCAATGGCCTTTCCATAACTCGACCAACTTGGTTTTTGGTCGGAGGAATCAGTGGCCCCAACAACAATTGTGTCTGGGTAATCAAAACCGGAGTGGTTTGTTCCGTTATTGTCAGCGGCATAAAAGAAGAGGCCACCTTTCTGCTTGACATCCGTTCCTGTCGTGCCAACAGATGAATTGTCTACTCCGCTATAGCTTGCGCTTACCGTTTTCGCACCATTATCTGCTGCCCAGCGGGCACCATCAAGAATGTCGGACAGGTAAGCCCCGCCACTAGAAGAATTGCTAACTCGAACTGGCATAAGCTGCATGTTCCAGGTTACCCCGGCAACACCAACGCCATTGTTTCCAATTGCGCCAAGGCATCCAGCCACATGAGTGCCGTGGCCGTTAATATCGCTCGTGTCGCCACCATTTATTTCTTCGAGTTGGTCAGGAGCGTTGTATCCAGGAATCAAGTTTGCGGCCAGGTCTGGGTGAGAGTGGTCGACTCCAGTGTCGCACCAACTGATGATTTGATTCGAATCGCCGGTGATTAAATCCCAACCTTGGGAAGATTCCATATTCACGTGGTGCCATTGATTTCCATATTCAGGATCATTGGGGTCTCCCAGTGGGAAACACAGCCAATCTGGCTCAACATATTCATAGTCCCCTGTAGCCATCCAGGCGCGGGAGATTGAATTCTCATCCATACCCTCGGGGACACGAACAACGTATTCGCGTGTCTCTGGAAAGTCTCGAATGACAAGGCCCTCAAGACGGCTGACGGCAGTAGCCTGGGCATCGACAATGGGGCGAACAATCATTCGTCCGGTAAATTCCAACTCGCCGGGACGTTCGGTGAATTGAGATTGGGCGGGAGTTTGAGCAGGGAAAAGGGCCAGAATTGGCAGAAGGATGGCGTGAAGCATTGAAAGGGATGTCGTGGGGTGAGAGAGAGAGGGGGGGGCGTGGAGAGTGTATTTATTCAACCCACCCTAGCAGGTAGATGCCTATTATGGGGGGATGAAAAAGTTTCTCGGACGTGTTTTTGCCTCGGCAGCAGGCCTAATTTTGCTCCTCTGCGTTTCCCTTCTGGCCCTAGTTGCCGCTTCCAGTGAGGCGCCACTCAAAATTGAAGATGGCTCTTTACTCGTGGTCGACTTGTCCGCCCCTGTCAGTGACCGAGGAACAGAACCCGGGATTATGGATCGAATACAGGGCTCCCAAACACCGCTCCAACTTCACCAAGTCACTTCCGCGCTCAAACACGCTGCCGACGACAAACGCATTGGTGGCATTTTTATGCACGGCTCGCCCACAGGAATCGGCTGGGCATCCATTCGTGAAATGCGTGAAGCGATCCAAGCAATCAAGGACGCCGGCAAGCCTGTGCTCTCATGGTTTCCAAGCCTAACCGAAAGCACTGTTGCCTTTGCTTCGATGTCGGACTCTTCGTGGTCTGCCCCTTTTGGTTCATTCACGCTTGATGGCCTTTCTGCTGAGGTCATGTACTACAAAGATTTTCTGGAAAAAATTGGCGTTGAAATTCAGGTAACTCGGGTTGGGAAATACAAAAGCGCTGTAGAGCCTTTCATGCTTGATCGCATGAGCCAGGCAAATCGCGAGCAAATGGAACTTTTGATTGGAGACGTGTTTGAGGTTTCAGTGGAAGATTCAGCTGAATCCTTTGGCCTAAGCCTTCAAGACCTTCGCGCAAAGATTACAAACTACGGTGCAATGCGAACGGAAGAGGCAGCAGAAGCTGGTCTGCTGGATGGAATCCTCTATTGGGATGAAGTCTTAGAAAAACTCGAGGTAGTTGCGCCCGCAAAAGAAGGCTTCGCGCAAGTGTCCCTTCAGGAGTATCTAAATGATCTTCCCGAAGATGAGGGTGAGTCGGAAAACATTGTTGCCGTGGTTTTTGCAGAAGGTGAAATTTACGACGGAAGCGGGGCGGATGGCGTTGCTGGAGATTCTGTCGCACAAGAACTTCGGGATTTGCGTCTTGATGAAGAAATTGATGCTGTTGTTTTACGCGTCAACAGCCCGGGCGGATCGGCAACAGCATCAGAAACCATTCTTCGCGAAATGGAGCTCCTTAAAGCCGAAAAACCTGTAGTGGTCTCTATGGGAGATGTCGCCGCATCTGGAGGCTATTGGATTTCGTGTAAGGCCAACAAAATTTTTGTTCAACCAAACACCATTACCGGCTCGATTGGTGTTTTTGGAATGCTCCCAAACTGCAAAGAATTGCTCGGCGAGGTTGGCATTCAAGTTGAGACGGTGCGCACAGGCCCCTTTGCCGACATGCAGTCTCTCTATCGCCCAAAAACAAAAGGGGAACTCGACGTTATTCAAAGTTTTGTAGACGACATTTATGAGGGCTTCTTGGACCGAGTCGCTGAAGGTCGAAAAATGGAGCGCGACCGCGTTCACGAAATCGCTCAAGGGCGCGTTTGGTCTGGGAAGAAGGCGATTGAGCTTGGGCTCGCCGACTCTTTTGGCGGCCTGCAAGAGGCGGCTTCCGCTGCTGCAGAATTAGCTGATTTAGGAGATAATTTCAAGCTCCAACTCCCAGGCGAGGACTCTGAATTTTTCGATTCTTTCTTAGCTTCTCTTCTAGAGGATAGTGACTCTGAAAAACTCACAAAAATTGTCACGCCTCTGACGACCCTGTTTGATTCTTTCCCTAGGTTTAGCGCAAGCAACGGAGTTTATGCGCGCATCCCTTGGGAAATCAAGGTTCGTTGATTGCGCTGATACGGCTCATCGTTTCGTCAACTTGAAAAATCAACTGACGAATCCTTTCACTGTCTCTTACGGAAACAGGCTGAGCCAACATTTTTTCGAGCAGCCGCCTGGCGTCTAGCCAACGGCTTTGCTTCATCCACACTTCAACTAAATTTTCAGCTGCTTTGAGGTGCCCAGGATTTAATTCCAATGCGCGCAGATAGGCAAATTCCGCCCCGCTTGGATCTCCGCCCCAATCTAACGCGCAACCTAGGTTAAAAGCGAACCGTGGCTCTTGAGGATCGACTGCCCTAGCGGTTTCAAAGCATTGAGCCGCCGTTTCGTATTCTTCGGAATAGAAAGCACATAATCCTGCTTCATTCCAAAAAAATGTATTCGTTGATTCAATTGCTGCGAGACGGCGATAGCCTTGATAAGCATCTCTGTTGCGCCCAACTAATTGAAAAGCTCTCGCTTGCATGGCTAGCAACTCAAGGTCTTCCTTTTCGTCTACATTGAGGGCGCTTAAAAAGTCCAACGCCTTAAGAGCGTGGCCGCTTTCAAGAGCCGACTCTGTCGCTTCACGTAAAATCTCCGGTGTCTCTCCGATTACTTTCATCGTCTCTTCGAGAAGGGGGAGAGCCTCCTTATGCCTGCCAAGCTCTTGAAGAGTGAGCGCCCAACTGAAATTGGAACACAAAGAAGAAAGGTGAGGGTGGCCTCTTGCTTGCCGCTCTGCCTCCTCGGGGCCATCAGATTTAAGAATCGAGTAAATCTGCAAGGCAAAAAGCGTTTCGCTGGCAGGGTGCTCGCCTCGAAGAATATTAATTTGAATGGCAGCAGATCGATAGTTTTTTCTTTCTAAAGCTTCAAACAATTCTTCGGCACGAGAATCAACCCCCCATGTTGACATCATGTCTGTTGTCGCGGTCTCGTACCGAAAAACCCCAGGCAGAAACCCTAGTTCAGGTACAGGGAGCTGATCTGGGTAGGAAAGGGCCTCTTGGGCTTTCTGTGGGGCCGAACAGGAAGCCAATATCAGAAAAGGAAGAAGAAGGCCGTTTTTCATTTTATGGAGACATCTTATGGACGCCTCTGGAACTTGCGACCTTCCCTCTTTACAATCAAGCCTCCCCCTTTCATCCCATATGCCCTCTACACGCGCCATTTTTTTCGACGCGGGGAACACGCTCTTCACTGAGCGGCGACCTCGCGCAGCTATCTACTCCACCGTTGCCCGCAGTCACGGTTCCCGCGCAACCGAAGAAGATGCAGCTGACTTTATGGCTCGCGCTTTCGCTGAGATCCCGTTTTCTGCAGAAGGGAACTTCCGTTACAGCACAGCCTGGTTTGAAACTTTCAACGAAATGGTTCTTCTAGGAATGGGAGTTTCTGAATCCCGATGGAGAAGTGCACACGAAGAACTTATTGAGCGGTTTGAGAGTCCAAAGACCTACAAACTTTTCAAGGAAACTGCCTCAATTTTAGAGGAATTATCGAACCTTGGATTCACTCTGGGCGTTGTGTCTAACTGGTCGGAAAGGCTTCCTGTGCTCCTTCAAGCCCTGGGAGTTGCCGACAAGTTTGAATTCATTGTGACCAGCGCTGAAATGCGTGCCGAAAAACCAAACCGTGCCATCTTTGAACGGGCTCTCTTTCGGGCGGGTGTTCCCGCCGACGAAGTCCTTCATGTGGGTGACCATTTTGAGCGGGATGTCCGTGGTGCTCAATCCACCGGCATTCGTCCCGCTTACCTGGATCGCACAGCGGAAGCCTCCGGCACCACCAGAGAGGGCGTTCCCGTGCTAACGGACCTCTGCGGTATCCTGTCGCTGGTCGAACAGACCAGCCATGCCTCCCGCTCCTGACGCCCCGGCCTCCCTGGACCAAGCCTCCGCTTCTGCGGGCACCTTGCTTCAGGCTCTTCGCTCGCACCATTTTGGTGACGATGCCAACGTTGAACTTTTGGTGGCTGCATTTATTGCTGGTGGCCATGTATTAATTGAAGGCGCTCCCGGCTTAGGAAAAACAAGGCTCGTCCGAACGATGGCCTCCCAACTTGGGCTCAACTTCGGCCGAATCCAGTGCACCCCTGACTTAATGCCATCAGACATTACAGGAAGCGAAATCCTCTATGCCAAAGAAAAGGAACTTCGTTTTTTGCAAGGTCCAGTTTTTTGCAATGTATTGTTGGCCGACGAAATCAATCGGGCAACACCAAGAACTCAATCCGCTTTGCTCGAAGCGATGGAAGAAAAACAGGTGACTGCTGGAGAACAAAGTCATCCATTGCCAACACCGTTTTTTTTGGCAGCAACTCAGAACCCTATTGAACTTGAAGGGACCTATCCTCTTCCTGAGGCACAGCTCGACCGCTTTCTCTTTAAGTTGGTGCTGTCACGCCCCAATGTTGATACCTTGCAAAAAATATTGGAAACTCAAGGCGAGGAACAGAAAAGTTTTGAGCCCCTACCAGCTAACGCTGTGGCAGATATCCAGAAACTAGCCTCCTTCCTTCCTCTTCCAGCGGGGATAACTAAGCAAGTCGCCGTTCTTGTTGCCGCTACTCACCCTGAAGATGCTTCCGCCCCTGCCATTGTTCGTGAACATGTTCGCTGGGGTGCGAGTCCTCGAGCCGGCATCGCCATCGTTTCTGGTGCACGCGCACTGGCCATGCTTAGGGGACAAGCTCATATTTCCCCAAGTGACCTCTGCGATGTCGCCCTGTCAGCTCTTCGCCATCGCTTAACTCTTCGATTCGAAGCTGTTGCTGGCGGCGTGTCTGTAGAAGAAATCGTTTCCGACATTCTTAAGCACCATCCAATCCAATGAGCTTGGACTGTCTTGCCGCTCTTTGCCAATTCAAGCCCGCACTGGGGGACCTGAAAAGCAACCTAGAAAAGCACCATGCATGGCTCGAGCGCGCTGAAGCTGAAAAGGCTGACTTAGTTGTCTTCCCGGAACTGTCTCTTTCTGGTTATTTTTTAAGAGACATCACCCAAGACTCTGGTCTTCGGCTAAATGATCCGATAATCCAAGATCTTGTTGCTCGCTCCAAAGGCCGGAGTATTGTTTTCGGTTTCGTTGAAGAAAGTGACGACCACCGCTTCTACAACTCCATGTTGTTCGCCGAAGCAGGGGAAATCCTTCACGTTCACCGCAAAGTTCACCTCCCTGACTACGGTATCTTTGAAGAAGGTCGCTACTTTGCGCCTGGAAACTCTTTCGATGTTGTCCAAAGCAAGCTCGGGAGGTTTGGAATCCTAACTTGCGAAGATGCGTGGCATCTTGACTCCGCTTGGCTTCAGTTTTTACAAGGCACCGATGCTTTTTTAATCCCAAGCGCATCGCCAGCTCGCGGAGTGGACACCGATGCCCCTGAGCTCTCTTCCCAGACAGCCTGGAGAACTCTGAACTCAGCAATTTCTCTGTTCATGCAAGCCTGGGTGCTTCACTGCAACCGCGTTGGCTTTGAAGATGGCGCCATGTATTGGGGCGCCTCTTCAATTACCTCGCCTTTTGGTTTTACGGATGCAGAAGCTCCCGGCGAAGAAGAGCATCTCCTCCTTCACCGCCTCAGCGAAGACCCTCTCCGCCGCGCACGAATCTTCACTCCTTTGCGAAGAGACGCTCGCCCTGACCTTGTGCGGTTGCATCTTGCGCGACTCCTCCAAGACCCTGATGCCCTGAAGGCTGCGGAACTAGAGCAGGAGGGGTAGACATGACGCCAACGCTTCCGCCTCCCCCAGGCTGCAATGTGGAATTGGCCGAAAAGGTTCTCACCGCATTCTTGCGAGAAGAAGCGGGAAAGTTTGGCATAAAGGGTGCTGTCCTTGGGTTATCTGGGGGAATTGATTCTGCTCTCGTTCTGGAACTCGCTGCTCGCAGTTTGGGACCAGAAAATGTATTGGCCGTTGCCATGCCTTATCAAACCAGTAATCCAATCAGTTTAGAGCTAGCCGAAAAGGCCGCAAAGAGTGCAGGTACGCCAATCGAAGTTGTCGATATTTCAAAGATGGCAGATGCGCACATTCAAGCCGCAGGCATTGAAGACGAAGACTCTCCCGCTGCCCGTTTGCGCAAGGGGAACATCATGGCAAGGGCGCGAATGGTGATTCTCTATGACCGCAGTGCGCGGGATGGATCTCTTGTTTTTGGCACCTCAAACAAGACTGAACTTTTGCTTGGGTACGGAACTATTCATGGAGACATGGCATCTGCCATAAACCCGATTGGTGATTTGTACAAATCTCAAGTCTTCGCCCTTTCGAGACATCTTGGTGTACCCCAAGAAATCGTGGACCGCCCGCCAAGTGCTGATCTTTGGGAAGGTCAAACGGATGAAGAAGAACTGGGGTTTTCCTACGAGGAGGTAGATTCACTTCTTCACCTTCAAGTAGACCGGCGCTATTCTTTTGATCATTTGCTTGAAGCGGGATTCCAAAAGAGTTTCATAGAAGCCATCTCCAAGCGTGTCCGGAACAACCAATACAAGCGAAGGCCACCTGTCATTGCCAAGCTTGCCAACCGCACCATAAACTTGGACTATCGCTACGCTCGGGATTGGGGCGCTTAGGCAGCTTCGCCCTGTATCAACAAATCGCAAAGGACTTCAAGGTCGGTTTGACGAATTTCCGAAGGGGTCACCGGGCCTAAGGTTCTGAACCGGCAGTATTCGGCAAAAGACATTACTTCGACATAATCTCGGAACGTCATCTTTAGTTGCATTTGATTGCCAGCGTGCGGAACAATTGCGTTGGTGTCTCCTGCTTGAAGAAGAATCCTTCTTGCACGGTGACAAACACTTAAAGTGTGCTCCAGATTCACCATCACTTTTCGAAGCCGAGCCGCTTCAGTGCCGCTTCCTTCCAAATTGTCTTCTACCCTAGAGCGCGCCACCTCAAGAACAGAAATCAGTGCCTCGACTTTGTTCAGAAGCTTTCGGCGAAACGCCGGGTCGGCCAGCTGGTGAGCTGGTACAGATGGAAGGGGGTCGTACATCTTCTTAGGTGGGGGAATTCGAAGGGCGTAATGCCCGAACGCCTAAAGACTACCCCTCAAATAACCCTCTCACTGGATTTCGTTGGAAAAATCCACCAAAAGAGGGGGAATTAATAGGTCGAGAGAGCTCGCAGAAGGCCAAACTCTTGTCGGAAATTGATGCCTTCAATCGCCGCTGCAAGTCGGTCTGCGAGATAAGGGTCTCCCAAATATCCAAGAGCCGTTACCAAATGCGCCTTTTTGTCAGGCGAGAAACTCGCACTGTTGTCCGTCAATTGTCTCACAATAAGCTGGTTTACAGATGACGAATGGGTAAGCCCTAAGGAGCGCGCCGCGGACAAGCGAGTAGATGCGTCTCGTTCATGGATAACCATATTGGCTGATTCGATTGCACCCCTTTCGTTATTTAAAAGGGACCAGCCAAGGGCCAAACCCCTTCTGCAATCTTCCTGGGCGTTTCCTTCTTTTGAAATCGCTTCCAAAATCTTTTCGGCCTTCTCTCCGCCTAAGTGACCCAAGGCAATGCAGAGATATCCAACAAAGTCCGGGCTGGCGCCCTTTCGAAGAGCGGCCTGTGAGAACTGCTCAACAGTTCTTCCATCACCATGAAAAGCTAGGCCTAAGGCAAGGGCGCTACGCATTCTTTCTTGGTCGCGGCGCATCTTTAAAGAATTGGGGTCGTCTTCCCAGGGATCCCGCTTTTCGGAGCTAATAAATTCATTAAAGACTCCCTCGATTAAAGAATCGGAATTGGACAAACCAACAGAGAGCCCCCAGGCAGAGTAAAGCTGGCGGTGTTCCCTGACAACTTCTTCAAGTTCTCTTAAGTGAGCTTCTGCGCTTTCGCCGCCAAGCCGACCTATAGCCAGAAGAGCAAACACTCGAGTTTGCAAATCAATGGGCGCGCCCGAAACTTCCGCTAACGCTGGAATTGCACTAGGGTCTCCAAGATTAGCCAGAGCCTGCGCCGCTGCGCGTTGAAGGATTGGGTCTCTTCCTCGTAGCTGACGAACCAGCCAGCCCCGAGCAGACGAATCGCCGATTGCGCCAAGAGCCCAGCAAATTAATGTCCGCACGCGGCGAGAGGCGGCCGCTGCACTGCTACTCAATTCTGCCCCACCCATCACCAGGATTGGAACAAAGTCCTCGGATCTCTGAAGACCTGCAGCCCAAACAGTAGCGAGCAAAACTCTTTCTTGCTCCCCAAAGAGCCGATCGGTTTTTAAGTTCCGTTCAAGGGCCATTCGGAGCAATTCGGCCGCTTCCTTTCTTCCGCTAAGACCCATTCCAATCGCAGCAAAGCAACGATCGTTTACGGAGCCCCGGGTCTCGGAAAATTTCTCGCCAAGATAAACCAGCGCTCGATCGTTATCTAAAAGCCCAAGGCCAAGCAAGGCTGCCTGTCGAACCTGGGCAATAGGATCCTTTGCTGCTGCAAGAAGAAGTGGCAATGAGCTTGGGTCGCCAATCCTTCCCAGCGCAAGTGCGGAAGACTCGCGAACTTCTGGGAATGGGGACTCCATTAAGTTGTCAAGCAATGGCAAAGATGTATTTAAAACTTCTTTTCGGGTGAGTCGCCAATCTCCAATTCCATAACGCCCATCCTCGCGGAGGACTCGAGCGCCTGTGCGGCTCTTGCCTCTAAATAAATTGGCGCGCTCATGTTCAAACCAAAACTCCCATCGCTCCCAACCGTCAATCAAGGTTGCATTTTGGATTCCGTCTCGAGAACCTAGCTCCGCTTGAAGAACCTCGTCGTAAGGGCCTCGGTAGGCGCCGCGAATAAGAGGGCGCTCCTGGGGAAGAATGGCGAAGGCTAGGGCAGGGATACAGAGCAGCGACATGTCCCCGTCAGTATGAGTGGACCACCCCTTAGTTCATAGCACCAAGAACCGCGAGGAGCTCTTGGGAGGGCAATGAGCCAATTACATAGGTTCGAATGGATTGCACATCTCCTTCCATAACCCGAATTCCGCCAATCTCAGCCTCGCGAGCAATGATAATTTCGGGGAAAGCGCCGCCGCCGCCGATAACCTCTAGCTGCTGAGCAACCATTATGTTGACAAGACCATCACGCAAAACCTCCAAATGCAGATTAGGAATTTGACTGCCGTAAGTGACCTGGGACAAAATGATGCGTTGGTCCCCATGGGAAAATCCTGCGGGATAGTAAATGACAGGGTTAGGAGAAAAACCTAAAAGGTTGTCATCGGGAGGGCCGTTGTATTCCTGCTCCGGTGCTATCGCCTGTGACCAAACAACACCCGAAAGATTTGGTGTTTCGTTCAGGGCGTCCGTGGACATTTGGCAAACCAAATTGCCAGCGCCGTCTCGACGAATCCAACCCAGAATTAACTTGCTCTGTTGGTCCATTACAAACTCAACGCTACCAAGAGAATAAACTGATTCGGCTAAATATCGAGAGCAATTCCGACCAGCCATCGTGGTGGTTCCGGGCAGTTCGCTCCACGTATAGTTCCGTCGGACTTGATTCTCGTTATGAATCCGAAAATCGCGGTAATGAACGAGGTAGCGTTGGCGAGTTAAGTAACTCGATTGCCAAAAGGCGTCGGGCGCACTAAAGGACGGCAATCCATCTTCAGCAACTCCTGCAATTTCTAGGCTGAATTGACCTGTGCCATCTGCCCAAAGAATCTCTCGGTATCGATCCAAGTTACCACTCGCGTCCACAACTTCGTAGGTTCGATCTTGCCGAAGCGTGGCGTCTTCGGGATAAACAAAGTCGGCAAGGGGAAGGGCGGCAGCGGCGACACCGATGTTTCCTGACTGACCACTTGTGTAGGAGAGGCGAGCGCCTGGACGGGAACCTTGCGGAAGGCATCCCACCACCGCAGACAAAAGAATCAAGACGCTGCCAATCCGTGCAAAGCTCATCGGACGACCTCTATGGAAGCTCCCATTGAAGCCGCAAGCCCTCGGGCGGAGGGCGAAAGCTGGTCCGGAGTGACGGATACGGCCGTCACGCGAGATGCGTAGTAATCGCGTAAGGCGTCGTGCGAAGACATAGAGGCCGAAGAATTCATTGCAGTTGGCTGGAATCCACTAGCAACAAAGCTGATGGTGACCAAAAAAAGTACTGCCGCAGCGGCTGCAAGACGTGGGAAAGCAAAAATTGGAGTGGTGGGACGAGAAGCTGCTTCTACCTCAGGCAAAACGCGTTCCCATAGCTCGTCTGGAGCCTCCACCTCCTCCATCAACGACAATGACACCCTGTGCCAAAGCTCGGCGGGAGCCTGGACATCGCCCAAGGCTCGAAGCTCAGCTTCAAGCTCTGCGGGTAGGGGTCGGATGTTGTCGTTCATTGTGTTTTCTATTCAAGTTCAGGGCCTTCACCTTCTCGCTCGAGGAATTCGCGAAGAGCGCCGTGAGCCCTATTGAGTCGCGATTTCACTGTGCCTAGGCTACATTCCAAAACTTCGGCAATCTCTTCGTAAGCCAAGTTCTGCATGTATCGAAGAACAAGCAAGGAAGCGAACTTAGGATTGATTCGCCGCAGGGCTTGCCGAACAGCATCTCTTGATTCGGCGCTTTCCACGGAAAGGGTTGGATTGGCCGATTCCTGGGTAGACGCTGGCTCAAGAGCTGAACCGGCTTCGATATTGGCCAAGAAGGTCGTAACTTGGCCGCGGGTACCCGCAAGCCGTCGGCGGCGAACATCGATTGCTGCGTTCACGGCAATCCGATAAACCCAAGATGAGAATCGGCTCCTGTATGCAAAATCGCCTATTCGACGAGAAAGGGTGATCATGGTCTCTTGGGCCGCATCAAGGGCATCTTCTTCATTGCCTGTCACGCGAAGACAGATGGTAAAAACTCGATTCTTGTAAAGATCGTAGAGCTGGTGGTATGCGACTTGAAAATCAGAACCATCGGACTCTTGACACCGCTTAACGAGTTCGTGCTCGGTGGAATTCACGGCGTGGAGTTTAGACGGCAGAAGTGGGTTAGAGGTTCCAGATTTTTTGGCAACTTATTAGCCTCCCTAAGCCTAGTGCCTCCCTAGCTTTGGGACAAATGCCTTGATAATTGCAGTTTCCTAGTTCGAAAAGAGGGAAATCCACCTAAGTACCGTGAGGGCTGTGGGTTATCAGCCGCCGAGAAGACCGACCACATCAATCCCAACTACGGAGTCGCCAGCGGTGGCAGAACATCCGGCCAAACAGAGAGCACCAGGAAGGGGGTCACACGCAGCAGAGGTTACCTGATAAAGAATTCTGCCCGCACCCAAATTGGCAATAGCCTGAAGGGACTGGAGGCAAATGGCGTCTTGGGTACCGGTCTGGGGTGGACCTTCGCCGGGATCCACAGGGACAAGGCCGCCAGAAGGACCGCCGGTGCCTGAATTGCTGTTGCCCGAAGAACCAGACCCGGATCCCACGCTATTTGCGTTTACAGATGACCTTGGGCTCACGGTAGCAAACATAGAATCCCAAACTAATTGTCCAAGCTCATTCCCAGCGTGAACCAAAGTCACAGACTGAGCAAGAACGGCTTGGTCCATGACTACCTGGGCAGCTAGGGCAACCGTGGGTTGAGAAGCAAACCAGATGGCGGGCAAGTTGTACCGAACGCGATCAATCTTCCAGCCCGCACTAACAGAGGGGAAGGAAGCGGTGTCCACAAAATAGGGCGTCAGCTGCGAAAAGCTGAAGCTACGCAATCCGCTTGGCAGAGCGCGGACTAATTGAAAATCCAAGACTGCGGAGGCGTTCTGGGCGTATATTTCCAAGACAAATTCGGCGCCGTTGGAATAAACGTTGAAATAAAGCGAAGTGTCCGCGTCAGGGTGAACGCCAGGGGCTTCAAGAACCAAGGGGTCCGAGCCAATCATGATTTCTTGTAAATCTGTGACGCCGTCAGAGTCGGTATCCGCAGCAAGTCCACTCGTTCCAATTCTCAGTTCCAGCATATCATCGAGGCCGTCGCCGTCAGAGTCCACAAGAGGGGCGCTAATAACCCCAGAGGCGTGTAATTCGTTGCTATCGAACGAAATACCCACCATGCAAAGGAGCACAAAAGGCGCCGCGAGAAGGGATGAAGCTGGTTTGAACATGTTGAAGTACCGGTTACTCAACCAGGGGGGCTAGTCCCAGATTAGCAGTTTTCGGACAAGAAATGGGGCTAAATCGCCCCAAATCCCTTATTCAATAGAGTGAGAGTTTAAGGGATGGTAACAGGGCTGTCCTAGCCAATTATGAAGGCTACTGAGTGGGCGATTATGAGAGGTGCCGCTATTCTGTGCGGCCCTGAGTGCGCCCGTAGCTCAGCTGGATAGAGCGTCAGCCTCCGGAGCTGAAAGTCGCGTGTTCGAATCGCGCCGGGCGCACCAACCCCCACTAAAACTGGAAGGACCAGACGACTTTGGCTGTGAGGTCTTCGCCTTGACGGCGGTATCCCCATCCGTAGTCTGTCATTCCGGACTCAAGAGAAACAAAAACCTCTCGTTGGTCCTCGATAATCCAGCGGTAGCGACTTTGAAGACCAATCTGGGGAACAGCGTTGCCTCCTTGGTCCACGTTCCACGCTTGAACAACTGTTTGCAAGTACTGGGATGGAGAGAGAAACCAATCAAGAGTTCCACGTTCGAGGTTTGCGGTGAAGTCTCCCGCAGAACTGGTATCAAGAAAATAGCGCTGAATCTCTCCGCCTATACGCAAGCTCGGGGAAGGTCGCCATTCGCCGCCAGTTCGAACGAAAATTAAATCGCCATCGTCGTACCACCCTCCGACTGAAACGCTTGCAAACCCTGAAAGCGGGCGGGCGGCCGAGGTTGAAGCTGTCGCCCCAACAGAGACCCAATCGTATTCGCCAACAGGAAGTTCCAGACCAAGCACCCGGTTTGTCTGGTTTACAATATCTTCACTTTGAATTGTGTCTCCTTCAAAACTCACTTCACAAGACAAAACATCTCCTGCGTGGGTCTCAAGACCAAAAACCTGAATGGGAAGTTTGTAGTACTGAAGCTCATTGCTCAGGCTCGTGTGCATTACAGCAGAGGCGCCAAACTGGTGGTGGCGCACAACTTTGCCTGACTGATGAGGCTCCCAGAAAGTCGATGCACGGAAAATATGGGCGGCATTATCGCGGACATAGCCTAGCGCTGGCCGAAAGCGGATGCCGACGCCAGTGGCGGACAAGGAACCTGAAAGATGATCGGTTCGGAAATCGCCCTCAAGGCCCCAAGCGTGGTCACTAGATCCCTCAGCAAAAGAGTCGTCGTAGGCACGAACCCCCCATGCATTCAGGCCAATCGTTCCATCCAAAAGCGACGAGTTGAGGTAACGGACATCAAAGCCCAAGGACAAGGCATCCTCGGGATTGGCGGGATCCCCAGTAGTTAAAAGAGCACCAATTCGCAAATCCCTACTTAAATCAAATGTGGGGCGCAGGACAGACAGCGTTTCAGAGTCTTGGCTCACGGCCATTGCGCCCAAACTGAGAGGGCCTCGTCGCCCAGCGACTCGGGCACCCGCCGCAATCGAAATTTCTTCGCCTCCTAAAAGCCCAATGCTACGCGTATTGAAAGGGACAACATCGGGGTTGTCGTGCAAAGGACCAAAATCAAAGAATGAGGAGCTTTCTAGGAAGAAGTCTCGCTTTTCAGGATAAAGGTCTGGGAAACGAGTTTTGTCTAGCCGAACATAATCTACTTCAGTTTCAGAAAAGTCAGGGTTGAGCGTGAAGCCTGCTTTTGTACTGGAATCAATTTGCCAATCAACATCAACGCCCATTTGGCCAGTAACGCCTTGATCGGTTTGCCACCCGTTACCTAAAACAATGTCGTGGCGCCACGACGTCTTTGCGAAGGGGCGAACAGAAATGCCATGCCCAGGAACCTTAAAGTCCATTTCGGTAAGCTTCCCTGCATATGAAAGGTTCGTTAATTTAACACCACGGCTTGAAGAAGCCCACCGGTCGATGGTTCTCTGCCCCGCCCGATATCTTTCAATATTGAAGCCCCAGACTGTGTTTGTTTGAGCGGAAAGAGTTGAGATTGGAATCGCAATCTCAGCAGACCAGCCATTCGTCCCAATGCGTGTTTGCGACTTCCAAACACCATCCCATTGGCGGTCCACGCGACGGCCATTCGCAGAAATCAAGCCATCTGTTTTTCCGCCGGCAGCCCCAACTTCGAAAAGAAATCCACTTTGCCCATCGTTGAGGGGGTCAAGAACAAAGGCGATGTAATCCTCTTGAGAGACATCGCCGTCTCGCGCCATTTGCCGAAGAGCCACATGCCGACCATCTTCTTCGGTGCACAATACTCCAATAAAAAGAGTTGTCGCGCTTCGAAGGAGGCGGACATCTGTTCCACGAAGAGGATTTTTCCCTTCAACGGGAACAACCGTCGAAAGAGAACCCAAGCGGGTCGCACCTTCCCAAACCGGGTCACGCAGAATCCCGTCCACTGTCGGCGGGGTATCGGTGAGATTCGGAGAAGCCTCCCAGGGGCTTTGCCCAAAAGTGGAGGGGGCCAGACAAAAGGAAAAGAGTGCCGTTAAGAGGAGAGGTGTACGCATTTCTGGGGCGGGGGGCATGTTTGCCCTGTCCAGAATAAAGACGCCTCAATAATCGGCAAACCCTAGCCCAAAATCAAAAAACGCCCGCCCAAATGAATGGGCGAGCGTTTGAGCAGATGAGGCGTGGCCCTAGAACACCTCAGTAACCATATTGCTCAGCTCGCAACCCGTGGTGTCGACAAACTGAATGTAGATGGTCCTTCCTGCGGCGCGCGCAGGAACCGTTTTAGAGAAGCTACCGTTACCGGAACTATCAAAATTGACTGTACCCGCCACTTTAGGATTGTTTAGGCCCACGTACACAGACGTACAGGGCGTTGAAGCAAAGCCAGTGGTGGCGCTGTAGTAAAGGGTTCCTGAACCGTTCGCAGTGCCGCCGGCTACGGTAAGAGAGTTCACAACTCCTGCATAGCCTGGGGAGGGATTGGTGATGGTTAAAGGGCCACCGCCACCGCCACCGCCATTACAACCTGAATCTAAACAGTTGCGGGAGTTTTTATGGCTGTTGATGCTACTGATGCTGGAACTTCCGAACTTGGAAACATTGCCAGAGCAGCCGCCGTTACAGGGACACATGATGTGGCAAGATCCGCAACCGGAACAACTACTACAGCAGTGGTCAGCATTCCAGTTGTGGCCCAGCTCATGCGCTGAGAGGCTCACTCGTCGTGACATATTGTTTGTGTATTTGGACTGCACCATGGAGTAGCCATAGCCGCTATTACAAACAACGCCAAGCCAAGCAATCCCAATTACAGAGCCACTAATAGATCGGCCGGTGAAAAGTTGGGCGAAGTCGCGTTGGACACTTCCTTGATTCGAGTTCCACTCAGCACGGAATTGATTCAGGAGGGTTGAAGAATTGTTGCTGGTATACGGATCTGACCCACTAGAGGTGCGGACAATAACCGTGGTAATGTCGTAGCAAATGCTAACGTCGTTTTGGTAAATCGCTTCAACATCATTGATGACATCTTCGATGTCTGCAATCGTGTTATTCGAGCTATTTCCATTGCTCTGGAAATATTTATAGTCTGCGTCGACAGCAAGCTCTACGGTTTTGTCGGCGCGCTGGTTTCCATTAAGGGAGCCGGGGCTCACATGCTGGTTATTTCCGGAACCGGGAGCATGCGATCCACCGTGGTTGCCGCCATTAAACGGAGAGACTGGATCTGACTGATAGTTTGGGGGAATCAATGATTCGGCCATAACCCACTTGTCATCGGGCACCATGTCTGCGGTGTTGTAAATGACATGAACATCGGAAACAGCTGAGCCATCAAAATCGCTAAGAGGTTGGACCATCCGAACCGGAGAGCCGTCGCCTAGGTCAATGCGAGCATGAAGCCCCGTCTTCCGCAACGAAGCTGAAACTGTGGAACCAGGAATCCCAGCAATTACGCCGCGATAAGTCCGGATTTCAGGTGTTTCGATTGCGTAGAGCTTGCCATCTTCGCGCTGCTCGTAAGCAACAAAGTTCTGGCTACGAACGGAGTACTTCGTAAGCAAGAGTTCCGTGTCGAATACCTCGTCGAGCACCAAGCGGACCTGAAAATCATCTACTGGATTAGAGGGAAGCTCCAGGGACTGAAGGGACCATGCGAAGAAGTTTTCTTCAAGGGTCGTTGCAGGTTCGTTGGCTGGGGTATTGCCGGAAGAAAAGGCCAAAGGAATGGCCGCAATGAGGGGGAGAATGTTCATGAGAGAGTTTGTGGGGAATGCCAGACGGCAACCCTATGTTAACAGTCGGACAAAGTGGGCCCTTTCAAGGTTCCCTTTTTTTGGCCCGTCCAAAGCAAATATACACACAAAATGTGTGGAAATAGCAGTTTACGGCTGAATAAGCCGACCGCCTCTGCCTCGGTACAGGGTTTCTTGGGGTCATTGAATGTCAAGCCCTGTTCTCAGGGCCAGATTATTGGACTGTTACGACCAAGGAATTGGCCAGGTTGCCTGTGCCAGCACCTGTCAATTCCACGCACTGGGAGTAAACCGTGAGGCCTGCGGCTCCGGGAGGAATGGTGACCTGGTGATGAACGTCACCGTTTTGGTCAACAACCTGAGCGGGGAATTGACCAATCGGTGGCGACATGTCTACATCTCCAAACATGGTTTGGGTTGGACCTGAACCCGTTAGGGAATATCCAATGATTACATTATTCCCAGGGGTGCAATTTGAAACATCAAAGTTTCCCAATTGCCCGGCAACGATGTTGCTCGTGGAGTAAATTGGTCGCCATGGTGGAGCAGTAATTTCAATAGCGTCAAAATCAAAACCAACGTCAAGAGGGTCAAGTCCATGACCCGATTTAAGTTGCAGCTCATTGAAGCGGAAATCGCCAAACCAAACTTCCAAGTCTGGAGGTGTCGTTGGGTAATCGATAGGGGGATCCACCCACAGCTTTGCAATTTCATCGCCAGGGTTAAATTCCACCTTTACGACTAGGCGTGCAAGGTTATCGCAATGCGTTGCGGGTACGTAGTAAGGAAGATTTCCGGTCCAAGGCTGGTCTAGCCCCCACTCGTATTGGTCATAAGGGCTACCAATAAAAAGGCCTTCCATATTCCATTGCCAGTTCAAGGTTAGCCCGCCATACTCATCATCGCTTGAGCGTTGGCTATCAAAGCGAATCCAAACTTCCGTGCCATCTGCGCCAATCGCGCCTTGGTCCATAATGGCGTCGAGACCGTTCAGATCAATGAGTCGATAAGATCCGCCGTGGTCAAGGTTGGTGGTCATCATGCCGCCGACAGGGTCAAATCCAGGGGCTACGGCCATTCCATCGTCTAAGTTGTTGCCACTCCACCAATCTGCTTGAAAGCCGATGCCGCCGCTCATGCCGCCAAGGGGGCCAGCAGGGTAGTCAAAAGACTCAAAGCAAATGGTCTCATAGCTCTGTGAAAACGCAGGTGTCGCAAGAAGAAGGAGTGCGGGGATGAGGGTTTTATTCATGGAAAGACCCGTTCTTTATGGGATGTTAACGACAAGGGGGTTGCTTAGGTTGCCGGCGCCGCCGCCCAGCAATTCAACTGCCTGGGTGTAAACCGTTGCGCCGCCCAAGGAGAGTGGGACCGACGCGCTAAACGAAGCAACGCCAGTTGGGTCTGCGACAAGTTTGGGCAACTGGCTGATTGGTGGGGACATGCCCACGTCACCGAATGTGGTAGAGGTTGGACCGCCACCTGACAGTGAATAACCGATAATGACCTTATTGCCAGGAGCCACATTGGAAACTTCAAAATCCGCAATCGAACCAACTGTCGCGTTGGTCACAGTGTAGATGGGGCGAAAAGCGGGAGTATCAATGGCAATCCCGTCAAAGCTAAAGCCGGTCACTGTTCCGTCACCAGACTGAAGGCGAATTTCATTGAAACGGAAATCGGCAACCATGACATCAAGATCTGAAGCGGTTGTGGGGTGATCGGTTGGTGGATTGAGCCAAAACTGAATGCGGTCATCGCCCGAGAGGAAATCAATCCGATAAACCATGGTATTTAGAGTTGCATCGTCGGACCCAGAAACAACATTGTGGCCTGGGGCGCCAGCGCGGGCAAAACCAACTTCATTGGTTCCCCAAGGGCTACCAAGGAAAAGTTGCTCTCCAACCCATTGCCAGTTCAAAGAAAGTCCACCGTAAAGGTGATCGCAACCGGTTTCCTTTTTCATCATGAAGCCAATCCAAATGGTCGTGTTGTCGGCGCCCAATTGGCCGCCATCCAAAATAGGGCCAAGGGACGAGCGATCAATGAGCCGATAGGAGCCGCCGTGGTCAACATTCACTTGCATACGATTGCCAAGAGGGTCGTAACTTGAACCAACGACCACGCCATCGCCAAGACCCGCACCAGACCACCATTCATTTTCCCAGCCGAAGCCTCCGTTGAGGCCACCAAGTGAGCCGGCGGCATAGTCAAAAGACTCGTCGACGATGTGCTCATAAGTCTGGGAGAATGCTGGAGAGGCGAGAAGAAAAGTGAGGGGGAGGAGGTATTTCATGGGGATTGCGCTTAACGCGAAAGGATGAGAGCCGAGTAAGGAGCAATGCGGACATTGCCAGAGAAGGGCATGCCGTCTTGAGGAGTGTTGTTGGCGGTTACGCTTGTGGACCCATAATTCCCGAACGAAGAGTCGTAAGTTGTGGAATCTGAGTTGAAACGAACCTGCCAGGTGCCGCCGCTCGGAAGACCTATGCTGTAAGAAGTGTACCACTTATTGGCAAAGTTGAGGACGACGATGACATCGTCTCCCTGGCCTCCCTGGTCCCAGCGATGGAAGGCAAGAAACTTATCGGAGTCGTTCACGTGGTGAATATTGAGGCCCGAGCCTTTTAAGCCACTCGCATAGCCCGGAAGATTTCGGCGCAATGCAATCAGCGCCTTATAAAGTTTGTGAATTCCGCTAAAAGTGGAAAGTTTCGACCAGTCAAGTGGATCATGATCATCAAAATGTCCATCTTCAAGGAATTCCTGCCCTTGGAAAAGCATGGGTATTCCGGGGGAGGTCATGACCAAAACCGCACCCAAAGTCGAACGCTTTTTAGAAAACCAGCTGTCCGCATTTCCAGGCCAAATTTCTTCTGGGAGACGCGAGCGGCCGTTGGCCACTTCGTCGTGAGACTCGGTGTAAATCACGCGCTGAAAATGGTCGCCATTGTAGTTGTAATTAATAGCATCTCGAACAGACCACATGTTTCGCGAGACATCACCGCCCACGATGAGGTTTCCTCGAATTGTGTGCACAAAGTTAGGGTCCCACTGGGAATCGAAACCGGCTCCACCAGCACCCGTGTCCTTGGTAATCCACGCATTGGACCACATGTCCTCAGCAATGCTAATTTTGTTAGGGAGCAATGCGTCGACTTCATCGTTCACCCATTGCATTAGAGACCATGCCTCAGGAAGGTCAGTACCGTTTACGCTCCGAATATAGGACGTAGCATCCCAGCGAAGCCCATCAAAATGATAATCATCAAGCCACATCAATACATTGTCACGAATGTAATTCCTGACTTCGCTTGAGTTAAAATTCGGCCGCGTGTCGCCCCAAGGGGTTTGGGAACGAGAATCGTTATAAAAATAAATCCCTCCGTACTGGCTTCCGGGTGACCAACCATCAAACTGCCACAAATCCATTTCGGTTGGGCCCCAGTGGTTAAACAAAACATCAGCAAAAACGGCCATGTCTCGAGCATGGGCGGCTTTCACAAATGATTTAAACTGCTCCGGCGTGCCATAGTGGGATTCCACGGAAAACGGATGGGAGTAGTTGTAGCCCCAAGAATATTCACCGGGGAATTCGCAGAAAGGCATCAGTTCAATTGCAGTAACACCTAAATCTTTTAGGTAGTCCAGCTTCGTGGCTGCCGTGAGGAGTGTTCCTGGGTCGCCACCAACAGCGTCATAAAACGTTCCAATATGCGTTTCGTAAATCACCAGGTCATTCCAGGCGGGTAACTGGAAGTTGTCGCCACTCCAATCAAAGGCCTCCTGGTCAACGACAACGGATTTTCCGAGCGAACTTGTGACTTGAAGGGCTCGCGGGTCGTTTCTCCAAACGCGTGAGCCAGGGGCATCAATGACATACTGATACTCGGCCCCGGGCAAAAGGTTTCGCACGTCTAAGGACCACCATTCGTTGCCTTCGCTCGCCATTGGGGCATTGGTTGTATTCCAAGAATTAAAGCTCCCCGTCAAGTAAACACTCGTTGCATTGGGTGCCCAAACACGGAAGGATGTTCCGCGCCCTCCATTCGGGCGGTCGTCCCAAGGGACCGCACCCGGGCCTGGTCGAGTAGATGCCTCTGTCTCCAGCCGATAGCTTATGGAGTAGGAAGTTCCATGAGGTCGCCAGACTCCGATATGCCACGTGTCAGTTGTAAGAACAGGAGTCGTGGTCTGATCCAAAATAACAAGTTCGTTGCTCGTCCCGGAAGTGACCGAGCGGGCATCCCATTCCGTCAAAGTCGGTGGCTGATTTCGGCGAAGGTACAGGTCAGCGTGAGGGCCGGCTTGTTGGAATATTTCAACTTTGAGTCGAGGGTTCCAATCTCTGGCCAGTATTTGATAATAATCAAACTTCCATTGCGCCGGCTTGATGCCCGTATGGGGGCCTCGACTGCTCACCTGAGCCGTGAGAGCAGGAGTTAGACAAAGTAAACTGAGGAGGGGGAGGGTTATGCGCACGGGGTCGAGACTCTGCTTTCTGAAATCAATACTAACCCAAATAGCCCCAATTAGGGGGGAAAACTACACGCCTTGCCGGTAGAAAATCCCAAATCCTTGGCCCGGACAGCCCCTGACTCCTACGAATTCGAACGAGCCAACAAGTCAATCGCGAGACGCCGCACGATCCGCACCAATAGCGTCGAGATGCTCGACGGCATCTTCGGTTGGATATGACCCGGTAAAACATCCCGTGCAAAATCCATCAATGGCTGGATTTCCAGTTTGCGCTGCCTTCACCATGCGGTCAAGTTCGAGATACATTAGATAGTCCACCCCAACCTCGGCAGCAATTTCATTGTTGTCCCTGTTCCGCGCAATAAATTCTTTTTTCGTTGCCATGTCAATGCCGTAAGGGCACGGGGCAACGAGTGGCGGAGAAGTTGATGCAAAATATACATTCTTTGCGCCGGCCCGGCGGGCAATCTCCACAATTTTACGAGAGGTGTTGCCTCGAACGATGGAGTCGTCCACCAACAAAACATTCTTATCTTTAAACTCTAACGGAATCGGATTCAACTTCCTTCGAATCGCAGAGCGCCGCTCTTTTTGATTCGGCATAATAAACGTCCGCCCAACATATCTGTTTTTAATAAATCCTTCGCGGTAGGAAATCCCCAAGTGGTGGGCCATAGAGAGTGCTGCATCGCGTGCAGAGTCGGGGATAGGAATGACCACGTCAGGATTTGGAGCTCCAGCTTGTTCCCATTGTTGAGCCAATGCTTTCCCAAAGCGCCGACGCGTTTTGTAAACCGATATCTCATCTAAAAAAGAATCCGGTCTTGAAAAATAAACCAACTCAAAGATGCATGGCCGATGCGCTTGCTCGGTAACTTGAACAAACTCTGGGTCTTCGCCGGGCCGAACCACAAAAGCTTCCCCTGCGCGCAAATCCCGCACTCGCTCGAATCCAATTACATCAAAGGCGACTGACTCTGAAGCGGCAGCCCATTCGACACCCTCTGGGGTTTCGCGCTTTCCAATAACGCAGGGCTTAATCCCGGTTGGGTCCCGGAAGGCAAACATGGCACCTTCGCTCAAAATACCGCAAACGGAATATGCCCCTTTTGTGCGATCAAATACGCCCTTTACGGCAATTCCTATACGATCCGACAATTCCGCCGTGGGGTCAGTCCGGTGAAGGGCTCTAGCGAAGGCGTAAAGAATGGCTTCCACATCGCAAGAAGAGGTAAAACAAATATTTTCTTGCGGAAACAGTCTGCCCTTCAAATCTAAAAAGTTGGTGAGATTCCCATTGTGGGCCATTCCCACTCCAAATGGATAGTTGATATAGAAGGGCTGGGCGTCCTCATCGGATCCCATCCCAACAGTTGGATAGCGCACATGAGAAATACCTAAGTTGCCTTTGAGGCGCTGCATATCGCTAAAGCGAAAAATGTCGCGCACCATTCCGTTTTGCTTTCGTAAATGAAAACGTCCGTCATAAGACAGAATTCCAGCAGCATCCTGGCCGCGATGCTGAAGGGCGATAAGCCCTTCGTAAAGCTCAGGGGCAGTGTCCGTTCCGGGCAAGCCGGCGATGCCGATGAATCCGCACATGGGATGATTAGGAGTGGGTGGGAGTGGCGCAAAACCCGCCAGGAAGAGAGCATTCTACCGTAAAGCCTCCGATATTTCTTTTCGGATTTGTTCAAGCTCTTCCAGAATTTTCCCTGACTCTGCATTCACGCGGCCTGTCCACTCTCTGCGGACATCTCCCCGACCATATAAAGGATCGTAATAGAGGTCTAGAAGGGCTTGAGCCACCTTTGGCCATTCTCCTTGGTCCAGCCATTCTTGGAGTTTGCCCTTCCACTCCATTCCAATACGGTGCTCAAAAAACGGGAGTCGCTCTCTTAATTCTCGAAGGCTCTCAGGTGTGCTAGCGTAATCCTCCCCTAAAATTTTCACTCGGAAGGCATCGCTTGCCTCGACAAGCACATGCGCGCCGGACTCCATTGCTTGAAAAAGATTCTTAGGGATTACAGAATCCCCCACCTTCCGGCTCTCTCCTTCCACAAACCAAGGCGGGGCGCTCATCTCAACAAGACGTTGAGCAATTGCCGACTCAAATGATTTTTGGCTTTTCGGGTGAAGCCCAATCGCGCCAAGAATGGAAGAGCGGTGGCTGGCACAGGATTCCAGGTCCAAAGTTGTTCCCGGAAATACTTTTTCCAAACGATGCAAAAGCCGAGTTTTCCCAACCCCCGTCGAGCCGCGAAGCATTACGAGCGGTGTTTCCGGATTCAAGTTTTCTAATTGTCCGCGCACCCAAGTTCGATAACCACGATAGCCATCATCGAGGTGAAAGACTTGGGAGTGGCCAAGTTCACGCAACAAAGCAATCACTGCGCAAGACCGCATTCCCCCGCGCCAACAATGAATCAAAATCGCGTTTTCGGGCAAGGGTAACGTGAGCGCCTTCTCAGGTTTCAGGGATTGAACTAGCGGAACCAGCTTTCGGAACTTTGGCAGCCACTCTTCGCGCGAAACGGGTACGCCCAGGATTTCTCCCAACATGCCCCCCATGCGTTGCTCAACAAAAGAAAGGCCCTTCTCGTAAGCAGCCTCGGGAGATTCTTGTTTGTAAAGAGTTCCCACAATGGCGCGCTGGTCATTTTCAAATAAGGGAAAGTTGATTGCCCCAGGAATATGGTCATCCGCAAACTCGGCAGGAGTCCGAACGTCGACCACCCGCAAACCCAAGAGCGGGCGCGCTTCCTGATAAGAAAGGCTTGGAATGTTCATGAGGCAACCGAAAACTGTTGAATTCGCAAGATTTTAGCTAGTTTTTTCACCTAATACGGCCAATTACCGTAACAATAGGGTCCCTCGTTTCATCCCAAAAACATGCTTCAATCCCTACTTCTTCCCCTACTTCTACTTTCTCCGCAAGCCTCTATCCAGGCAGACTCCAACACCCTTGTTGTCAAGCCTGAGCTTCGCGAGGTCATGCACATAGCTCCGCTTGAACACCATCGCGCCTACATCGTGATGACCGAACAACCTGATGCTGTCGCCCTGCGTGAACAATTCGCTCACCTACCGCGCGGCGAACGCCAACTCGCCCTTTCTGCTGAGCTTCGTTCCTTTTCGGAAACCTCTCAAGCGACGTTGCGGGAAGCCGCGTCTCTCTTAACTTCCCAAGGTCATATTTCTTGGTCCGAACCCCTCTGGATTGCCAACAGCTTCCGCGTTGAAGCCAATGCCGCTGCGATTGAAACCTTGGCAGCAATCCCCGGCATTTCCTACATCCAATACGACCCCGTGCGGGACCCCATGGAGATGCAGGACATCCCTTTGAAAGTTGCAATTCAACAGCGTGCCTCCGCTGGAACGTCAAGCGGAAGTGGTAGAGCAACAACTTATTACTTTGAAGATTTCGAATCCGGTTCCCTTGGTGCCGAATGGGCGACAACAACGACTGGGTGTGGCCGCGAGCAAATCACATCCTCTTTTGGGCCTTATGCGGGAAGCAAGCATTGGGTTTGCGACAGCTCTTCAGACGGATGCTACGGAACCGTTACTTTGACTTTAACTGTTGACCTTTCCGCACAAAGTACGGTTCAGCTTCAATATGCCTTCAAGGATTTAAATGACGAGTTCAATACAGGCTCGGACATCCTTCAAGCCTCTGATGATGGTGGAACAACCTGGAAAAAGATTGCAGACCTAACTGGAAGCAACAATGCTTATGTCCTCATGAACCATGATCTGGACACCTTCGGCCTGAATTATGTTTCTAACTTTATGATTCGCTGGTCTTGGTATGACAACTACAGCGCCGATACTGACGGTTTTGCTTTCGACAACATTGAGCTTGCCGACTACTTCCCACCGCCACCACCCCCTTCGCCAGAACCAAACCTTGTGAAGCATCAGGCTCCAGACTTATGGGGCATTGGCATTGATGGAAGCGGTGCCGTCCTGCTGAACATTGACTCAGGAACTGACCGCAACCATCCAGACCTCGCAAACCGAATCTGGACCAATCCAAACGACCCCGTTGACGGCGTGGACAATGACGGAAACGGTTACGTTGATGATTACTGGGGTTGGAATTTCTCTGGCAACAACAACAACCCAAGCGGTGGCGGGCACGGCACCAGCACTGCCGGCATCATGGTTGGTGATGGCTCTGGTGGCGTTCGCCAAACAGGTATGGCTCCCGGGGCAAGCCTTGCGGTTTGTCAGCTTGGTAGCGAGGCCGACCACTGGGGCGCACTTCAATGGGGACTTTCCGTTGCCGTAGATTGCTCCTCTTCTTCCTACTCCTACAAGTGGCCCTTCTCGCCACGCCCGGACTACCACCAGCACCGCGCCGTTTCTGAAATTGTTTTAGCTGGTGGCCAAATTCACTGTAACTCTATCGGAAATCAGGGTGGGTCTTCGAGCTACCCCATTCCCTTCAATATCTCCGCCCCGGGTAATGTCCCCGGTCCTTGGATTCATCCCCAGCAAGCCAATGGCGGGATTGCAGCTGTTTTGGGATGCTCCGGTATTAGCGTTGGAGACGACACCTACTACGATCCAAGTGGTCGCGGACCTTCAGCTTGGGAGGACATCAAAATCTATGACTCCAGCTATCCTCACAGCCAAAACCAAAGTTACTGGGACTACCCGGTAGGTGGATGGGGTCTTCCTCAGGCAGGATTGCTCAAGCCAGACATTGCTGGTTACACCGATGGTTGTTACACCACATCCGACGGCGGTGGCCACTCTACATTTGGCGGAACTTCTTGCGCAACACCCCATATTGGTGGCGCCACCGCACTTATGGTTTCTGCGAATGCGCGCGCCGAACCTCGCCATATCAGCGAAGCGCTGCAAATTGCAGCTCTAGACAAGGGCTCGGTCGGAAAAGACCTTAACTGGGGTTCCGGTGTCGCAAAGGTATATGACGCAGCAATGCGCCTAATCCACCTTGCGATTCCCGCACAGCGAACAGCCCCGATTGGATCAAATGTGACCGTAAACATTAGCGGCCCGGCTAACGCCACCTACGGATTGTTCTACTCGCTCTCCCTAGGAACCACCACGCTTCCAAATATCGGTGACTTAGATCTTGCTAGTGGAAAGCTCGCTCAAGTTTCTAACTTGAGTGCCACCGGCGAATCTACTTTCATTGGTGTTGTCCCAAATAATCCACTTCTTGTGGGCAAAACTGTTTACGTCCAATCGGTCTGTAATGACTTGGCTGGAGCAACCGGCCAAGCCCTCTTCTCGTTAGTCGAAAAGGTCGAGATTCAATAATCTGAATCGTCGGTATCGCCGCCGTAACCAAGCGCCTCTAATCTCGCTTGTTCGGCGGCTCCGATGTCGACTTTTGCGCGCTTGATTTCCGGGATAGAGGCACTTAGCTCTTCTAGCTTTGTACGCATTTCCGCGGCTCGGATGGGTTCGGCGGCCAAGTGATTCACAGAATCTCCAGTAGCTTTAGAAAAAAGAAACTCGTGTCTTCCTGAAGTGGACCGCACATATTTCCACTCTCCGTGTAGGTACCCAACCAACCGATTCTCTTCATTCTTAAGGCCAAAAGCCTCCATGTAGATCGGCTTGTCGGGCAAAGATCCCCCCTCAAGAATCAACTTCAAGCTCCGGCCTTGAATTCCTTCTGGAATCTCAATGTTGGCAATGTCGCAAAGTGTTGGAAGCAAGTCGATATGAGAAGCAATCATTGGAGACCGTTTCCCTGAGAAAGCCCGAGAGGTTTGGGGCGAACGAATCACTCCGACGACGTGCTGGGTCGCCGCATAAAGGCTTGGCGCGTGCAATACTTTAATTCCGCCTTGGCCGAAAAGTTCGGGCGTGTCCGCCCCTTCTCCAAAACATTCGCCGTGATCAGCAACTAATGCAATAACGGTATTGGAAAGGCCGGGGTCATGTTTTTGAAGTGCATCCAGTAAGCGGCCAAGTTGAAAATCTAAAAAAGCAACCTCGCCTCTCTGGAGAACAAGACTCTCTTCGCATTCTGAATTCTCAGCATGGGGGCCAGCCTCCTTGTCCCGTAGAGCGGCTTCGCGAAATGGAAGATAGTCTTGGCCTTTCTCTCGCGGGTCGTGGGCATCAAAAAGATGGACCCAAGCAAACGCCGGTCGTGTTTGCCCGGCAATCCACTCAATCGCGCGGTCTGTAGTGGTTGCACCTGGCGTTGTGGATGCCGCCGAATCTAATCCAGCAGGGAAAATCCTGTCACAAAGAGCAACGGTTCGAACTGAAAAGCCCAACATAACGCCCAACAAGCCTGCGGCTTCTCCCGCTCGATCGTCAAAGTGCTGAAAGCCCTGAGGAAATCCTTTGTCACGACCAATCACGGGACGGGCAGAAACAAATGCGCCTGTGGCCCAACCAGCACTTTGGAATACTTCGGGAAGTCGTGGCGTGTCTAAGGGAAGGGCAAAATCTCCATTGCCGCGAAGTCCATGACTCGGCGGATACAAACCGGTCAACATACTGTTGTGCGCTGGCGCTGTAATCGGCGACACGCTCTGCCAGTTTTCAAAAACGACGCCTTCGTTGGCAATGCGTTGAATGTTTGGTGTTTCCAGCCCTCCTCCTCCATAAAGGGGAAGGGTGTCAGCGCGAACTGTGTCCCAGCTCACCAAAACCACATTAGGACCGTGAGCGGTCGCCGCAACAGAAGACGAAGATGTTTGGAGTGCGCCCTCTTGTAGAGAAAAATATAGGTAAGCCGCTGACACGAAGGGAGTAATCAGCACGCAGCCTGCGGTTTTGACAACGGCATGACTGGCCTCCTCCGACTTCATCCAGGTCCGAAGATAAATTCCAATTACCAGGGCCACAAAGATTAACGCCCATAGCCAGTCTTGACCAAAATCAAAACCATAATCAAATAGGCCGCTCCAGCCGCGCTCGCCCAATTTTTGTGGGTCGTTATGGCTAAATTGCCTTAAGCGCAACAGAAGGTAGGCAAAGAAAATTCCGCTAAAGATGCGTTCCGTTTTGCCTTCCTGATCTTTGTGGGAGCCTACCCAGAAAAAAACGGCTAGGGTGGAGCCGCCAAGCACCCATGCCCAACCATCGGCACCGATGTAGAGCTGGCGCCTTAAATGAAGGGCCAAAAGACACCCAAATATGGCAAACAATGCCCAGGGGAGACGCTCAGCAAACGGCAGCCTAGAAGCGGCCCAGGCAAGGGTGCCATAAACAAAGACTGGGGCAAGAAGGGTCATCAGCCAAAACAAAGGTGTTTCGGCAAAGTGCGCAGAAGAAGACAACACGAGGCCCGCTTCAAAAGCGGCCACGGTCCAGGCACACAAAATTGCTCTTGAGGTCGTCATCACTGGCACATTATGCCGCGACCCTCCATTGTCTTAACGTCGCTTTTTGGGACGAGGCTGCCGTGGGGGGAAAACTGAAGCCTTTGCTTCGCCTCGCCGAAGGCGCTGAAGTATGGCCAAAAACTCAGGCGTTGGCAGAACGGCTAGGCGTTCAACCTCTTTTTCGTTTAAGCCCCATTTTTGAAACAAACCCGCATTGGACGCATTTGCAAAGGTGCGCCATTTTTCCATTTCTTGAAGAACTGTCACCTGGATAACTGGAGTCGTAGAGCTCAAAAAACTGGCAAACTCAGCACCAACCCACCCTTCCGAAGTTAGGGCGGAAAGGCGTGTTTGGATTTCTTCCCCTTGATGCTCTCGAATAAAGAGCTGGGCATCCATCAGGCGATCGTGAATCGGCCGGCCATGAAGTTTGTCGTGTACGCCCGGGAAACGAGCGCGAAGATGGCGCTCACGATCTTCAAATCGCTTACGCAACTTTTTTTCCATGTGCCGACGGCGGTCATGGCGGGGCATGGTTTCTAAATCTTTTCTTTCCTTGGAGCCCATCTTTTTCCACTCGTGCTCCCGAGCGTGGAGCAAAGCCTCTGAGCGGCGGCGCATTTCATCGCGCGCCTCCTTGGGCATCTCGCGCAATCTTTGCATGCGCTTCTGCATTATTTGCTGTTGCTCGGGAGTGAGATTCCTCCACCACTCAGCAACCTCGTGCGCTTGAGCTTGGGGCAAACAAAGAAGGAGAATCGTGAACATCATTCCTCTTGGGTTGGGTCCCAAGAGCCAGCGGCGGCATCGGACAAGCTTAAATTGAGAGAATCGTCGGCAACAAATTCCCAAGACTCCAAAACTTCCTGGGCTTGGAACATCTCCGCCATTTCGTCAGCAGAAACCGCTGTGGTCGCGGGACCTTCCTGAATGGTGGAAATATCCGGACGGCCTTTCCCAAGCCAAAAGCCAAAGGCCAGAAGAAGTGCGGCGGCGGCGGCTTTCGGCCACCAGCTCCGTGGGTGGTGTTCTAAAAGGTGACCCTCATCATCAATGCGAGAGTCCACCCTTGCACCGAAGTCGGTCGGAACCGATTCGCCAGGGTGTTGGTCAAGAATGTTGTCTATCCAGTCAGTCATTTTCAGCCTCTCGGTAGGGGGCTAGCAGTTGGCGCATATTCTCTCGAGCGCGGTGGCAGAGAGATTTCGCCGCTTTAGGGCTTATTCCAAGGACTTCGCCGATTTCGGCTAATTCGAAATCGTCGTAATGTTGGAACACCAATGCGGCGCGCTGGTTCTCCGGAAGTTGTTGAAGGGCTCGCTCAACTAAAGCAGCCCAGGATGCCTGGTCTGGGGCTTCAAATGGGGTCGCCACGGCAGAGTCCTCTATTGGCATCAATTCCCCATCCGGGGAAACTGGTAAAGAGCCGGCGGGCTTCCGTTTTCTGTCACGGATGTTATTCAGGGCCAGGTTGTAGGCAATCCGAAACAAAAACGTGCTTAGGTGGCCCCTAGGCTGATACCTGTCCCGGGAGCGCCAAAGCCGGATAAAAGTTTCTTGGGCCAAATCTTCAATGACGGCAGCTGAACCCAGAAGCCTTCTTAGCAAACCAAAAACGGGGGCTTGGTAAGTCTCCACAATTGAGTTGAAGGCGGAGCGATCCCCTTGCTGGACGGCAAGCATCCACTCGGCTCCAGGGTCTTTTTCCTCAGGCATTATTCCACTCCTCCGCTTGGGCGGAACAATCGGGGGCCAATGCGTCGACGAATCGCACTCCCGCTCACCGATCCATAAAACCGGGAATCAATGCTCTTTTCGCTTAGATGGTTGTCGCCCAAAAGGAAGTACTCGCCCTCGCCTAACTGAAACACCTCTGAGCTTCCATAGGTTCCGGTTGGGTGGCGAAATAAGTCTCGGCCAACTTGAATGCGGCGAACGAGAAAACCTTTGCCGCCAAACCCTGCTTGTTCAGGCGAAGGCCAGTTAGGCCCATCGGCCATTCTCTGTCCGGGGGCCGACTCGTAATCGGCAGGCCCCAATAAGACCTTTTCGTCGAGGATTGCTGAAATTTGTCCGTCCGCTTTGACTAAAAAAAGTGCGCCTTGAGAAAGGGGTGCTTCCAGTTTTTTCTTCTCCAATTCTTCCCCATTCAGGGATAGGCTCGCCGAATCCCCTTCGAGCTTAAATGTAAAAAATTGCGCGCCCTCACGCAGATAAATCTCTAGGCTGCCATTTTTTTGGAGAGAAAAATCAATGGCAATGCCAAGGTCTGAAGCAGTATGGACACCAGCAATCAGTTGGCCATCTAGCAGGAATCCGTCCATCGGGACGTTGGATAAAGAGGCTTTGCCCTGGACCAACAACTCTTCATTTTCGTTCCATTGAGCTTGGCCCTCCCCTTCGAAACGAAAGATCTTCAAAATCTCTTTGCCTCGAACATCAACCAAAGGAATGAGGTCGGCGGGGCCAAGAATCGGTCGGCGATAAATCTGACCATCGAGATATAGGTCCCCATCAGTCAAGAACACTCTTTCGCCTGGCAAGCCAACGGCTCGCTTCACAACAGTGGCGCCGGTGTTGGGGTCCGGATAAAGGACTAAATCGTTTCGCTTTATGTTTCCAAAACAGGGAATGGTTAAACGGATTTCCCCTTCCTTGAGAGTGGGAAGCATGGACGGGCCTGAAATTTTTACAGGAAGGAATGCCAATAAGCAAAAACCCGCTCCTGCAAGAATGGCTAGCTTGGAAATCCGGAGGCGCCTCAACCCAGAAGAATGCGAGCTACGCCAAAGAAAAGCAAAACGGAAGACAAGTCACTGACCGCAATCATGACTGGTCCAGAAACGAGAGCGGGGTCAAGGCCTACGGCTTCGGAGCCCATAGCAATAGAGGCTGAAGCCATTGCTGCCCAAGACATGGCAAGAAAAAGAGCCAGCCCGAGAGAGGTTCCAATTTCCCAGTTCCCCCCAGCCAACAAGGACACGGCAGGAGTGGCAATCACGCAAGAAAGTGCGCCGAGAGCAACTCCAACCTGGAGTTCACCTAAAAAGACTTTGATGCGGCGACCACTTGTCACTTGGCCCACGGCAAAGCCGCGAACAAGAATCGCTGATGTTTGTGTTCCCACCGTTCCGGAAAGGGCGAGAACCATGGGGATGTAGGAGAGAATAGTGAACCAGTTCCCTTCGCCGCCGGAAGAGGGTGCAAAATGATTCATTACCCGCGACATTCCCAGTCCAGCTAAAACCGTAATAAGCAACATAGGGGCGCGGTGAACAACCCGAAGCCACAAGCTTTCTCCGACTTCGGTTTCGCCACTCGCGCCGGCAAGAAGCAGGGCGTCCTCGGAGCCCTCTTCTTCCAAAACTTCGAGAGCGTCGTCGGAGGTAACGATGCCAACCAAGACTCCTCGTGCGTCCGAAACCGGAATAGTGGACAAATTGTAATGCAAAATTCGGCGGGCGATTTCTTCTTGGTCTTCGTCAGTACGGGCAGAAATCACATCCGGATTAGAAACTTCGCCAACTTCTTGATGAATGTTGGCTTCCAATAATTCCCGTGCCGAAATGACGCCTTGCAAGTGCCCTTGTGGGCCCACAAGATACAGAGTGCTAATCGTTTCTGCGTGTTCGACATCACCACGCTTAATTCGCTTCAGCACGTCACCAATTTTCTCGGCCGAAGACACAGCAACAAACTCGGTGGTCATCAAGCCACCAGCAGTCTCTGGGTCATAAGCCGATAGTTGGCGTAGGTCAGAGGCGTCTTTAGGTTCTACAAAAGAAAGGATGTCTTGCCGGCGCGACTCTTCGACTTCCTCCAGGATGTCAGCCCCATCATCCGCGGAAATTTGATTTAACAATCCGCCCAGTTCCTCAGGGGGCATTTTTTCGGTGAGCCGCTGAATGAGCTGTGGCTCGGCTTCAGCAAGAACCTCCGCTGCGATTTCAGCAGGTAAGGTGCGGAAAGCCGCTCGTGCTTCGCTGGCCGAAAGGTCCATCCAGAGCACATCGGCAATGTCAGCGGGGTGTAGGCCCTCCGTTGCGGCAAGTACGGCCCCCTTGCCTTGTTCGATTTGATCGCGCAAGGTTTGAAGCACCTGCTGGCGCATTTCGCGGCGGCGGACTCTTGCCATAGCGAGAGATTATAGGAACAAACCCACTCGGTCGCCTTTCTTGGGCGGGGCTACAATAGCTTTCAATGAATCCCCTCGAAGGCCTGTTAAAGCTCTGTGACCAAATTGATTATCTGCAGACAAAAACCCTAGAAGGCAAGCCGGACCTTAGCGCTGAAGAAATTGCTCGCAAACAGGCGCACGCATTACGCGAAGAGGTTTACAGCCGACTTCCCTCCTTGCGCGAACATAGTGGCGCTAATTCACTTGCGGATACGGAACTTTTGGTTCTTGCTCTCCTTTTTCACCGGCGCTTGGCAGGCGATGACCGAATGGTAGATGGCGGCACTTTGGTCGGTCTTTTGGGCCTCGCCGGCTATCCGCGCTCAGAAGCCTTAGAAAAGCTGCGGCGCGACGGGCGCCTTCGTAAAGAAGGTTGGCTCCAAATTCGACGACAACCCCGAGGCTTTGATCCGGTGGACACTTGGTTTTCTGCAACTAGCTCGGCCTTCTCTCTTTTTTGGGAAGGTGGCAGCGAAAAGCAATCCGCCGCGCAGCCACTTCGAGAGGTTCCCATTCTTCAGGCCTACCGCGACGAAGAAGACTACCTTTGGGATCTCTACGCTTGGCGCAACCAGTGCATCGTTCGCGCCGAGGCTCTTTTTCCTGGTGACACTCCTGGTGGTGGCCCCTCTCCTCGCTTTCGTTCGCTCCGACAAGATGCTCGCACAAGCCTGACCCAACTTCGTCGGCGCCTTGCCATGACTCCCCATGCGAGTGATTTTTCTATCGAGAAGTTCCGGCGTAAATACAAGTTGGGCTTAGACCATCAACTGGCCGTTATTCACCTTCTTTTTAGTGAACTAGTAGAAGGCGAATCCTTCATTTCTGCAATCGAGTGCCTGCGTGTGATTTCCGAAACACGCCATGACCTTTTTAGGAAGCGTAGCCTGCTTAGCCCGCGAGGCCGTTTGCGTCGAAAGGGAATCGTGGTCGCTTCCGAGGCAAATGAGTTTGCCAAGGCTCTTGCCACGGATCTCACCCTTGCCGATTGGGTTTCGGATGAACTTGTAAGTGGTTTGGGAGGACCTCCGCGCTTGGACGACCAAGAACTGGACGACTTCCTTCAGGGCGATGACCGATAACAACGCGCACGACAAACTCATTTACGACTGGCAAACCCATGGGCCGGAAGAATTGCCCGCGCCTCGCCATAAGGTCATGCTTGATGATGAGACTCTGCGGGATGGCCTTCAGTGCCCTTCGGTAACCGACCCGCCTTTGGATAAGAAAATTGAGCTTATCCATTGCATGGATTCTTTAGGGATTAACTCTGCCGATATTGGTCTCCCTGGCGCTGGCGAAGTTGCACGTGAGCACATTAAAGCTCTCGCCACTGAAATGGTTGGGTTAAACATAACCCCCAACGTAGCTTGCCGCACAGTGGTTAGCGATATTGAGCCTGTTGTAGAAATGTCCCAAGAAGTAGGCACCCCTATTGAGGTGTGTGCTTTTATTGGGTCTTCCCCCATTCGCGCGTATACCGAAGGTTGGAACTTGGAACGCATGGTTAATAATGTGCAAAACTCAATTCGCTTTGCGAAGCAAAATGGTTTGCCGGTTATGTTTGTCACCGAAGACACCATGCGGGCCACACCCGAAATTTTGACTACTCTTTATGGTGCAGCCATCGATGAAGGCGCTGACCGCTTGTGTCTTTGTGACACTGTGGGCAATGCGACACCTCAAGCTGTACGGAACCTGGTTCGGTGGATGAGGACTTTTGTACAAGAGCGTGAAGCCGAGGTCGGGCTGGATTGGCATGGCCACCGTGACCGTGGCTTAGGTTTAGTAAACACCCTTGCCGCCTTGTCCGCTGGTGTTGAGCGCGCCCATGCCTGCGCTCTTGGAATTGGCGAACGTGCCGGCAATACCGAAATGGATTTGCTGATTGTGAACCTTCACTTGCTTGGCTGGATTGACCGCGACCTAACTGCTTTAGGGGAATATGTTCGCCTTGCAAGCAATGCTGTGGGTCGTCCCGTTCGTGACGAGTACTCCGTATTTGGAAAAGATGCTTTCGAAACAGGGACCGGTGTTCACGCTGCAGCTGTCATTAAAGCTTTCCGTAAAGGCGACGACTGGCTCGCCAATCGCGTTTATTCCGGCGTTCCCGCTGATGATTTTGGGCTAGAGCAGAAAATCTCTGTGGGTCCCATGAGCGGAAAGTCAAACGTGATTTGGTTTTTAGAGAAGCGCGGAATCGAGCCTACCGAAGAACGAATTGCCGCTGTTTTAGACCGCGCCAAGCACAGCGATCGCCTGCTAACCGAAGAGGAAGTTCTTTCTTCGGCGAACTAAGAACGGCCCTCATCGCGGAGGAAACCAAGGCGAACGACATTGCGCCCGGGTTTGAAGTCTCAAAAGTCTGCGCATTTCGGTGAACGCTTAGTGCTTGCCCCCACAAAAGCACGTTATCATCCAATTCTGAAGGCATGTTGCGTCTGATTCTAATTTCTTTAGTCACCCTTGCGGGTTGCACCCAAAGCTCCTCCGAATCCCCAAGTAATTCGGCTGGAATCGGTGCTGGGCTGGATAAAGCTTTGGCTCGCCCAAACATCGTGGTTTTCCTTGCCGACGACATGGGCGCAGCGGATTTGAATTCCGAAATCCGAACTCCCTCTCTAGACCGCTTGGCGGCTGAAGGCGTTCGCCTCAATCGAAACTATGTACAACCTTTGTGCACCCCTACTCGGGCTTCATTGTTAACGGGCCGAGTACCGATTCGATTTGGACTGCAATACCGCCCTCTGCGGCCTTGGGATACTCATGGCTTGTCCACAGATGAACTATTGCTACCGGAAATTCTTCAAGAGGTCGGTTATCGAACCGCTTGCATCGGAAAATGGCACTTAGGCCATGGCCAAGCCAAACACCACCCCAACAACCGCGGGTTTGACTCTTTTTATGGGCTTATCACTGGTGCGCATAACTATTTCACTCATGAGCGTGGTGGCGCCCTGGACTGGCAGCGCGATGGCACTTCCTTAAAGGAGGAAGGCTACTCCACGGATCTCTTAGGCGCCGAAGCTGAACGCTTTGTACGCGCACAGGCCGATTCGGAACGACCGTTTTTCCTTTTTGTCCCCTTTAACGCTCCACACTCTCCGCTCCTGGCGCCGCCCGATTTGATTGCGCACTATTCCGAGGGGAATAGCGAGCGACGGGCAACCTATATGGCGATGGTCGAAGCTATGGACTCGGCCATGGGTCGTGTTCTTGCAGCTCTTGACGAAACCGGAGTCTCCAAAAACACCATTGTTTTGTTTTTAAATGATAACGGTGGTGCGCGCATCGAAGGCGCATCGAACAAGCCTTTGCGTGGCGGAAAGGGGTCTTCGTTTGAAGGAGGGATTCGGGTTCCTGCGATTGCTAGGTGGCCAAACAAGTTCCCAGCTGGCGCAACCACTGAACAGGTGGTGTCGGCGCAAGACTGGATGCCCAGTTTGCTGACATCTTGCGGCTTGCCCATTCCTGACAACTTGGATGGCCAAAATATTTTCCCTTCCCTTTCCGGGAATAACATCCTCCCTCGAAAAGATCTGTTCTTTGGAACAATATCCGAAAAAGGTTGGTACCTAGCTTTGCTAGATGGTGACGACAAATACCTTCGCCGCGTTCTCCCAGATGGCCGCAAAGCAGAAAAGCTGTTTAATGTTGCAAACGACCCTGAAGAGGAAAAGGACCTTTCCAAACTTGAGCCTGAAAAATTTGAGGCCATGAAAGCGCGCGCCCTCGCATGGCATGCCCTCGACCCCAACGGCGACCCCGTCATGGTCACCGACGCGCCTGATGGCTGGACTGTTCCAGAAGACTGGGCGCGTTAGGTATGTGGAAGCCTCTCTCTTTTTTAGTTCTTTTGGCCTGCTCGCCCGCAAGTCAACCTGAAGAAGTCCCCATCCCTACGGGCCCGAACATTGTGCTCATCGTGGCCGATGATTTAGGGGTTGGAGATTTGGGTTTCTTGGGTGGTGAAATGGAAACCCCCACCTTGGACCGTTTGGCGAACGAGGGATTAGTTTTTAGCCGCTTTTATTCCTGGGCGCTTTGCTCACCATCCCGTGCAGCAATTCTGACTGGACAGGACCCAATGCCCATGGGTCTTGCTTGGACCCCTTTACGACCCGAAGACGACCGGGGCCTGCCGGTAAACCTTGCCACTCTCGGCGAATGGTTTACAGAAGCCGGTTACGCAACAGCCTGTATAGGGAAGTGGCATTTAGGGCATGCCGACCCCGCTATGCACCCTTCCAACCGAGGATTTTCTTACTTCTATGGATGCTTACAGGGAGCGGTGGATTACGAAACTCATCTTGCCCGCAACCAAAACTTAGATTGGCAACGAAACGGGGAGAAGATTCAGGTTGAGGGTTACGCCACACGCCTTTTTGGAAGCGAAGCGGCAACTTGGGTACGGGAACAGGGCCAAGCATCTAAGCCTTTCTTTCTTTACCTGCCTTTCACGGCCCCTCACCTCCCACTTCAAGCGCCGACGAAAACGATTCGTAAGTACATGCATATCCAAGATCCAGCGCGGAGAGTGTTTTGCGCCATGGTGGACGAGCTCGACCGAGCCGTTTCTCAAGTTCTGCGGTCACTCGAAGAAACCGGACAAGCCGACAACACCTTGATTGTTTTCCTTTCGGATAACGGCGCAGGAAAAGAAGACGGGGGGTCAAATGGCGTGCTTCGAGGCGCGAAAGGTTCCGCCTTTGAAGGCGGAATTCGCGTTCCTGCCTTTTGCTGGTGGCCTTCCAAAATTACGCCTGGCCAAAACGAAACACCTGCATGGGCCCTGGATATTGCGCCAACTTTTCTTTCTACCGCCGGAGTTTCCAAAGACACACTTCAGGGAGAGAACCTGTTGAAGCTTTCGAGCCAGGCGCGACAATTCCGATTTGCCTCTCGGAATAACCAATGGACCAACACAGCTGTGATTGAAGGTGATTTGAAATATGTTCGCCGGGAGCGCAACGACGGGGCGCTGACACGAGAGCTCCTTTTCAATTTATCAGACGATCCGAGCGAAAAAGTAAATCTTGCCCCGGATGACCCATCCCGAGTTTTGCCGTTTAGGCAAGCCGCCCTAGATTATCTTCAGGTAAGCGGGGACTGAGCTTGAACCAGTTTGTGAAAGCGGTGGCTATCGCGGGAAAGTTCCCAACATGCCGGGCAACTTAATTCCGCTTGGGCAACTGCCAACCAAAAAGCCGCCCAATCCACTTCTCCCTCTCCTGGTGGCAAGTGCTCGTGTATGCCGTAGTGGGCATCATCTAGCTGAAGGTTCACAATCTCGTCTTTCCAATTTTCAAGCTGGGCCGCCGGCTGACCTTCCTCGTTTGCAAGCAAATGGCCGGTGTCCAAGGTGAGCTTGACAAGGCCTGGGTTGGCTTTGCAAAAGCGCCCATAGTCCTCAAGAGTTTCAACAAAGTGTCCGGGTTCGGGCTCAAGGCCAAGCGTCACGCCATAACGCTCTGAAAGGGAATGCAAGTTTTCGCAAGCATCGGCCAGGCGCGCCGCAGCGCCTTCAGTAGTTTGCCCCTCGGGCATTGCGCCAGACCAAAACGAAAGAACTTTTGCCCCTAACAAATCACACCACTCCACCATGTGGCGGAGAAACTTCAAGCGAATGTCTTTGGAATCATCTACTTCTAAAAGGTTCGGGCGATGTTTGCGTTGTGGGTCCAACAGATATCGCGCACCCGTTTCCACCACAACATCAAGCTTTAGCTCTGCGCATTTTGCTCCCACGCGGCGTAAGTCTTCTGGTGTGGTATAGCGAGGGTCCAAATGTGGAACATCGGGGGTAATCGCAACCGCGCCGTAGCCCAAATCAGCCAACATCGGCAAAACTTCCTCAAGGCGATGACTCTGAAAACTATTCGAGTTCCACCCTAGTTGTAGGGAAGTTTTCTTCATCGTTACTTGCGCGTAAAGCCAAGCCTTTTTTCAAATTTCCGCGTGCGACGCCGGATTTGTTCCTGGGCAATAGGGTTGCTGGGATATTCTGCTGCAAGTTCATCAAGAAGGCTAATCGCTTTTTGAATATCTATCGCGGCTTCCTTTTGGTAAGCCGCCAAGTTGATGCCTCCTTTTTCCTCATGCTCCTTTTCCGCCCATTGAAGTGTTTCTAAAGCTGCGTCGCCCAACTTGCCGGCCTTGGCCCAACGCCCATCACTTTGCCAATTGCCGTCATCTAAATCCGAAACAACTGTGGGCTTGTAAACAGGCTTCGGGTCCACCGGCATTTCGTGTTCGCTAGGGGCCTCGAGCTCAACTTCGTCTTCAGGGCTCACCGCGCCGCTTCCAAGCTCAACCAAAACCCATGCCACTCCCACGCAAATCGCTGCGGCAGACCCCGGGACAAAACCTGGGTCGTAATTCTTCTTGGGTTGACGGAGAGCCATTGCCTTCAGATTTCTAGGTAAATATATATCTCTTCAGAGAATAGATAATTACGCCGACCAAAACAGCAGAGTTCACAATCAGCATTCTCCACTTCCACTTCATTTCGGTTTCAGGAGCCATCGCGAACACTTTAGGGAAGATTGCAATCCCAAGCATCCAAGCCCCGACCGGCGCAAAGAAATAGCCACGCCATTCCCCCTCGCTAATAAAAATGACCCCGATGGGTAGAAAAACCACAGCCAGAAACAAGCTAAGTGCGCGGTGGGCGGGCTTAATCATAAATAAATCTTAGCAAAAACCCCAGTTGCGTCCTATTCCCAATTAGATGCGCGAGAGAGGGTTGAAGGGCACCTGATTATTCTCTGCGATTACTCCAAGCTGGAAATGTGGCCAAATAAATCGGCAATAGATTGATCATCCAGCGAATCCAAAATACCAGTCGGCATAAAGGAGCGATTAAGGAAACGGCCTTGACGGATTTTTTTTGCCTCAACAAAAACCTGATTCCCTCCCATGAAGCCAAGGGTCGTTCCTTGGTTATCTATTTTTACGAGAAAACCTTCGTACATTCTTCCCGCATGAGTTTCGAGTCGATACACGCGATAGCCCGGCTCAAAGGCGGCATTGGGAGTTACTACAGCTCGCAGGACCGCGTCGAATTCGCGGTTGGCGGAACCGTCGAGGGGAGGGGCGACTCCACCACCCTTGCCGCCAATAGTGTGGCACGAAAGGCAAAGGGCCGTAAAAAGAGGTTCTCCACGGGTGGCGACGCCCGGTTTTGCGGCAATAGCGCGAAAGCGGTCCAGCTCTTGCTCCTGCTCTGCCGCTCTAGTTGCATCGAGAAGTCTGGGGCCCGAAGCTACAGGAGTAAGCCGCGCTCCTCCGGCCAACTGGGACAGATTGGTGTCTCGAGGAAAACTATAAATTAGACCTTGGGCACCGTGATCCAGCTTATGGCGAAAGGAGGAACGGATTTCAAAATTGCTCCGCGCATAATTCCAAATCCTGAATTCCATGAGCTCCCCGTGAGTACCTTCTTGCGGCGGAGAAGTTCTTCCAAAGTCTAGCTTCGTAAAGGTCTCGGTGTATTTCTTAGTGCCTGTGTTGTCCAGTTCTCCGTCAAGAAAAACTCGAAAAACTCCTTCCGCATCTCTGCTCACGGCAACATGGGTCCAGATTCCCGACACAATCGATCGGTTAGCAATAACTAAATCGCCGACCGCAGGCCCTCCATAAAAACGAGCCCTGGAGTCATGAAAATTCAAATCTGCACCACCGGGACGACCGAGAATTCCATCTGCATTACTGATTCCCTCGGCAAGTCGCACCCAAGCTTCTAGGGTAAATGGCCCGGACAAAGAAAGCTGGGTCGCCGAAAATTGATCGGGCTTGCCAAATAAATGCAAGGCGCTTGGCAAGGTTCTCGATTCTTTTTTCCAAAGTTTTTGCATGAAGGGGTCGTCGGGCAAAAGCTCGGCCATCCTTGCTAATACGATTGGAGAAAGAGACTCCACCGGGATGGAGCCCAGAGCGACTCCCTCCAACAATAGAGAAGCGCCAGCAATAGAGCTGGACAATCCTTCAACGACTTCTTCTCTTCCCGCGGTGTTTAAGATTTTGATTTCTTCAAGCACAAACGGAGTCGATTGAATTTCACCGCTTTCACCAATAGCAATCAGAGAAGAGCGTCGCAATCCGCTTGGAACATCTGTACTCGTCAAACAATCCAAGACTGCGGGATCTGCGCCGGCGCCAATGCGGCGCAGTGCAGTCAAGGCACTCGCCCGCAGACTTCGTTCATTGCTTGAGTCGGAAAAAATTTGGACAACGACATCTTTCAGCATTTCCAATTGAAACACAGAAACCATTTCCACTAATAGGGCCTCTTGTCCTTGCTCTTCGGCAAGTTTGCGAAGTGGCAAGGTGAGGAGATTTTCAATTTGGTCTTGCTTAAGCCGCGAGCGCATTCTCAATATGGCATTCATCAGGCCAGAAGCCTTTTTAGGGTCTGAAAACAATTCTTGAACCAAAGGGAGATACTCTGGATTGGATGCGCCTTGCAATAAAAGCACAAGCTCTTCCTCGTCCGGCAGGCGATCCATATCTCGCCATGCCTGCAAGAAAGGCCCAGATATAAGATTGCTCGGCAATGCAAGGGAGGCGAACAAACGATTTTCCAACGGTAGGTTGGAGACTAGTGGACCACTCAGGAGCTTGGCAAGAGCGGCGGGGTGCTCTTCTAGTCCGCGGCGCACCAAAAAGCGTTCGAATTCTCGGTTGTAGGCCGACCCTGTGGGAACTGGGATTCCATGTCGCCCATTCCAAGGGATATCGGAGGCGTGAACAGCAGCCATGGGGGGTTTCGCAAAGCGAATTAACTCGAGCAATTGCTCTGGAGAAGGCGTGACTTGGCGGAGCAAGCTCCGGATTGCCTCTGCCCGCACTTGAGGGTCCGGGTCGTCCACTAAGGAGCTTGCCATCCAGCCGTCTTGAACCCGCAGGGCTTCCCGCCGCAAATTTCGACTTTTGGACTCAAGCAAGCTGGAGGAAATTTTGGGGTCAACAGGGCCAAGACTCTTTAATGCCCACAGGGCATGAATGCGTGAATCAGCCGCTGCATTGGGGTCCAGGGCAAGCTCGGCAAGCGCAGGAGATTGTCCATTTGCTTGGCGAAACATAATTTGTCGCCAAGCGGCACGCATTTCCCAAGTGGAATCACTGGTCAAGGAATTCACCAGCTCGGCATCGGATGATTGAGTCAGGTTCGGAATTTTTTTCCGGGCTTGGCTCTCGTGTCGAACCCGCCAGATTCGCCCTCGACTTCGATCTCTTGCTGGGTGTTCTCTGGGAACCTCATTGTGAGAAATAATTTCGTTGTACCAATCCACCACATACAAGCACCCATCCGGACCGAAAGAGATGGCAATCGGCCGAAACCACCCATCTGCCGAAGTCAAAAAATCCGGCAAGCGTGTTGCTGAATATTCGCCACTTTCGGTGTTGCTCACTTTGACCGCATTGATGGTTCCGGTAATCGGGTTTGCAACAAACATGACAGAAGCCCAGGGGTCTGGAAAACCACCAGAGCGATTGTCGGACAAGGCCAGCCCGGAAAGTCCTGTGCCGCCAAGGTAGAAGTCCGCAATTGGGGAGGAAATTGGAGAATAGGGACGGAATTTTTCATTTCCAATTCCCGGGTAGGTGGCCCCATTTTGAAAAGGAACGACAGAATATTTCATATCATTCGCTTCTTGAATGAAAACTTCGCCCTCTCGGCCCACAGCCAAGCCCCAAATATTGTTGAAGCCGTAACCAATAATCTCGAATTTTGATCCGTCTGGAAGAAAACGACCAAGTTTACAGTAATTGAATTCAACAGGCTTGTTCTTGCCGGCGATTACTTTCGAAAAGTTGAAGGCTCCTTGGGCCATGGCAATCCATCCACTCGGCATCAAGGTGAACTGGTGTGGCATCAGGTGAGAATCCTGAACGCCAAATCCCGTCAGTAGAGTTCGTCGCTTGTCGGCTTGTCCATCTCCGCTTTCATCTTCAAGAAACAGTATTTCGCTTCCTTGGCCCAAAATGACACCATTTTCCCAGGGCAATAACCCCATGGGCATGGCAAGGCCATCAGCAAAAGTCTTGGCGGGATGCGGACCGGGTTCGCACGGATTGTCGAAATACACGACTCGGTCCTTTCCCCCTCGTTGCCAAAGTTCAGAGGCTTTGGCTGGGTTTTCATTGGCGTCCAAGGGGTACTCGGTGGCGGTCATGGACCACATTCGCCCGGCATCGTCGAATTGAACCGTAATCGGTTTTGGCAATCCTGACTCTTCGCTGGCAACCAATTCAACCACGAATCCGTCCGGAACCCGAAAACTGGCCTGCTCTTGGGAAGGCGTACGAGGCGATTTAATCGGCGTGATTTTTGCAAGGGTAATTTCGCGAAATGACACCTGAACTGGTCCGCCAGAATGAAGTTGAAAAGCAATTTTGCCGGCCTGTGGGACTTTTGAGTCCTGCTCCAAATAATCCACAGTTAAAATCCCGTTTATCCAAAGCCGCACCCTGGGTCCCTCACAGCGAATCGCATAGTCATTCCAGCCTTCGCGATTTAAGGAGGGGCCGAGCACATTCATGTCGGAAGAGGCAAGGACGCGGTCGCGTCTATGCTCGTCATACAAAGACCCCCACCAAGTCGGATCTCCGATGTCTGCTTGATAACCTCGGGCCCCCCCTCCATTAACTTGTTCGGAACGAAATTGAACTCCGCTATTGACCATTCCCTGTTTCGGAAAACCCTGCAGCAGGAACTGTAGCCTTAACTCAAAATCATCAAACTCCTCTTCAAAAAAAAGATAGGAATTTTGGGGAGTTGGTTGGTCGAGAGCCCCCCCCACTATGCTCCCATTTTCCACTCTCCAAATATTTTCGTCAGCAGATTCCCAGCCGGAAAGGCTGGCTCCATCAAATAACGGCACGAATGACTCCTGCTGGGGGATTGCCAATAAAGCAAGAGTGGAAAAGTAGACAGGAAGCACTTACGCCAAGAAGTCAAAAACGATCAACTTTTTAATGTGGGGTAGCACCAAGGACTTGACTCGTTCGTGCTCGGGATGAGGAAGATACGTTTCCAAGGCCTTGGTATCTTCGAATGTCATGATAAATGCATGGCTAAAATGATCGTTCAGGCCTTCGGCGCCCGCATAGGGGCCGTGAGCGAGGTCTAATAACCCAGGGATATTGACCTTCAGTGATTCCAATGCTTGAAAGCACATTGTAATTTGGATTTCAGAAACTCCCTCTTTGAATTGGAGCAGGCCAAGATGTTTCACCCTCTGCATACGTTGCAGTATATGGAGGCTACAGGTCAATCGCATCCTATTGCCAATAAGATGTGCGAGAGGTGCTGGTTTTGTAAGCAAATCGCCAACCACAGAAAAATAGTATTATTAGGTTATGGGACCGGCCACACTTAGCCCAAGCTTCTTGATAATCATTTCTGTTGCAATAACAGCAATAGCGCTAGTCTATTCAATAATACATAGAGACCAGTCGAGGCTGACTCGACGGTGGGTTTTTCTTTTATCCTTGCCAGGCCTAATAATGGTAGCGGGCTTTTACTCTTTTGCCGCAAGAATGCATTCTGCGTTAGGTGGCTGGCCCGACTCCATCGGCACAGAAGAGCTTCCCAAAAACTTGCTTCTGCATGATGGGATACAAAGCTGGATGTTTTTCGTCACGTTTTTAGTAGCTCTACTCATTCCTCTTGTTCTGGCCCTGTTTTCCTTAGTGCCCCGACTCCGGACTCGCTTGATTTATCCTGCTTTCTTCGGATCGGCCTGCTGGCTGTGCCTTTTCGCGACTCAATTAGCGCCGAAGGGCTTCCTGTATTGGTTCTGGGACTGATTCCCTGAGGCCTTTTTGTGTTCGGACCAGCGATGACATGACTTTGTCCTTAACAAAAGCGCCAGGTCACTTAGCCGAAGAAGTCTTCTTGTATAGGGAAAGGGCTTCGCGACTGTTTTCTGCGATTTCAAACTGGGCCAGTGCAACTCTCGCAAGCAATATGCAAATCAAACCAGACAGAATTTCGGAAACCAATATCCAAATAATCCACCAACCTTCGTATACAAGGTTGAGGAGGATGAAGGCGACGAGTGGCGCGGCATAAATCTGTAGTTTCCCAAGAAACGCCAACGCCCCCGCAATATTCTTTGACCCTGAATAATCTACTTGGGTTGTTTCTTCGCGCAGGCTCGCGTCGGCGGCGTCAACAAGCTTGGATGGCGAATCGGCATTGCAGGCAACGCAATTCTCTTCTCCTTCAGGATTACTTGTGCCGCAGTTTACACATTTCCAGGACATCCGGTTAATGTATCGTCAAGTTGCCTTTTTGTGACAAAAAAAATCGTTTTCCAAAGCGAAATCTCGCTAAGATTACTCGAAACCAGCTCCCTCTTGCGGTGTTCCCCTCCCATGAAAAAGACTCCCTCACTTGTCCTTTCGATTAGCTTATACGCTTCCCTAGCGCTTTCTTGTGCGCCCATGACCACCTCGGCAGACGATGGGCCCCTTCAAGAGGTGAGTAAAAGCCAGCGCAGTGGTGCGACCGAAGCTCGCACATTTACGCGCGAAGAATACGCCGCTGCCGCAGCGAAGATGAACAAAATGGTCGAAGCCGGCGAAGCTTCACAAGAAGATGTCAATCGGCGCTTGGGGGAAATGCGGAGAACGATGAAGCGCGCCGACGGACAAAACAGGAGCAAGGTTAGCTCTGAACGGGAAAAGATGGCCGGGGTGAGAAAGCGTATCGGAATCGCAATTGAGTCAGGAAAAATAACTCCGGAACAGGGTCGCGCTCGCTGGACCGCTTATATGGAGTCTCAAAATAAGAATGCGCCGGCTGCTGCCCAGAAACGGTACGACAGCGCGATAGCCGACCTCTTCCGCATGGTGGAAGAGGGTGAGGTCACCGCCGATCAGGCGCTCCAGCGTCTCAAGCGAATGCGAGCTCGAATGGAAAAGGCGGAAAGCACTTCTGGCGCTCGAGACTGACAGCTCATCGCCCAGAGTGCCGCTTACCAGCTACGTCGCCAGCGAACGCTCGCTAGAGAGAAGCTTGGTAGTCGCTTCTGTTTAGCCGCCTTTTTAATCACAGGCGACACTATCTTCGTCGCGAGGGTTCTTTCTTGGGATAATTTTCTCCTACCCAGTCACGCCAAGCTTCCTCAGTCTGGCGAAAATTCATCTCCAGGTATTCTGAAAACAAATCGCGCTCTGGAGTCCTTTTTTTTAGCCCCTTCAGAATCGGGGCCAATTTAGATGGGTGCTGATTCACCAGCCAGTCATAGAATGACCAAGACAGGGCATGTTCAAGCGCAGACATTGACCCGGTGAGCTTACGGACAAGTGATGGCAAAATCACCGAGTCGTCGTTTCGGGCTAAGTGTTTCCTTAGCGCAGCCCGCCATAAGCCATTCGAGTAGTTGGCAGAATAGGCAATCTCGTCGATGCAGTGATGCCGTACTTTTTGAAACACCGCCTCCTCGTACCAGTGAGCAGACCCAGAATCGAACCAACCGCCACCCATATCTCCTATCCAAACTTCAGTGAAAAGATTGGATACAAGCATATGGCCAACATTATGAACTCCGAGAGTGTGCAAGGTCACTGCATCAAACCCAAAGGTCTCGTCTCCACAGTGAACGCTAAATCGCGGGTCTTTGCCAAGCCACTTGAAGTCGCCGGCGGTTCCAGATCCAAGGAAATGTCCGATTACATTTCTATGTGTTTCTAAATCCTCCCAAAACCAAAGGAACATTGGGGAGCGATAATGTTTCGGCTTCGCGCCAAAATGCGCATTTACGAGCGTTGCTACTCGTTCCCCGTCGCGAGCGACGTGGTGCATAAATGCGTGGCCGCTAATCCGTTTCTTCTTGTTGCGAACCTCTTCTAGGTTTCCCGAAACGTGAATGTGTGCTGTTTGAACACGAATCAAGCTCGACTCCAAGAACTTCTCCAACGCAGATGCTTCTTGGGCGTGCTGCGCAATCACCTCCCTCCGTTTAAGCATTGAGTCTGTTTGTGGTCCGCCTTCGCACTTAGCGCAAGCCAGCAGAAAAGACCCAAAACAATCTTCGCACTGGGCGGCCACGGAACAGAATTCCACCTGTGATTCCATCTCCACTAATTCTTTTGGATGGTTCTTGCAGACGACAACGCCTCTGAAATCACATTTCCTACATCCTTCCAGGATTGAGACAGAGTCTATGTCTTGCCAAAAAAATGGAACCAAAGAAAGCAGGAATGCGCCAACCATTGCGAGCCCATTCTAGCAATCGCAAAAACTCATTTTATTCCAATTAGGAACTATTCCTGGAACAGATACTGTGGCATATGATTGCGTATGCCGTCCAGTAACCGAAGAGCGGACTTCATCCGGTTGGGCTCAAGATGCCCTTTCCTGAATATTGCCAAAGTGTCCCTCTCAAGCTCAAGAGCCGTAGTCTTTTTCTGCAAAAGGAACTCCATCATTCCAGTGTTACAAAAGTCGAATGCAAACTTTTTGTCCTTTGAGAGAATGCGAAAGGTTTTGCTGAATTCAATCGAGTCCAAATCCAAATCTTTGATGCCCACCAAACCTCCTACCTTGTGGAAGAAGTTTTCTGGATGGATGCGAATTTCTGGAAAATCCTGTTCCAATTTAATCAACACGACCCCGAAAAAGTGGTCGCTACGGTGCTTTCCGTGCCCTACTGCATAGTGAAAGGTAAACGCTTCGGCTTTTCTGCCAGAGTGTTCGCCTTCTATCCGATGATAAAGGTATCTGCTGTGTCCCTGATTTAGGCGGTTTAAAAATGAGTATGTCTTAGCGCGGCGCTTATTTTTTGCTGGGTGGTAAGACCAGCCATTAGAGTTGGCCCAGGCTGACCAGGCTTCTCGAAGCTTCTTCTGCCGAATATAGTGCCAGCAGGTGGCCACAATCAGGGCAAGCCCGACAAACGTATACAAGACGACCGATTCCATCTTCAGAGAATATCGTTTTTTGTTTTCACTTCAAAAGGGCCGCATAACCTCCAGCTCGGCGATTTGTCGGCTCAAACAAACGCTCTTCTGACAGTTCAAGCTTGGCCTCTTTCGTAAAGAATTTTGCCATTTCACTATTTTCTTCGGGCTCCAAGGAACAGGTGCTCCAAAGGATTCTTGTTTTCCCAGGGGTGAAAAGTCGAAAAGCTGTGCGGGCAATTTTCCGCTGGTTCTCAACTGATTGCATTAGACTTTTTTTGTTGAATCTCCACCGAGCCTCGGGACGCTTCCCTAAAACCCCGGTATTCGAGCACGGAACATCCAAAAGGATGAGATCCCATTCTCCGTTCGGAACACCCGAACCATCGGAGTCAATTTCATGGGTGTGAATGTTGTGCCCAAGGCGATCTGCGTCGGGAGACAATGATTTGAGGCGTTGCGCATCTAGGTCGCAGGCGTGAATTTCTGCTTTCCCATTGGATAGCTCAAAGCACGCAAACGACTTTCCTCCTGGTGCCGCACACAAGTCCAAAATACGTTCGCCCGCCTTTGGTTTCGCCAAGGCTGCAGACTCTTGCGATGTTACATCTTGCACAGACCACATTCCTTCTACAAAACCAGGTAGGGACCTTGGGTCTCGCGACGCTGGCAACAAAAGAGTGTTAACGCTTTCGGCTTTTTCCGCCTGGACTCCACACTCTAAAAGCTCAACCTGAACCTGCTTTGCCGTTGACCGGAGAATATTCGCTCGAAGAGCCATGGGTGCTGGTCCGTTCAAGGCTTGAAGTCGTTGTAGGCAAATATCCGACCCAACCTCCTGGGTCCAACGCTCTACTAGAAAGGTGGGGAAAGAGTGCTCCACCGAAATGCGGTCTAATGGACCTTTTGAGGCGCGGCACCAGGCTTTCTCAAAGAATTCCTGTGGGCTTTCTGAATGCGCACGTTCGACGCTTCGAAGAATTGCGTTGGCGAAACCCTTTGCATGACGGATGAATGGTGACGCAGCGCGCAAGGTGGCATCCACGGCTGCGTGGGCCGGTATCCGATCCAAGTAAAGCATTTGGTACACGCCCATTCGTAAAGTCCAGCGCACCATGGGGTCCATTTTCTTTTTCTTACAAAACGGAGTAAAAGTGGCGTCCAATGCGCGTTGCATGCGGATTGTTCCAGCCAAAATCTCTCGCGCAAGAGCCCTGTCTCTGTCATCTAGGCCCGCTTTATCTGCTACATCAGGAAAAGCGCGAGTCGGGAAACCGTGCTCCCGAGCAAGTAGCTGAAGGACAACGCGGCGCGCGTCAGCTTTCATCAATTCTACATCCCAAAGAATCGTCTATCTCAATTCTGGATCCTCGCAAAAATTCGCGAGAAGTCATTGCGGACTTCCCTGGACGCTGAACTTTGAGCAACCGCAAAGCACCTGAGCCACAGGAAATGACAAATTCCCCGTCTGCGGCAAGAACAGTTCCCGGCTCTCCCTCTCCCCCTGTTATCTCTGCTTCCCATATTTTCAGCTCTTCGCCATCGGGAAGAGTTGCACGCAAACAAGGCCATCCGGTTAGTGCGCGCACTCGACGGTCCATTTCCTCAGCGGAAATCGACCAATCGGCGAGCGCGTCGGAAGAGGTTATCTTTTTACATACAGTGACTTGGTTTTCGTTTTGCTCGCAACCCTTTGGAAGTGGGCCATCCTTCATTTCATTCAAAAACTTTACTAGAAGCTCTGCTCCCGCA
>Ga0187827_10000686_pt1 | contig 52185 bp, 56 predicted proteins | sample ETNtaG_39_FD_167969 | JGI IMG/M metagenome (GOLD analysis project Ga0187827, IMG submission 167969) | Marine microbial and viral communities from oxygen minimum zone, Eastern Pacific Ocean - ETNP2014_SV_150_PacBio MetaG (Illumina Assembly) | ecosystem: Environmental > Aquatic > Marine > Hypoxic...
GCTTAACGTTGAGTCCCTTGGCACGGGCCTTGCGGGCCACTAACCCGGCACCGATCATGGCATCCGGATTAGAAGTGTTGGTGCAACTGGTGATGGCGGCGATGGTCACAGCCCCGTCTTCGAGGTCGTAGTCGGCACCCGCCACCGCTGCGCTCTTAGTGCTGCCTGGCACGCGGCCGAAGGCCTCGCTCAGCGTTTCGTCGAATGACGCTGCTGCGGCACTCAAGGCGACCCTATCCTGAGGCCGCTTAGGCCCAGCGAGGCTAGGCTCGACGGTCGAGAGATCGAATTCGAGTACCTTTGTGAATGCGGGCTCGGGTACATTTGCCTCGCGCCACATACCCTGGGCCTTAGCGTAAGCCTCAACCAAGCGGCAGCGCGCGGTATCGCGACCACTGAAGGCGAGAAAATCGATGGTCGCCTGATCTATTGGGAAAAAGCCGCAGGTGGCACCGTATTCCGGCGCCATATTGGCAATGGTAGCGCGATCGGCAATGCTCAGCGTATCAATGCTGGGACCAGTATATTCGACGAATTTGCCAACCACACCTTCAGCGCGCAACATGGCCGTGAGTGTCAGCGCCAGATCTGTCATCGTTGCGGTTTGCGGCAAGGATCCTGTCAAGGCTACCCCGATCACTTCCGGGATCAGCATTGAGATCGGCTGCCCGAGCATAGCCGCCTCGGCCTCAATGCCGCCAACACCCCAGGCTAGCACGGCGACACCGTTAACCATGGTGGTGTGGCTGTCGGTGCCAACCACAGTATCAGGATACGCGATGCTGCGCCCATTCAGATCCTCAGAAATCCAGACGGTCTGCGAAAGATATTCCAGATTAACCTGATGGCAGATGCCGGTACCTGGCGGCACAACACGGAAATTCTTGAAGGCCTGCTGACCCCAGCGCAGAAAAGCATAGCGCTCACGGTTGCGCTGCATCTCTATCTCGACATTCGCGGCAAAAGCGCTGTCGGAGCCAAAATTGTCGACTTGCACCGAATGATCGATGACGAGATCGACCGGCACCAAGGGATTGATGCGCTCGGGATCTCCACCGAGAGAGGCCACGGCATCGCGCATAGCCGCCAAATCAACCACCGCCGGCACGCCCGTAAAGTCCTGCATCAGCACGCGCGAAGGTCGATAGGCAATCTCGTGGCCGGTGCCCTCCCCGCTTGCCAAGGTGCGAATGTCATCTATGCCACCGCTGCCGTCATCGTCGAAGCGCAGCAGGTTCTCCAGCAGAACCTTCAGCGAGAACGGCAGCCGCGAGGGATCGCCGAGACCAGCCTCAGCAACCGCGGGGAGGCTAAAATAATCCACCTCCTGACCATCGATGGTAAAAGTGCGGCGAAGCGCGAGACTATCCCTACCAACACGTGACACGGCAAACCTCCGGGTAGCGCTTGAGGATCGACGGCCCTATTGGTTCATGGAGTCAAAGAATTCCTGATTGGTTTTCGTATTCTTCAGTTTTTCAAGCAAGAATTCCATGGCGTCAGTAAGGCCCATGGGCGTCAGAATACGGCGTAGCAGCCACATCTTCGATAAAGCGCCCTTCTCAACCAGCAGTTCTTCCTTACGCGTACCCGACTTACCAATATCGATCGAGGGATAGGTTCGCTTGTCAGAGAGCTTGCGGTCGAGCACGATTTCCGAATTGCCAGTACCTTTAAACTCCTCGAAAATCACTTCGTCCATGCGCGAGCCGGTATCGATCAGAGCGGTCGCGATAATGGTCAACGAACCACCTTCCTCGATATTGCGCGCGGCGCCGAAAAAACGCTTCGGCCGTTGCAGGGCATTGGCATCGACGCCACCAGTCAGCACCTTGCCCGAAGATGGCACGACGGTGTTATAGGCGCGCCCGAGTCGCGTGATTGAATCGAGTAGGATCACTACATGATGCTGGTGCTCAACGAGACGCTTGGCTTTCTCTATCACCATCTCAGCTACCTGCACATGGCGCGTTGCCGGCTCGTCAAAGGTAGAGCTAATCACCTCGCCCTTCACCGAGCGCTGCATATCAGTAACTTCTTCTGGGCGCTCGTCGATAAGCAGCACAATGAGATAAACCTCAGGGTGGTTCACCTCAAGCGAATGGGCAATATTCTGCAGAATAACGGTCTTACCAGTACGCGGCGGCGCTACGATAAGCGCACGCTGGCCCTTACCGATAGGCGCCACAAGATCAATGACACGACCGCTTTTGTCCTTAACCGTAGGATCGTCGATCTCTAGCGTGATCGCTTCGTCCGGATAGAGTGGTGTCAAGTTGTCAAAGTGGACCTTGTGGCGCGTAACCTCAGACGTTTCGTAGTTAACGGTATTGATTTTAAGCAGCGCGAAGTAGCGCTCCGCATCCTTAGGCTGCCGGATCTCGCCTTCGATGGTGTCGCCGGTGCGCAGACCGAAGCGACGGATTTGGCTCGGAGAGACATAGATATCGTCGGGACCCGGCAGATAATTCGCTTCCGGCGAGCGCAGAAAGCCGAAGCCATCCTGCAAGATCTCCAGCACACCTTCGCCGGAGATTGGTTGTCCTTGGTCGGCTAATTGCTTGAGAATAGCGTACAGCAAATCCTGCTTACGCATAGTATTCGCGTTCTCGACCCCAGCCTTCTCAGCATAGTCGAGAAGCTCCGTTGGAATCTTATTTTTTAGTTCCTTGAGGTTCATCGGTGCCTTGAATGGAGGCGTGTGCACAACGGGGGTGGGAAAGACAGCGGCAGTGATTCGTTTTCCGACTAACGCAGCGCAAGGCTGCCCATGGTCTCGAATCGCTAGCTGAGAGAGATCTTAGTCTGGAGTAGATGGTGCGCCCACTAGCGCAAACCCCGACGGCGCTCTTCTATCCTAGGCACTCAGCTAAGTCAAATCGCGCCTTAGAATGGTTTCGTGATAACGAGTATCACGATCCCGATCATCAATAAAGTCGGGACCTCGTTCGCGATACGGTAGAAACGTTGCGAGCGCTGATTGACATCGGCAGCAAAGTCTCGCCGCCAGCGAGCCATAGTCTCATGGATGACCGACATGGCAATAACCAGCACGAGTTTTACCTGCAGCCAATGCTCACTAATATCTATCATGGGCGAAGCCAGCAACAACAAGCCAAACAACCACGTCACAGCCATGGCCGGCGTCATGATAACCCGTTGCAGCCGCGACTCCATCACCTTCAGGGTCTCGGACAGTGCTGAGCCTGGCTCCGCCGTGCAGTGATAGACGAAAAGGCGCGGTAGATAGAGCATACCTGCCATCCAGGAGATTACGGAGATAATATGCACCGCTTTCAGCCAGGGATAGACGGTGCTGAGAAACTCGCTCATCGGATCCCCCCCGCCCGGCAGATACAACGCGACCATCTTTCTGGACATAGGCGCCCAGCATCCTGCAAGTTCGGCGCATCTACACGTGCTGCGCGCACAAGATTGGCCAACCCCTTGATAAAGGCAGGGTCCGTACCCAAAGCCGGGGCCCGTCTATAAGCAGTTACACCGCTGCTCTCTGCTAAAGCTCGATATTCAATATCAAGCTCGACAACGGTCTCCGAATGCTCCGAGACAAACGAGATCGGCATTACGACAAGCGACACACCGTCATTCCCTGCACGGCGAATTTCATCCTCTGTCGTGGGTCCAATCCAGCGTTGTAGGCCGACTCGGCTCTGATAACAAATTACCCAATCGAGATCGGCGGCACCAATAGCCTTGACCACCGCTCCAACCGTTTGTTCCACCTGCCACTGATAGGGATCACCACGTGCTATCACCGATTCCGGCAAGCCATGGGCGGAAAATAGTACTCGCGGCCTCTCGAGGCCTTCGAGAGCCATCGCAAGTCTCTCTGCGTGGGCATGTACCAAGCCATCCTCGGTCGGATAACAGCCAATAACCGCGCATGGCTGATCAAGGCCGTGACGTTGCCAGTCCACCAGCGATGACTCTGTGGTGGTAGTGGAGAACTGCGGGTAAAGCGGTAGCAATACAATCTCATCAGGTCGCCAGACGGCAACTTCCTTTGCCACAACCTCACTCATGGGGTGCCAGTAGCGCATACAGACAAAGACACGATAGCCGTCACCCAGTGTCTGCTCCAGCGCCTCTGCCTGCGCGCGGGTCAGTTCCAGTAATGGCGAGCATCCACCGATATGAGCATAAATCTCACGTGTGATCGGTGCGCGCTTTGTTGAAATTCGCTTAGCAAGCAGCCGCCTTAGTGGCCCGGGTAGTGAAATAATCGCTGGATCAGAAAAGAGGTTGAAAAGAAAGGGCTGGATAGCCTCTAGCGAATCTGGTCCGCCGAGATTAAAAATAATAACCGCTCTCTTCTTCACGTTGGACTACCCCGCACTAGCGAGATTAATTCAGCAACATTCTCAACAGGCGTGTCTGGCACTACGCCATGGCCGAGATTGAAAATAAAGCTGCGCCCAGCCATATCAGCAAGAATTTTACGTGCCGCCAAGGACATCTGCTCGCCGCCTACGACAAGCGATTGTGGATCCAAATTTCCCTGCACGGTAATGGCATCAAGCGCTGCACCCCATTTTGCCGGTATACTTGAATCCAAAGATAGTCCGTCAACACCTGTTGCCGTCGCATAGCCTTGATAGCCAATTCCAACTCCGCGTGGAAAAGCTATAATTGGCACATCGGGATAACGAGATTTAACACGTCGTGTGATCTCTGCCACTGGAGCCAAACAACAACGCTCGAAAGCCTCAGCCGGAACCACACCGGCCCAGCTGTCAAAAATCTGTAGTGCTTCAGCACCGGCTTTAACCTGTGCTATAAGATGCTCTGTCACCGCCTCGACAAGCAACATAAGCAAAGAAAAAAAACTATCTGTTTCGCTAACGGCCTGGCGCTTGGTAGTAGAAAAATCTCGGCTGGTGCCACCTTCAATCATATATGTAGCAAGTGTCCATGGCGCTCCGGCAAAGCCAATAAGTGTACAAGATTTAGGCAAGGCTGTAACAACCCGACGTAACGTTTCATAGACTGGCTCAAGATACTCGGTAACACTATCGACCGAGAGACTACTGTAGTCATCGATCGGCTTCAGCACTGGTCCCACACCTTCTACAAAACTTACATCAACACCCATGGCATCAGGTATTACGAGAATATCTGAAAAAACGATTGCCGCATCCATGCCATAGCGCCGAACCGGTTGCAGCGTCGCTTCAGAGGCGAGCTCAGGTCGATAACAAAAATTGAGAAAATCTACCGCCTCAGCCCGCAGCTCTCGATATTCCGGCAGATAACGTCCCGCTTGCCGCATTAGCCACACTGGTGGCTGTGATAACACTTCACCTCGTAACGCACATAACAGTGGCTTTCTCATTTTTCCACAGATCCTATGTTCTCTTTCTAGAATCTATTCTTAAATAGTAAGAAATATTGTTGTTGTAGATGGGCGAAAATCATGGGGATTATCTTTTATCCACAGATCTTGAGAAAGATTGGTGAATTGACATAGCTACAGTGGATAGTCCTGTTAGTAAGTGGCTCGAAGTCGCTATATATGTGAGTGTTAATTGTTGGGATAGGATTATTATGAAGCCACTTAACGGTGGGATTATCAACAGGGGGATAGTTTGAGCTATTCATGAGCAGTTTGTGCGTGATATCGGAAAAAATTGCGAGTTGCGCTAATGAGATCTAGATATCCCCAATCTCAGTGAAGTTATACACATGAGCGCGATACCCTTTCATCTGCATTTAATCTCAGATTCGACCGGTGAGACCGTAAGCACAGTAGCGCGTGCATCGATGGCACAGTTCTCAGTCGGTGATCCTGCGGAACATAGCTGGGCCTTGGTGCGTAGCTTAGAGCAGATAGAGAAGGTGTTGCAATCTATACGTTCCCATCCTGGTATTGTTCTCTACACTTTAGTCAAGCCGGAGCTTCGTCATGTACTGGAAGCTGGCTGCTACGAACTTAACGTACCCTGCGTTGACGTACTCGCAGGAGTTATGGACGTGCTAAGTAATACTTTGGGTACTGAAGTACAGCATACCCCTGGGCGCCAGCATGCTCTTAACAGTGAATATTATAATCGTATTGAGGCCATGCAGTTTGTACTTGCTCACGACGATGGGCATGCTATCGATAATCTGAATAAGGCTGATGTGATTCTAGTTGGTGTTTCGCGCACGTCGAAGACACCAACCTGCATCTATCTCGCCAATCGAGGTATTAAGGCTGCTAACGTACCTTTTGTCAGTAACTCGACTTTCCCTGAGGATAGTCTGGCCACGAGTACCGCTTTGGTTGTGGCCTTAACTACATCTCCGAGCCGTCTTGTGCAAATTCGTCGCAACCGTGTTATCGCTCTGAAAGATATGCGTAGTACCGAGTATACGGATCTTGATATGGTGCGACGTGAAATTAGCGATGCACGACGCATTTTCACACGTCATGATTGGCCAATAATTGATGTTTCTCGGCGGTCAATTGAAGAGACAGCTGCAGCGATCCTACAACTTTATCGCGCAATACCGGAAGAGATATGATTACCCTAGTGCTAGCTTCGGCTAGCAGCTCCCGCCACGTCCTTCTAAAAGCTGCTGGTCTTGGTGTAACAATCGATCCGGCGAACATAGATGAAAATTCTGTAAAGATGGAGATGGTGGCAGACGGTAGAAGTGCGGTAGATACTGCTTTGGTTCTGGCCATCCGCAAAGCTGCGGTGGTTTCGTCGCGACACCCTGGCGCCCTGGTTATTGGTGGCGATCAAATTCTTCACTGTGATGGGCGCTGGTTCGATAAACCCGAGACTACAGATCAGGCTAGGGCCCACTTAGTGACTTTGCGTGGTCGCCGACACGCCTTGGCAACGGCTGTCGCTGTGGTGCGGGATGGAGTGATACAGTGGCAGCATTGCGAGAGTCCCTATCTTATAATGCACGACTTTTCTGATGCTTTTCTTGAAAACTATTTAACCGCGGTAGGGGAGAAGGTCTGCTCGACTGTCGGTGCTTATCGCTTGGAAGAATATGGTGTGCATCTCTTTGAATCTATAGATGGTGATTATTTCACTATTCTGGGATTACCATTATTGGCACTCTTATCATATTTACGCGATCAGCAAATAGTAGAGTAATGATATATACGGGAAAAACAAAGCTTGCCGGTGTCATGGGCTTGTCGGTAAGCCATTCACGCTCACCGCGCTTACACGGCTATTGGCTCGAGCGTTATGGCATCGACGGTGCGTATCTACCTCTCGCAGTGTCAGAGGAGAGAATCGCTCAAGCAATTAAAGCACTGCCGGCACTAGGATTTGTCGGCTGTAATGTGACGGTGCCGCACAAGGAGAAGGCTTTTGCCGTGGTCGATAATATGGAGGAGACGGCACGGCGGATCGGCGCCGTCAACACTATTGTGGTTGAGAAGAATGGGAGCCTAACCGGTAGTAATACCGACGCTTATGGCTTCATAGCGAACCTTGGGGATTGCGTCGGCGAATGGCGGAATGATCAAGCCGCTTTGGTGCTCGGGGCTGGTGGAGCGGCCCGCGCGATACTTATTGGACTATTAGAGGCAGGCGTGCCGGCGCTACGCCTCACCAACCGCACGCGAAGTCGCGCAGAAGCTCTAGCGGACGAGCTCGCTGCGGGTATCGAGGTGGTAGCTTGGGACGCGCGCAGCGACGCTGTGGCCGGCTGTGGTCTGGTAGTGAATACTACCACCCTCGGCATGGTAGGCAAGGAACCGTTGGAAGTGTCGCTCGACGCGCTTGATGACGAGGCGGTTGTTGCGGATATCGTCTATGTGCCCCTTGAGACCGCTCTGCTGAGTACCGCGCGCGCGCGTGGGCTGCGCTGTGTTGATGGGCTCGGTATGTTGCTGCATCAAGCTCGCCCAAGCTTTGCTGCGTGGTTTGGGTGTGAACCCGAGGTTGACGAGGGCTTGCGGAACTTCATGTTGGCGGATCTGATGCCGTGAAAGCGCGGCGGCCTGTTGTGCTTGGTCTTACAGGCGGTATTGCTATGGGGAAAAGCCAAGCATCGGAGACTTTCCGCCGTCTCGGTGTAGCGGTGTTTGACGCCGATGCGACGGTGCACGAAATAATGGCGCCATGCGGACGGGGCTATGGCGCTGTGCAGGCGATGTTTCCCGGTGTCGTGGCCGAAAACGGCAGGATTGATCGCAAGCGTTTGGGCGCCATGGTGTTTGCCAAACCAGAAGACCTTAGACGCCTCGAAAGCGTCTTACATCCGTGGGTCAGTGAGGCGCGCGAGTGCTTTTTACGGCGAGCTAGAGCGCTCGGCGTACCACTCGTGGTGCTCGATGTGCCGCTGCTGTTCGAAACTGGTGGTGATAGCCGCTGCGACTATGTGGCGGTGGTCTCAGCGCCGAGCTTCGTACAACGCCACCGGGCCCTACGTCGGGCTGGCATGACCGAGGCCAAGCTCGCCGGCATTCTCGTGCGGCAGACGCCGGATGCGGAGAAGCGCCACCGCGCCGATTTTGTTATTCCTACCGGGCTCGGGCGCAAACTATCCTTGAGTGTGATCAAGCATATCTGCAAGATACTATCCGACCCCGGTCTGCTCAGACGTCTGGCAAGGAAACCGCGCGGTGCGTGAAATTGTTCTCGATACCGAGACCACCGGCCTTGATGCTCGTGGCGGCGACCGTATCATCGAGATCGGTTGCCTAGAGCTGATTAATCGAGCCGTCACTGGTGAAAGCTTTCACCATTACATCAATCCTGAGCGCGAGGTGCCGGCGGAGGCCGAGGCCATCCACGGCATCAGTACCGTTCATCTTGCGGGCAAGCCACTGTTCGGCGAAATTGTCGCAGAGATGGAAGCGTTTTTCGGCGATGCTAGGCTGGTGATCCACAATGCGAGCTTTGATCTCGGTTTTCTCAATGCGGAGTTTGAGCGCCTCGGCCACCCACCCATCGACACGGCACGTGCGATCGACACCCTACAAATGGCACGGCGAAAATTTCCCGGCGCGCCGGCGAGTCTCGATGCTCTGTGTAAGCATTTCGGCATAGACAACTCGGCTCGCACCCATCACGGTGCCCTGCTTGATGCGGCGTTGCTGGCCGATGTCTATGTGGAGCTAGTCGGCGGCCGTCAGGCGGGTCTCAATCTAGCGGAGACAGCTGCTGCCGAACCGGCCACCATAGCAGCTCGCAGCACCCGGCAGCCGCGCTCGCCTCGCTCCCACACCGCCAACGCTAACGAGCTCGCCGCCCATGACGCCTTTATCGAAACCCTGAAAAAGCCCGTTTGGCGACGGAACTGACTTGCGATGTCCTAATAACTTGCGATGTCCTAATAAAGGGACATCAGCTCCATTTTGTGTTTGCAACCTTGCCGATGTAGCTCAGGCATTATTTTGCTGACCGTTGCCGCCACTGGTTTCGGTTGCCGCCGCGTCCTGGGAGCGACGGTAGAGGGCCAGAAAATCGATCGGGTCGAGCATCAGGGGCGGGAAGCCGCCGTCGCGTGTGCAGTCGGCTAGCACCCGCCGGGCGAAGGGGAAGAGGTGGCGCGGGCACTCGATCATGACTAGCGGGTGCAGCTGCTCAGGCGTGAAGCCCGAAAGATGAAATACCCCGGCATAGGTCAGCTCCGCAACGAAGGCGACTTCGTCGCCACGCTTGGCACTGGCCGTGAGGATGAGCTCGATCTCGTGGTCGTCACCCTCCATGGATTTGCCGTTTACCGAGACCGAGATCTCAATCTGTGGGGCCGCGCTCTCGCGCAAGCTGGCTGGTGCGTGCGGATTCTCGAAGGATAGATCCTTCACATACTGGGTACGGATGAGAAGCTGCGGCTCAGCGCCGCCGGCGTGTTGTTGCTCGGCTGCCGCTTCGCTGGTCTCGTCGGCCATGGTTGATTTCCTGTTCTACAGAGGTTGGCGCTGGCTATCATGGATGAGGGAGGGAGACAACCTGATGAGGAGTGGAAAACAGCCTCGACCCTAGGCCACTAGCGTTTAGGCATGAGGGAAATGCGCAAATCGGACCAGGCGGTCGCCAGGGTGAGGTCGGAGGGCTGATGTCTCAGGTTTAGGCACGGCGCTGCACACCAGCGGCTTGATGGTGATCGGAACGTCGAGCGCTGCGGCTCTCCTGCGCCAGCTTGGGATCGCGGATTCTGGGATCGGTCGGCATCACGCCGGCGACGACATTGAGTTCGGATTCGCCATGCGGCGTCAGGATCATGACGAGCTGTCCTTGTCGCTTGGCGTGACGTCGCGGTACTTGCCTTCAAGTATATGCTCGCTGTGCAATCGCGATGCGGCGACACGCCTGCACAAATAGCCGAGCAGCAACCAAACCACTAGATAGCGCAACGGTGGCGCTAAGAGAAGCGCGCCAACCGTATCGCTGACAAAGCCGGGCAGGAACAGCAATATGCCAGCAAGCCCGAGCGCCAGGCCCTCGACTGTCTCGGCCACGGGCTCTTTGTTGCGGGCGAAGGCGGCGCGGATGCGTTTGGCCACGCCGGAACTCTGGATGCGCACGATGGCGACGCCGAGCACAGCCGTTAGTACTGTCACGACGACAGTGGCTGCGGCGCCGATCTCCTCGCCGATATAAACGAATCCTGCGATCTCGACCAAGGGCAGGCCGATAAGAAATGCTAAAAGCACCAACGCCACGCTTGTTCTCCTCTGTGCAAGCCCCCATGTGGGATACTTTACACGCCACCGCCAGTGGCTGGACCGACGGCGGCGGAAAGACTACAGTCAAGCTGCGCTGGCCGATAGCGCCTTAAGGGAGGCGTATTTCGCGCATGGCGACGGTGGCGAAGCCAGGTATGGCATGCAGGGACTACAGTTTTTCGACCTATTTATCTTCGCGATGATTGCGGCGTTCCTGGTGCTGCGTCTGCATCGCGTGCTGGGCCGGCGCACCGGCCACCATCCGCCGCCTGAGCATCACCGCCGTGATGCCGGCGAAGTGATACCGCTTCCCGATCGCAACGGACAGCGCGACGAGACGCTCGAAGAGGAGGGTGCACCGCCGCCGCCGCCGCGCCGCGGGCCGGCCGGTATGACCCAGATCAAGATCGCCGATCCTGGCTTCAGCGAGGGCCAGTTTCTCGACGGGGCGCGCTACGCTTTTGAAACAATACTGGAAGCGTACGCCAGCGGCGACAAACACAGCCTTAAGGCGCTGCTGGCTGGATCGGTCTACGAAGGTTTTGCTGACGAGATTGATCGTCGCGAGAAGGCCGGCGAGAGCCTCGAGACCACACTGGTTTCCTTTATCTTGGCTGATATTGTTGGCGCTGAGATGGCTGGCCGCAAGGCACAGCTGACGGTCAAGTTTCTGACCGAGCAGGTCAACGTGCTGCGCGACAGTGAGGGCGGTGTGATAGACGGCGATGCGGTGACAGTAGCGAAGATTACCGACATCTGGACCTTCGTGCGCGACACCCGCTCGAGCGATCCAAACTGGCAGCTCATCGACACCGACAGTGAGGACTGAGCGTCTCGCGGCATTGGTTCTGGCGGCGCTGCTTGCCGCCTGCACGCTCAAGGACAAGCTGCCGCTTGCCGAGCCTTCGTTACAGCTCACCCGCGTTTCCTTCGCCGCACTCCCCGGCTGGGGCTCTGACGACCAGGGCCAGGCGCTCGGCGCTTTGGCGCGCTCCTGTGATCGGCTGGCGAGCCTGCCTGACGAGCGCACCATGGGTATTGCTGGCCAGGTCGCCGACTGGCGGCCGATGTGTACCGCGCTGGCGGCCGGCCCGGCGGACGGGCGCGTGTTCTTTGAACACTGGTTTCGCCCGTATGCCGCCGCCGACGGCAAGAAACGCAAGGGTTTGTATACGGGTTACTACGAGGCCTCACTCAACGGCTCACTGACGCGAAGCGAACGCTACGCGACACCGTTACACCGGCGACCCGGAGAGCTGGTCATGGTCAACCTGGGTGATTTTCGCAAAGAGCTGGTAGGCGAGCGCATTGCCGGGCAAGTCGTCGATGGTCGCCTCAAGCCTTACGCCGATCGTGCTGCGATCGCCGCTGGCGCTCTCAATGCACGTGACTTGGAGATCGTCTGGGTGGACGATCCCGTGGACGCCTTCTTTCTGCATATCCAGGGCTCGGGCCGCATCGCGCTTGACGACGGGCGCATGTTGCGCGTTGGCTATGCAGCCCAGAACGGCCATCCTTACACTGCCGTCGGCCGCCTGCTGATCGCCCGTGGCGAGGTGACGCGCGAGGCCATGTCGATGCAGACGATCCGCGCTTGGCTCGACGCTAATCCCACCGGGGCTCAGGCGCTGATGAACGAGAACGCGTCTTATGTCTTCTTTGACGTGCTCGACGGCGATGGCCCGGTCGGCGCTCAAGGTGCGATGCTGACCGCCGGCCGCAGTCTGGCCGTCGATCGCCGCTTCGTGCCGCTGTCGACGCCGGTCTGGCTCGATACCACCACACCAGATGGGGCGCCGTTGCAGTCCCTGATGATTGCCCAGGACACCGGTGGTGCCATCCGCGGTCCGGTGCGTGGCGACGTCTATTGGGGTCATGGCGATGCGGCTGCTGATATCGCCGGGCGCATGAAGAGCGCGGGCCACGCATATCTGCTGCTCCCACGCGGGCTGGACGTCGAGTCCGCGCGGCGCTAGGTTCCGCCTCACCCGAGTTACCTGGTAAGGAACCATCGTTATGAACCGCGACGCGGTCGATGTCGGCCTCTTCGTGACCTGCCTGGTCGATCTGTTCCGACCCGGTGTCGGCTTTGCTGCCGTCAAGTTGCTGGAGACGGCGGGCTGTCGCGTGTATGTGCCTGAGAACCAGACCTGTTGCGGCCAACCGGCCTTCAATTCGGGCGACTTCAAGGGCGCGGCGAACATTGCCCGTGATGTCATAGCCACCTTCGAGAACTTCGATTGTGTAGTGGCGCCGTCGGGCTCCTGCGCGGCTCAAATCAAAGTTTATTTTCCCGAGTTGCTGGCGAGCGATCCCGTCTGGTCAGCGCGCGCCGAGTTGCTCGCCGAGAAGACCTGGGAGCTGGTCTCGTTTCTGGTCAATTGCCGCGGTGTTGAGGCGGTCGACGCTAGTCATCAGGGCACGGTCACCTATCATGATTCTTGTTCAGGCCTGCGCGAGCTCGGCGTTAAGGAGCAGCCGCGGAAATTGCTTGGCTCGGTCGTGGGCCTCAGTCTGAGTGAGCTGGAGGGAGCGGAAGAATGCTGTGGCTTCGGCGGCACGTTCTGCGTCAAATATCCTGAAGTCTCGGGCAAGATTGTCGGCCAGAAGACGGAAGCCGTCGCAGCTAGCGGTGCGCAGACTCTGCTCGCGGGCGATCTCGGCTGCTTGCTTAACATGGCCGGTAAGCTCTCGCGCGAGAACAGCGACGTCGAGGTGCGCCATGTTGCAGAGGTCCTGGCGGGCGAGAGCGGTCCGGCTATAGGACGCGGATGATGCAGGTCAACTCGTCCGCTTTCAAGGAGATCGCTCACAAGGCGCTGCACGATGACCAGCTACAGGAAGCGCTTGGCCTGCTGCGCACCAACTTCGGCGACGCGCGTGCCACTGCGGTGGAACGCCTGCCCGAGTTTGGGGCCCTGCGCAACGCCGGTCGTGATATCCGCAACCACACACTCGAGAACCTCGACCATTACCTTGAAGCGTGGGAGGTTAAGGCAACCGAACAGGGTGCCATCGTGCACTGGGCGCGTGACGGTGAGGAGGCACGGCGCATCATTCTGGGGCTCTGCCGCTCGGTCGATGCCAAGCTCATGGCCAAGAGTAAGACCATGATCTCGGAGGAGATTGCGCTCAATCCCTTCCTAGAGGATGAAGGCATCGAGGTCATTGAGACCGATCTTGGCGAATACATATTGCAGCTCGCAGACGAGCCGCCGAGCCACGTCATCGGCCCGGCTATCCACAAGACCAAGGAGCAGGTTGCCGACCTTTTCCGCGACAGCCACGCCGCGCTCGATCCCGCCCGCCGGCTGGTCGAGATTTCTGATATGGTGGGCGAGGCGCGCCAGGTTCTGCGCGAACGCTATTTCGAGGCCGATGTGGGCTTGACTGGCGCTAATTTTCTCATCGCCGAGACTGGCTCCTCGGTGATCGTCACCAATGAAGGCAACGGCGACCTCAGCCAGGGGCTCGCCAAGATGCATATCGTGCTCGCGACTATCGACAAGGTCATCCCGACCCTCAACGACCTCGCTACCGTGCTGCGCCTTTTGGCGCGCTCGGCCACGGGTCAGGAGATGGCGGCCTACACCACGTTGTCGACAGGCCCGCGGCGCACAGACGCGGAAGGGGGCCCCGAGTCCTGCCACGTGGTGATCCTCGACAACGGCCGTACGGGTTGGCTCGGCACGCCCTTCCAGGAGGCGTTGCGTTGCGTGCGCTGTGGCGCCTGCATGAACCACTGTCCGGTCTACGGCGCCGTCGGCGGCCATGCCTATGGCTGGGTCTATCCCGGTCCCATCGGCGCCGTGCTGACCCCGGCTCTGGTCGGCATCGAGCGTGCCCGCCACCTGCCCAATGCATCGACCTTTTGCGGTCGCTGCGAATCCGTCTGTCCCATGCGCATTCCCCTGCCCAAGTTAATGCGGGAATGGCGGCGCCAGGAGTTCGAAAGCAAGATACAACCACTCCGCCAACGCTTTGGTCTTGCCTTTTGGCGTTGGCTGGCGCAGCGTCCGGTGCTTTATCGCTGGGCAACCGCCATTGCCGTGCACGGCATGCGCTTGCTGGCTCGTGACGGCCGCATCCGCCGGCTGCCGCTGGCTGGCGCCTGGACCTCGGTGCGTGACATGCCGGCACCGGCGCGCCGCTCTTTTCAGAGCCAGTGGAAGGGTCGCAAATGAGCGCTCGCGACGATATTCTCGCCAAGGTACGGGCCGGCATCGGGCGCAAACCCGGTACCGACCGCGGCCCGCGCCCGGTGCCTGCTCCGATCCCCGCCCGCGGCCAGGTCGAGGGTGAGGCGCGCCTTGTGCTGTTTACCAAGCAGGCCGAGGCCGTCGCCGCAACAGTCGTGCGTATCCCTGATATGGCGGCGCTGCCGGCGGCCGTCTCTAATTATCTGGCAGGCCAGAACCTACCGGCGGCGATTATGGCGACGGCGGATACGGACTTCGACACCGTGCCCTGGAACACCCAGGCGATGCTGGAGATCACTCGCGGTACGCCGGGCATCGCCGATCAGGTCTGTCTGGCCCAAGCCGCGGCCGGCATCGCTGAGACCGGCAGCCTGGTCATGACCGCTAATGCCGATAACCCGCACATGGCAAGCTTCGTGCCTGAGACAGCTGTGGTGGTGCTGCGTGCGAGCCGCATCGAGGGCACTCTCGATGATGCCATGGCGCGGCTGCGGGTCACCGGCGACCTGCCGCGCGCTGTCAGCCTGATCAGCGGGCCCTCGCGCACCGGCGACATCGCCTTAAAAATCGAGCTCGGCGCCCACGGCCCGCGCCGCGTCCACATCGTGATCGTCGATGAGCCAGAGGCGGCGTGAGCGGGCCGGGCCCCCGCCGGGGCTGAGCCCTGAGGACCTAGCGCTGTGGCGCCGCGTCACGCGCGGCGACATACGCTTACCAGGCCGCGATGGCAACAACGAGGATGAGCCAGCGCCGGCAGCAAAAGGTGGTCGCCCGGCACGCCCGGTGAGCCAGCTGCCACCGGTGCAGCCGGGCCGCACGGCTGGGCTTGACAAGCGCAGCGCTCAGCGCCTGCGCCGCGGTCAGACCGCGATCGAGGCGCGGCTGGACCTGCACGGCCACACCCAGAGCGAAGCCCATCACGCACTGAATATCTTTATTGCCAGCCAGCAATCGGCCGGCCGCCGCTGTCTGCTGATCATCACCGGCAAGGGCGGGCACGGCGAAGGCGTGCTGCGCCAGGCGCTGCCGCGTTGGCTGGCCGAAGCCCCCAATGCCGGCCGTATTCTCGCCATCGAGCAAGCACAACCCCGCGACGGCGGCGGCGGGGCATTCTATGTTCTGCTAAGGAAGGCGTGGTAGTAAGGACGCGGAGGATTAGGGCGAACCATATCCGACTCAGATAAAGGAGCGGATCTAGATGCTTATTTCCGAACGGATTGCGGGTTCGTCAACGCTGGCCTGAAAGGCGACCTCTTAAATGATGCCGGCCGCAATCACAGAGGTAGCTTCGGTCTCGGAATACCACGCGGTGACAGAGCCCCCACAAGGAGTGATCACGGGCGAGTTGGTAGAGAAAAATGTATGCCGACCGGGGCCGGGCACAAGCCGAGGAGCTGCTGCGGAACGGTAATTGCTGGCACGCGCGGACTGCCCGACAGGGCGATATCGTTCGCTCACAGAATGAACTTGGTCAAATCCGCGTTGCGTACCAGGTCGCCGATGTTCTCTTCGACGAAGGCTGCGTCGATGGTGATGCTGGTGCTGGGCTTGTCGGTAGCGCTGAAGCTAATCTCTTCCAGAAGGCGCTCCATCACCGTGTGCAGCCGGCGGGCACCGATGTTCTCCACCCCGCTGTTGACCTCTGCGGCGAGGCTAGCGATGGTTTCGATGCCGTCGTCGGTGAAGTCGAGGGTGACCTCCTCGGTGCCGAGCAAGGCGGTATATTGCCGGATCAGGCTGTTCTCGGGCTCGCGTAGAATGCGCACGAGATCGTCCTTGTCGAGGGGATCGAGCGAGACTCGGATGGGAAGGCGGCCCTGGAGCTCGGGCAGCAGGTCCGCGGGCTTGGCCAGGTGGAAGGCGCCGGAGGCTATGAACAGAATATGATCGGTGTGCACTTGGCCGTGCTTGGTCGCCACCACAGTGCCTTCAATTAGCGGCAGCAGATCGCGCTGCACACCCTCGCGGCTGACATCGGCGCCCATCTTCTCGGTGCGGGCGCAGATCTTATCTATCTCGTCGAGAAAGACGATGCCGTTTTGCTCGACCGCAGTGATGGCCTCGCGCACCACGCGCTCCTCGTCGAGCAGACGGTCGCTCTCCTCCGCCATCAACACCTCGTAGCTCTCATCGATGCGCATACGCCGGGTCTTGGTGCGTCCGCCCATGGCTTTGCCGAGCATCTCGTTGATGTTGATCATCCCCATGCTGGCGCCAGGCATGCCGGGAATGTCGAAGGTCGGCATGCCGGGAATGCCGGCCTCCTGCACCTCGACGTCGATTTCACGCTCGGCGAGCGTGCCCTCGCGCAGCATCTTGCGGAACTTCTGGCGTGTCTCGGCGCTCGCCTTCTCGCCGCAGACCGCGTCGAGTACGCGCTCCTCTGCCGTCGCTTCGGCGCGTGCGCACACCGCGGCACGGTGACGCTCGCGGGTCATGGCGAGCGAGAGTTCGACGAGGTCGCGGACAATAGATTCCACATCTCGCCCGACATAGCCAACTTCCGTGAACTTGGTCGCCTCGACTTTGACGAAGGGCGCCTGGGCGAGGCGCGCCAGCCGGCGCGCGATCTCAGTCTTGCCGACGCCGGTGGGGCCGATCATGAGGATATTCTTGGGTAGCACTTCTTCGCGCAGGTCGTCATCGAGCTGCATGCGTCGCCAGCGGTTGCGCAGCGCGATGGCGACCGAGCGCTTGGCGTCGTTCTGACCGACGATGAAACGGTCGAGTTCGGAGACGATCTCGCGCGGGCTGAATTCGGTCATGCACTTTCTCCGAGGCTTTCGACGACGACTTCGGTGTTGGTGTAAACGCAGATATCGGCGGCGATACCCATGGCCTTGCGGGCGATGGTCTCGGCGTCGAGACCATCGATATCGATTAGGGCGCGCGCGGCGGCAAGCGCGAAAGGTCCGCCAGAGCCGATGCCGATGAGGCCGTCTGCCGGCTCCAGCACGTCACCCGTCCCTGTGAGCACCAGCGAGATCTCGGCATCGGCCACCGCCAGCATGGCTTCGAGGCGGCGCAAATAGCGGTCCGTGCGCCAGTCCTTGGCCAACTCCACACAGGCGCGGGTGAGCTGGTCGGGATACTGCTCCAGGCGGCCTTCGAGGCGTTCGAAGAGCGTGAAAGCGTCTGCTGTTGCGCCGGCGAAACCGGCCACGATGGCGCCATCGCCGAGGCGGCGCACCTTGCGCGCATTGGCTTTGATCACGGTCTGGCCGAAGGTCACCTGGCCGTCGCCAGCGATGACCACGGTATCACCTTTGCGCACCGACAGGATGGTGGTGCCGTGCCAAAGGCCATCATCTGTGGATGTCATTGAGAGCCTTTCCTGGAAAGCCCTTAGATTGGCTGTCCTGCGGCTTGGGTCAAGTGGCGGTTCCTGATACAAGGGCGGCGCGACAACTCAGGAGGCCCTGATGCGAAAGGCGACGCTTGAGCGCGCGACGCGCGAGACCAAGGTTCAAGTAACGCTCAATCTCGACGGCTCAGGCCGTTATGAGGTGGCGACCGGAATCGGTTTCCTCGATCATATGCTGGAGCAGCTTTCGCGCCACAGTCTGATCGATCTGGAAGTTAAGGCTGAAGGCGATTTGCACACCGACCAGCACCACACCACCGAGGACACCGGCATCGTCATTGGGGCTGCCGTGGCAGAGGCGCTTGGCGACCGCGTCGGCATCCGCCGCTGGGGTGAGGCTATGGTGCCGATGGACGAGACCCTGACGCGTGTTGCCATTGATCTCAGCCAGCGGCCCTACTTGGTCTGGCGAGTCGTACTGCCGCGGCCCAAAGTCGGCGAGGTGGACACCGAGTTGTTCAAGGAGTGGTTCCAAGCCTTCGCCCAGGCTGCTGGCGCCACGCTGCACGTGGAGAACCTCTACGGTGAGAACAGCCACCACATTGCCGAATCCTGCTTCAAGGGCCTTGCGCGGGCTTTGCGCGCGGCCGTCGAGATTGATGAGCGGGCGGCGGCCAAGGTGCCCTCGACGAAGGGGGTATTGGGTTCGGGTGCATCCCACGGCTAAGCCATGGCCACACGCCTTTACACTTATCACATGAAGGCCGGTAAAACATCGCCGGGTGAGGCGCTCGCACTGCGCGAGGGCTTTGCCTGGGGCGGCTTCTTATTCGGTGCACTGTGGGCGGTCTATTACAGGCTGTGGCTGGCTGCGTTGGCGCTGGCGGCGGGACACTTGGTGATCCAGGCCGCTGTCGGCGAGGGCTGGCTGCCGCTGGAAGTTGGTGCTACGGCGCTCTTGTTGCTTAACGTGTATGCTGGCTGTAGTGGCAATGATTGGCGGCGCGAAAAATATGAACGTAGTGGCTGGGTGATGGTGGGGTTGGCCTCGGGCCGCGACCAAACCGAGGCAGACCGCCGGTTCTTAGACGCCGTCTTCCAGCGCCGACCTGCACCGCAGATGGTGTTAGGATCATGACCGTCGCGATCATAGATTATGGTTCGGGGAACCTGCGCTCTGCGGCCAAGGCTTTCGAGCACGCCGCGAACGGCGAGCGTATCGTGGTCACGGCAAATGCCGACGAGGTTGCTGTGGCCGACCGCATTGTGCTGCCTGGCGTCGGCGCCTTTGCCGACTGCTTGGCGGGGATCGAGGCGGTGCCCGGCATGCGTGATGTCCTGGAAGAGGGAGTGTGTGAGGCGGGCAAGCCCTTCTTCGGCATTTGTGTCGGTATGCAGCTGATGGCGCGCCGTGGGCTCGAGCACGGCAGCCATGACGGCTTCGGCTGGATTGATGGTGAGGTGGCGCATCTCGAGCCAGACGATGCGGCAATCAAGGTGCCGCATATGGGCTGGAACGCGTTGACAGTAGAACATGAGCATCCGGTCTTCACTGGCATCGACCCGGGTGCTCACTGCTATTTTGTGCATAGCTATGCACTCGATGTTGTCGACGGTGAGGAACGCTTGGCGACAGTCGAACATGGCGGTGCCGTGACGGCGGCGATCGGACGTGATAATATGGTCGGCACCCAATTCCACCCTGAGAAGAGTCAGCAGGTTGGGCTTGCCGTGATCTCAAACTTTCTCGCTTGGAGGCCGTGATGGCGGAGTTATCCGTCAGCGAGGTGGAGCGCTTCGCCCGCGGCGAGCTGGCGGACCTCTGCGCCGCCACGGTTGCGGCGATCGAGGGCGGTATCGGCTTCGGCTGGGTCACGCCGCCGCCGCGGCAGAGCCTGGAGGCCTATTGGCGCGGTGTCATCCTGGTGCCCGAGCGCGTGCTGTTGCTCGGCCATGTGGATGGCTCGGTGGCGGGCTCGGTGCAGCTCATTAAACCGTCAGCGAATTTTGAGGCAGGGCATTTCGCGACGCATATCGACACTCATTTCGTGGCCCCCTGGGCGCGCGGTCACGGCCTTGCCCGACTACTGCTGGAGGCGGCGGAGACCGCGGCGTGCGATGCAGGCTTCCGCGTCATGCGACTTGACGTGCGCGTGATCCAGGAGCGCGCGATCAAGCTCTACGAATCATGCGGCTACGAACGCTGGGGCGTGCTCGACCGCTACCACGAGGTCGATGGCGAGATGATCGCCGGCGCGTTCTATATCAAGAATCTCTGATGGCGCTGACGCTGTACCCGGCGATCGATCTCAAAGACGGTGCTTGCGTGCGTCTCGTCCAGGGGGACATGGACCGCGCTACGGTGTTCTCCGATGACCCCCCGGGCCAGGCTCGCGCCTTCGCCGCCATGGGTTTTCGTTGGCTGCACGTGGTGGACCTGAACGGCGCCTTCGCCGGCCGTCCGATCAATAGCGAGGTGGTTTCCGACATTATCGCCGTGGGCGGTCTCAAGATACAGCTCGGCGGCGGTATTCGCGACCTCAGGGCGATCGAGCATTGGCTTGAGGCGGGTGTGACACGGGTCATCCTCGGCACCGTGGCCCAGCGCGATCCGACCCTGGTGCGCGAGGCCTGCCGGTTGTTCCCTGACCAAATCGCGGTTGGTATCGACGCCCGCGGGGGCATGGTCGCGGTAGATGGCTGGGTCGAGGTGACTGAGACCAGTGCTCGTGATCTGGCACTTGTTTTCGAGGACGCGGGCGCTGCCGCCATCATCTATACGGACATCGAGCGCGATGGTGCTATGAGTGGTATGAACGTGGAGGCCACTGTAGCGTTGGCACAAGCTGTGACGACACCGGTGATCGCGTCTGGCGGCATCACCTCGCTGGCCGATCTCGAGGTGCTAAAGACAGTCGCAGCAACCGGTATCGAGGGTGTAATTTCCGGTCGTGCGCTGTATGATGGCCGCCTATCTCCGCGCGATGCGCTAACGTTCTTAGCACGCTAAATAATGTTAAAAGTGCGCATCATTCCCTGCCTTGACGTCAAAGACGGGCGGGTGGTTAAGGGGGTCAACTTCGTCGATCTGGTCGATGCCGGTGATCCAGTCGAACAAGCGCGTCTCTATGACGCGGCGGGTGCCGACGAGCTTTGCTTTCTCGATATTACCGCCTCCTCTGACAATCGGAATATTATTCTCGACGTGGTCGCGCGCACCGCTGAGCAGTGCTTCATGCCGCTCACGGTCGGCGGTGGGGTGCGCGCGGTCGACGACGTGCGCCGCCTGTTGCTCGCGGGTGCTGACAAAGTCTCTATCAATACGGCTGCGGTCAACCGACCTGAGCTGGTGGCGGAAGCTGCGACTAAGTTTGGCTCGCAATGCATCACCGTCGCCATCGATGCCAAAGGCCGGGGCGACGGCTTCGAGGTCTTCACCCATGGCGGACGTAATGCCACTGGTATCGACGCGGTGGAATGGGCCAGCCGGATGGTCGATCTCGGCGCTGGTGAGATCCTGCTTACCTCGATGGATCGCGACGGCACCCGCATGGGTTTCGACGTGCGCCTGACCCGCGCAATCGCCGATGCTGTACCCGTGCCGACTATCGCCTCGGGCGGCGTCGGCACTCTCGACCACCTCATCGAAGGTGTCACTGAAGGTCACGCCAGCGCCGTGCTGGCAGCGTCGATCTTCCATTTCGGCGAATATTCGATAGCCGAGGCTAAGGCGCATATGGCCAATGGCGGCGTGGCGGTGAGAGAGGTGTGAGCTCGTTTTGATGAGCTTAGAAGTGACGGCTCATTCCTACCAAGAATCAAATGCGACGAGCATATGGACGGACAAAGACGGGTAATTGCTTAGTCTGTGGCAACCATCGACTTATGGTGTAGACCACATTTCGAAATGTGGCCGACTGCATAAAGAAGGGAGAAACGGCCATGTCGCAAGAAACACCAACACCGGATGATCAAGTCGCCAGAATTTTTGAATGGCGGCGTGGTTTCAATGCCATGCATCTGATCGATATCGGCGTCCGCCTGGGGCTGTTCGAGGCGATCGAGGCGGAGCCGGGTATCTCGTCCGGGGCGCTGGCCGAGCGGCTTTCTCTGCATGTGCCTTATGTCGAGACTTGGTCCGTCACGGCCTATTCCTTCGGGCTGCTCGAGGCCGACAATGAGACGCGCAATTGGCGCCTTGGCCCTCACATGGACCAGATTCTCGCCAAGCCTGGGCACCCGCGCTATCTCGGCGCCTATGTGCGCCTCGGCACCGATCACGCGACAGAGGACCACCGCTTCTGCCTCAAGGCCTTCCGCGATGGCGCGACGGTACCCTTTCAGGGCCGCAGCGAGGCCTTCGGCATGGCCGTTGCGGACTCGACTACTGGTTTGCAGGTGCTTAGCACGCGCAAACTGTTGCCTGAGCTAGACGGTCTCAAGGACCGGCTTGACGCGGGTGGGACCGTGCTCGAAGTCGGCTGCGGCATGGGCCGCCATCTGTTGCAGATCACTAAGGCATTCCCCGAGGCTAAATGCGTCGGTGTCGATATCGACCCCACTGGCATGAAGGCCGCGCGCGAGGCTATTACCACCGCCGGTTTGGACGATCGCGTGCAGCTAATCGAAGGCAATGTCGCCACAGCCGTGCTGGAAGGTGCGGCTGATGCGGTGGTCATGGTCGAGGTGCTTCACGAGATCGGGCAACCCATGCGCCAAAGTGTCATCAACGCCTGCTATCGTGCGCTTGGGCCGGGTGGCTGGCTGATGATTATCGACGAGACCTATCCGACGACGCTTGCCGAAGCCCGCGAGAAGGACTTCCTTTTCCCCGTGCAGACCGGCTTTGAAGAGCTCACCTGGGGCAACATCGTGCCTACCCGCGAGGAGCAGGAAACTTTGCTACAAACGGCGGGCTTCAGCGCCAACATCCAGCGCAGTATCATCGGCGAAGGCTTCACGGTGTTGGCGGTAAAAAAATAAGGAAGATGTCTTTGCCCAAGTCCGCGTATTGTTGCCTCTCGGGTAAGGTGCGAATCCGTCTGGTCTAATAGGCCTCTGGTGTACTTTTCCGAACACGTTGCTGGAGACCTTTTCTTACGACGTAGACCAGCCCCCACAAAGCATGGCGCGGCCGGGTGCGTGCGCCAGGGCCGGTATCAGCACCAGGCTGTCACCCGAGCAAGTGGCGTGCCTTGATGCCGACCACACGCGCTTGCTTGCGAACCGCTTCCCGACCAACCCGGTCTCGGGGCTGACCGCGTCTTCGCCATCCTCGCCTGGAGATGACACCCGCAGATAAATCTGTTAGCCAGCCTCGTATGGACAACAGCATACTCGACCGCATCGCTTTCAATGACGACGGTTTGGTTTCGGTGATCGCGCAGCAGCACGACACGGGCGAGGTGCTGATGCTCGCCTGGATGACGCGCGAGGCAGTGGCCGAGACGCTGGCGACGGGGCGTATTTGCTATTGGTCGCGGAGTCGTGGCGCCCTGTGGCGCAAGGGCGAGAGCTCGGGTCATATCCAGCGGCTAATCTCGCTTAGGGTCGACTGCGATGGCGATGCACTACTGGCCTTGGTCGACCAGACCGGCGTCGCCTGCCATACCGGCCGGCGCAGCTGCTTTTTCACCGCGCTTGACAACGGCGCCGCAGAGATCACGCCGGTGCTGGTGCCGCCGGAGACGCTCTATGGCTGACGCGGCGGACATTCTCGCGCGCCTGCAAGAGGTGATTAAAGCGCGCAAGGGCGGCGATCCTGAGACCTCCTATGTCGCCAAGCGCTTCGGCCAGGGCAGGACCAAGATAGCTCAGAAGGTCGGCGAGGAGGCGGTTGAATGCGCTATTGCCGCAGTCTCCAGCGACCGTGAGGCGGTGGTGGCGGAAAGTGCCGATTTGCTCTTTCACCTGATGATTCTGTGGGCTGATGCTGGGATCGCGCCGGACGACGTGCTCGAAGAGCTGGCGCGGCGCGAAGGCGTTTCTGGTATCACCGAGAAAGAGAGCAGAGAGCCCTGATGGCCTATGACGACAGCAATATTTTCGCACGCATTCTGAGGAACGAAATCCCGGCAGATAAGGTCTATGAGGACGAGCACGTGCTCGCCTTCCACGACGTTGCGCATCTGACACCGGTGCATGTGCTGGTGGTGCCCAAGGGTCGCTATGCGGACATGACCGCGTTCACCAAAGAGGCAAGTCCGGCCGAGGCAGCGGCGGTGTTCGCGGCCATCAAGGCCATCGTGGACCAGCACGACATCGCCGAAGGCGGTTACCGGGTGGTCAGCAATTGCGGCGAGCACGGTGGCCAGGAAGTTCCACACCTGCATTTCCATGTCATGGGCGGCCGCCAACTCGGCGGCATGCGGCGCAGCTCGTAAGAGGAGAACGCACTATCTGGCTGCACCCTTGACGGTATTGCCGGTTGCTCACCATCGTAAAAAGGGGCAGTCCGCCACCGCGACTTTAGTCAATCAACTCGCTGACTTCCGTCACCGCCGCACAAAGGCGGGTGATATCGCCAGGTTCGCTGAGGCGGTGATCGCCCGCCTTGACGAGCGTCACGGCGACGCGCTCGCTTTCCAGTGCCTCGGCGATGGTAAGCGCGGTCTGCCAGGGCACCGCCGTGTCCTGCATACCGTGCAGGAGGCGCACTGGAATTTCCAGCGCGATCGGCCCGTGAAGTAGGCAGCGGGCATTACCGTCGTCGATCAGCGCCTGTGTGATGATGTAGGGTCCGTCATCGTACTCAGACGGCATTTCCACCCTGCCCTTATGCAATAATGCCAGGCGCTGCTCGTCGTCGAATTCCTCTTCCACCATGCGCCGTGTGAAGTCGGGTGCGGCAGCGATGCCGACCAGCCCGGCGACGCGTTGACGCCGGGCAAGCGCCGCCAGCAGCATTATCCAGCCGCCCATGCTGGAGCCAACCAGCAGCACCGGTGCGTCGTTAAGCATGTCGATGACAGCCAGTGCATCGTCGACCCAGCGCCCGATGGTGCCGTCGGCGAACGCGCCCGAGGATTGCCCGTGGCCATGATAGTCGAAGCGCACGTAGCCCTGGCCGCGCTCGCGGCAAAAGGCCCCCAGCGCCTGCGCCTTGGTGCCTGTCATGTCCGACATGAAGCCGCCACAGAAGATCACCATCGGTCCGTTGCCAGGGCTTCGGTGATAGGCCACGAAGTGGCTATCCGGGCGCTTCAGTTGATCTGGCTCAGGATCGGTTATGGTCGTAGCTCCCCATGCGGGCTATCTATGGTGTTGAGGAAAGCGCGCGGTTGCGCGCAGGTCAAGGGCAGAGGCGATGGCTGGAGGGCGATGCGTACTGCAAGTGCTGCCGGCGATGGGCGCCGGTGGCGTGCCGCGCGGGACCATCGAGGTGGCGGCAGCGCAGATCGCGGCCCGTTGGCAGGCGCTGGTCGCCTCCGCGGGGGGTCCTGGTGTTGATGCGCTCGAGGCCGCAGGCGCCGAGCACATCGCCTTGCCGCTCGACAGCAAGAACCCTTTTGCTATCGCCGCCAATGCTCGTCGGCTCGAAGCCCTGATCCGCCAGCGCCACATCGACCTGGTTCATGCGCGCAGCCGTGCACCGGCCTGGAGCGCGCTCATGGCGGCACATGGTGCTGGCGTCCCCTTCGTTACCACCTTCCACGGCACCTACGGCCATGCCAACGCTTTCAAGCGTCGTTACAATATTGTTATGACCAAGGGCGACCGGGTCATCGCTATCTCCGAGCACATCGCACGCCACATGCAGAAAATCTATGGCACGCCGCCGGAGCGCATCTGCGTGATTCCCCGCGGCGTCGATCTGTCCGTGTTTGATGCGGCCAAGGTGGCGCCCGAGCGCGTCACCGCCCTGCGCCAAACCTGGGGTGCGGACGATGCCCCAGTGGTCCTGCTGCCGGGCCGGTTGACGGGCTGGAAAGGCCAGACAGTGCTGATCGAGGCGGCTCGACTGGCCAAACAACCCATGCGCATTGTGCTAGCTGGCGATGCGCAGGGCCGCGGGCGCTATGTGGCGCGGCTACGTGAGCAGATTGCGGTAGCGGGGCTTGCAGACAGTGTGGTCATACCCGGCGACGTGAGCGATATGGCAGCAGCTTGCCTCGCTGCTGACGTGGTGGTCTCGGCCTCAATCGATCCGGAAGCCTTCGGCCGCGTTGCCATTGAGGGCCAAGCTGTAGGCCGCCCGGTAATCGCTACGGCCCATGGTGGCTCGCTCGAGTCCGTGGCAGATGGCGAGACCGGCTGGTTGGTGCCGCCGGGCGATGCTACAGCCCTAGCGACAGCGCTTGAGCGGTGTCTCGCCATGCCCGAGGCGGCCCGGGCAGCCATGGGTGCCGCCGGGATCGCTCGCGTCCGGGCGCGCTTTACGGCCGAGAAAATGTGCGCCATGACGCTAGCCGTCTATCATGAGTTGTTGGAAATTTAATTGGTGACAGTTATTAATTTCGTTTCATGCCGCCGAGGAGCCGCCTGTGTCAGCAAACAGTAACTGCTACTAATTAAGTGCGGCGCTAAAACATGGCTGAGAGGATCCTCGTCATCAAGCTTGGCGCGCTCGGCGACTGGGTGCTGGCGACGGGGCCGTTCGCTGCCATCCGCGCGTATCATCCTGGGGCCGAGATCACGTTGCTCACCGTTTCTGCCTTCGCGGGCTGGGGCGAGGCCTGTGGTTGGTTCGACCGGGTATGGTTGGACGAACGCCCCGGCTGGATGCGGCCAGGCGTCTGGCTCGCCATGCGGCGGCGATTGGTGGCGGCCGACTTTGAGCGGGTCTACGACCTGCAGACCTCGGACCGCTCCAGCCTCTATTTCCGTCTGTTTGCCCGCGGTGTGCGGCCCGAATGGTCGGGCATTGCGGCCGGCTGCTCGCACCCGCATGGTAACCCTGAGCGCGATGCTATGCACACCCTCGACCGGCAGGCCGAGCAACTGGCGATGGCTGATATCGCCGAGGTGCCGCTGCCGTCGCTCTCCTGGCTCGATGCCGATATCTCGTTGCCGAGTACGCCTTACGCCCTGCTGGTGCCCGGCGGGGCTCCCCACCGTCCGACCAAGCGCTGGCCGCACTACGCGGCGCTGGCAAAGGCGCTGGCCGAGCGCGGCACCCTGCCTGTGCTGATCGGTGCTGAGGCCGAGCAGGATACCCTGGCTGTCATCGCGGCCGAAGCCTCTTGCGAAATCCAAAACCTTTGTGGTGCGACCACCCTGGACCAACTTGCCCCCCTCGCGCGCAGCGCCGCACTTGCCGTTGGCAACGACACCGGGCCGATGCACATCCTCGCCGCCTGCGGCACGCGCTCTGTCGTCCTCTTCAGCGCCGCCTCCGATCCCTCGCTATGTGCGCCCCGCGGCGAAAATGTGACCGTGCTGCAAATGGCACAGCTTGCCGACTTGCCGCCCGAAAAAGTCCTGGCTGGCCTCGCTTGACAGGGTCGCGCACGGCACCCATTGTCCGCGCCGAGATGGCAACAATTTCCGAATCCACACTCCGAGAGATCGCTATTACTTTGCCGGACGGCTCCGTCCGGGCTTTCCCGCGTCCGGTTACCGCCGGAGAAGTGGCAGCCACCATCGGGCCCGGGCTGGCCAAGGCGGCGATCGTTGCGCGCGTCAACGGTGCGCTCTGGGATCTCAACCGCGAGATCGAGGCTGATGCCGAACTGACGATCGTTACAGCCAAGGACGCGGAAGGGCTTGAAGTGTTGCGCCATGACGCCGCGCATGTGCTGGCCCAGGCTGCAAAGGAGCTTTGGCCCGATATTCAGGTAACTATCGGCCCGGTGATTGAGGACGGCTTCTATTATGATTTCGCTCGCGATGAGCCCTTTACTCCGGAAGATCTGGAGCGCATGGAAAGGCGCATGCGCGAGATCGTCGATCGCGACGAGCCGATAGCACGTAAGGTTTGGCGCCGGGACGACGCCATTAACTTTTACGAAGAGATCGGCGAGACGTACAAGGCACAGATAGTCCAGGAACTTCCCGATGACGAACTCATCACGATCTACAAGCAGGGCGAGTTCACTGATCTCTGCCGTGGCCCACACTTGGCGTCCACGGGCAAGCTCGGAAAGGCATTCAAGCTACTCAAGCTAGCCGGCGCTTATTGGCGCGGCGATTCGCGCAATACCATGCTGCAACGCGTTTACGGCACGGCCTGGACGTCCGAGAAGGAGCTTAAGGCCTATCTGCACCGCCTTGAAGAAGCCGAGAAGCGCGATCACCGCCGGCTCGGCCGCGAGATGAATCTCTATCACTTTCAGGAGGAAGCGGCGGGCAGCGTCTTCTGGCACCCTAAGGGCTGGACGCTATATTGCGCCGCCCGGGAGTACATGCGCCGTCGCCTCGACGCCGCTGGCTATGTTGAGGTACACACGCCAGAGCTCGTCGACCGCGTGCTCTGGGAGCGCTCGGGCCACTGGGAGAAATTCCGCGAACACATGTTCACTGCCGAGTCGGAAGACCGCGTGCTGGCGCTCAAGCCCATGAACTGCCCCTGCCATGTGCAGGTCTTTCGCCAGGGCATCAAGAGCTACCGAGACCTGCCGCTCCGCATGGCCGAGTTCGGCGCCTGCTACCGCAACGAGCCCTCGGGCGCACTGCACGGGCTGATGCGAGTGCGCGCCTTCGTTCAGGACGACGCCCACATCTTTTGCACCGAGGACCAGATTTCGTCTGAGACCGTGGAATTCTGCACCCTGTTGCTCGATATTTATCGCGACTTCGGTTTCGAGGACGTGACCGTTAAGTTTGCCGACCGCCCGCCCGTGCGCGCGGGTGATGACGCTGTCTGGGATCGTGCCGAGACGGCGTTGCAAGAGGCCTGCCGGGTGGCGGGCCTTGAGCCCGTGCCGAACCCCGGCGAAGGCGCATTTTACGGACCGAAGCTCGAGTTCGTGCTACGCGATGCCATCGGCCGCGACTGGCAATGCGGCACGCTGCAGGTCGATTTCGTCTTGCCGGAAAGGCTCGACGCCAACTATATCGGTGAGGACGGTGGCAAGCACCGTCCGGTCATGCTGCACCGGGCGATCCTCGGCTCCTTCGAGCGCTTCATCGGCATTCTGGTGGAGAACTATGCCGGGCGCTTGCCCATGTGGCTGGCTCCAACCCAGACTGTGGTCGCCACCATTACCAGCGAGGGTGACGCCTTCGCGACCGAGGTGCGCGATGCTTTCGCCACCGCCGGCCTGCGCTGCGAGATCGACTTGCGCAACGAAAAAATCAACTACAAGGTCCGCGAGCACAGCCACGCAAAAGTACCGGTAATCGCGGTCGTCGGCGCCCGCGAGGCGGCCGAGCGCACAGTCTCAATCCGCCGCTTGGGCGAAAAAAAACAGGAAGTGCTTGCTCTTGACGATGCGAAATCGATACTTGTCGGCGAAGCTGCCGATCCGCTGACGCGGGCCGGCAAGATCTAACGAGGTGTTTTTGCCCGGAGCTGTCGAAGTCGTGTCGTGGCTCTTGGGAGGGAGGGGCCGCCGGGTTTTGCGCGTGCCTTGATGCTAACAACGAGAGGAGCAGGCCGATAGTCAGATTCCATCCGCCCGTACCCCCGCAACGCGAGGGGCCACGCGCCAACGACCAAATTCATGCCGACCCGGTGCGCCTGGTCGACGATGCCGGTGAAATGATAGGGGTGTTGTCCCTCGGAGACGCCCAAGCCCGCGCCGACGCTGTCGGGCTTGACCTGGTGGAGGTCTCGCCAAACGCTGCGCCGCCGGTCTGCAAGATTCTCGATTACGGCAAGTACAAGTACGATGCGCAGAAGCGCGCCGCAGAAGCGCGCAAGAAGCAGAAGACCATAGATATCAAGGAGATCAAGATGCGTCCCGGCATCGATAACCACGATTACGATGTCAAGATGCGCCGTATCGTCGAGTTCCTCGGAGAAGGCGATAAGGTTAAAGTAACACTACGCTTCCGTGGCCGCGAGATGGCCTATCAAAACCTTGGCATGCAGGTGCTAGACCGGGTCCGTGACGAGCTCGACGAACTCGGCAAGGTCGAGCAATTTCCAAAGATGGAAGGGCGCCAGATGACCATGGTGATCGCCCCGAGATAAGGAGCGTACGCCGGTCTTCGCGTTCCTCTCTTTGTCGCTTATACTACCTCGTGGCGACACGGGATGGCCGGTCTTGGGAAAGTTTACCGGCACATGGCCCTGGCACCACTTATTGGGGATTGGGTCAACCGGTCGGAATTCGCAGCTCGTAAGTGTATCCGAAGACCCCGCCTGAACAGGTCCCGCCAAGGCCAATGGGTGACGGCCACGTGCAAGCTGAAAAGCTTGTGCAAACTTCGTTTGGGGCCTCTGCCGGTGCTTTAAGAATGTCTTGCAGAGGCGCGCTCTGCCAGCTATAAACCGCCGCCTGTGCCCGGCGGCCAGCATGGTCGGCCGGGTTTTTTTCGCCGGCCCAGATTCGCCGGTATAGGCGTTTCGTTGAGGTAAAGAGCAATGCCCAAGCTCAAGACCAAGAGTGGCGCCAAAAAGCGTTTTCGCCTGACGGCGAGCGGCAAGGTCCGCATGAACCAGATCGGCAAGCGCCATGGCATGATTAAGCGCACCAAGAAGTTCATCCGCAACCAGCGCGGCTCGACTATCATGTCAGACTCCGACGCGCGAATCGTCAAGCGCAACTTTCTTCCTTACGGCTGAGCGAGCGGAGAGGGCCCATGGCACGAGTCAAGCGCGGCGTTACCACCCACGCCCGTCACAGGAAGGTGATCAAGGCGGCTAAAGGCTATTACGGCCGCCGCAAGAATACTTTCCGCATCGCCAACCAGGCGGTGGAGAAGGCCGGCCAGTACGCCTACCGCGACCGCCGCAACCGCAAGCGCGCCTTTCGCCGTTTGTGGATTCAGCGCATCAATGCTGGCGCCCGTCTGCACGGCCTCACCTATGGCGAGTTTATGCACGGTCTGACCAAGGCCGGCATCGAGCTAGATCGCAAGGTGTTGGCCGATATCGCGGCACGCGACCCGGGTGGTTTTGAGGCCCTGACCACGGCTGTGCGCGAGGCCATCGCCAAAAGCTAGAACGCCACGCACGAGTCCGCTAGTTTTGGGGGGCGTTCCAGTTGGAACCGCCCCTTTTTCGATGGTCCTCAGGCTTAATACGGGACACGACATGACGATCAGCGAGACCGCCGCACGGGTGCGCGAGGAATTCACCGCCGCGATCGCCGATGCGGTGACCCTGGAGACGCTTGAACAAGTGCGCGTCGCCGCCCTCGGCAAGAAGGGCCCGGTGAGCGACTTGATGCGTGGGCTCGGCGGCATGAGTCCGGAAGAGCGTAAGGAGGCAGGCCCCCTGCTCAACAACCTCAAGCGCGAGCTCGGCAAGGCCATCGAGGCGCGGCGCGGCGCATTGAAAAAAGCGGCGCTTGATGCCCGCCTTGTCGAAGAGCGCATCGATGTGACCGCGCCCGTACGCCCTGAGACTGTGGGCAGCGTTCACCCGGTAAGCCAGGTGCTCGACGAGATCACCGAGATCTTCGCCGACATGGGGCTCGAGGTGGCGGAAGGCCCCGACATCGAGACCGACTTCAACAATTTCACAGCGCTGAACATCCCGCCCGAGCATCCGGCACGGCAGATGCACGACACCTTCTATTTCCCCGAACAAGACGACGGCTCCAAGCTTGTCTTGCGGACCCATACCTCGCCGGTACAGATTCGTACCATGATGGGTGGGCCGCCGCCGTACCGCATCGTCATTCCAGGGCGCACCTATCGTTGCGACTACGACATGACCCACACGCCCATGTTTCACCAGATCGAAGGTCTGGTGGTTGATCGTGAGACCCATATGGGGCACCTCAAGGGTTGCCTGATCGACTTCACCCGCGCTTTCTTCGAGGTTGCCGACCTGCCGCTGCGCTTCCGCCCCTCCTATTTTCCCTTCACCGAGCCCTCGGCCGAAGTGGACATCGGCTGCACCACCTCTGGCGGCAAATTTCGTGCCGGCCACCAAGGCAATGACGATGACGGCTGGATGGAGATCTTGGGTTGCGGCATGGTGCATTCGCGCGTGCTCGCAAATTGCGGCTTGGACCCGGGCGAGTATCAGGGCTTCGCTTTCGGCATGGGCATCGACCGTCTGGCGATGCTGAAATATGGCATCCTCGATCTGCGCGCCTTCTTCGACTCCGATCTGCGCTGGTTGCGCCATTACAGCTTCGCGGCACTCGACCTGCCGAGCCTGGGCCAAGGTTTAAGTCGATGAAGTTGACCCTAAGCTGGCTCAAGGAGCATCTGGAAACGGAGGCCTCGCTTGACGAGATATCCTCGGCGCTGACCATGCTAGGCTTGGAAGTCGAGTCGATAAATGACCGCGCGGCCGAGCTCGCACCTTTCACGGTCGCCTATGTCGAGACGGCGGAGCAGCACCCCAATGCCGACCGCCTGCGTGTGTGCAAGGTCAACACGGGCACGGAAGTGTTGGACGTGGTTTGCGGCGCGCCCAATGCGCGCGCCGGCATGAAAGTCGTCTTCGCGGCCATTGGCACACATATTCCCGGCACCGACATGGTGCTGGAGAAGCGTGCCATCCGTGGAGTCACGGGCTTCGGCATGCTCTGCTCCGAGCGTGAGATGGGTATTTCGGACGACCATGAAGGCATCATCGAGCTGCCTGACGACGCTGAGATCGGCGCGCCCTTCGCACCGCTGGTGGGTCTCGATGATGCGCGCATCGATATTGCCATCACCCCCGACCGCGGCGACTGCTTGGGCGTGCTCGGCATCGCCCGGGACCTGGCCGCCGCTGGCATCGGCAAGCTGATCACGCCGGCGATTAAGCCGCTGCAGGGGGATTTTGCAAGCCCGATCCTCGTGCGGCTCGACTTCACGCAAGAGACTGCCGATGCCTGTCCGCTGTTCGTCGGCCGCTATATCCGCGGGGTGAAGAACGGCTCGAGCCCTGACTGGTTGCGGCGGCGCTTGCGCGCGGTGGGTTTGCGGCCTATCTCGGCGTTGGTCGATATCACTAATCTCGCTACGTTCGACCGGGCGCGGCCGCTGCACGTGTTTGATGCTGACGCGCTGGTCGGTAATATTCACGTGCGCCTGGCCCGCGCGGGTGAGCGCTTGGCTGCGCTCGACGATAAGACCTACGAGGTTGACCCTGAGATGACGGTGATTGCCGACGACGACGGTCCGGTAGCGCTCGCGGGCGTGATCGGCGGCGCACCCACAGGCTGCACGGCGAAGACCACTAACGTCTTTCTCGAATCCGCCTATTTCGATCTCGTTCGCACGGCAACGACCGGACGCAAGCTACAGATCGAATCGGATGCACGCCACCGGTTTGAGCGTGGCATAGACCGCGAAGGCACTGTGTCCGGCGCGCAATATGCCACACACTTGATCCTCGATATTTGTGGCGGTGAGGCCAGCGAACTTGTCATTGCCGGGGGTGCGCCGGGGGATAAGCGTGAGATCAGGTTCCGGCCCGGGCGTGTGCACGCACTGGGTGGGCTCGATGTGCAGTGCGACGAGAGTACGGCTATTCTCCACTCCCTCGGCTTTGCGCCGCAAACAACCGCCGAGGATATTACGGTCCGCGTGCCGACCTGGCGCCACGATATTGACGGCGAAGCCGACATCGTCGAGGAGGTTCTGCGTGTCAAGGGCTTCGATACCATTCCCGCGGTCTCTCTGCCGCGGGCACACGCTGTGGCACGGCCCGGGCTCGACGGGCCCAAGCGGCGCGTGCGCCAATCCCGGCGCACGCTGGCCGCGCGCGGGCTCAATGAATGCGTTACCTGGTCGTTTCTCTCGGGCGAACAGGCGGCGTTGTTTGGCGGCGGCAAGGCGGTTCTGGCGCTTGCCAATCCGATCTCCAGCGAGTTAACCGATATGCGTCCAAGTACGCTGCCCAATTTGCTTGCCGCCGTGGCCCGCAATCGGGCACGCGGGTTCGATAGTTTCGGGATGTTCGAGGTCGGGCCGATCTACGCTGACGACACGCCGGAAGGCCAGGGCGTGGCAGCGGGTGCCGTGCGTTGTGGCCAGAGTGGCCCGCGCAACTGGCTCGATGTGCCGCGTTCGGTCGATGCCTTCGACACCAAAGGTGATGCGCTTGCCCTGCTCACCACGCTCGGCATTCCAACCGACCGAGTCAACGTCACGGCCGATGCTCCCGACTGGTACCACCCCGGTCGCTCCGGTGTGCTGCACTTGGGGCCGAAGACCGTGCTCGGCCATTTCGGCGAGCTGCATCCGCGCATCCTTGGGGCCTTCGATGTCGAGGCACCTATCGCCGCCTTCGAACTGTTCCTCGACGCCTTACCGCGACCGAAACTCAAGGCGACTCGTGCCCGCCCGCCATTCACGGTCTCCGACCTGCCGACGGTTTCGCGCGACTTTGCTTTCCTGGTTGATGAAGGTGTGCCCGCCGAAGACGTACTGGGCGCTGTGCGCCAAGTCTCTGCTAAGAACTCGCTCAAGCTACCATTCTCGGATATCACCCTGTTCGATATTTATGAGGGCGAGGGCATGGCCGAAGGCAAGAAGTCCGTCGCCTTCTCCATTACCCTGCAACCTACAGAGCGCACGCTGACCGATGACGAAATCAAGACCGTCGCCGACGCCGTGATCGCGCAGGTGACCAAAGCCACCGGCGGCGAGCTGCGGGGATAAACACAGGCGGATCATGACCGATCTCGCACACATCCGTAATTTTGCCATTGTGGCGCATATCGACCATGGCAAGTCGACCCTGGCCGACCGGCTGATCGAGCGCTGCGGCGGCTTGGCAGCGCGGGAGATGTCGGCGCAGGTGCTCGATTCGATGGATATCGAGCGCGAGCGCGGCATCACCATCAAGGCGCAGACGGTGCGCCTCACCTATACGGCAAAGGACGGCAAGACCTATATCCTCAATCTCATCGATACGCCGGGGCATGTGGACTTCTCCTACGAGGTCTCGCGGAGCCTGGCGGCCTGTGAGGGCTCGCTGCTTGTGGTAGATGCGAGCCAGGGGGTTGAGGCGCAGACCCTGGCCAACGTCTACAAGGCGATTGAGCAGGGCCACGAGATCGTCACCGTGCTCAACAAGCTAGACCTGCCGGCAGCAGAGCCCGAGCGTGTCAAGACGCAGATCGAGGAAGTGGTGGGGCTCAACGCCTCCGATGCGCTCGCCATCTCGGCCAAGACAGGTGAGGGCATTGACGAGGTGCTCGAAGCGCTGGTCACGCGCCTGCCGCCGCCCGACGGCGATGTCTCGACGTCCCTCAAAGCACTGCTCGTCGACAGCTGGTACGACGCCTATCTTGGTGTTGTGGTGTTGGTGCGCGTGCTTGATGGTGAGCTTCACAAGGGCCAGAAGCTGCGCTTCATGGCGACCGGCACGACGCATCAAGCCGAGCGCGTCGGCGTGCTGACCCCGAAGGGCGTGCAAGTGGAGGCGCTCGGCCCCGGGGAGGTCGGCTTCATCACCGCCGCTATCAAGACGGTTGCGGATACGCAGGTGGGCGATACCATCACCGACGATCATGTACCGACAGCAGAAGCGTTGCCCGGCTTCAAGCCCAGCGTGCCCGTGGTCTTCTGCGGTCTCTATCCCGCAGACAGTGCCGATTATGAGCGCCTGCGTGACAGCCTCGCCAAGCTACGCCTTAACGATTCGAGCTTCGAGTACGCGCCCGAGACCTCGGCCGCGCTGGGCCTGGGCTTTCGCTGCGGCTTTCTTGGCCTGTTGCATCTCGAGATCGTACAGGAGCGCCTCGAGCGCGAGTTCGACCTTGATCTCGTGACCACGGCACCGAGCGTCATCTATCAGGTGCACCAAACCAACGGGCATGTGATTGAACTGCACAATCCCGCCGACCTGCCCGACCCGGTACGGATCGACCACATCGACGAGCCCTGGATCTGCGCCACCATCTTCGTGCCGGGCGACTATCTTGGCGCTGTGCTCGGCCTTTGCACCGACCGCCGCGGCGAGCAGGTCGAGCTGACCTATGTTGGTAACCGCGCCATGGCGGTTTACCGCCTGCCGCTCAACGATGTGGTGTTCGACTTCTACGATCGCTTGAAGTCGGTGAGCCGCGGCTATGCCAGCTTCGACTACGAGCTCGACGGTTACGCCACCGGGGATCTCGTCAAAGTATCGATCCTGGTCAATGGCGAGAGCGTCGATAGTCTCGCCTTCATGGCCCATCGCGCACGCTCCGAGAGCCGCGGCCGGGCGTTGTGTGAGCGACTGAAGGCGCTGATTCCGCGTCAGCTCTTCAAGATCGCCATCCAGGCAGCGATTGGTGGCAAGGTGGTGGCGCGGGAGACCGTTAGTGCCCTACGCAAGGACGTTACGGCAAAATGCTATGGCGGCGATATTACCCGCAAGCGTAAGCTTCTGGAAAAGCAGAAGCGCGGCAAGAAACGCATGCGCCAGGTCGGCAACGTCGAGATCCCCCAGGAGGCCTTTCTCGCGGCGCTCAGGATCGAGACCTAATACCAAGGCTCAATGATAAAGAGCCATTGTGATAGCCCGAAGCGGCTTTTCAGGTAGGACCGGCACACCAGTCAATTCGGGGGTACCGTTTTTAAGCGCCGCGACGCATCTAAAGAGTTGCTTCGAGCAACCGCGGGTCGCCCCAAGAATATCAGGCAAAGACGTGGACTCGGCCATTAGCTTGCCGCACACGAAAAGCATCAGGCCGAGCGCGGTCAGCCTTGCGGTCTTCTTGATCAGGGCAGTCATGCGCTCGACGGCCTTGGCCGCGTCCTCGCCGCCGGGTAGCCACGCGATCATGTGGCAATTGTACGCTGCGGCAAGAATCGCCAGCAACGCCAGAAATCGAATACGAATTGAACCCAGACTTCGGCGTTCATGCTCTCCCCTCGCCAGACAAGGTGCATAATGGCTGGAACTATCGCTGGTGCGCGAGCACCGGAGCAAGTGATGGTGCTTGCATTGATGTCTTGACCGCCGGCCTTGCTTGCGATACCCGCGCCCCATGCCACAAGCGGATCTCTACGTCTCAAGCCGTGGCGAGGCGCCCCGCCTCGGTTTCTCCAACACCTTGTTTGCCGGCCTGGCTGCGGATGGCGGCTTGTATGTGCCCGAGGTCTGGCCCACCCTGCCGCCGGCCATACGCGCACCCTTGCCCTATGCCGAGGCCGCCCAGGCGGTCATGTTGCCTTTTGTCGGCGACGATATTGCGCCCGACGTGCTGGCCCGCTTGGTAACCGAGTCCTACTCCACCTTCGACCATGCCGAAGTTGCGCCACTGGTCGAGATCGGCCACGACGAATGGCTGCTCGAGCTATTCCACGGACCCACCCTCGCCTTTAAGGACCTAGCGCTGCAGCTGCTCGGGCGCTTCTTCGACCACTTTCTTGGCGAGCGCCAGAGCCGCGTTACCATCATCGGTGCCACCTCGGGCGATACTGGCTCGGCGGCGATCCATGCTTTCCGCGGGCGTGACAATCTCGATATCTTCATTCTGCACCCGGAAGGCCGTGTCTCGGAGGTGCAGCGCCGTCAGATGACCACCGTTGTAGACGCCAACGTGCACAATATTGCCATCGACGGTACCTTCGACGACTGCCAGGCGCTGGTGAAGGCGATGCTCGCTGATGTGCGCTTTCGGGGCGACCTCAATCTGTCGGCCGTTAATTCGATCAACTGGGCGCGGATCATGCCGCAGATTGTCTACTATATCACTGCTGCCGCTGCGCTGGCCGGTAGGGGGCCAGTGACCTTCGCCGTGCCGACGGGAAATTTCGGCGACGTCTATGCCGGCTATGCAGCGCAGCGCATGGGTCTCGATGTGGCACGGCTGATCGTTGCTACCAACCGCAACGATATTTTAGCGCGGGCGCTGGCCGACGGCGACTATCATGTGGGTGAGGTCGCGCCCACAATGTCGCCGAGCATGGATATCCAGGTCTCAAGCAATTTTGAGCGTCTGCTGTTCGAGCTCTACGATCGCGACAGCACCAAGATCTGTGCGCTGATGGCGGAACTGGTGGCGGACGGCGGCTTCACTATTGCAAGGCCGCAGTTGACGCGGGCGCAGCACATATTCTCGGCAGCGCGGGTCGACGAGGAACAGACCCTGGCAACGATGGCTGAGGTGCATGGCGCGACCGGTCTGCTGGTCGACCCCCACACCGCGGTCGGCATTTGCGCCGGTCGGGGGCAACGAGAGCCCGGCAGCCCCCTTGTGATCTTGTCGACAGCGCATCCGGCTAAGTTTCCCGAGGCCGTGGAGAGAGCCACCGGTCGCCGCCCCGAACCGCCACCGGCCCTGGCGGCGGGGCTGGCTGGCGAGGAGCGCTGCGATAGCTTGCCGCGTGACCCGGCCCAAGTGCAGGCCTATATTCGCGCCAAGGCAACGCTGTAGGAGAGATGTGAGTGAGTACGGGACCGGAGGTGCGCACAGCGCGCCTGAGCAACGGGCTGCGCCTAGTCAGCCAGGAGATGCCGACGTTGGAGACCGCTGCGCTCGGAGTCTGGGTAAACACGGGCGGGCGCCACGAGAGCGCGGCGCTGAACGGCGTTTCGCACTTGCTTGAGCATATGGCCTTCAAGGGTACAGAGCGCCGCGATGCCTATGCTATCGCGACCGAGATAGAGGCTGTGGGTGGCCACCTCAACGCCTATACCTCGCGCGAGCAGACCGCCTATTACGCTAAGGTGCTAAAGGAAGACCAGGCGCTGGCCATGGACCTGCTGGGCGATATTCTCTGCCACTCGCAGCTCGCTGATGACGAACTGGCTCGCGAGAAGGACGTGGTGATCCAGGAGATCGGCCAGGCTCACGATACGCCCGACGATATCGTCTTTGACAATTTCCAGGAAGTCGCTTATCCGGGCCAGGCCATTGGCCGCCCGGTGCTGGGCTCGGCCGATGGTGTCGCGGCGCTGGGGCGCGAGGATTTGTTCGGGTATCTCGGCGAGCGCTATACCGCCGCCGACATGGTGCTCGCGGTGGCGGGCAATATCGATCACGACAAGCTGTTGGACTGGGCTGGGGAGGCCTTCGGCGGCATCGCGCCGGGGCCGGGGCCGGGTTGTGAGCGGGCCCGCTACGTGGGCGGTGAGTTTCGCGGCAGGCGCGATCTCGAGCAGCTGCACATGGTGCTCGGTATCGACGGCATCGCTTACAACGACAACGATTTTTACGCCCTGCAGGTGCTTTCTACTCTGCTCGGCGGGGGCATGTCCTCGCGCCTCTTCCAGGAGGTGCGGGAGAAGCGCGGCCTTGCCTATTCCGTCTTCACGTTTGCCGCTAGCTATGTCGATGGCGGGCTGTTCGGTGTCTATGCTGGCAGTGGCGGCGAGGAGGGACCTGAACTGCTCGAGGTGGTCTGCGACGAGCTGCGCAAGGCCTGCGACGGCATCGGTGAGGACGAAGTGGCGCGCGCCCGCGCTCAGCTCAAGTCGGGCCTGCTGATGGCGCTGGAAAGCTGCTATTCGCGATGTGAGCAGCTGGCCCGCCAGACATTGATCTACGGGCGCGTCAAGTCGGTGGCTGAGACCGTGGCGGCCGTGGATGCGGTCGATGCGGCGGCGGTCGAGGCCTGCATGTGGCGTCTGCTGAGCGGCGCCGCTCCGACCTTCGCGGCGCTTGGGCCGGTGGCGGAACTCCCGGCCCTGGAGACGCTTGCGGCACGACTCGCCTGAGCCCGGCTGGCAGGAGGTGCGCGCCGCGTGATAAGTTTGTCTCGTCGTTGCTGAGGAGCATGGGCATGAAGGGCCTGGTGAAGTCGCTAAGCGAGCTAATGCGCAGCCGACCGCTGCCGGCAGGGCGGGTCTATCTGCGGCCACCTGCGCGCTCAGACTGGCGGCGCTGGGCGGCCCTGCGTGAGGAAAGCCGCGCCTTCTTGCAACCCTGGGAGCCGACCTGGGCGCCCGATACGCTGACCCGCAAGGCCTTCGCGCGGCGCCTCAAGGCCTATGCTATGAACGCCCAGGCCGATGTTGGCTACGCGCTGCTCATGTTCCGCGCCACCGACGGTGCACTGGTCGGGGGCATCTCGCTCAACCATGTACGCCGCGGCAACAGCCAGAGCGCTAGCATCGGCTATTGGATGGGCCAGCCCCATACCGGCCAAGGCTATATGACCGAGGCCGTTGCCGGCGTGCTGCCTTTCGCTTTCGACCGGCTGCGCCTGCAACGGCTATCCGCCGCTTGCTTGCCGCACAATACGGCCAGTCGGCGGGTGCTGGGAAAGGTCGGCTTCACGGAGGAAGGTTTTGCCCGGCGCTACCTGCGTATCAACGGCGAATGGCGCGACCATGTGATCTATGCCATGCTTAATACTGATGCCCGGCCACTGACGGCGGCCGAAGCGCCCAAGCGCGCGGCGCGGCGCTTCAAGGCTGAGGTCAATGAAGTTCTGGCCCGCACTGCGAGCCTTAAGCTCGGCGCTGGCGGAAGCTGAGCTGATATCTCGCAAACGCCCGATCGACAAATGAAAGTCTCAGTTGGGTTTGGTGGGAAATAAATCTTTCCCCGCAGCACAGAGTGGTGACAGTTACTTGTTAAATACGTGGGGTTTCAGATAATTTTGAATATCGAGATAATCATTAATTTTAACATATTGATAATAAATCGAACATTCATGAAAAATAAGAAACCGCCACCAGATATAAGGCTCAGGCATGCCCGGCTTCGCCAGAGAGCAGGGCGAGGTCGATGCCGACCTTGGCGACAGCGCTTTGCCATTTACTGTCGTGCTCGCGACCGAAGACGAGGTCGTGGTCGGCCGCCACATGTAGCCAGCCGTTCTGCTGGATTTCGTCGTCGAGTTGGCCGGGCGCCCAGCCGGCATAGCCGAGCGCCAGCATGGCTTTGCCCGGGCCATTGCCGCGGGCGATCGAGCGCAGCACGTCGATGGTCGAGGTCATGGCAAAATCTTCGCTGACGCGCAGCGTTGCATCACTGACATAGTCTGGGGTGTGCAGCACGAAGCCGCGCGCCGATTCCACGGGACCGCCGAAATGTACTTGGACGCGGTCGTCGAGACCCTCGTCGGCGCCCGATAGCTGCATTTGCTTCAACAGATCGGAGAAAGACAGCGCGTCGACCAGCTTGTTGATCATCAGACCCATGGCGCCGTCGGCATTATGGGCGCACATGTAGACGACACCGTGCTCGAAGCGCGGGTCGCTCATCTGCGGCATGGCGATAAGCAGATGTCCCGGGAGATAGCCTTCCTGGTCGCTCAAGCCTGCCTTTGCCTCCACCATGTTGGCACGAACGCCGGGTTGCGCGATTGTGCAAGGGCTTTACCCCGTGTGCTGGGGCGATCCTGTGTATAGTCTCACACAATGACGTGGACACAAAAACACTTTCGCGCAAGCTTGGGGGTGCTTCTGCTGTTCGGCGCCGGGCCGGCGCTTGCCGCCTCTTCGCCCTGGGCCAGCAGCGACGTCAGCCAAGTGCGCCTACTATCCGCGACACTGGCAGTTGGCGATGCGGCACGGCTGCAACTCGGCCTGCAGTTCCAGCTCAATCCGGGCTGGAAGATTTATTGGCGCAGCCCCGGCGATTCTGGCTCGCCGCCGCGCCTCGATCTGGCGGGATCTGAGAACATCGTCGAGACGGTGCTCCACTGGCCGGCGCCACAACGCTTCCACGAGGCCGCTGGACTGGAGACCGTGGGCTACAAGAATCAGGTGGTGCTGCCGCTAACCGTGATTCCGGCACGCCCTGGCGCGCCCGTAACTGTTCGCGCTACGGTTGACTACCAGGCCTGCGAGGTGGTCTGCGTGCCGATGACAGCGGTGCTCTCCCTCACGCTCCCGGTGGGGCCGGCGGCGCCGTCGCCTTTTTTCCAGCTTATCGAGCGCAACGCCGCACGCGTTCCCGGCGTGCCCGAAGCGGCGGCCGTCGAGATTGCGGCAGCCGGCGCGGTGGGGCAGCCACCGGCGCAGACGTTACTTGTGGTAGCGCGCTCGCCGGTACCATTCTCGGCACCGGATTTGTTCGTCGAGGCCTCGAGCCGCTATCGCCTGTCCGCAAGCGTCGCCAGCCTGTCGGGCGACCGCACTGAGGCGCGCCTTCAAGTGGCGGTGGAGGCACGGGGCGACCGCGACCTGGTTGGCCAGGAAGTCGCCGTCACTTTGGTTGATGGAGACCGCGCCGTTAGCTTTCCTTTGACCGTTGCCGCGGTTTCTGCGCCGCCGGTCGTGAGCACTGCCAAAACCTCGCTATGGGCCATCCTTGGGCTTGCCCTGTTGGGCGGTCTGATCCTCAATCTGATGCCCTGCGTACTGCCTGTGTTGTCGCTTAAAATCCTGGGAGCCATCAGCCATGGTGGCGGCGAGCGGCGCCGGGTCTCGCTCGGCTTTCTGGCTTCGGCCGCGGGTATCGTCGCCTCGTTTTTGCTGCTCGCCGCCACCGCGGTCGCGGTCAAGTTGGCCGGCGGCGCAGTCGGCTGGGGCATCCAGTTCCAGCAACCGCTGTTTCTCATCTTCCTAGTGCTGGTGGTGGGGCTGTTTGCCTTCAACCTCGTTGGTCTGTTCGAGATGCGCCTGCCGGGCTGGCTTGGCGATCTCGGCCTGGCGGCTGGCAGCCAAGGGAAGAGCGCCGGTGGCCTGGTCGGCAACTTCATCACCGGCGCTTTTGCGACGCTGCTGGCGACGCCCTGCTCGGCACCCTTTCTCGGCACTGCCGTCGGTTTTGCCTTGGTCCGCGGGGCGCCCGAGATCTTCGCCGTATTTGTGGCCCTCGGGATCGGTATGGCAGCCCCCTATCTGCTCGTCGCCGTCTTTCCCGGCCTGGCTACTGGCCTGCCACGGCCGGGGCCGTGGATGCTGCGTTTGCGCTGCATTCTGGCCCTTGCTTTGGTGGCGACGGTGGTCTGGTTGCTTTGGGTGCTTGAGGGCGTTGCCGGGCTCTCGGTCGCGTTCGGGGCCGCCGTTGCGGTGGTCGCGCTCGGGGCGCTGTGCTGGCTGCGCCAAGCGCGCCCGGAGAAGGCGCGTGCTGCACTTGGCGCGATGGCGTTGGCACTGATCTTCGCCTTTGCCGTGCCGGGCTGGCTGTTGACTGCCGGCGGGCGCGGTGGCGACGAGATGACAGCCGTATCCTGGCAACCTTTCGACATTGTCGCGATCGGGGAGGCGGTAGCAGCCGGCAAGACGGTCTTTGTCGATGTCACTGCCGACTGGTGCGTCACCTGCAAGGTCAATAAGCGCCTGGTCATTGCTGATGCGGCGGTGCGTGCGCGCTTAGAAGGGTCCGCTGTGGTCTGTATGCGCGCTGACTGGACGCGGCCTGATCCGGCCATCGCCACCTATCTGGCGAGCTTCGGACGCTACGGCATTCCCTTTAACGTGGTCTACGGCCCGGCCAGCCGCTATGGCCTGGTGCTGCCGGAATTGCTAAGCACGGGAGCCGTGCTTGAGGCGCTGGACGCTGCGGGAGACGTATAACCCAAATCATTTTGGGGTTTGGGCCGCGAGCATTGATCGTCTATGACTCTCAACCGACCGGCAGTGGGTCAGCGAGCCAGAGAGGGCATATTTATGACGATCAAGGTAGGTGACACGGTTCCGTCCATCACCCTGCGGCAGATGACCACGGATGGCATCAAAGAGGTATCCACCGACGAGCTTCTGGGTGGCAAGAAAGTGGTGCTATTCGCCTTGCCGGGCGCCTTTACGCCGACCTGCTCGTCCAAACACGTGCCGGGCTTTATCGAGAATGCCGAGGCGCTCAAGGGCAGGGGTGTCGAGGCCATTGCCTGTGTCTCCGTCAACGACGCCTTCGTCATGGATGCCTGGGGCAGGGATCTCGGTGTTGGCGACTCGGTGCTGATGCTGGCCGACGGCAATGCTGACTTCACCCGCGCCGTGGACTTGATGCTTGACGGCAGCGGCATCGGCTTTGGCGTGCGCTCGCAGCGCTATGCCATGATCGTCGACGACGGCGTGGTCAAGCATCTCGCGGTCGAGGATGGCACCGGGCTGGATGTCTCCGCGGCCGAGAGAATTCTGGCGATGCTTTAAAAGCGAGTGCGGCCCGCGCCTTAAGTCGATGGTCGCCATTCGCCATATCCGACAAGCCAGTCAAGGGTCCATGGCCGACCTAAGATAGGCGCTTCGTATTTTTGACTGGCGCGCCAAAAATGCGACTCACTCACCATCAACTTAAGGCGCCCTCTGCGGATCTTTCGTTCTCTCGACCTATTTTGGTTTGACCTGCTCGACGCCGAGACGGGCGAGGGTATCGGCACGCTCGTTGCCTTCGTCGCCGTCGTGGGCCTTGACCCAGAGCCAGGTGATGTCGTGTCCGGTCACCAGCGTATCGAGGGACTGCCAAAGGTCGACATTGGCGACCGGCTTGCCCGCTTTTGTGCGCCAGCCATTGGCTTTCCAAGTGGTGACCCATTCGGTGATGCCGTTGCGCAGATAGGTCGAATCCGTGTGTAGGTGCACCTGCATGGGCCGCGTTAGCGCGCCTAACGCCTCGATTGCGGCGGTCATCTCCATGCGGTTGTTGGTGGTCGCGGGCTCGCCGCCGTAAAGCTCCTTCTCCGCCTCGCCATAGCGCAGCACGACACCCCAGCCGCCGGGACCCGGATTGCCCGAACAGGCGCCGTCCGTATAGATCTTGACGACCTCGTCGTCCGCCATCTCAGTCGAGTCCGTATTCGCCGCTGCCGGCAACGCTGCGGTGGAAGCGGAGGATGCGCAAGAATTCCATGGGGTCCTTGGGCGAGACCAAAGCGTTCTCCGATATGTGCAGCCAGTCGTGTAGGCGGGTGAGCAAAAAGCGCATGGCTGCGCCGCGGCAAAGCAACGGCAATGCCGTTAGCTCGGCCGGCAAAAAGGGACGCAGGCTGCGGTAGGCCCGCAGCAGATGTCGTGCCTTGGTTACGTTAAAATCACCGTCGACCTCGAAGCACCAGGCATTGAGGCAGATGGCGATATCGTACGCGAAGAAATCGTTGCAGGAAAAATAGAAGTCGATCAGGCCGCTGACTGCGCCGTCCGCGAAGAAGACATTGTCGGGGAAAAGGTCGGCATGGATGACCCCTTGTGGCAGATCGCTGGGCCAGTCCGCTTCGAGCGCCGTGATCTCGCCGTCGATCTCGTCGGCTAACCCCGGGCTCACCTCACTGGCGCGAGCCCGCGAGTGCTCGAACAACGGCCGGAAGCCGACAATGGAGAGGTCGTTGGCGCGCTGGCCGTCATAATCCTGCCCGGCCATGTGGAAGCGGGCCAGCGCTTGGCCCAACGATTGGCAATGCTCGGGCCAGATGCGCCGTGGCCAGACCCCGTCGAGGAAGCTTACGATCACGGCCGGCCGCCCGACCAGCTCGCGCAGCGTGGTGCCATCACGTGTCGCTAGCGGTGTTGGGCAGGCGATGCCGCGGGTCGAAAGATGGTGCATTAGGCCGAGGAAGAAAGGCAGGTCGTCGCGCGCCACGCGCTTCTCGTAGAGCGTCAGGATGTGGCGGTCTCGATCGGTGATGAGCAGGTAGTTCGAGTTCTCGACGCCTTCGGCAATGCCAATGACAGAAACTAGCTCGCCGATATCGTAATCAGCGAGGAAGGCGCGTAGCTCCGCGTCGGCTATGTCGGTGTAGACAGCCACGCCCGCCTTGTACGCCAAAAAGCCCGGTCTGGGGAGGTGTCTGTGCTTGTCTGCCGCCGGCCCTGTGCGATACTCGGGCCGAACTCGCCTAAGAAAAATGATTCATGACCAAGCCGCGCATTGCGCAACGGGGTCCCAACAAGGTTAAGGTGAAAATGGGCAAGTCCTATGCCTGGTGTGCCTGTGGCCGGGGCGCCGAGCAGCCGTTTTGCGGTAGCACGCATAAGGGAACTGATATCAGGCCGATTGTTTGGAAGGCGACCAAGGATGAGACCATGTGGCTATGCGGTTGCAAATATACGGGAATGGTGCCGGAATGCGATGGTAGCCACGAGGCAGTCTGACCATGCCCAGATGCTTAGTATTTTTGCTCCTGCTTCTGCCGCTGCTTGTAGCGTGCGACCCCATGGCCATCTTCAGCGGCGAATCAGTGCAACTGCCCTGCCCGCAGGTGCGCGTGCTGGCCGAGGGTGAGCGCTACGCTCGCTTCCGCGACGGCGTCGTTGATCTCAACGGTTTGGAGATAGAGGCCAGCTTCCTGTCGCTTGAAGTCACGTGCGAGTATGACGACGACGATGATCCGGCCAGCCGCATGGTGCTCGATCTCGACCTGGTGGTTGGCGTCGAGCGTGGTCCCGCGGCCCTGGCCAAAGGCGATCAAGTGCCCTATTTCGTTGCTCTGATTGGCCCTGACCGTCGGGTTGTCGAGCGCATTCGCTTCGATGTCGCGGTGGCCGCACGGGTGCCGGGACAGCTGTTCACGCTGTCCGAGCCCGAAGAGATCCGCCTGGTCTTTCCCGCTGGCGCCGCTGTCGCACCCTGGCAATATGAGGTGGTGGTGAGCTTCCTGCTCGACCGTGGCCAATTGGAGTTCCAGCGCCGCAATCAAAACTGAGCTACGCTTGACGTTGGTTGTGAAGGTCGTACACTTCGCACATCCCTTGCGGGAGAGATCGGCTGCGAGCCGGCGCCGAAGGAGCAACCGCCCCGGAATCTCTCAGGCAAACGGACCGCAAGGGCCGCACGACCTCTGGAAAGTAGGCATCGGTGCACCACGCGCCACAGCCTCACCGAAGGTGTAAGCCTCGAGCGGGTGAAGCTCTCAGGTTTCGAGACAGAGGGGGCATGGGTCACGGCACGCCGTGGCACCCCCTGGCTCGGAGGCGCCGGTGCGCAATAGCGATCTAGCTCCCCAGACGGAATTACGGCGTACCCCATTGTACGGTCTGCATCAGGCGCTTGGTGCGCGTATGGTTGGCTTCGCCGGCTGGGACATGCCGGTGAAATATGGCGATGGCATTCTCGCCGAGCATGCCCACGTGCGCGAGGCGGCCGGTCTATTCGATGTCTCCCATATGGGCCAGGCTTGGCTGGCGGCGGACGGGGACGTGGCCAGGCTGCTGGAGACTCTGGTGCCGAGCGATATCCGCGGGCTAGCGCCCGGGCGTATGCGCTATTCCCTGCTGCTGGCTGAGAACGGCGGTATTATCGACGACCTCATGATTGTTCGCCCGCCTGAAGGCGAGCGGCTGCTGCTTATTGTCAACGCGGCCAACGCGGCCCAGGACTACGCCCATATCAGCGAGCGCTTGAGCGATCGCGCCAGCCTCGAGCCCGCCGAAGGACTTGGGTTGCTGGCGCTGCAGGGCCCGCAGGCGGTGATGGCGTTGGCGCGGCTTTGTCCAGCCGCTGCCGAGCTCGGGTTCATGGGCAATGCGCGGCTCGCCATTGACGGCATATCCTGCCTCATCTGCCGCTCGGGCTATACCGGCGAGGACGGCTTCGAGATCTCGGTTCCCGGCAACCGCGCCCGGGCTCTGGCGGAGCGTCTACTGGCGTTGTCGGAGGTTGGTCCGGCTGGGCTCGGCGCGCGCGATTCGTTGCGCCTCGAGGCGGGCCTTTGCCTGCACGGCCACGATATCGATCGCAGCACCGATCCTGCCGAGGCAGGCCTCGCCTGGATCATCCCCAAGCTGCGCCGTACCGACGGCGGCTTTCTCGGCGACCGCGCCGTGCAGGCGGCGCTCGCCGCTGGCCCGAAGCGCTGCCGCATTGGCCTTCGACTGGAAGGCCGCCGGCCCGTGCGCGCGGGCAGCCAGATCCTCGACCGTTACAGCGTGCCCATAGGCAGTATTACCAGCGGCGGCTACTCTCCGACGTTGGCGGCGCCAGTTGCCATGGGCTATGTCGGTGCTGAGCATGCCGAGCCTGGAAGTGCGCTGCACCTTGATGTGCGCGGCACGGCAATCGCAGCGGCGGTTGTGCCGTTGCCTTTCGTCCCTCACCGCCGCCACCACCGACCCTGACCCAACGGAGATCAGCCACATGGCCCTGCTAGGCGAGGCCAACTTCCGGTGCTTGGCGGCGCTCAACCATGCGCTCGCGGTACTGGCCGCCGAGCGCCTCGATGACATCGCCGGCGTCACGCTTCTCACCGGCGCTTTCTTCAACGAGTTTGCCCTGTGCTTGGCGCGTCCGGCGGCCGAGGTGGTCGAGAAACTGGTGCAGAAGGGCATTCTTGCTGGAGTACCGGCAGCGCGCCTGTTTCCCGAGCGCGAGGATCTTGACAAAATTCTCCTCGTTACGGTGACTGAGATGAATGACGAGGGCGATATCGAGCGATTGTGCGACGCGCTGGAGAGGGTGTTGGCATGAGTGGCGTTGGCACGATCACGGGCAATCGCGCCCTCGATATCGCCGAGCCGCTGATCTTCGAGCAGGGCGCGGTCGGGCGCAGTGGCGTCGATCTGCCTGTGCCGCCCGATGTCGCGAGCCGGCTCGGCGGGCTCGAGCGCAACGGCGCGATCGGCTTGCCAGGGCTCTCGGAGCCTCAGGTGGTGCGCCATTACACGCGCCTCAGCCGCAATAATTACGGCATCGATACGGGCTTCTATCCCCTTGGCTCGTGCACCATGAAACATAATCCGCGCATGAACGAGCGTCTGGCGCGCCTGCCCGGTTTTGCCGATTTGCACCCGTTGCAGCCCGCCTCTACGATCCAGGGCGCGTTGCAGGTGATAGATACCTTGGCGCTCTGGCTGAAGACGCTCACTGGCATGTCGGCGATCGCCATGGCACCGGCCGCGGGCGCTCAGGGCGAGCTTTGCGGCATGATGGCGATCCGCGCCTACCTGGAAGCTCGCGGTGATGTGCGCAAGGTGGTGCTGGTGCCAGATTCGGCTCACGGCACCAACCCGGCCACCGCGGCGGCCTGCGGCTATGCGGTCGAGAATGTGCGAGATGCCGGCGACGGCCGCATCGACCGGGTGGCACTGGAGGCGCGGCTCGGTGACGATGTGGCGGCGATCATGCTGACAAATCCCAATACTTGCGGTTTGTTTGAGCGCGATATTGTCGAAATCGCCGCCGCCGTGCATGCGGGCGGCGCGCTGTTCTACTGCGACGGCGCCAATCTCAACGCTATCATGGGCCGTGTGCGCCCAGGAGATCTCGGCATCGATGCCATGCATTTCAACTTGCATAAGACCTTCTCCACGCCCCATGGCGGCGGTGGCCCCGGTGCCGGTCCGGTGGCACTAAGCGCAGAGTTGGCGCCGTTCGCGCCCCTGCCCTGGGTGGTCAGTGGCAAGGACGGCTTGGCGCTCGTGGAAGCCGGCGAAGAGGTCATACACTCGCTTGGCCGGCTGCGCGCTTTCCACGGCCAGTTTGCTGTCTTCGTGCGGGCGCTGGCCTACATGATGAGTCATGGCGGCAGCGGGCTCCGGCAGGTTTCGGAGGACGCGGTGCTGAACGCCAACTACATCCTGGCCGGTCTCGCGGACGTGCTGCCCCGGCCTTTTCTGGACCTTGCATGCACGAAGTGCTGTTTGACGATCGCTTGCTTGCTGCTAGCGGTGTCACCACCCTTGATTTCGCCAAGGCCCTGATTGATGAGGGCTACCATCCCATGACCATCTATTTTCCTCTGGTCGTGCATGGAGCAATGCTGATAGAGCCCACAGAGACGGAAAGCCGTGACACCCTCGACGCCTTCATCGCCACCATGCGGGCGTTGATCAAGAAGGCCAAGGCGGGGGACACGGCGTATTTCAAGGCGACGCCACGCCACGCGTCGTGGCGGCGGCTCGATGAAGCGCGGGCCGCGCGCCACCCGGTGTTGCGCTGGCAGGAGCAGGACGGATCGTGATGGAGTTCGACTGGCATGTAGCCCTAAAAGCGGCAAAGGCGGCGCCGATACCCGCAGGCGCGCGCTCGGCGTTAGTGATGTCACATGGTAGCATGACCGTGCGCCATTACGCGCCCGCTACTGTGGACACGCAGACGCCGCACGACCAGGACGAGGTCTATGTGGTAATCGCCGGCGAGGGTTGGTTCGTGCGCGGCCATGAGCGCACGTGTTTCGGGCCGGGTGATGCCTTGTTCGCGCCGGCTGGCGTGGTCCATCGCTTCGAGAATTTCTCGGACGATTTTGCCACCTGGGTGATCTTTTACGGCCCTGAGGGCGGAGAGACCCTGGGGTGAGTGCGAAAAGGGGGCTTGTCTATCTGGCCCTGTGAAAGTTGAAACTCGGCTTTACACAGCATCTGGATAACCTGTTCCGGCGCGTGTTTCTTGCAGCTCATCCGCAAGTGCTCCTTTAAGATCTAGAATAAGCCAGATCAATCGAGATGGGTTCCTAGCGAGATAAATAGACTGTTACCCGGTCTCTCGACAGGATGGTTTCGAGGGGGTTCGTCTCGGTCATCATCATTCAACAAAAATAATAGGGACACAGATAAATGATGAACTGGAAAACGTGGAGAATAAACTATGATCGACGACGGCGCGCCGAGATTCAGATCGACTAGGTGACGGTCAACCGGTTTCTGCCACCTTTTGAGGCGACGGACGATGAGAGAACAGAGATATTCGACCAACTGCCAGATATCATCAATGACCTGACCACGACCGGGGGGTTGGGTCGAAGTTCTGCCAGTGACTGACTGCTCACTATCCGAGGAGTATACTAGTCCGACACCTTCACACCGTTGCGATAGATTCCTGAAAGGGCCTCGTTCTTCGCTCCGTCAGGGTTGTACCAAATCCAAGGACCTTCTCTTTTCCCGGTTCGGTATTCACCCTTTTGCCGCAGCCGACCATAACTCCAGTACCAGATCCAAGTACCTTCTTGTTTCCCATTTTTGATTTTACCTTTTCTCTGCCCCGTCACGGCTCCGGTAAAGGGGACATCGTCAGACTCCTCATAGTAGAGACCGTCTCGTTCAACGAGGTCATACCATCCCACCGTGTCACTTCTAGCGAGTGACGAAAATAGGAGAACCAAGGTAAATATGGGGGCAAAAATGCGGATCATCGCATCAGGATAGTAGGGAATACGATCGCATTCGACAGGACGGGGTCAGACGGGTCCACTGACCCAAATTCCATTGTTGTCAGAAACGCAACTGGAGTCGGCTTAAACAGTCGCAGAGTCAGGGGGCACTGATCAGGATGGCTTTCATCTCGACGCCCTGACCGACTGTGTGGCGAAACCTTTCACTTCACCTTTTCCGCGACGAAACCGGATGCACCACGACCTTTTGCGCGTTTTATCACATAACCCTTACGACCAAGGGTAAACGACTTATCGGTTTCTAACTTCGCCACTGCCTTAACGAGCTTCCTGGCGACAGGATCGGTCTTGCTGATGTCCGCCGCTTGTGCCTTTAGCCACTTTGTGAACGCTTCTTCTGCGATTGGATCGCCAAGCGATTTACGAAGCGCGTTAAGTTTGCGGATTTGACCCTTGGTTAGTTTTTTCGCGTCAATCGATTTTATTCCTCGCATCACCATTACTCACTTTATCCATGGGTGAAATATGATTCTCAACACGAACATAACCGATAGCAGTTTTTTGATAGAGTCGAAACTTTATTTAACGGGGTTATGGCCGTTGTGGTTTTAAACACAAGAAAACAACGAGCGATGGGATAAACAATACGATTGATGGATATCATTAATGACGTTATTCTGATTGCGAATCAAATCTAGGCTCTGTTAGAAGTGACTTTGTGACGATCAGACGGGTTTACTATTCAGATATTTTCTTTCCGTCGCGGTAGGTTCCTGACTCTTTGTCGACCTTCGTTCCGTCCTTGTTGTATGTAACCCAAGGCCCTTCTCGTTTCCCGTCCTTGTAGTCACCCTTTTGCCATAACTCACCGTTTTCGTAGTGCCAGATCCAAGGACCTTCTTCTAACCCGTTCTTGTAGTCACCCTCCTTCTGACCGAACCCAAACAAAAATGACTCAACCCAAGGACCATCTTTTTCCCCGTTCTTGTAGTCACCCTTCTCCTCCAACTGACCATCATGCCAGTACACGATCCAAAGACCGTCACGTTCTCCGTCTCAAGGCTCTTCAGCTTGCGCGCGTCCGAGACGTCCAGGCCGCCATATTTGGCCTTCCATTTGTAGAACGTCGTCGGGCTGATGCCGTGCTCGCGGCAGACCTCCGCCGTCTTCAG
>Ga0187827_10000691_pt1 | contig 52027 bp, 42 predicted proteins | sample ETNtaG_39_FD_167969 | JGI IMG/M metagenome (GOLD analysis project Ga0187827, IMG submission 167969) | Marine microbial and viral communities from oxygen minimum zone, Eastern Pacific Ocean - ETNP2014_SV_150_PacBio MetaG (Illumina Assembly) | ecosystem: Environmental > Aquatic > Marine > Hypoxic...
ATCGTCAGCGTTGTGCTGGGCGCATAGCCCGTCGCCTGCGTCATTGCGATGCCATCGGCCTCATCGGACCCAATCGCTCCTGACCGGTTTGGCTTCGTCTGCAGCGTTGACCGGCTTAACTCGTGCCCATATAATCATGCGGTGAGTCGAGTATCGGAGCTCAGACGCTGGAAGGTAAGCGCACCGCTGAACGTCAGATTTTGAGGTATTGATGGCAATTGTTCCCGTGATTCTTGCGGGCGGTTCGGGCACTCGGCTGTGGCCGCTTTCCAGAGAGCATTACCCGAAGCAGTTCTTGTCGATCACCGGTGAACATTCACTGCTGCAAGAGACCATTCTCAGACTAGACGGTATCGAAAATCTTGACGCGCCGATCGTGGTGTGCAATGAAGAACACAGGTTTTTGACCGCCGAACACGCTCGTCAAATCGATGCTTCCTTGTCTGACGTCATTTTGGAGCCAACCGCAAAGAACACGGCGCCGGCATTGACGTTGGCGGCGTTGAACCTGGCGCATCTTTCAAAAGACGAATACGATCCCGTGATGCTGGTATTGCCAGCCGATTCTTTGATCAGGGACATTCCAGCATTTCAGTCTGCCGTAGTCGTTGGTGCACACTTAGCCGAGCAGGGTTACGTGGTGACTTTCGGCATAGTTCCCGCCGCTCCCAGGACCAGCTTTGGATACATCAGGACGGGTGCGCCGCATCCTTCAACCGACTCACCGACTGCATCGAATGTCGTGGCTCGAATTCTGGAAGAATTCGAAGAAAAGCCTACCGAGGAAAGAGCTTCCGAGTTGTTCAATGCCGGCCACTACCTGTGGAACAGCGGCATGTTCGTAATGCGGGCGTCAGTCTGGATGGACAACCTGACCCGTTTTAGACCTGACATTGTAGAAGCCTGTCGACGAGCGTATGAATCTAGTGTTCGCGACGGCGACTTCCTGCGTCCAAACGTCGCTCTTTTTGACGACTGTCCTTCAGAATCCATCGACTATGCAGTAATGGAGAAGATCACCGACAGCGCCGACGGCAGCGGCACGACCCCGTTGGTCATCCCGCTGGATGCCGGATGGTCGGACGTAGGCGCCTGGTCTGCGCTACTCGACGTCAGCGACCAAGATTCCAACGGCAACGTTATCCGCGGGGACGTGCAAGCGCACCGAATGAGCAATTCGCTCCTGTTTGCCCAACACCGATTGGTCGCAGCCGTCGGCCTCGACAACGTCATTGTGGTCGAAACCGCTGATGCGGTTCTGGTCGCCAACAATGACGTCGTCGAAGATGTCAAGCACATCGTAAGTCGGCTCAAGGAACTCGATCGTCCCGAGCAAGAGAATCACCGCCAGGTCCACCGACCGTGGGGTACGTACGAGACATTGGACGCGGGGCCTGGTTTCCAGGTCAAACGGCTTACCGTCAATCCCGGCGCCGCGCTCTCGCTTCAGATGCATTATCACCGTGCGGAGCACTGGGTGGTGGTGCATGGGACCGCGAAGGTCACTAAAGGCGAAGAGGTATTTAATCTTTATGAAAACCAGTCTACCGACGTACCGCTGGGAACAAACCACCGCCTTGAGAATCCGGGCAGCATTCCGCTTGAAATCATCGAAGTTCAGTCGGGATCATATTTGGCCGAAGACGATATCGTTCGGTTCGATGATCGATACAACCGAACATAGACGTGCCTCACGGCGCCGAGCCTCCACCGACTTTTGCTCGACCGACCGTCTGGCCGTCACCGACCGCTTTTGAGGAGAAACGTATGACCGAGACGTCGCTGCCCGCATCGGCAATCCCCTCCGTACCGCCGCGGATTTTGCTCGGGCCCGGACCAAGCATGGCCAACCCTAGAGTGCTTCAGGCGATGATGCAGCCCATGATCGGATACCTGGACCCCGACTTTTTACTGATAATGCAAGAAGTGGCCGACTTGCTCAAACGCGTCTTCAAGACCGAAGACGGCGCCACCCTGGCGCTCGCGGGCACCGGCACGGCGGGCATGCAAGCAGGCATCTCGAGCCTTCTCGAACCGGGCGACACCGTCGTGATGTGCGTCTACGGCTTCTTCTGCGAGCGGATGGTCGACATGGCCGAGAGAGTCGGCGCGAACGTGGTCGCCCTGCGAGCGGACTGGGGGAAGCCGTTCCCGCCGGAGATGTTGCGAGAAGCTCTCGAACAGCACAACAACGTCAAGCTTGTGACCGCCATCCATGCCGAGACGTCCACCGGCATCGCCCAACCATTGACCGAACTCTCGAAACTTGCCAAACAACACGACGCCTTGTTCATGGTCGATGCTGTCACGTCGCTTGGCGGCAACCCGATGGAGTTCGACGAGTGGGGCATCGACTACTGCTACAGCGCGACCCAGAAGTGCCTCGGCACGCCGCCTGGCTTGTCGCCCGCAACGCTCAGTTTGAAAGCCCTCCAGTCGATCAAGGACAGGAAGACCAAACCGGCGTCCTGGTATCTCGATTTGGCGCTCAACGCGAACTATTGGGGTTTCGATCGCGTATACCACCACACGGCCCCCGTTAGCAATATATTAGGTTTGAGAGAAGGCTTGCGAGTCGTCCTGGAGGAAGGTCTCGAAAACAGATTTGCCCGGCACGAGAAGAACGCTAATGCCTTGCGAGCCGGTTTGGCGGCGTTGAACCTGGATTTGGTTGCGCCGGACGGCTATCGTCTCCCACAGATCACCCCGGTCTGGATTCCGGAAGGCGTCGACGATGCCACGGTGAGAACAATGCTGCTGCGAGAGCACAGCATTGAGGTCGGCGGCGGACTCGGGGAGTTCGCCGGCAAGGCCTGGCGCATCGGCCTGATGGGCGATTCCTCTCGGCCCGAGTATGTCCTGGCGCTCCTGTCGGCCCTCGAAGGGATACTTCCGCGAGTAGGGTTCGAAGTCGCTTCCGGCGCCGCCGTCGCAGCGGCAAGCGATGCGCTGGCAGAGTAGCAGGCCAAAGGATCGAGTTCCGCCAAACCCTCTTGGCTTCATCGTCGCATCTGCAATCCGCAGTCAGAGGTGAATACGAATGTACGTTATTTTGGCGCCGATCCAGATCAAGCCCGGCTTCAAAGACGAGTTCATCGAAGAGATGATCGGCGACGCGAAGGGCTCGGTGAACGACGAACCGGGTTGCGTGCGCTTCGATGTGATCCAGGACGGCGCCGACGAGAATCGTATCTGGCTCTACGAAGTGTACGTCGATGAGGATGCATTCAAAGCACACTGCGAAGCGCCGCACTTCACGAAATGGCTCAACGCGACAGCCGACTGGCGAGACGATGCGCCCCTGCTGGACGCGAGCGAAGCCCACAACATCTGGCCGCCAGACGCCGAGTGGAAGTAGGGTCGGTTAATGGTCAGCCTAAACCCGCGCTAGCTCGCGCTGCATCTGAGCCAACCCCATCGGGCCGAGGTCCAGCGCCTGGGTGTGGAACTGCTTCAGGTCGAACGCTGATCCCTTGCGCTCTTTGGCGGCGGCGCGGGCGTCGAGCCAAGCCCGCTCGCCGACTTTGTAGCTGATCGCCTGTCCGGGCAGCCCCAGGTATCGGCTGATCTCGCTGGCAACGAAATCGGGCGGGAAGTGGCTTTTCAGGTTGATGAACTCGAGCCCGAGTTCCGGCGTCCATGTCTCGCCGGGATGGAACGCTTGACCGGTGGGAATCGTGAGTTCGAGATGCATTCCGATGTCGAGGATGACGCGAGCGCTCCGCAGCGCCTGAGCTCGCAGCATGCCGAGGTAGTAGCCGGGGTTCTCGAGATAGCCCAATTCAGCCATCAGCCGCTCGGCGTACAATCCCCACCCTTCGACGTAGCCTGAAGACCCGCCCATGAGCCGCTGGAATCGCGAAAGCTCCGCCGACAGCTGGTTGGTGGTCGCGAGCTGAAAATGGTGCCCCGGCACGCCCTCATGGTAGGCGATCGAGACCTCGCCCCACAGCGGGAATCGAGTCTTGCCGCCGGTCGGGTACCATGTCCGACCGGGCCGGCTGAAATCCTCGGACGGCGGCGTGTAGTACATCGCCAGCGCGCCGCCGGGAGGAGCGATCAGCGCCTCGATGCGCTTTACAGGGTCGGCAATGTCGAAATGCGTGCCGTCGAGTTCCGAGATCGTGCGGTCTTGCAGGTCTTGCATCCACTGCTTGAACTCGTCTTCGCCGTCGATGGCGTGATTAGGGTCGGATTCCAGCAACTCTTTCGCTGCTTCGACTCCGCCTCCGGGTAAGATTCGTTCCGCCGTCGACGCCATTTCACCTTCGACCCAGGCGAGCTGTTCCCAGCCCCAATCGTAGGTTTGTCGGAGGTCGAGCTCGACGCCGTTGTAGACGCGGGCGGACAGCGCGTATCGGTCTTCGCCGACAGCGTCCCGCACGCCGGCGCCGGGGACGTAGGTCTCTCGGAGGTAGTGTGCGGTGGCAGCCATCGCGTTGTTCGCGGCTTCGACGCCGGCTACAAGCTCCCGACGCAAGGATTCGGAGGAGATGCCGGCCTGATCGAACCCGTTTAGCAACCCCTGGAAAAACGACGTCTGCCCAGCGCCTTTGCCGCTCCACACGTCGCACTGATCGGCCGTTTCGGACGCCTGCCGCTTGCTCGCCACCATGCCTTGCCGCAAGCCTTCGTCCAGCGTGCGGTGGTAGCTTTCGAGCGTCGTCGGGACCAGCGCCATGCGCGCCGCGATGTTGGACCAGTGCTCCTCGGTGTCCCGAAGCATCAAGTCGAAGCACATCCGCGTCGAGTGGATTGGGCTGTGGAGCATGCTCAAGCCGCGCAGGTGCTCGCGCGCGTCGAACGTGTCCGTGTGCAATCGAAGGCTTTCGGTCATCATCTCGCGCGCTATGCGGTCGCGTTCATTGTCGAGTGGCGCCGCGTCGAGCTCGGTCAACGTTGCCTTGTCGAGATCGGCTTCCGCTTGCGCACCCTCGGGTGACCGGTCGGGCATCTCGTGGTCGTGACCGGGAACGCCGAACGCGGTCGCCGCGATCGGATCCAAAGCGGCCATCTTATCGATATACCGGTCCGCGATGTCAAATACCTTCGACAAAGAGCAGCTCCTCGGTGTAAGACATTAGCAATTCAAATCGGCTCAAGTGCAAAGTTTACCACAGCCAACAGCCGAACGATGTCGTTTGGTGGGCACTTTTGAACATTGGCGCGATCCGATCGTCTTTGCCGCTGCCCACCCCGCCATGGCGCCAATTGGTCGACTGAATCACTCGCATCACGTCGATGAGCCCATCGCGATTTTGGCAGCCATCCACCAAAGCATGGCATGATTGTGTGGCGAAACATCCATAGGGCCGGAGCGATTCACGAGCGTGGATTGCCTAGAATCCACGATGCAACGGCGCAGACGGAACAACGTGATCCAAGTGGGTTCGATACATCCCAATCGATGAATGCACATGGAACGAATGACACAAAATGAACGGAGAAGCAACACATGGCAACGAACGATTTCAACAATAAAGTGATTGCGGAGTTTCGAGCGAACGAGGGCAAAGTCGGCAGCCCTTTCGAAGGCCGTCCCGTGCTGCTGTTGACGACACAGGGCGCCAGGACTGGCCAGACACGAGTAAACCCGCTTGTGTATCTGGCTGACGGCGACCGCATGTACGTGTTCGCCTCGAAGGCTGGCGGGCTCACGAGCCCTGACTGGTACCACAACCTCGTCGCCAATCCCGACGTACCGGTCGAAATCGGAACGGACACGGTGCAGATCAAAGCGACAGTTGTCACGGGCCCGGATCGCGACACAGTCTATGCGACGCAGGCTGCCGCGAATCCAGTATTCGCCGAATACGCGGCCAAGACCACTCGCACGATCCCGGTAGTGGCACTGGATCGAAAATAACGAACCGTTCGGCGTTCCTGATCGGAGCGAAAAGGAAGTGACAGCGCTCCGCATCAAGACGATCGACTGATCAAACAAAAGGCATGCGGCCCGCCATGGGTCGCATGCCTTTTGTCGTTGAATTGGTGACCTTTTGGCTCAGCTTGCAAGCTTGCAATTTGGCTGGCGCGCGTCAACGGTTCACGCTCGGGTGCGGTACAATCGAGATTGTAGCCCACACCAAGAACCAGGAGACACCCATGGAAGAGCGGACCCTCGGACGCACCGGACATGACAGCACCGTCGTCACATTCGGGACCGCGAGCCTGGGTCGCGTCACTCAGGAAGCCGCGGACACTGCCGTTCGAACGATACTCGACCACGGCGTCAACCACATCGACATCGCTCCGAGTTACGGCGAGGCGATGGAGCGGCTGGCCCCGTGGATGCCCGACCTCCGAGACCGAATGTTTCTTGGCTCAAAGACGAACAAGAGGACGAAGGACGATGCGTGGGAGGACGTGCGGAGCATCCTCGGTAGGCTAGACGTTGAGTCATTCGATTTGTTCCAGTTACACGGCGTCACCACGATGGAGGTCCTCGATCAGGTCACCGCGCCGGGCGGGACTCTGGAAACCCTGGTCGAGATGCGAGAACAAGGGCTAACCAAGTGGCTTGGGATTACGGGTCACGGCCCGTACGCGCCCAGTGTGCAGCTCGAAGCACTGCGCCGGTTCGACTTCGACACGATCATGTTTCCGCTCAACGCCGCGATGTTTCGCGACCCCAACTACCGGCGCGACGCCGAGGCCCTGCTGGAGCAGGCGAATACGAAGAACCTCGGCGTCCAGACGATCAAGATGATCGCACGGGGCGGGTGGGGCGACGGAGAGCGCGACACGACGACCTGGTACGACCCGCACCGCGACCAAAGCCAGATCGACCGCGTGCTATGGTGGGTGCTGTCGCAACCGATGCACACCGCTCCCAGTGTCGGCGACGTAACGCTGATGCCGATGGCGTTGGACGCCGCCGAGCGATTCAGCCCGCTGAGCTCGAACGAACAAGAGGACGTGATCCGTTCCCAGAGTCCGCCGCTTCCGCACCCGGACCTCGCGATCCTTCCCGCGGATTGACCAGAGGACGTCAACACTTTTCCGGGTGGCGCCGGAATTTCTGCCTTCTCGGTCAAGCGGCTGCTCGCCAAGCCGCACGCGATCGGGAATATGTTTGCCTGCTTGCTATCTGGAACGTGATGAAGACCCAGACAAGGCCGGTGTTTCGATCACCGAGCGACTTCAATCGAAAATGGATGACTTCTCCCGGTTCATCCTGGCTTGGAGACTCCAACGTGACATGACTTCCGACTCGTTCATCGAAGTGGTCCAGGATGCGGTCGACCTCACAGGCATGACCGAGGTCGCTATGGACGATCGAACGAGACTGCTGTCGGACAACGGTCCAGGCTACGTCTCTCGATCGTTCAGGGAGTATCTGCACTTGGTGGGCATTCGTCACATTCTGGCTTCGCCATATCATCCTCAGACCAACGGCAAGCTGGAGCGATATCGCCAATCGATAAAACGGGATGTGAACCAGATCCCATACGATGCTCCCGCAAACCTGGATGCGGCGATCACCGACTTCGTGAGCTACTACAACAATCGGCGACATCACAAGGCGTTGGGCAACGTGACTCCTTCGGACGTGTTGAACGGCCGGAGAGAACAGATATTAGAGAAACGCAAGGAGGTTCAAGTCCGAACGATACAACGACGACGATTGTACAATCATCAACTCAGAGAGCTCGCGATATCAGCTCAAAGTCTCTATTACAATCTGTCCCGTTTCTGCTGACAGCCAACAGCGACTCAAAGTGCTCCCCTTTTGCGCTGCGGTTCTGGCTTCGAGTCCGGCGTCGGCGCCGGCGCTTCAAAACCATCGACGACATTTCGAACCGATATGGTTTTGGTGAAATCCTGCGGATACACGCATAGGCCACGAAAAACCCGGAGTTGCGTGCTGCCGTATGAAATGGCAGAAGTTCAGCGACTCCGTGTGTATCGTAGACCACACGTTGCGTCCGTTTTTAGGACAGCCGTACGATTTATATAAGATAGGAAACACATTGTCAATTGTCTAAACATAGTTTGTTGCGGTGCTTGCCATAACTAGACGTTCATGATTGATGCACGTTAATTAAACGTTAGGCGAACTAATCGAAAACGAGTAATTTCGATACGGTGCGGTGCGAATCGTACGCAGGGTCAGCGCGATTCTGTGCGGCTGAAGTGACTGCGAGTTAACCGACGGATTCGGAGATTTGTTGTCGGGTTTAATCCACGGAACGCGATACGGCACAACTCCGCCTGTGGACGTCAGATGACGCCGTTGGCGCGCATGGTCGCGATCTCGCCTTGATCCATGTCGAGCATCGATGAGAGGACATCTTCAGAGTGCTCGCCCAAGAGCGGAGGCGGCTTGATCTCGATCTCGTTTGAGTCGATTTTGATTGGGCAACCAATGACCTGGTAATTGCCGCGGACAGGGTCGTGCATGTCGATGATCATTTCGCGCGCTTTCAGGTGATCGTCGTCGAAGACCTCGCACGTGTCTTGGACCGCGCCAACGGGGATGCCGAGGTTCGCCAAATCGGCCATGATCTCGTACTTGGTTCGCGACATTGTCCACGCGGTCACGATCTCTTCGACTTCGGTCGCGTGCTCGACTCGCGATTCGTTGGTCGCATATCGCTCGTCGCCGATGAGCTCGGGCCGGCCGGCCAGCGCCATCACGCTGTCCCAGGAGTCGCCGGCCAGCACCAGCGCGACGTAGTCGTTCGGGCCGCCGGGCGCGCACGGGTAAACGAACGGGGGACCGCCCCATACTCGGTTGCCGACACGCGGGACCGGCTCGCGCGTGTTGAGCGTGTCGATCATCCGAATCCGCATCAGGTTGACGATGGCGTCCTGCATCGATATCTCGACGCGCTGGCTCTCGCCGGTGTTGTCGCGTTGCCGAAGGGCGGCCAGCATCCCGATTGCGGCGTGGAGCCCGGAGCCGGAGTCGCCGACGCCCGGAGCCACGAACTGCGGAGCCCCGCCAACCTCGCCGTTTGCGCTCATCGCGCCGCCCATCGCTTGAGCAATATGCTCGAAGCACTTGATTGCCGCATTGGGGCCGTACGTTCCATATCCTTTGATCGTGCAATAGACGACCTTTGGGTTGGCTTCGCGCAGCGTGTCGTACCCCAGGCCGAACCGCTCCATCTGGCCGGGACCGTAATTCTCGACGACGATGTCCGATAGCGCGACAAGCTTGAGCAGCGTTTTGCGACCCGAATCCGACCGCAGATCGAGGCAAATCGAGCGCTTGTTGGCGTTGAAGACGATGAAGTAGAAGCTGTCGATGTCCGGGTCCACGGCGCGCTCCGTTCGCGTGCGGTCGCCGACGCCGGGTTGCTCGACCTTGATGACGTCCGCGCCCATCCATGCCAGGAGCTGGGTGCACGACGGTCCGGCTTGCACCTGGGTCAGGTCGAGGATTCTGATGCCGTCCAGTGGGCTGCTCATGGTTCGTCTCCTGGATTCAGCTTGTGGTCAGTTGAAAAACAAAAGGCACGCAGGCTGTCGATAAGCCAGCGTGCCCTCTGTGCTCGTTTGTTTCTGTGTGTGCTCAGGTCCTGGCGCCTACCTTCCGAACAAGGCCGCGATGCGTTCTCCGACGATCTTGTCCTGGCCTTCGCTCATCCCGAATCCGTGGATCACGATGTCCGACTCGCCCTCGCGAACCCTGGTCCACACGGGAGGGTCTCCGGCTTTCAGCTCGTCGACGACATCCTGCGCGGTCATGCCCGTGACATCGGGGTCGACGCCGATCCGAACGCCGAAGGGCTGATGGCCGATGATGTTGTCGAGCAGTTCGACATCGAGACCGGGGATCCCCACCAACGGCGCCATCACCGTTTGGCACTGCTGCTCGACCTGCGCGAGTCGCTCCTCATGGTTCATCGTGAACCAACGCCGCGTTGCAGCGATCGTGCCCATCATCTCCTGGCGGTCGATCTTCTGGGGCCTGCCAACGCCTCGAATCCGGCGCCCCTCGTAGCCAACGAACGACTGATAAGACAGCTTGCGGATCATGTCTTCCGTGCCCAGCGCGAGCCCCGTGGACTGGGGAGCGCCCATGTACTTGGCGGCGATGCACTGGAAGTCCGCGCCCATCCGAACGTACTTGCCGAAGTTCTCCAGCGGGTAGATCTGCCCGGCGGCGTCTACGGTTACGAGCACGCCCTTTGCATGGGCGATCTCGATCGTGTCTTCCAGGGACAGGGCCTTCGGATCGGGCGACTGTTCCACGGCGTAGTAGTGGACTGCAGCCGTGTTCGGGCCGATCGCGTTTTCGAGATCTTCGCGAGTGGTCTCTTCTTCGGAGCCGAAGTCGACGAGTTTCGCGCCGGCGAGCTCAAGACATCGATCGTACCAGTACCGGTGCCTGCGCTGTATCAGGATCTCGTTCTTCATACCGGTGGTGTCGGGAAGTTGCTGGATCTTGTCGTCGTCGTCGCCCGCCATGATCGCGGCTGTCGCAAGCGTCAGCGCCGAGCCCGCGCCGGAGGTGACGTACGCGGCGGGCACGTCGATAATGTCAGCCAGCCACTGGCCGGCCTTCTCCTCGAGCTCCATCAACGGGATGTAGGCGACGTCAGCCGCTTCCATCGCCTCTTTGACCTCGGGCAACGGAGTCGAGCCGCCCAGCATCGTCACGCTGCCGATGGCGTTGATGATCGGGGTGGCGCCGATCTCTTTGTAGATGTCTCCCCACGCAGATTCTGCCATTATCTTCTCCTCATGGGACCGTTCCCGACATTTTCGCGAATCGTGCATCGTGCATCGTGCAACCGATGCGTGGCAGATATGCTACCGCAACTGTGAGGCCATCACAACAGGCGCGCTTCTTTGGATCGGTGATCCGGATGCGGTCAGGATCTTGCCGAACTCAGTGCGCAAATACGCCCCGCGAGTCCGAGGGGCTGCGGGGCGCTTGCCATGGTTGTTTTGAGGCGTCGCTAGGGGCGTCGCTAGAAGTTGAAGTCGGTGACGTCTTCGCCGTCGACGATAGTGACGGTTTTTCGAACCTCGAGGTAGCCCTGTCCCTGGACGATCACTCCGACGACGCCGTCAGGCAGGGCGCGAAGCGCGAACGTGTCGTTCGTGTTCGTCGAAGCCCATGCCATTTGATCGTCTCCGATCGGTCTGGCTGACAGGTTCATGCCCGAGATAGGCTGACCGGTTGCGGCGTCGGTTATCCTGCCGAATATTGCGGCCCCGCGCGTCATAACGAGGTCGATGCCTTTGATCGCGTCCGCGCCCGTTACCGTAACTAGACCGGCGTTTGTCGACGTGTGTCCGCCAGCGTAGTACTGTTGGACGTAGCCTTCACCGTCCGCGTGCGCCTTAATTGTGTACGTGCCAGGAGCGACGCCGCGAATCGTGTACCAGCCGTCGGAGTCCGTGTTGGCGTCTGAGTTGCCAGATCCTTGGATGGCATTTGCTCCGATCCACACACCGGCAATAGGGGATCCATTCGAGGCGTCCGTGATGCGTCCGCTTTAGCGGCGACGAGGGCGGAAAACCTGAGCACGACCTGACAATCCGCTGAACATCCGGCCGAAGATGGGTCGTCATTTCGCGACTTGTTGGCCTGATCGGAACCCGAAACGAGCCAGGTTAGCGGGTGAGTTCGGTTGCTCCTGCCGGTGAGGTGGCTCCACCGACGACGAACGCTCCGACCACCGAGCGCTCACGCCAGCAGACCACGCGGCGACCGGACCTGGCGGCGGGAATATTCGCGAAAGTTGAATCCTGCCTCCGGTGGGCTTATCCTACTCCGAGCCGTTTTAGTTGCATGCCTGGCCGGCAACCGGCGAAAATCCGAAATTCTCCGAAAGGTTGAATTGTTCATTTGAACCTACCCTTACAGGCGATAGTCGCCAGCCCCTCATACCGGTGGTGGACCTACGCCGCAGTGGCTACGGGCACCTTCATCACCGTCGCTGACCAATCTGCGACGGCCATCGTGATAGCGCCGATCGCAGAAGACTTCGGCGCGGATATACCCACCGCCCAGTGGCTTGCCATCGGCTACATGCTCTGCGTCAGCGCCCTCATGATGCCGGCGGGCGCGCTGGCCGACACGATGGGCCGCCGGCGAGTGTGGGTGTTTGGGCTTGCTCTCTTTGCCGTAGCCTCGCTGCTGACCTCGTTCTCGGTGAACTTCGGGATGTTGCTGGCCTGCAAGATCTTCATGGGCGTGGGCGCATCCGCGATTCAAGCCAACGGCCTATCGATGGTCGCGGGCGCCTTCTCCGATTCCGAGCGAGGCAAAGCCGCCGGGTTGCACATGACCGTTGTCGGACTCGGCGCCGTGGGCGGCCCATTGCTCGGCGGCGCCATCGACAGCCTTTTGGACTGGCGGGCGATCTTCGTCTTCATCGCCGTCGTCGGAGCTGCATCTACCGTTGTCGCGATCACGGTCCTGAGTCCGGCGAAACCCGAGGTATCGAGCTCTGAACCGGCCCGCCGATCCGGTTTGCTCGATTTCGACTGGGTCGGCACGGCACTCTCCGCGGCGCTGCTGTTGACATCCATGTTGGCCGTGACCTTCGCGATGGATCTGGGCTGGTCTTCGCCGTTCATTGTTGGCGGATTCGCGTCGTCGGCCATTCTGTTCGCTGCTTTCATCCTGTGGGAGAGACGTCGGCCAGCGCCGATGCTTCCGCTTTCCCTGTTCCGATCGGCCGCGTTCTCGATCGGCTCGGCGGCGCGATTCGTTTCCTTCATGGGGGGTTCCTCGACGTTCTTCCTCATGCCATTCTTCCTTGTGGCCGGACTGGGGTTGACCACGGCGGAGGCGGCACTTTACCTAATGCCCGCAGCCGCCACGATGACGGTGTTCGGGCCGCTTAGCGGCAGAATCGCAGACAAAATCGGCCCTCGAATCCCTGCTGTTGTCGGAATGAGTCTATCGACGATATCGATGTATCTGTTTTCGTTGGTGTCTCTCGACACCAGCCCCGTCATGATAGCTGTCGCTTCCGGGTTGTCGGGCATGGGGATGAGCATTTTCATGGCGCCGAACACGAGCTTGATTCTCGGCAGCGCCGCCAGGCAAAACTACGGCATCGTCTCCGCATTTCTCAATCTCACTCGAAACACGGCGCACATCATCGGAATAGCCATACCGACGGCGGTGGTCGTGGCGGTGATGAGCTCGCTGGGGTACGAAGCCGATCTCTCCGATCCGGAGAAACTCAAAGACATCGAGTTGCGAGCCGCGTACGCGTCGGCCATGGCTCGGGCGTTCCAGGTGTCGGTAGTCATGATGCTCGTCGCCGCCGTTCTCGCGTTGGTGGCCCCGTCGTCCACCCGGAAGGCTGCCGATGAAGAAGCGAAAGCACCGGCGCAAGCAACATCGCGGTAGCCCTCGACGCAGAGACGCCCAGTGTCACGTCTCGGCGAAGGTTCAAGCTACGATGCCGAAGTTCTTGGTTAACCGGACGTTCCTCTGCGCTCCTTGTTTGCTCAATCCGACGTTTCCCCGATTCACTCCGCGGGCCAGGTCTGAACTCCGCGCCCTGTCCGACGATCAATATCCCCGAGATCGTCCGCGTGCAATCGCGTGGACTCACAGGCCGTGACGTGAGGCGAAGTCTATTGACATCTCAACGGACAGACGATAGGTTGTGCTTTGAGCACGTCATGACATGATGCACATGCATCAACGTTTGCCGCCATTCATTGCTCGAAGACTCAGACGCGGCGTAACCCTCGATACAAAGATTCGTGTGGTTGGCAGGTTAACCAGGCGCGATAATCAGAGTGACGAAATTGACTGATCCCAGATCTTCTGAGAAGCCCGATCGGCCCGGAAACCGCAATCAGATTCAAGGAAACTACCAATGACAACAACCGAATCAACAGACATTTCGGAGCCAACGACAACCGAAGAGTTCGACGTTCTCATCGTCGGGGCCGGCATCTCTGGCGTGGGCGGAGCGTACCACCTGACGAAACAATCTCCGGACACCAGCTTCGTCGTGCTCGAAGGGCTCGACAGCTTCGGCGGCACCTGGTGGATGCACCGGTACCCCGGCATCAGATCCGACAGCGACCTCCACACGTTCGGCTATCGCTTCAAGCCGTGGACGGGCGACCCGATCGCGACCGCTCCCGAGATCATCGAATACATGGGAGAGGTGATCGAGGAGAACGACCTCGCGCAGTACATCCGGTACAATCACAGGGTGAACTCGGCTCAGTGGTCGAGCGACGATAATCGATGGACGATCGACGCCACTCGCACCGACACCGGCGAGGCGAAGCGATTCACCTCGAATTTCCTCTGGATGTGCCAGGGATATTACCGACACTCAGAAGGTTACACCCCGGACTGGTTGGGCATGGACAGATTCGAGGGCCCAATCGTCCACCCGCAAACGTGGCCGGAAGACCTCGATTACGCCGGCAAAAAGGTCGTCGTGATCGGGTCGGGAGCGACTACGGCGACGGTAGTGCCCGCGATCGCCGCCGACTGCGAGCACGTTACGGTGCTGCAGCGGTCGCCCACGTTCTTCCGACCCGGCCGCAACAAGGACGACCTCGCCGAGACGCTGCGTGAGCTCGATGTCGACGAAGAGTGGATCCATGAGATAGTGCGACGCAAAATCTTGCACGACCAGGCAATCTTCACGGATCGATCGTTCAACGAGCCGGAGAAGGTGAGGCAAGAACTGCTCGACGGCATTCGGCCTCTGCTCGGACCCGACTACGACATCGAAACACACTTCACGCCCCGTTACAGGCCATGGCGTCAACGCATCGCATTCGTTCCGGACGGCGACCTGTTCAAAGGCATCACGGCGGGCAAAGCGTCCATGGTGACCGACGAGATCGAGACGTTCACCGAGCGCGGCATCCTGCTGAAATCCGGAGCCGAACTCGAAGCCGACATCATCCTGACCGCCACCGGTTTCAACATGTGCGTGCTGGGGGATGTTGAATTCGAGATCGACGGCAAACCGCTGGTCTTCTCAGACACGGTCACGTATCGAGGCATGATGTTCACGGGTGTGCCGAACATGCTCTGGATCTTCGGATATTTCCGAGCGAGTTGGACCCTGCGCTCCGAATTGCTGGCTGACTTCGTCTGTCGTCTGCTCAAGCACATGGCTGATACCGGCTCGAAACGCGTCGACGTGGCTCTGCGACCCGAAGACGAGGACATGGAGCTTCTGTCCTGGATCGACCCGGAGAACTTCAACCCCGGCTACCTCATGCGCGCCATGCCGATACTCCCAAAACGTGGCGACAAACGTGAGTGGCAGCACACGCAAGACTATTGGCGCGAAAAAGACGAGATACCGGCCATCGACTTGACGGGATCGGAATTCGTCTATGGTTGAGCTGTTGGTCCGTTCGTGGTGAGTCCCGATTGTATCGGGATTATGTCCGACCACCGGACATAGCATGAGGCAGCACCGGCGCCTCAACATAGTGTCATTGGTATGAAAATGGCTGCACAGGGTCGGCCTGAAGCCCGAGCCCACATTCCAGTTGGTGCTCTGGTCCTTATGGTCATCAACTAAATAAGTTGTGCCCAACGCTCCTCTCGATGCTGGGCATCCGTCCATGGTGAGCCACGCACCGAGCCGTTCGCCCTGAGCCTGTCGAAGGGCCGCCCACACGCAAGCGTCGCTTAAGCCGTTATGTTCATCAACCCAATTCGTTTTGCTTAACGCTTTCTTGCGTGATGAACCTTTCGCAGATGCAGAAACTTCTGGCGTCCCGCGGGCAAAAATGGGTGTTCAGCGACCAGATTCTTCGGCCGCGGCCTCTGAATGACATATTTCGTACGGCGCGACTTATTTTGTTGATGACCATCAGGGCCAAGCCTAGTTTTCATGTTTTGATACGGGGCGGGGCAATCACCACGAGTCATTCTGATCCTTCCGCGCGCGGAAGGACGAAGAATCTAGGGCCGTGCAGGGGGAAATGAATTTTGTCGCCGCTACTCCTGCGAGAGTTTGTAGCCGTAGCCGCGGATCGTAACGATGTGCTCGGGCTTGGATGGGTCCGGCTCGATGCGCAGCCTGAGCCGTCGGATGCACTGCTCGATGTCCTGGTCCGTGACGTCGCCGTCCGGGCGTTCCGGCCAGCCTGCCAAACCTAGCTGGTCCTTGCTGATGGCCTCGCCCCTGAGTTGGCAGAGCAGGCTCAGCATGTCGAACTCTTTGCGGGACAGCGCGGGTTCGATCAACTGATTTTGCAACCAGACTTCTCTCGATTTGTCGTCCACGCGCAGATAGCCGGTGCTGGCCTGGTCGATGACCGGCAGGGTGGCGGTCGCTCCCCACTCACGGAACTTGAGAACGACCTAACCGCGTGCGAGCTCGATTAAGTCGCCGCCGGGAAGCGCGGTTGCCTGATCCGGCTCGATGCGGATGCCGTTAAGGAAAGTGCCACTTTTGCTTCCGAGGTCACGGAGTTTGAAACGGTTCACGTTCACAGAGATCTGAGCGTGTTGGCGCGAGACGTACGGATTGTCGGCGAAGCCGTCCGCAGACGACGATTTTCCGATTACGCAGACGTTTCCGTCCAGTGGGATTACGCTTGCCTCGTCGATTCCCCGCTCGACCATAAGCATGGCATCAGGATAGTCCGACACGTGTCAAACCTCACACGACCCTTGGTCAGGGCATTCTAAATAGGTGGCCGTAATTCGCCCGTGGTGAAACACGACGCTGACGCCGGACGACGCCGACCGAGTTCTTACACCGTGAGCTCGATGACCTCGAACTTGGACAGATCCGACATGCCTAAGCCCAACTCTTCGGCGTACGCGTGCTGCCGATTGACGATGGCCTCGCTATGGGTCGTGAACGTGACGTCGTGGCGCTTCATGATGTCCATGGCCACGACATCTGCCGCGACCATGTCGCCGGTGACGATGAGCCGGTTCACGCCGTGAACGAACGTGGTGTCGTCGCCGACCATGGGTCCGGATACTGCCTGGATCGAACGTATGTCGGTGATCGTCAACTCCGGCCTCACCGCCGATGCGAACTCGACCAGCTTGCGGTCGAAATAGTCCCGCTCGCTCTGCATCATGGCGTGGGCGATCCAGCGATGCATGCCGTACACAGAGCCGACGTGATTCTTGATCGCGCTGGTAATCTGGCCCGCGAAGTGCCTCTTGAGCACGGGCAGATTGATGACGACGGGCGCCTCTTGCACTTCCCTCGCTACGCGAAGTCCGGGCGTGGCGCCTTGCTCGTAGTCGGCGTCCAGCATTCGGCTCGCCCAGCTAGCGCCGTCACCTTGTGGAACGTCGGAAGGCTTCGCCTCGGACGACCATGGTTCATGTTGGACCAACACGTAGTCCTCGGACGCCCCCGCGCGGGAGAATCGGATGTCCATGCCTGGCAGATCTCCGGCTTCGTAGTACATCTTCAGGTCTTCTTGGCCGCCGGCCGGACGATGGTCTTCGTGCACCGCGATGCTCGTGGCTCCGGCGCCGCCACAGTGACGCGCCACCGCGCGGATGTGCTCTGCTGACGTCGTGGACGGAAACGGGTCCCGCTGATTTGTGTTGGGCTTCAGCAGCACCGCTTTGTGATCGCCGATGATGCGGCCCAGCCCGCCGATGGCGCCGATTCCGGCGTCGACCGTCGCGTCGATGTTGCTGCCCTCGACGATGACCAACAGCGGCTTCCCGCTCGATCCGATGACGCGGTTTTCGCCGCCGCGCCGCACTTGTGCCGTTCGTATGTCAGTTGCCATGAAGCCTCCGTGTATTCATCGGACCGGGAGCGCCAGACGATCGTCTCTATTCCACGATCTTCCATTACGAGTCCTTTTTGATTATCTTGCCGTCACGGAGTTCGAAGTGATCGCACCCTCGCACCTCGATTCGATCGCCGCTTGGGGCCGTGCCGGTGAGCGTCCATTCGGAGAAGCCCATGTTGCCGGCCACCCAGTGCCGATCTTGCCCGTAATGGATATCAGGCAACCCAGCGAACCGGTTCGCGATGCCCTCGCGAACCTTTGTCTTGCCTTCGAGACGTTGCCCCCAGGGATGCGGTCCCCTTGGCATTTCCATCACGCCGTCATCCGCGAAGAAGTCCATGACCACGTCGACATCGTGCCGGTTGAACGCGTCGGCTATCGCTTGCAACGTTTCGGTTGTTACCGCGGGTTCGGCGACCATGGTTCCCCCACAAACTATCTATTGCTTTGTTCCGATACACCTCGGGCGCTGATCGTTCAGGGCGTCGAACGGACGATGGGTGAGTTCGCCAATCAAACGTCGAGCAGCTCCCGCAGGCGATCCGCGATCACGTTTTCCTCGCCCTCGTTGAGCGTGTGCACGTTGACCGTGATCGTATCGTCCCCCTCGACCGCCGTCCTGATCCGCGGCGAGCCGTCGAGCAACTCCTCGAACACGTCGTTCGCGCTTTTGCCCAGCTTCGCCGTGTCGAGGACCACGTGCAGCATTAGCCCGACGAAGTTGCTGACCGGTACAACTTTGGTCTCTTTCACGCCGGACACGCCCTTGACTGCGTCTTCAATCGCGCCGAATCTGACGCCGTATTGCAACAATCGCTCTTCGTGATCCGTGTTGACCCAGGCCTCGATCGCGGCTACTAGCCCGACGATCTCCTGCCGGTCCACCTTCATCGCTCGACCGAAGGGCGTCGGTCCGATGAAGCCGTGCGCCGTTACCGCCTCGATCATGTCGCGCTTGCCGCAAACGAATCCCATCGAATGCGGCGCGCCCATGTACTTGCCTCCGAAGCATACTAGATCTGCGGACTGCGCGTTCCGTCGAAGGAAATCCAGCGGGTAGATCTGCGCTGCCGCGTCGGCGATCACAGGCACACCGTGAGCGTGAGCGATCTCGACCGTATCTTCGAGGCTTATAGTCGCGTCATCTGGTTTCCCTCGAATCAGGAACGCGACCGCGGCGGTGTCGGGTCCGATAGCGTCTTCGAGCTGCTGCCTCGACGTGCCGTCTTCGTCGCCGGCGAACACCAGCTTGCTTCCCGCGATCGTGTAGGCGCGGTCGTAGCTGTACCGGTGCCGCTGTTGGAGCACGATCTCGCTCTTGAGCCCGGTGAGGTCCGGAATCTGCGCCGCTTTGTCGGCGTCGTTGCCGGAGATGCACGCCGCCGTGCTCAGGACGAGGGCGGCGTAGCATCCCGCCGTCGCGTACGCGGCTTCCGCGCCGACGAGTTCGGCGATTCGAGCACCGGACATCTCCAGCAGTTCTTTCATCTCGACGAAGCTTTCGCCCGCTTCATACATGGCCCGCAACACATCCGGTGACGGCGTCGATCCACCCCACACGGTCGTGTTGCCTCCGGCGTTGATCACGGGACGCGCTCCGAGCCGGGTGTAGACGTTCGCTCCGCCGGTGGTGGTCATGGCAAACTCCTTTGCATCACGCGCGGCGCCTAGCACCGCGATACGGTTTGAAACCCAGGTCTAGTCCTCGAAGGTCTGCGCATCATCTGATTGGTGGGCTCGGCCTTCAGGTCGACCCTTCGCATCTCATGTTCTACCGATCTAGGCAAACGTGACGCGTGGGTTGGAGCCGAAATCGCGAGCGGATGGCGAGGCGCGGGCGGAATCTCGATCGCGGCAGGGCTCATCGTATTATCACGATGGTGCGGCGTCAACCGGTCTTCAAGTATCGATACAAAACAGCGCCTTCCGGTCGGGCGTAGGGCCGTCGTTAGCGCTCGATGCGAGCCCACCTGCTCGACACGAATTGGTGTCCTGCCGACACCTCGTCTTCACATAATTTGGCATAATGAATGTGGAACAATTCCACACAGGAGGTCCTCGACCATGATCATCGGCATCCCGAAAGAAACCAAATCTGACGAGAACAGAGTCTCGCTCACGCCCGACAAAGTCGATTTCCTTGCCAAAGCAGGTCACGGCATCATCGTCCAATCCGGCGCCGGAGTGGGCGCTGCGTTCAATGACGCCGAGTACATCGCCGTCGAGGATGCGCTGGCGGCGTGAGTTGATCAGCATCGATCTGATCCGCGCCGATGCACGGGACAGCGATTGGTTGCGATACCGTAGCGTCCGTGGTTCAGTAGTTCAGTTCGAAACGACGACCGAGCCAGATTAGTCGGGTCGATTATGCGGCTAATCTGGCTCGTATTCGACTCTGCATCAGACCCGACAGAATCGGGGTCCAGGGGCGAAGCCCCGGTGTCCTTCCGCGCACGGAAGGATGAGGGTACCCCCAGAAAACCTTCGAGGGCGGGCTGGCCAGACCGCCCTCGCAATCCGTCTCTCCTTGCACAGCAACTCCCGCGGCCAACGGCAAGCGCCAGCCGGCGAGACCATGACCGCAGACTCAGATCGCAGTGAAGCCTTGAGCGCCTTCCGACCGCTAGTTCGCCTCGATCAAGTCCTCGTCAATCTCCACGCCCAGGCCGGGACCTTGCGGCACGGCCATGAACCCATCCGAGTCCACCTGCGGTGCGTTGGTCATGATCGAGAAGCGATGCCGGTAATCGCCGATCGGCGGTTCGTGCAGCAGCTCGAGGAACGGCGCATGCGGCCACGACGCAACCAGATGCAGGTGAGCGATGACGCCGATGTCTCCGCCGCCGTGATGGGGAACGATCTGCTTGCCGTACAACTCGGCCAGCACACCGATCTTTCGGGACGCGGTGATGCCGTCCAGGACCATGCTCTCGGGCTGCAACAAATCGTAGACGCCCTCCTGGCACATCGTCAGGAATTCGTGGACGAGTTCGTTGTTCTCGCCGCCCGCGATCGGAATCTCGACCTTCTCCTGGAGTCTCGCCAGTTGCTCGAAATAGAATCTGGGCAACGGCTCCTCGAACCAGTAGCAGTTCAGTCGTTGCAATTCACGCGCCGTCTCGACCGCGCGACGGAAGTCCCACTGGAAGCCCGGTTGCCAGTCACCGGACGACTGGGCCTGGTTCGCGTCGACCATGATCTCCATCCGGTCGCCGACCGCCCCACGAACCGCCTCGACCGACGCGACGTCCGCGGCCATCGTCTCGTGATGGATGCGCACCTTCAGCGCTTGCCAGCCTTGCTCCATGAGCTCGGTCGCGCGTTCGGCCCGCTCTTCCGGCGTCGAGAGCATGACCATGCTGGCGTAGGGGATCACCTTGTCCTTGGCGCCGCCCCAGAGCTTGTAAAGCGGTTGGCCGCTCGCTTTGCCGATGATGTCCCAGAGCGCGATGTCGATGCCGGCGACTCCACGGTATGGCGTTCCTTGGACGTAGTATCGGAGCCTGCCGACGTGCCTCTCCGTGTCGAACGGATCCTGCCCGACGAGTTGCGCATTCGCGGCGGGGAGGATGCGCTCGTCGACCGCCGGGCCGATGCCGGTGATGCCCTGGTCGGTGTGCACGCGAGTTATCGACCCGCCTCCGCGGTTGAATTGCAGCCGTCCGCCCAAGTCCCATGCCGGCTCTATCTCGCCGAGGTGTTCGACTAGCCGAAGCTGGACCGTTTCGATCTTGGTGATTTTGAGCCTATCTACCGTCATACGAGTTCACCTTTCATTACGGTGACTGCTTCGCCGCCTATTATTACGCGGTCTCCCGCCAGCCTGACCCGAACCACACCGCCTCTCGCCGATGCCTGATGGCCCACGAGTCGCCCACCCCCGAGGCGTTCGCTCCAAAACGGGCTGAGGCAGCAATGCGCTGCGCCGGTCACAGGATCCTCGTCGATGCCGACCGTGGGCGCCAAGAATCGGGACACGAAGTCGAACTCCGATGATTCAGACGCACAGGTAACATTGGCGGATGCAGGGTATCACTCCAGAGACAATCTGGAAGCATGCTACCAGCGCCAACAGCAAGTGCTGATGCCCGAGTCTCAGCATCGCGCTCTATTGAATTCCTACCACAAAGATCGGTTCACCCATGACGCTGAGACCGATACTTATACCCGCCCACACGGCCAGCAGCTGCTCTTCAGGCGGATCAAGAACACCCGAGGGATATCAATGCGGACGTATCGGGCAACTGGGGCCGTTTGTCGGGCGTGTCCTGCCTTTGGGACGTGTACAAGAGACGCCCGACACGGGCGTGCCCTGGAGATCGGGCCTTACGATGCTGCGCTGCGGAGGCATCGGTCGTTGATGTCGACAGAGGCAGCGAAACAGGCTTACAAACGCCGAAAAGAGTGGTCGGAACCGGCTTTTGGAATGCTCAAAGAACAACAAGGAGCCAGGAGGTTCCTGTTGCATGGCCTCGCCAACGTGTCGGCCGAATGGTCCCTATTGGCCACGGCATTCAATCTACGCACCCTTGTAGCGCGAATGGGCTGTTCGAAACGGTCGGATGTGCGCCCAAACGAGCCCTCTAATGGCAGGCGCAACCGCATAACGGCGCAAACTGCACTCGATTGCCGGGTCAAACGACAGCGAGCGACCAAACAAGCCATTCCGACAGTTCAAATACGAAAGTCAGAACAGAAACAGAGAGATCAACCAACGGTTACCATCAAGAGAATCAACGGCCCAACAGGTTATGGGACAGGCTCTGAAACCCTCCCCTACGGATCGTCGCGACGGATGCCATGATTACACGCGGCTTGGAGATCCGACGACGAATCCGCCCCGTTACACCTCGCGGAACTCACCTTCGACCGTGTCCTCGGGGGTGTCCTCTTCGGCACCGGGGTCGCCTTCTGCACCATTGTCGGATGGAGGCATGTCTTCCGGAGTCGCGCTCGCGGCCTGTTGGCTGTAGACGGCCTGGCCCACCTGCTGGACCGCTTCTTGCAGCTCTTGCAACGTCGATTCGATTCGGGCGTTGTCGTTGTCCGCCAGAGCCGAGCGAACGGCTGCGATTTTGGCCTCGACGTCGGTCTTCATCTCTTCGGGCACTGTCTCGGCGTTGTCCGTGAGCAACTTCTCGGCCTGATACGCGGTGTTCTCCGCGTTGTTGCGCGTTTGGATGTCGTCGCGCTTGCGAGAGTCTTCCTCGGCGAAGCGCTCGGCATCGGTCACCATCTGTTCGATCTCGTCTTGGGAGATGCCCGAGCTCGCCGTGATCGTGATCCGCTGTTCCTTGCCGGTGCCCTTGTCCTTGGCCGACACGTTCAGGATGCCGTTGGCGTCGATGTCGAACGAGACCTCGATTTGAGGCAGGCCTCTGGGCGCGGGCAGCAGCCCATCCAGAATGAAGTGCCCGATCGACTTGTTCTCCCCCGCCATCGCGCGTTCACCTTGAACCACGTGGACCTCGACGCTGGTCTGACCATCCGCGGCCGTCGTGAACGTCTCGCTCTTGGTGGTCGGAATCGTGGTGTTGCGGTCGATAAGCGAGGTCGCAACTCCGCCGAGGGTTTCGATGCTAAGCGTGAGAGGCGTTACGTCCAGCAGCAGGATGTCCTGCACTTCGCCCTGGAGGACGCCTGCCTGGATGGCCGCGCCGACCGCGACAACCTCGTCCGGGTTGACGCCCTGGTGCGGCTCCTTGCCGAATAACTTGACGACCGTCTCCTGCACTGCCGGCATGCGAGTCATGCCGCCCACCAGGATCACTTCGTCGATGCCGTTCTCGACGATTCCGGCGTCTGTCAACGCCAGCCTGCACGGTTCGACAGTCCGCTGGATCAGATCGCCTACCAGTTGCTCCATCTTCGAGCGCGTCAGCGTCATGATCAGGTGCTTCGGACCGGAAGCGTCGGCTGTGATGAACGGCAGGTTGATCTCAGTCTGCATCAGCGTCGAGAGCTCGATCTTGGCTCGCTCCGCCGATTCACGCAGGCGTTGGAGCGCCATGCGGTCTTGTTTCAGATCGATGCCTTGCTCTTTTTGGAACTCCTCGGCGATCCACTCGATGATCTCCTGGTCGAAATCGTCTCCGCCCAGGTGCGTGTCGCCGTTGGTGGCCTTGACCTCGAACACGCCCTCGCCGATCTGCAGGACGGTGATGTCGAACGTGCCTCCGCCCAGGTCGTATATCGCGATGGTCTCCTCGTTTTTTTTGTCGAGACCATAAGCCAGCGCCGCCGCGGTCGGCTCGTTAATAATCCGGAGCACGTCGAGGCCCGCTATCTTGCCCGCGTCTTTGGTCGCATTCCGCTGACTGTCGTTGAAGTACGCGGGAACGGTGATGACGGCCTGCGTAATCGTCTCGCCCAGCTTCGCCTCGGCGTCCTGCTTCAGCTTCTGCAGGACCATCGCCGCGATCTCCGGAGGCGCGTGTTCAACGCCGCCCATGGACACATGCGCGTCACCGTTCGAATGCTGGGTGAGCTTGAACGGCACCTGGCCGACGTCTGACTGGACGTTGGCGTCGTCGAAACGTCGCCCCATGAACCGCTTCACCGAATAAACGGTGTTTTCGGGGTTCGTGACGGCTTGCCGCTTGGCGGTGGTGCCGACGTATCGTTCTTCGGACCTCGGGTTTACTGCGACGACCGACGGGGTGGTCCGTCCGCCGTCCGCGTTCTCGACCACGCGCGGCTCACCGGCTTCGATGACGGCCATGCATGAGTTGGTTGTGCCAAGGTCTATGCCAAGTATCTTGGGCATCTAAGGGGCCTCCTGGTCGATTTTTCTTTCTTCCGTGGCTGGGGGTTCCGGGTCTACCTTTTGCGATACGCTAACCTGCGCCGCGCGTAGCACCCGGTCATGTAATTTGTACCCATCCCTGATTACATTTACGACGACGCCTTCTTCACGATCGGGACTCGGCTCGAAGAATACCGCTTCATGTTCATGAACGTCAAAGGGTTGACCTTCTTCGGCGTCGATTTTCGTCACGCCCTCGGAATCCATCACGCTCTGGAGGTTGCGCCGGACAAGTTCCAGTCCGGCCAGCCAACCGGGCGCGACCGCGTCCTCCGGGATCGCGTCGAATGCGCGGTTCATGTCGTCGACGACCAGCAGCAACCGGATCAACAAACGCGAGTTCGAGCTTTGCCTCGCCTCGGAGACTTCTTCGGCCGCCCTGCGTCTATAGTTTACGAGGTCAGCCTGGGCGCGCTGGGCCATGTTTTTGAATTGATCTTTTTCGCGGCTTGTTTCGTCGAGCTCGGCCTGCAATCGCGCGGGCTCGTCCAATTGTTCGTCGAGCTGTTTCTCCATGTTTTCCAGCTCATCCGGTTGTTGCTCTTCGGTCATCTAGGTTCGCCCTCCACTTGAAGCCCTAACCATTTAGGCTTGCATCATCTCGTACATCTCGTCGAGGCTTTGGTTCAGGGCTCGCTTGAGAGCCGGTCCCTGAAGCCTGTCGAGCTGAACCTTCATTTTGAGCATCTGATTGAACAGCGCCAGAGCCAGTTGCACTCCCGCGATGTTCAGCCCCAATTCGCCGGTAAGGTGCTTGATTAGCCGCAGGCGAACGATATCTTGCTCCGAGTACAACCGAAGTTTGCCGCCGGTCCTCGACGGCGAAACGAACCCGACGCGCTCGTACTTTCGCAGCGTCTGCGGGTGCATTTCAAGGATTCGAGCGGCAACGCTTATTACGTAGATGCCTTCCATGTCGGACGGCTGCTCCTTCGTGACTTACGCGGCGACCGGTCGTCGGCTCGGCCAGCTTCCACGACTGCGCATTTTTCCCAACGCTAATCCTATCAGACCTAGCCACGTTATATTGAGCGAACAGCGCTGCAAAAGATGGGTGTGAATCGCAGCGCTCTTAGGTTTCACGCCGCTGGGCCAGGTTTTAAAGTTAATGTGAGCGGTTGAAAGTCATAATACACATTGACATAAGCCGTGTCAAGTAATATAATGCTCGATAAGCATTGAACCTGACAACAATCACAAAGAGGTATTCTCGGAAATCTTGATCGCTGCTCTTGCATCTAAATTCACGAAGGAAAAGGCCGGGATGGCGGGTCGAATAGGGGAGGTTGGAAATGTTGTACTTGAAGGGTTGCCCACGCTGCAAAGGCGATATGCACATGAATCGGGATCTGTACGGAAGCTACAGAGAGTGTCTGCAGTGCGGATACATGCTGGACATCGAAGAGCCGAACAAGCTTCTGGAATCGCTGAACTTGACGGCTGAGAAAAAAAAGGTCGCGTAGTCGTCCCGCCTTCGTGGCGCGCCGCGCACAATTCTTATACGAAGCTACGGCTCCCTCAATCGAGGGAGCCGTCTTGCTTTCATTCAGGGTCCAAATCTTGCGCGGCGCCATACGGAACCCGCATCGGCAGCACGATCGCATCCGAGTGCTTACCCGAAGCGCTCCTCTTTCCACGGGTCGCCTTCCATGTGGTAGCCTCGAACCTCCCAGAAGCCCGGGCGGTCCTTGGCCATGAACTCGAACCCGTTGAGCCACTTCGCGCTCTTCCACGCATACCGCTTCGGCACGACCAGACGCAACGGAGCGCCGTGGTCGGGCGCCAGATCCTCGCCATCGTGCTTGTACGCCAGCAGCACGTCGTCATCCGAGAGGACATCGAGCGAGATGTTCGTCGTGTACCCGCCGTAGCTATGTGCCATCACGAATTTGGCGGTCGGCGAGGGCTCGACGAGCTTCAACACCTCGGTGAAGAGCACTCCCGCCCACGTGTTCTTGAGGTCGCTCCACTGGGTGACGCAATGAAACTCGGCGTCGGTCGTGACCGAAGGCAGCGCTTTGAATTGCTCCCAATCGATCTCGATCTCGTCCCGCACCAGTCCGAACACCCGGAATCGCCAATCGGCGAGGTCGATCCTAGGAGTAGGTCCGGCCGACAAGACAGGGAACCGGTCCGTTACGAACTGGCCTGGCGGGACTTCCAGTCCGGTTTGGTCCTGTTTGATCTCTGTCCTGCGTCCGATTTTCCGCAGCATTTGGACTCCTCTGACGCGCAATGCTTGTCTAAGTTGACGACTCATCGATCAATTCGATCCGACTCTCAGCACAGGTTCGTTCGTTGCACCGACACAGCATGCTTAATGCCGATACACAACCGCGGTCAGTCGTCCAGCAGCGACATCGCTTCATTCACCGTGACTATCGCGTGGACGTCGACCGTGTTCCAGTGAAACAATTCGGTTTCAACCATGAGCATGTTGATGGCCCGGGCGTTCGGGGCGTCGGCCACCATGTAGAACTGATGGCCTGGCGGATCGACCCAGAAGCCTTCGACAGTCACTTCGTGTTTCTTCGCTGTCGCCTCGAGTTTCCCGAACCCGGCTTTGCCCTTCTCTCCGATCGCTTCATCGGCCGCCGCGCACGTATCGGCCCCGTGGGTCTGTATCACCATGTGTTGTATCGTCTGCACCTTCCGAAATGTGTTGTTGTGTCTATCCCGGGTCGATCGCGATTCGTTGTAGATGCGAGTTTTCGAGACTGTAGCTATTGTATTACAAGTGGCAAGTAGCGTCAATAGAATATTAACGAGCTAAAACCATGTCCGCGCTGTGCTGACGCCTGAACCCGTGTCTTCCGAATCGACGCTCGCCACGAATGTTCTGCCAACCAAAACCAATGAAATCTCAAGCAACGTTGCCGCCCCCTAGCTCGTGTGCTAGCCTCACGCGAAACGAAGACTGTGATATGCAAGCATGGAGCGTCTGCCATGAACGACCAAATCGCCGAGATCTTGAAAGGGTCCTTCGACCTTCACGTGCACGCGAGCCCCGACGCGGCACAGGATCGGCGACTCGACGCGCTCGAGACCGCGCGGCAGGCTTACGAAGCCGAAATGGCCGGATTCGTGCTCAAGTCGCACGAATACCCAACGGCGCCGTTAGCATACGCGCTCGGACGCATGTATCCGGGACTGAACGTTGCCGGCGCCATCGCCCTCAACAAGTCCGTCGGCGGAATCAACCCCGACGCCGTCGAGGTGTCCGCCAAGCTGGGAGCGCGCGTCGTCTGGATGCCCAGCTTCGATGCGGACGCCTGGTTGACGCGAGCCGGTATAGGCCCGGGTATCACGATCGTTGACGAGCACGGTCAGCTATACCCTGCGGTTCGCGACGTGCTCGATTTGATCCGAGAACACGACATGGTCCTCGCCTCCGGCCACGTGTCGCCCATTGAGGCGATTGCATTGTTCAAAGCGGCGAAAGAAATCGGGATCACTCGCATGATCGCGACCCATCCGACCAACGTCGCGACGATCGAACAGCAACACGAAATGGCGTCGCTCGGCGCGTACCTGGAGCACACGTTCCTCGCCAGCATGCCCGCTCGGGCAACGGAGTCGGTCGACGATCTGGTCGCGTCTTTGACGACACTCGGCATGGACCGCTGTGTGGTCACGACCGACTTCGGCCAGTGGATGAACCCGCCCGCCGCTGAAGGGATGAGGATGGCCATCGCCGCGTTGTTGGGAGCGGGTGTGGTCGCCGATCAGGTTTCCGCGGTCGTGAAACGCAACCCGTTGCAGCTCATCGGGTGAGCTCCGGTCATCCGAGCGTCGGTGTGGTGCGGCCCTTCGACAGGCTCAGGGCGAACGTGTGGGGGAGTGGGTGTGGCGGCGGATCGAACGTGATCCTCGCCTGGAGTCACTTTTCTCCGTTCGTGGTGAGCCTGTCGAACCACCCCGACGCAGTGCCTTGCGATGCCGGAAGCGGGCCCCCGAAATCACGCGAGTCGCCCCAAGGCGCACGTCTCGGTTACTCGGTGATCTCGATCAATTCCACCCAGTTGCCGTCCGGGTCCTGCAGATAACACGCGACTCGGTCCGGCCCCATCTCGACCGGCCTTGCCAGTTTGATGGCGCCCGCCGCGATCAAACGGTCGAACGTCCCTTCGATGTCGGTCACGTTGAAGGCGATGTGAGAGGCCCCAAGCACGGCACGTTCCGTCGTCGGCCGGCTCGCGCTACTTGGGTTGACGTACTCGATCAACTCCAAAACGTGGCCGTCTTCGCCGTCGATGCTTAGGATCGCAGCCTTGATGTGCGTGTTCTCGTACGCCAACAACTCCGATATCGGGCCGCCGTCCCGCTCTCGGCGGACTATCAGTTTCAACCCGACGGTGTTGGTGTAGAAGTCCACTGACCGATCTATGTCACCGACCACGAATCCGGTGTGGTTCATGCCTGTAATCATTGTGTCGCCCTCCAAAAGTTGTCCATGAATTCTCGTGCAATGTTCCGGCGGGCCACTGTCCGAGCTCGACGCCGTTGCACATTCAATGTAGGCGGATATAATACAATCACTGCCTGGGTCAAATCCAACTTCGGAGATGATAAATGCCTACTCCTATCGAGCAACGTTTCTTGGATCAACACCCTGGGTCCGCACAGCGGCACGACGTAGCGCGATCCCTGTTCCCCAATGGCGTGACGCACGACGCACGCAAACAGAATCCCTTCCAAGTTTACTACACCCACGCGGAAGGCCCTGCCAAGTATGACGTGGACGGGAACCGCATCTTGGACTATTTCCCCGGTCACGGCGCGCTGATCCTGGGCCACTCTCACCCGGAAGTGGTCAAAGCGGTGCAAGACCAGATGGCCGCGGGCACGCACTTCAGCGGCTCGACCGATCTCGAGATGCGATGGGGCGAGCTGGTCCGCGAGCTCATACCCAGCGCCGAAAAAGTGCGATTCCACAGCTCCGGCACCGAGGCCGACATGATGGCCATTCGGATGGCCCGCGCCTACACCGGCAAGACGAAAGTGATCAAGTTCGACGACCACTTCCACGGCTGGAGCGACTATTTGTCGGCCGGCGGCGAAGGCATCGGCGGCATCCCTGCCGAGACCCTGAGCACGATGATCGTTCTTCCGCCCAACGATATCGAGACCTTCGAACAGAAACTCAAAGAAGATGACGACATCGCCGCGGTGATCCTCGAGCCGACCGGGGCGCACATGGGCGCCAATCCGATCCTGCCGTCGTTCCTGGAGCAACTTCGCGACGTTACGGAACGTTACGGCGTGGTGCTCATCTTCGACGAGGTCGTAACCGGCTTCCGCGTCTCCAAGGGCGGCGCGCAGTCCTACTTCGGCATCACGCCCGACATGACGACGCTGGCCAAGATACTCGGCGGCGGACTCCCAGGCGGAGCCGTAACCGGCAAAGCCGACATCATCAACATGATCGAAGACCATCCCGGCGACGCCGAGTACAACCGGTACCGGCGCATCGCCCACAACGGCACGTTCAACGCCAACCCGTTGAGCGCTGCGGCCGGCATCAAGTGCCTGGAGATCCTCGCAAGCACGCCGGTCAACGACACCGCCGACGCTCGGGCGCTGCGTTTGAAGAACGGCCTCAACGATCTTCTGACCAAGATGGAAATTCCGGGCTGCGCAACCGGGATCAGCTCGTTGATGTTCCTTCGACTGGGCGCGGATCACGAGTGCGACAAAGAGTACTGCATCCTGACTCCGGAGCACGCGGCGCAAGCGGCCAACGCGGCCCGAAACCAGCAGCTAAACCTGTCGCTGTTGAACCACGGCGTCCATTCCGGGAACCGGTTCATCCTGACGGCGTCGCACACGGAAGAAGACATCGACATCACTCTGGACGCGTTCGAGCAGTCCCTGGGCGAGATTCGCGATCAGGGGTTGGTGTAGCGGTCAGATCAACGCTCGTTTATGGAATAGAGGCTGGCCGGACTGGCGAATCGGCGGATCGCCAGTCAACGTAGTTGATCGGACGCGAACGGCTCCGCCCCAAATCCGTTCGCTCTTTCGACAGGCCCAAAACGGGCTCTGAGCCTGTCGAAGGGCCTTCACCGGCCAAGTTTGCTATCGAACAAAACCCATGCATGTGTCCGGTGGAGAGCAAGCGATCAGCGACCTGACCGAGCGCAAGCCACCGTGTCAGCACAATGAAATTACTCGGTGCGAAAGAAGAGCGGAGAAGGAGAATTCATGCCTGACGACCAATTCGACGTTGTAGTCATCGGAGGTGGCGCGGCCGGGCTCACCGCCGGAATGTTCGCAAGCCGACAAGGCCTGAAGACCACGCTGCTCGAGCGAATGATGACCGGCGGCCAGGTGATCAACGCCGAGAAGATCGAAAACTACCCCGGATTCCCTGAAGGCATATCCGGCTTCGAACTCGGCCCCAAGCTGCAGGAGCAAGCTTCCTCGTCCGGCCTCGACATCAGATTGTCCGAGGTGACCGGCCTTCGGTCCGAGGGCGGATACTGGTCAGTCGATACATACGACGGCGAGCTCACGACCAAGGCGGTCATAATCGCGGGCGGCTCCACGCTGCGAAAGCTGGGTGTGACCGGCGAAGACGAGTTGCACGGAGCGGGCGTGTCATACTGCGCGACATGCGACGGCGGCTTCTTCATGGACCAGGTCGTCGCGGTCGTGGGCGGCGGCGACTCGGCGCTCGACGAAGCGCTGACTCTCACGGAGTACGCCTCGAAGGTCATCGTTTTCTGTCGCGAAGATCATTTCGACGGCCAGAAGCTGCTCCAAGACCGCGTGTTCTCAAATCCGAAGATCGAGGTTCGATGGAGCACGACCGTCGACGAGATCCACGGCGACGGCGAGGTGACGGGCGTCAGCATCACCGACGTTCCGTCAGGGGAAACGTCGAGAGTTGACCTCTCAGGCGTGTTCATCTACGTGGGGCTGGAGCCGAACTCAGACTACCTCTCGGGGATCCTTGAACTCGACAACGGAGGTCACGTGCCGACCGATCTCTGGATGCGGACGCCGCTAACCGGATTGTTCGCGGCGGGGGACATCAGGCAATCGTCCGCCGCCCAGCTCGTCACTGCTGCCGGTGACGGGGCAACCGCGGCGATCGCGGCGCACCGATACGTCGACGGGCGCCAGCGGGAGGACTGATCCCGATGCCGGCTCGCGGACTTAGCGAAGCGCGCGCACGCTAATGCCTTGGGCGATGGTCGCTATAGGCGGAGCGTTGGGCGCGGTTTCGAGGTACGCACTGGATCGCGTGGTAGTTAGCATCGTTGGCGTACCCACCGTCCTTGGCATCTTCCTGATCAACATCTCCGGGTCGTTTCTGCTCGGGATGTTTGTCTCGATCTCCGATTCGCACCCCGGATGGCCGACCAGCGTTCGCATGTTGGTGGCCGTGGGGTTCCTCGGCTCGTACACGACGTTCTCGACACTGATGATCGCGGGAATTCAGTCGGGCGAGACCGGCGACATTGCCAAAGCAGCGCTCAATGTGGCCGGCAGCGTAGCGCTGGGCTTGCTTGCCGCCACGGTGGGCATCGTGGCGGGCCGGGCGCTCTGATCCGCTGATCTGGGCCTAGCCGCCCGTCGATGCTTCTTCCAGCGACTGGCGCATATCGTCGATCTGCTCGCGCGTGGCGGGCTTGTGGCCGTAACAAGCCCGGACGAACGCCGCGGTAGCCGATCGCACGAGATTCTGCGGGAATATTCGCTCGAGCGTTGACTGGTACTCTGTCGGCGTCTGATTCGCGGCTCGCGGCTCGCCTCGTTTCTCGGCTTGCATGAGCATCCCAAAGTAGATCCGGAACACGTCGACGACTCCCTGTTCGTCGTCGGGGAGGTGCATCTCGCGAGGCAGCTTGCGCTTTCGGAAGCGGTCCGGCACCAGACCCCAAAGGAGCCTCGCGAAGTCCATCGCGGCGTCGGCGTCTTCAGCCACGGACTCGCGGACGCCCTCCACCTCCTGCCTGTGCCACCGCACACGTCTCCGGAAAGATCGTGCCAGTATGACCAGCACCGCAACGATGATGATCGTTATCAGCGTCCACTCTATCGCCTGCAGAATCATCGACGGACCGGTTTCTCCTGATTCGTCTTGCAGTTGCATCAACATCTCGCCGAGGCCACCGGTCGCTTCGAGTTCAGGGGCCACCGGCTCGCCGACGAGTTTCGAGATTAGGCTGAACAGCCCTCTCATGAGGAACTCGATAATGTAGACAAGAGGGATGATGAAGACGAAGAATATGACGGTGGCCATTGCGTTTAGAATGAACGTCGCGGGCTCGGAGAGGTATGTCAGCACCCCTTTTTGGAGCAGGCTGAAAAGCAAGCCGGCAACCATCACCACGCCGATGATCGCGCTGATGACTCGCGGCCAGGCTCGTTGACCTGCAGCCCGTTGGGATGCAGGCAGCAGATGTCCAAGGCTCAGTCCGGTCAGACCGGCGGCGAAGTAGACGAACATCAGCGGGAAGATCCGCAAGTTCGCGTCGTGGAACATGTCGACCACTGCCGCGACGGCGAGAACCATGAGCCCGATCCGGAAGTTCTTGCTCAGATGCTCGACGGGGTACTCGACCGACGCGAGACGGCCCCCGCGCCACCATAGAAGAGCACCGAAGAACCCGCCGAGGCCGACGGTGACCCCGTAATTTACCGGAACGGTGTCCGAGCCAAGATTGCTGATCCACCAGAATTCGAAACCCTGACCCGACGCCTGCACTTGCGCGCCCAGGGCCAGGTAGATGACCACCGCTCCGACACCCATCTGTATGAAATAGGGCACGGCCGGCGGCATGATTGTCATCGCGGTAACTCTCGCGGTGATCGTCGACAAGCCGAGGATGGCAACGACCGCGACCCATGCGACCGGGCTGCCGTGTTGAGCCATCATCAAGCCCAGTACCGCGAACAAGGCGTACAGCCATACGCTCTCGAGGACGGCCGTGGCAGCCAGGACCAACCTATCTTGGGCCGAATTCACTGGCCATCTCCATCTTCTCCAGGTGGTCCTGCAGGTCGTGAACAAGAACGCCGTCTGGCAACGGCGGGCACGACCTATCCCCCACGTATACGACCACTATTTTGTAGCCGTGGCGCCGAAGATCATCGATCGTTTCGACCATGTCTTCGTTTATCAATGCGGCGACGACAACCAGCGTCACGCCTTGCGAAAACTGCGTCGTGTACTGAGCCAACTGAGGCGCCATCGGGCCGATCGGCAACGGGCGGATCGTCGCCAAGGCCTCGAGGATGATCGTTAGTTGCTCAGGCGACCTTGCGGGCGGAATCTTCATCGGCCTGTCTGTCAGGATGGGCGTGCCGTTAGAGAACAATCCAAGACTGTACTGCTTCTCGGACACGTACGATGCCAGTGAAGCTGCGGTCGTAATCACCCGCTCCAGGTTGGTCGGTGAGTAACCCTCCCATGAGCGCTCGGCCGTTTCCACAACCACTACGAGCACGACGGTGAACGAAGAGCTCGGTTCGAATGTCCGGACTTGCAGGCGTTGCATCCGAGCACTCAACTTCCAGTCGACTGTCTTCAACGGGTCGCCGAGTTGGTAATCTCTGATGCCGGCGGGCCGGGACGGATCCTGGAATATGGCGATGCCGCCCCTCGTCTCTCCCAGCGGCCTGACCGCCGGTATGCCGAGCTCGGGCAGCGGGACGACCTGCGGATAGACGAGTAGGTAATCGTTGTCAGACGCCCGTGCCTCGCTGTTAAAGAAGCCGAACAAGTCGCCGCTCTCCAGCCGGGCAGGCCCTATGCGATAGAATCCGCGATGGTTCGCTGTGACCTTGTACTCCCAGCTAATGCGCTCGTACCAGGCCAGCGAAGTGGTGTGGCGCATGACGTTGTACCGAGGGTTTGCGCTGGGACTGATTTCCGCGTCGGCTACCAGCAACTCTTCCGGTACCTCGTCGGTGATTTCGAGCCTTCCGAGAGGCAGCGGTTTACGGTTCGTTACCGTGATCGCCAGCGTGGTGTCTTCGCCGATGAAGACTCGCGATTGGGAAATCTTCCGCGTGTACGCGACCTCTTCGAGCGACAGCTTGTTCCAAACCCAGGAGATGCCGGCTACCACAAGCCCCATCGCGCCCAAGCCGATGACCAACCCCTGGCCCGCGAACACACCGATGATGATGAGCAACACGAACAGGATGATCCAGATGTCGTGCCAGAACTGGTCGAACACTCCGGCTACCTTTCGATCGGCACCGGGACCGAGTCCACTACGTCGCTGACAATCTGCTCGGTCGACCTGCCCCGAAGGCGTGAGTTGGACGTGAGGATCATCCTGTGAGCCAGGACGGTTTCCGCCATCGCCTTCACGTCGTCGGGTGTGACGAAATCACGGCCGTCCATCGCCGCGCGGGCCTGCGATGTCTTGTAGAGTGACAACGCCGCCCTGGGACTGACGCCCAAAGACAGGCCATCGTGGCTTCGCGTCGCCTGAGCGATAGCGACGATGTACATCCTGATTTCGTCATTCACGGCGATCTCGGTGACCGCGTCCTGCATCTCTCGGAGCGACTCTTCGCTTGTGACAGCGTCCAACGAGGCAAGCACTGTATCGCGTTTGAATCGAAGCAAGATGTCCGATTCTTCCTCAGGCGTGGGATAGCCGAGTTGTATGCGGACCATGAATCGGTCGAGCTGCGCTTCCGGCAGCGGGAACGTCCCTTCCATCTCGACGGGATTCTGGGTCGCCATCACCAGAAACGGCTCCTTCAACATGCGGGTTTCGCCGTCGATCGTGGCCTGCCGTTCTTGCATCGCCTCGAGAAGCGCCGATTGGGTTCTGGGAGTGGCGCGGTTGATCTCGTCAGCGAGCAGTATCTGACTGAAGATCGGCCCTGAGCGGAATTCGAAATCGCCCGATTTCTGGTTGTAGAAGTTGACGCCGAGCACGTCGGTGGGCATGAGGTCGGGAGTGAATTGGATGCGGCTGAACGAGCACCCCAATGATTGGGCCAGCGCCTTCGACAGGGTTGTCTTGCCGATCCCCGGCACGTCTTCGACGAGGATATGGCCTTTGCAAAGCAACGCGATGATCGCGAGGTCGATCACGCCGCCTTTGCCGACGATCACGCGTTGAACGTTTTCTCTCAGCTCAGCCGCCATCTGCTGGATGCGAGTCACGTCTACTGCCTGCACTAATGCCCTCCGAACTCGTTATGCCTGTGAGAATTGCCGATCCCCATCGATCTGGCCGCTAGGCGTATCGCCGGACAGCTGCACCGGCGTGGGCGCCGGCCGACTTGCCGAACACCGATCCGTGCATGAGTCCCGCCGCTCTCAAGCTGTTGTGGTAAAAGATTCCCCCGACGATCTCTCCCGCCGCGTACAAGCCCGCGATCGGTCGGTCGTCCGCGCCCAGTACGCGCCCGTGCGTATCAATCTTGAGACCGCCGTAAGTATAGGTTATCCCTCCGGTAACGGTAAACGCCGTGAATGGCGGGGAGTCGAGTTTGATCGCCCAGTTGCTCTTGGGTGGTTCCAGGGCGTTCGTGGCCAATCCGTCCAGCGTTCGCTGCGCGTACTCGCTCTCGTGGGCCCCCGCGTTGAATGATGCGACGGTTTGCTCGAGCGCATCTTGATCGACGCCGAGTTCGGCCGCCAATTCGCGGGTCGTTGCCGCCTCGACTCGCTTCGAGTTTCCGTAGCGCGCCTCGATGTTCGGCAGAGCACGGCTGTCGAAGATCTGGTGAGCCATGCCCCCTGGTTGCTCGAGGATCGCCTGGCCCATCTTGACGAACGTCTGCTCAGCGAACCCCTCGCCTTCATCGACGAATCTCAACCCCGCACTGTTTACGGTGATGCCCAACGTATACGATCGCCGCGGCATCCGGTCGGTCACCCGAAGGTCGCCGACCGACGGCGCTTCGATGTCGATGGGAGTCGCGTGGCAACCAGTCCATTGACCGAACGGCTGCGCTCCCAAGTCCATTGCGGCGCGATGCCCGTCTCCGGTGTTGTGCCGCGAGCCGCGCACCTTGGCGCTCTCCCATCCCGGCCCGATGTGCTCGGCGCGCATCGACGCATTCGCCTCGAAGCCGCCACATGCCAGGATGACCGCGCCGCATTCGATCTCGTACGACTCGGACTTGTCGCGGGCTTCCACTCCCGCGACTCCAGGTTCGCCGGAAATGAGGCGGACCATCTCGGTCCCGTACAAAATCGTGATCCCGGCTTGGCGAGCTGCCTTCGTCAGCATCTGAACGAGTCCGGGTCCGGACTCGCGGGCGTTGAGCCCGACAGCGTTGGGTATGACAGACGGGACTCCCGCCGCGGCGCTGGTCCGACCGGACAACTCCCACCGAACGCCCTTCGAATGCATCCACTCGACCGTCGGACGAGACTCCGCGATCAATGCGGCCATGAGCTCGGGATCGACGTCGCCGTGGGTCACGGTCGTGAGATGCTGCCGGAAATCGTCAGCGGTGTAGGGCGCCATCTGCGTCCGCGCGACCTCGTCGTCGGTGAGATCGGGCACGAAATGCCGGATGTCTTCAATGCCGTCGTGCACGAAGCGGAACCCCCCGCCAGTGAACGGGCAGTTGCCCCCTTGTTCGTCGGGCGGCGCCTTCTCCAGCACGACGACAGAAGCGCCCTGCTCGCGAGCCGACAACGCGGCGCACAACGCGGCATTCCCCGCGCCAACCACCACGACATCGAACGATATCCGCTCTGAACCCATCGATTCCAGTCCCCGCCGACAATATCGGTACAGTATAGCGGAGGTGTGGTCGTTGGCGTAGTTGATGGGCTTGGAGCGTAGAGTAGCCCTGCGCTCGCCTGACGGAATTCGCTGAAACCATTTGGGGAAGGCCTACCAACTGCTCGGTTTGTTGATGAGCCCCCGTCCGTCTCGCAACGTTGGCAGGAATTGGGTATTTCGCTGCGTAGTCTCTCTGAGTCGCCGCACAAAAGTCGCTGCAGAGGTGAGTTCATTTGGCGCGGACCTCTTCCGATCGACGTTCGGATTCACGACGCCAACTGGGATGGCCAATTGGTCGCGGACCACGTTGATGGGCAACGCGAAATCTGAATCATTGGATACCACAACAGCTTGCTCGTAATCATGGTTGAACCCATCGACTAACAGGCAAGTCGCGAGATTGACGTCGGTTCCTTTCTCTTTGGTATCGTTGATCCGAACGTACGACGGAAGCCCTGGGATCGGTGTTGCGAGCGGTCGAGTTTTGGTGCGTGGACGGAATTGTCCATAGTGTATTTGTAGATTCGGAATCGTTTCGAGCGCCCGGATGTAGGTTTGTTGCCTTTGAGGACCCCGCAGATTTCCTGGTCGTGGCGCAATCCGCGCAGTGAAATACCGAATGCGGTTCACCGTGTGGGAAGGCGTGAGCCGTTGGCAGAACGCCAGTAGGTCAAGCCATTTGAATGGAGTGCCTTTGACGGCTCGGTAGTACAGATTGAATCCGTCGACGTAAAAGTTGGTTTTCAAACATTCGCCTCGGCGCGTGGACGGAGCCAAGTGAATTCAGGTGAGACGAAGACCGGGGTCGGGTGTACAGGTGTTCCTGAAAAAACAGAGACCACCTTGCGGTGGTCTCGACCCTGGCGCCGAAGCGGCAGGGGGAGTATATAACCTATAAGACACCGTGGGGCATTTGTCAACAAAGTTCAGGATAGCATCAAAAGCAAGAACATCTTGATGCTATCCTGAAGTGGGGTAATCATCAATGCAAATCCAACATACCAAGCTATACACCCAACTGAAGTTTGGGCATCAAGATGCGAACCATCAAAAGATGCCTTCCATCATCACCTGAAGCGAGCCCACAAGGCAGATGGGGCGGAAGATGGCGTTGGTCCACCGCGAGATTTCTGTGCCAGCCGTCCGTCGGCTGGCAAGACTCACGCCGATTTGGCAGTGTCTCGCGGTGATCATCCGGTCAGGCGTTGACACCCTTCCGCCTCCATCCTACAATTCGGCCACTCTTTAACGGCTTACGGACCACCTCGGAGGACCGCCATGACACGACCCGTTTTGCGCACCGATCTTTGCGACATGCTTGGCATCGAGTACCCGATCTGCATGGCGGGCATGGGCGGCCTTCGCGGGCGATACACGCCGCCCGAGCTCGTTGCGGCCGTGTCCGAGGCAGGTGGATTGGGCGTCGTTGGCGGGGCGGGCATTCCGCCGGACGATCTGCGCAAAGCCATTCGGCGAGTCAAGGAATTGACCGAAAAACCGTTCGGCGTCGATCTTCTGTTGCCCGTGAGCGTCGGCAAGATCGAGAACACCGGTGGCTCGGGTTCGCCCGAGTCGCCGAGAGACGCGCTTCGTCGCACGTATCCGAAGCATGTGGAATTCGTCGAGACGTTGATCGGCGAGTTCGGATTGGAAAAGCACCGGACCGAGCGACCGATTCGCGGAGACGGCGAAGCTGTTGTTCGGAAACAGGTCGACGTCATCTTCGAAGAGGATGTGCCTGTTTTCGCGGCCGGACTGGGCGACCCAGCCTGGGTGGTGCCGATCGCACGCGAAGCCGGGGCGAAAGTCATGGGGCTAGTCGGCAACGTGCGCAATGCCATGCGCCAGGTGAAGGCCGACGTCGACGTCGTGGTCGCACAGGGCACCGAAGCAGGCGGCCACACGGGCAAGATCGCGACGATGCCTCTTGTGCCGCAGGTCAGGGACGCGGTTGCGCCTCTGCCGGTGGTCGCGGCGGGCGGCATTGCTAACGGCACGGGCATCGCCGCCGCGCTGACACTGGGCGCGGCAGGCGTGTGGATGGGAACGACGTTCCTGACCGCCGCCGAGTCCGGGCTCTACGACAGGCAGATCGACTCGATCCTGGACGCACGGTCCGATGAGTTCGTGATCAGCCGGTCGTACACGGGCAAGACTGCCCGACAGTACAAGAACCCGGTCGTCGACGCCTGGGAGAATTCCGGACTCGAACCGCTGCCCATGCCGCTGCAAGGCATGCTGATGGCCGACTTCTCGGCGGCCGCTGAGCGCGCCGGACGCCACGATCTGGTGTTTACCCCGTCGGGACAAGCAGCCGGATTGCTGAACGAGAGCAGGCCAGCAGCGCAGATCGTTGAGGAGTTGGTTTCAGAGGCGGTGTCGGTCCTCGAAGCGATGCCCTCTCGCGTGACCACATCGGCCGGATAGTATCTGTCTTCGAGGCGATCGTCGTCGCTCGCGTTTGGCGTTAAGCGCTCAACAGGACGCGATGCCGCGTCATCGGCAGAACCTCGGGCTACGCTGCGTTCGGCTATCGGCGTCTCCGCTGGTACAATTGGACGAGCAAAATCTGCACGAGGCTTTGCGTTGGAGCAACAGGCGCCCGAACAAACCCAAGACGAACCGACGAGCGACCAGCCGTCGATGACCGCAGCGGAGCTGCTTCAAGATAAGACGCTTCGGCTGCTCGACTTCGACACCATCCGTCAACAGCTCGCGAACAACACGACGTTTTTCGAGGCTCGGAAACTCGCGCTGGACCTGGCGCCGTCGTTCGACGAATACGAAGTCGAAAGGCTCCAGAACGAAACTGCTGATGCTCGCGCGTTGCTCGACGAGATCGGAGACCTGGTCCTCGAGTCGCGCGTCGACACATCGGAGTCGGTGGCGCGCGCGGCTCTCGGCGGCGTCCTGACCGGCGTCGAACTGCTGGCGGTCGCGGAGTCGCTCGAGGTGCACCGTCGGGCCCGGTCGTCCGTTTTGCGAGGGGCGGAGCAAGCCCCGTTGCTCGCGGAGATCGCAAGAATCATACCCGACCTTCAGGAGCTCCAGCGCCAGGTCCGCGTCAAGATCGGGCGTCGAGGCGAGGTTGTCGACGGCGCATCGTCGAATCTGCGCGCGCTCAGGTCTGGGGTGCGACAGGCTTACGAACGGGTCACCGAAGCTCTAACGGGATTCATGCAATCGTCGAGCGGACGAGAAATGCTTCAAGATTCGGTGATCTCCGTCCGGGGAGAGCGACTAGTGGTTCCAGTGAAGGCGTCGATGCGTCATCGAGTGGAGGGCATCGTCCACGACGCGTCCAACTCGGGCGCAACGCTGTTCATCGAACCGTTCGCGACAGTCGAACTCGGCAACTCATGGCGTGAACTTTCGCTCGAAGAAGAGCGCGAGGTTCTACGCGTATTGCGAGATCTGTCGTCGCTCGTTGGCGCGGTGGCCGACGACATCCGCCTAGCAAACCGGCTTACCGCGCACCTCGATTTCGCCGTGGCCCGCGCTCGGTACAGCCATCGCCTTCAGGCGGTGCAGGCGACGATGCGCTGGCCCGTCGACGAAGAAGACGGCGCACCGCACGAATCTGTGAATACATTGCGTCTGCTCAAAGCTCGTCACCCGATGCTCGGACGGGACGTCGTTCCGCTCACAGTCAGCATCGGTCCCGACTGGACGGCGCTCGTCATAACCGGGCCGAACACCGGCGGCAAGACAGTTGCGATGAAGACCGTCGGCTTGCTGGCGCTCATGCACCAGTCGGGCTTGCAGATACCTGCCGAAGAGGGGAGCGCGTTGCCGGTGTTCCAGGGCGTCTACGCCGACATCGGTGACCAACAGAGCATCGCGGACTCGGTTTCGACTTTCGGATCGCACATCGGCAACGTCGTCGAGATACTCAAGCACGCCACACCGCGTTCGCTCGTGTTGATGGACGAACTTGGGACCAGCACCGACCCCGAAGAAGGCTCGGCGCTGGCTAAGGCGATCATTGGCGACCTGGCCAAGCGACGAATTCCGCTGATCGTGACCACGCACCACCGGAACGTGGCAGCCTTCGCCGAAGCGTCGCCAAACATCGCGAATGCAAGCTTCCAACTTGAGCCGGACACCCTCCGGCCCACTTACGAGCTCACCATGGGCGTGCCAGGCAGAAGCTACGCCATGGCGGTTGCCGAACGGCTCGGCCTACCGCAAGACATCATGGAAGCGAGCCGGATGCTGCTTGAGCCTCAGCACATGCGGTTCGAGGACTGGCTCAACGAGCTGCAAGAAGACCGCCAATCGCTGCAAACGAACCTCGAGGAGAGCGAACGCGCCCGGGCTGACGCAGAGGCGATTCGGGGCCGTCTCGACGAGCAGGTCGAGTACCTAGTCGACCATCGCGACGACATGCTCGACGGCGCTCGACGGGGCATCGACGCGCATTTTGACGCCGTCAGGCAACGATTGCGCAGGATGGAGGCGTCGCTGTCCTGGTCGACGCCCGCTGGCAGCCAGCCCGAACCGAAAAAGCTTCTCGAAGAAATCCGCGAAGAAGTTGCGCAAGTCAAAGAGGAGCACGCGCAGATCGAACCGGCGCCCGTCCCGCGACGCGAGCGTGTCGAAGAACGACCCATCGGTGTTGGCGACACCGTGTTCGTTCGCGGGCTCAACCTCGAAGGCAAAGTGGCCGAACTGGCGACGAGCTCGAATGAGGCCGAGATCGCCATCGGGAACGTGCGTATCAACGTCGATCGCAACCGCCTGTCTCGCGTCGAGACGGAGCCCGTTGCACCCAAGACCGAGGCAGCCCCTCCTCTGAGAGCGTCGCAACCCTCGGAAGCGAGAGAACTGGACCTGCGCGGCATCCGCGCCGAGGAAGCCCTGAGTCAGGTCGAAACCTTCCTCGATCGGGCGATGTTGGACGACATTCCCTCCGCGCGGATCATCCACGGTCGTGGAACGGGCGCTCTACGGGAAGCCGTGCGTGAACACCTGAACCGGCATCCGCTCGTGGAAGCGTACGGCCCCGAACCCCGTGAACGGGGCGGCAACGGAGCGACCTGGGTCACGATGAACTAGACGGTTTCGAACAATGGAGATTGCATGACCGACAGCCTCGCCACGCCACTGAGGGTCATCTTCATGGGCACGCCGTATTTCGCGCTGCCAGCGTTGAGCGGACTCGTCGATGCGGGCCATGAGGTTGTCGCGGTGTTCACCCGACCCGATCGCCGCGCTGGCAGGGGCAGGCGGGCGGCGATTCCGCCCATCAAGGCATATGCCGAAGAGCGCGGCCTGCCGATTTCCCAGCCAGTTTCGCTGAGGCGAGACAAAGAAGCACGAGAACAGATCGCATCGCTCGCGCCTGACGTCATCGTCGTGGCCGCGTACGGAGCTTTCCTCCCCGACGATACGCTCGCGGTTCCGAGATTCGGGTGCTTGAACATCCATCCCTCGCTTCTTCCGCGCCACCGAGGTCCGTCGCCGGTGCCGTCAGCCATCTTGGATGGAGACGAGGAGACCGGCGTGTCGCTAATGAAGCTGGACTCAGGCATGGACTCGGGTCCGATCCTGGCTCAACGCCGAACGCCGATCGGACCGTCTGAAACCCGTAACGAGCTGACACCCCGACTGTTCCGGATGGGCGCCGATCTGCTGATCGAAACGTTGCCCAGCTGGGCAGCGGGCGACGTCTCTGCTCAACCTCAAAACGATTCCAGGGCCACAGTATCCAAGCTCCTTGAACGTGAGGACGGCCGTATCGACTGGTCGCGTTCCGCGCAGCACATCGGACGGATGGTCCGAGCGTTCGATCCGTGGCCCGGCACGTTCACGACGTGGCGAGGGAAGTCGCTCAAGATCCTAGAGGCGTTTCCGGCGACGTCAACCCAAACCGCGGGCGCACCCGCGGATGTTGTGCCGTTGCCGAACGATGGAATTGGCGTTGTCACCGGCAAAGGCGTGCTTGAGTTGGCAACTATCCAACTCGAAGGCAAGCGTCCCGCATCCGTGCGCGAGTTTGTCCAGGGTCACTGTGGATTCGTAGGATATCGTCTCGAAACGGAGTGATACAATCGCCCAATCCTGAGGACGACGGCGATTTGTGCAACCAGTATGCGAACATCGTCCCGGACTGCCTCTTCGCATCGAATCGTTCCGCATGTCGGCACACAGCTTTCAGAGGAGTAGATATGGACAAGGCGCTCGACGGCGTAAAGATTCTCGACCTCAGCCGTGTGCAGGCCGGCCCTTCATGCGCGCAGCTACTGGGATTTCTCGGGGCGGATGTCATCAAGGTCGAAGACACCAACGGCGGCGACCGCACACGTTGGGACCTCGCCCATCGCGACGACCAGGACAGCGTCTACTTCACGATCTACAACAACAATAAGCGCGCCATGACCCTCGATCTCAAAAACGAGCGCGGCAAAGAATTGTTCGCCCAGATGGTTGAATGGGCCGACGTGGTGCTCGAAAACTACTCGAAAGGGGTGATGGACCGGTTGGGATTCGGCTATCAACGGCTCAAAAAGATTAACCCGCGAATCGTTTACGCTTCGATCAAGGGCTTCGGCAATTGGGGGCCGTACAGCGAATACAAGAGCTTCGAGACAGCGGCACAAGCCATGGGCGGTTTGATGGCCGTCAACGGCGAGCCGGACGGTCCCCCCATGTCAGTATCGATCGGCGCCGGCGACTCCGGAACCGGACTCCACATGGGCATCGCGATTTTGGCCGCTCTTCGTCAGCGCGATCGGACAGGCGAAGGCCAAATGATCGAAGTCGCGATGCAGGACGGCATCCTCAACCTCATGCGCATCAGCCTGATTCGGCCGCTGAGCACCGGGACATGGGCCGGACGGTCCGGCGCGGCGGGTTGGAGCGGCGTACCGAACGTGTTCCGGTGCGCACCTGGCGGACCCGACGACTATGTGCTCATACACCTGCGTGGCGAAATGTGGGAGACGACGTTGGCGGTGATGGGCCGCGAGGAGCTCCTAGGCGACGAACGATTCGAGTCAGACGAGGCTCGAGGCGCAAGAGCTGACGAGGTGACGGAGATCGTGGAAAGCTGGACGATGCAGCGCTCCAAGCACGAGGCGTTCGCCGCACTGGCCGCGGCCGGCGTCTGGGCCGGCGCGGTGCTCAGCCCGTTGGAAACGCTGGACGACGAGCACTTGAAGCAGCGCGACATGATCGTCACGGTCATTGACGACGAACGTGGCGACTACCGCATGATCGGATGTCCGCTCAAGATGGAGAAGTCGCCGGTCACGGTTACCGCGGCGCCTCGGTACAGCGAGCACACCGACGAAATTCTGAACGACATGCTCGGCGTTTCAAGCGACGAGATATCGGAGTTGCGGGCACAGGGCGTCATCGTGTGATCCGAGGACTCGGATCTCTGTCGGATGGTGCAGATGACATGCTGCCGACTCTGATTTGGCGTGGCTTCCGGCGCTATTGCGCCAGTTGCACGATGTAGGCGGCTTGGGCGCCGGAGCGGGTCTGCTCCGGTAGGGCGTCTTGAGTCAGCCCAACCACGTATACGCGCCCCTGTCCATCTATCGCGACATCGATGCCCGTGTCGTGCATGGGCGTGCCGAACTGCTGTGTCCATAGCTCCTCGCCGGAAGTGTCGTATTTCCTGACCACGGCGTCGCCGATGACTTTGCCGGTCGCAGTCGCGCCAGCGACGTACACGTTCCCGTCGCCGTCTGCAGCCACACCGGGGACAGTGTTGAATAGGTCGCCGAACACTAAACCCCATTGCTCCGTGCCGTCGGAATCGACCTTTCGGAGGAATCCGCTGCGTTCCGAAGCGTCCATCGTGCCGTCCGAAAGAGGCTCGGTGTGGCCCGCGACGAACACATTGCCCGCGCCATCCAGCGCCACGCTTTCAGCCGAGTCGTATGAGTTCTCGTGGCTGAACTGGCGCGTCCACACTTCCGATCCATCGGGGCCGTATTTGCTAACGAAGGCGTCGCCATCGCCCGCGCCGTCCTGGCTTGGCTGGGCGCCGTCCGTGAAGCCGGCCACATAGACGTTCCCTTCCGCGTCCACGGCTACGTCGGAAGCCGAATCGGACTCCGACGACTCGAACTGCAGCGTCCATATCTCGTCGCCGTCGGCGTTGTATCTCCGTAGGAATGCGTCATCTCCGCCTGCGCTGGCCTGACCCTGCAGCGTGCCGTTCGTCCTGCCCGCGACGTACACATCGCCGTCGGGGTTCGCCGCCACTCCCAGGACCCGGTCCGTTTCGGGAGAGCCGAATTGCCTTGTCTACAGTTCCGTCCCTGAACGGTCGAATTTGCGAACGAAGGCATCTTTGCCGCCCGCGCTCGTCTGGCCCGTGAGCGCGCCCAATGTGATCCCGCCGACGAAGACGTTTCCGGCACGGTCCGTTGCGATGCTCGCGGCCTCGTCTATCGCCGTCGTGAGCATCGACCCGAACTCCTGGCTCCACAACAGCGCGCCGACGCGGTCATATTTGCGAACCTGAACGTCGCGTCGCCACGGTTGACCCGGTCCGGCGGTGACCACCGCGTGACCTGCCGCGTACACGTTGTCAACCGAATCGACGGCCACGCTCCGGGCCACGCCCGGTCCGAAAAGGCGCGTCCAGGGTTCGTCAGAAATCGGTGTCGAGGTCAGGATCGGGTTCGCGGACACCGCTTGCGTTTCCTCTGCGAGCGGCGTCGGCGGTGCGGCGGTGGGTTGGCTGTCGCTGCACGCCGAACTCGCGAACATGAGTGTCGCGACGCCAAGCGCGAATGCAAAACCTGTGGCGGAGTTCATTTGCGTGTCCTCTCGAGGCGTGTTGGGTCAGAATGGTCTTGCATATGAAGACGCCAACGCCTCACGATTGGTTCCATGAGTCACAGTCGCAACGAGCCATCGACTGACTGGCATAGTGAGACTTGAGGTTCGTCAGGGAATGGCGCGATGGCGGATTTGGTCACCCGCGCGGCGAGTATGCGCGCGCCGTCGCATGTGTTCGGCCGCGACGGGCGAGGTGACGTCAGACGTCGCCCAGTCGCAAGACGCGGCTAAGCGCCATGTGACGGACGAACCAGATCACGCCCAAGATGATCGCCGTGAAAATGATAGACATGGCCGCGTACGTGACGAGAAGGTTGCTCCAATTCACTTCGATTACGAACGGCGGCAGCACCTGCGAACCGTTCTCGTCGTGGCCCAGGAACGGCATGACGGTCGAGCCGAGCCTGCCGCCCATCCACGTGCCGAGCGCCATGCCCGCGCCGATCACGAGGGCTTGCTCGACCCACATCAGCGCGACCAACTGGCGCATAGTGAATCCGATCGTCCGCATCAACGCGAACTGGAGCTCACGGTTGCGGATCGACACGTAGGCGTGCACGAGGAATCCCAGGCTGCTCAGGATCAGGATCGCCCCGAACGCGATGAGCAACAGCGCGCGCCATCCCGCCAGCACCAGCGGGTCGATCTTCGCCTCGCCGAGATCGTGCTCGCGGTCGATCACAGAGATGGCCGGGTACGGGGCGCCTTGAGCGAGGCGCTCGACGAGTTCCTCGCGTTTCGTGCCCGTCAGGTCAGTGGAGAGCCACATCTCGTTGGCTCTCAGCTCCCCGAAGGTCCTGGAGCGATTAGTGTCGGTGATCAGCGCGTTAAAGTCAGCGATCAGGAAGCGCTCGTTGAACGAATCCATCGTGGGGAAGAAATCGACAGTGTCCGCGATCGTCACGTTGACACGCTCTCCGCTCACGGACACTTCAAGTTCGTCGCCGACTGCATGTCCCGTGGCTCGTATGAACGATGCGCTGGCTACGACCGGAACAGGCTGCGTGGGCGGCCCCGGATAAACCCCTCGTGGTACGAGCGGGCTGCCGTCGGACCAAGCGAACTGCAACGAGCCGTCGCCTCTCGCCGACACCTCCGAAGCGCGAATCCTGTCTTGGACGGAATCTTTGGTCGCGCGCAACACGTTCCATCCGGCAACGTCCCCGAGCGTATCGAGCACAACGACATCTCCGGTGGACCTGCGTACTCGGACGGTGTCGATCAAGAGCGATCCCGACCGGAGCGTCCCTTGCGGATGCGTCTCTCCGAGCGCGATTGCGACGAGCGTCAGCGGCCTCGTCGGGAACAGGGCGAACCGCACCCTGCGTCCTTCGAACAGCGAGGAGCTCATCAATCGCCAGTTGCTGGTCTCAAGGGAGCCAAGGCCGTAAGTGAAGAACCGCCCGTTGGCGTCGCGCAACCTTGCCGCGAGTTGGATGGTGGGATTCGGACGATCCGCTTTGACGAGGATTTCGAGCGCCCTGGAGTCATCGGGCAATTCGATTCCGCCCGTTTCGTCCCTCGAAGCCATCGTGTCCATGAGTCGTTCGATCGACTCATCGGCAAAATCCTCTCGGAACCATGCGACGTCGGTGAACGTTTCGGTGTCAACGCCAAGAATCATGAACGACTCGCCTGTCAAGATCGAGAGGTCCGAGCCCGCGCTGCGCAAAGCAGGACTGGCGCCAACGATTCCCGGCAAATCCAGATACGGCTCGGCAAGCGGCCTGGTGATGCCTCTGGTGTTCTGCGTGACCCCGGTCAACCTGATGTCGGACCCGGACGAGTACAGCACGCGCTCCTCGAAGCTGCGCTCCAGTGTGCCGGCGAAGCTTGCCGCGAAGATGCCGAGGCCGGCCATGAGGATCAGCAACAGCGCCAGACGTGCGTAATGGGTTGGGTTGCGTGCCATCTGCCATAAGCCCATGACCACGCCTGGCGGAAGGTGCGGCGACATGAGCCGTGAGATCAAGCTCATCACCACCGGGAACAGTCTCAGCAGCACCATCGCCGCCGCGACCAGCGTGATCGCCGGCGCCGCGAGCAGGAGCTGGTTCACGACCACTTCGCCCAACAGGTCCGTCGCTGCCAGCGATCCCTGTTCCGCGAGCTGGCGGAACAGCACGATGCTGACCGCCAACATCATCACGTCGATGTAATACCGCTGGAAGAAACCGAATCGCGATGGCCTGGTGGATTCCTGTCGATGGCGAGACACGCCGGTCTTCGTCGCTTCGATCGCCGGAATCATGAGTGCGCCGAAGCTCAACAGACCGCCGAGCGCGCTCAGCATATACGCCGTTCGGCTTACGTCGACCGGCAACCTCGAGCCGCCGCTGAGATCGGCGAACGCGGGCGTTAACCCGAGCAAGCTGATGGCCCACGCAGCCAAAAACGGCGACACAACCGTTGCGACCACGGCGATTGTCGAGCCTTCCAGTACAAACACCGCAAGTATCTGGTTCGTGCCCGCGCCCCGGCTGCGCAGCAGTGTAACTTCGCCCCGGCGTTGCTCGGCGATCAGCGAAGACAGCGTGACAACGTAGTACAGCACGACGACCGCGATCAAGATCAACACGACGAACATTTGGAGCTTGGAGAACAGAAGCCGCCGGTCGTAATTTTCCAGCGCCGTGTCCAATACGGTGATTTGCTGGTACCACGTCAGGTCGGTGTTGAGGCGGCTGTGCAAGCTCCGAATATCTGCCCTGGTTTGCGTCGCGTTGACGGCGCTCAGTTTGTCGGTGTCTACGTCGAGCAACCACCCGTAGGTGCTGTCCATGTTCGGGAACGCGCTGCCCACGCCCCGGAGAAAGGTTTGCTCGGAAACGAAGAAAGGAACCGTCAGGAAATTGCCTGACGTGAACGCTCGCAGGATCCGGTCGTTGAGCCGCCAAAACAGGTCGGCCGGGTTTCGCCGCTCGTACAAGCCTACGATCTCGACCGATGCGTACGGCGTCACTTCGTCCCAGTGGGGGACGACCGACAAGACGTCGCCAACTCCGACGCCGAATTCCGCCGCCGCGTCCGCCGGGGCCAGGCCTTCTATCGAGAGAGGCGTGCCTTCGATCACCGGATCCAGCACCGGCGTAGGATGCCGTCCGCCTGGCAGGATGTTTACGTTTTCCTCGAATTTGGGCGCGAAAGCGAAATAGCTGCGAGCGTTGTCTTCGCCCGCGTGCTCCTCTTGTCCTGGCATCGTCAGGAAGAACGTGGCCGTGTGGCCGCCCCTCAGCGTGCCGTCTAGAATTCCGCCGACCCGCGCCTGGATTTCCGCCTCCATGGGTCGACGCACCAGCGCATATTCCCGCGGTGCAGTTGGACCTTTCGTAGCCGTGGTCAGGATATCGAGGGCGTACGGATCGTGCTTGGCGAGTTCGCTGCCGAGGGCGAGGCTCTTCAGCGAATCGAAGTAGATGACCGTGCCCGCCATGATCGCCGACGCCAGGACCACGCCGATGATGACCGACGACAACAGCCGCCAGTTGGCGATGCTCCGCTTTATGACCATCGGCCACGCGGACAGGATTTTCACGACGGCGCCGATCATGGCGACACCCTGCTTCGCATCGCGCCTAGCCCTCCATCCGCGACAGACGGCGCAAGTCTTGGCTGACCATCCGGCGGCCGACGGTCAGCAACGACACCACGAAAATCGATATCATGCTGACGTATGTGACGATCATGATTGTCCAATCGGTGTTCAGTAGGAACGGCGGGAGCACCCTGCCTCCGCCGTCGGTAATCGCAACCGAGGATACCATCATGCGGCTCATCTGGAATCCCGCCCACGTTCCGACGCCGAGGCCGATCAGCGCCACCAACATGTGCTCGAGGCCGATGAGGGCCAACGTTTGCGAGCGCGACAATCCTTGCGAACGCAACGAGCCCATCTCAGCCGCCACCGTGCCCGCGAACGCGAACAGGTACACGACGTACCCAAGCCCGGCCGTGAACAGGATCACACCGACCGCCGCGAGCGCCATCGCCTGCCAGCCCGCCGATATCAGCGGGTCGAGGCGTAGGGCTTCGAGCTGATCTTCGACGCCCAAAACCTTGCCCCAATTGCGGTTCTTCTCCCGGATGGCGTCGAATACGGCCTCCTCTTCGCCGTCTTCCGCCATCACGAAGAACTCGTTTACTGCGGCGCTCGCCAGCGGGTTGAGCGCGCCCGTGTAGCTGAGCAAGCTGTCGAGATCGAACAACAAGAACCCCGACTTGTCCGGATCGAGCGTCGGGAAATACTCCACGGTCTCCTCGACCCGCACCGGCAGCAGGCCGCCCGTCATATTGATTATGGTCCGCTTACCAACCGGTATCCCGGACGCCTCGACGAAAGTCCGGCTCGCCACCACGGGCAGTATGCCGTCGCCCTCGGTTCTGAAAAACCCCCGCAACGTCAGGTTGGTTTCTTTGCCGAACGAGAACGTCACCGCTTGATCGCCTCCGTGGACGTTGTCCGTGACGACAGAAAGCTCGTCGGCGTCGATGCCGCTGGTGACGAGCGGCGCCCAAGTGAGGTCGCCCTCGAAGCCCTCGACGAGGACCTCTTCGCCGGTCCGGCCAACATAGGCGTAGAGATCGTCGAACGACGCCTTCCCTACGGTTGCGGTCGCGCCGAATCCGGGTTCGTTCAACTGGATGGAGACGATCTTGACGGGCTGAACCAATTGAGGCGACACCTCCGTTGTCATAAGGCTCCAACCGGGTGCCTCGAGCCCGCCCATGGTCAGTGTCCGTGATCGGCCGTTGGCGTCTTCCACGACGATCCAAAGGAAAATGAGCGAGTAATACCCTTCCGGATTGACCCACATTCGAAGCTCGGTGGTTCCTTCCGGCAGCGCCAACGGATCGACGGGCCGAGATCGCTTAAGAAGGTCCAGAATCTCGGCTAGCGGTTTTTCGGAGAAATCGTCTCGGTACCACGTGTCGAACAGATTCGGCTCCAAAGCCAGGTACGCGAACCCCGGTCCATTCTCGCTTGCGCCGATGCGGCCTCGTCCGCGGGCGGTTGCGGTGACCGTGTCGACGCCTGGAATCGGTTCGTACTCGGTTTTGATCCTTCGCTTGCTAAATGTCACGAACGACGGGAGATCGTAGACACGAACATCAGAAGCCGTGTTGTAACGTACGCGCTCTTCGTAGCTCTGATCGAGCGACGCGCCAACCGTCGTTGCCAGAATGCCGACGCCGCTGACCAGCACTAGGAGCAACACGAGCCATGTGTACTGCAACGGGTTGCGCGCCATGCGCCACATCGTGATCGAAACCCAAACCGGCGCGAATCGGGCGAACACTCGCAACCCCTGGAACGCGATCTGTACCGGCAAGACCAGTGCCAACGCGATTGTCGCGCCGATTATCACGGCAGACTGTTCTGAGTCGGGGAACTCTCTGCGAAGGAACAGGACAACTATCGCAGCCTGCGCCACCCAGAGCGCGATCCGTGCAGTCCAACGTTGGGCCCGGGTTGTCAGCTGGTACACGCCGACGAGCAGAACCAACAGAGCGGCTTCCCAGACCCAACCCGTGCGGTCTCCGGCTCGAATGTCACGCACGGCGATGGCCGACCCCAACGTCACCAGAGTGGCCCAGGTGGCGATGGCTCCCAGCGCCTGCGATTCGCCGCTCACGAATCGGACGAACAGCGGGAACACCCTGAAGAACAGCAAGCCCACGACCAGCAGGAACAACACCGGGGCGACCAGCAGGGCTTCGTTGACGTCAGGCTGGTCGAACAGCCCGCCAGCGACCAGTTGACCTCGCGCTTGCAGCTCCCAAAACAGTACCCCGCCAACGGCCAGCAGACCGAAATCGATGAAGTAGCGTTGCACGAACGGAATCGACGGGGGACGCGACGAACGAAGTCTGCCGACGATCAGACTCGCTTTCGCGTTCAACACCCCAGGCACAACATACACGGCGAAGCACACCACACCCGCGGCGATAGCGGTTGCGAAGGGCGCCCATGACAAGTTGACGGGCAGGGGACTGCCGTTGGTGATGTGCG